>ERZ773252.3429-NODE-3429-length-12201-cov-3.470196_pt1 | contig 12201 bp, 10 predicted proteins | sample MGYA00580517_ERZ773252 | MGnify/ENA primary metagenome ERZ773252 (study PRJEB29015, sample SAMEA2737766) | human gut metagenome | biome: human gut; feature: human-associated habitat; material: faeces | place: China | collected 2012 ... | reverse complement strand
GGAGCCGAGGCGCCCTCGACGCGAATGCTCTCGGCGGCAAGCTCGAAGGGCTGCGGGGCGTCCGGCGTCAGCTTCAACACGCCTTCGCACACGAGAGCCGCCGACACGTTCTGGTGCGCAATCTCGTCGTAGTTTTCCAGCGTCACGCGATCCATGACCACTTGCAAGTCCTTGAAGCAGCTGCCGTCGTTCAACGTGACGAAGCCGAAGTTCTTCATATCGCGGACTGACTTGACCCAACCGGCGACGGTGACGGTCTTCCCGGCGAAGGCGTCGGCATCGGCGTAGAGCTGGGCGATCTTAGTGCGGTTCATTATGGCGCGACCTTTCGAGCTAGGGTGTTTTCCATTGCCGCTATGATAGCAGGACAGCGCCGCGCCGCCTATGGGGCCAAAGGCATCTCGGCCGCCAAATCCCCGCGCGCCCGAGGGGCCTTAGGCGAGATTAAACCCGGCCGCCTGGGCCATAAGGGCGAACAGCTCGTCCTCGGGGATGTCGAGGGCCGCCTCGCCGGTGATGTCGCGCAGGATGCCCACCGTGACCACGGCCTGGCCGACGAGCATGCCGGCACCGTCGAAAAACCGGCACCCCGCCGCCCGGGCCGCGCGAGCCAACGCCGTCTCGCCGTGGCCGTACACCACGTCGAACACCGTCTGGTCCGCGCTCAGAAGCGCCGTGTCGAAGGGGGCAGGGTCGCCCTCCCTCATGCCGAGCGGCGTGGCGTCGATGATGATGTCCGCGCCCGCGATGGCCTGCCGCGACGTGGCGTAGCTGCCGAACTTGAAGCCCACCTGCTTGTACACCTCGGAAAAGCTCAGGTGCCCTTCCTTGAAGGCGGGCATGTCCACCACCCGTCCGACCATCGCCCCCAGCTCGTCGGCGTAGGTGCGCATGACGTTGCGGGCCTTGGCCTTGTCGCGGCCGATGAGGATCACTTCATCCGGCCCCGCCTGGGCCACGGCGTGCAGGATGGAGAGGGAGGTCGGCCCCGTGCCGCAAACGACGACGGACGCGCCGCGAAAATCGACGCCGGCCCGTTCCAAATAGGCCACGCAGCCCTGGCCGTCGGTGTTGTAGGCGATAAGGGCCCCGTCCTTGTTCACGAGCACGTTGGCCCCGTGGGCGAGCGTGGCCGAGGCGGCCCGCACATCGGCGGCAGCGAACGCCTCGGGCTTATAGGGCGTGGTGATGTTGATGGAAAGGAAGTCGCGAGCCGCAAGGAACGCCTCGGCCTCGGGCGCCGTCGGCACATCCATGAGACCGTAATGCCAGGGCAGCCCCGCCTTCTCGTAGACGGCGTTGTACATGACCGGCGATTTCGAATGGCTCACCGGGTGCCCCAGCACATACAGCTCCTCGCTCACAGCGATTCCCTTCCCGTTTCGCGCGAGGCCCCTTCGACCCCGCGCTGCGCGCCCTGCCCGAAGCGGCGCGGGGCGCTTCCTTGTCCGCGGCGCGCCGCGGAACGGCTCGCCTCGCATTCCGCGATATTGATTGCCGGCTCCGGCTTGCGATCTCCCAAAATAGCCCGCTCGACGTTGCGCAGCAGCAGCGTATGGGGCAGATCCTGCTCGACCAACGGCTGCAGCATATAGGCCTTCATGCCCGTCAGATGGGCTCCCAGCACATCGGTCGCCAGCTGATCGCCAACAACGACCGTGTCGGCGGCGGCTCCCCCGATCTTCCGCCGGGCCGCGAGAAACGCCGGCGGCAGCGGCTTTAAGGCCTTGGCCACGATGGGCAGCTCCAGCTCGCCGGCGAACCGGTACACGTCGGCGTGCCAGTTGTTCGAGAGCAAACAGAAGCTCACCCCGGCCTCCCGCGCCCGACCGAGCCACATCCCCACATCGCGCGGCACGCATCCCGTATCCCTGGCGCGCACGGTATTGTCGATGTCGAGCAGCACATGAGTCAGGCCGCACCCGAGCAAATCGCGCTCGATATCGATGGCGCTGATGCGCGAGAAATAGCGATCGGGGGTGAGAAGCGCCATGGGTCGCACCTGAAGACCAAAAGGGCGCCCTTAGGCGGCCGCGCCTTCACCGGCGGCAGCATCGCCCGACCCGTCGGCGCCACCAGCGTTGGAATTATCGCCGATGGCCTGCTGATGCTCCTCGTAGGTCTTGCTGAACGCCGCCTGCATGTTGCCGTCGGCATCGGGATAGAAGTAGAAGAACATGTCCTCGGTTTGGGTCGGCTCGCACACGGCGGTGAGGCTCTCGAGGCCCGGCGAGCAGATGGGCGTCGGCGGCAGGCCCGCATTCGCGTAGGTGCTGTAGGGCGTCTCGGCGTGCACCTCCTCGGCCGTGGGCTCGCGGCCCACCTCGTAGGCCGTGGTGGCGTCGGATTCCAGGTAGGGCCGATCGGAGGCGAGGCGGTTGTAGAACACCCCGGCCACATGATCGCGCACCTCCTGGTCGCCGGTGGACTCCTTGGCGACGATGGAGGCCAGGTTCACCGCCTGGTACAGCGTAAGCCCCTGACTCGCCGGGTAGCTGTTGGCGAAGTCGCCGAAGATGCTGGCGGTCTCGGTGCCGAACTGGTCGAGCATCATGCGCACGACGGCCTCGGCATCCATGTCCTCGGTCACGGCGTAGGTCTTGGGGAACAGGAAGCCCTCCAGCGAGTTCTCGCCGGCGCTTTCCAGAAACGCGTAGTCGGCCGCATAGGCGCTCGCGTTCTCGGAAGCGGCGAGGAAGGCCTCGGCGGTGATGCGGCCGCCCGTGGCGCTCGCCACCAGCTCGGACAGCTCCGCACGGGTGATGTCCTCGGGCACGGCGAGCGTGTCGCCCACCTGGGCGGGGCCGGCCATGATGGCGCGCACCAGCTCCTCGGGGGTGCTGCCGCCCTGGAAGGTGTAGGTGCCGGGAATGAGCGCCGAGGCGGCTTCCAGGCGCGTGACCTCGTCGGTGAACTCCCGCGAGCTGCAGATGAGGCGCGCGGCCACGAGCGCGTCGCCGATGGAGGAGGCGGTCTCCCCTTCCGTGATGGTCACCTCTGCTGACTGGCCCGGCGCGAGCAGCTCCACTTGCGAGCCGGCGCAGCCGCGGAAGGCGAAGAAGCACACGGCCGCAATGACGACGACGGCCACGATGCCCAAGCAAATGAAGGGCGCCGGCGACTTCTTCGGCATGATGGCGCTCGTGTCGTAGGTACGGAACTCCCGATCCCCCTTGGCGTGCGCCGCCCGGGCGGCGCGAGAGGAGTGGGACGAATAGGTGACCTTCTTGCCATGGAGAGCCAAGGTGCGGCCTTTCTCTACGAAACGGCCCGGCGATTAGCCCCGCGAATACCTCAAGCGCGGGCACGCTCGTCGAGCCAAGATTGCAAAAACAGACTTGCGGCTATCATATCAACCTTGCCGCGCATCTCCTTCTCAGTCAGACCCTTTTCACGCAAACTCCGCTTGGCCTCGGCCGAGCTGAGCCGTTCATCTGCGAAAACGTGGGGAATGCCGCAGGCGTCGCTGATGCGCGCGGCCTCCTTGCGAATGCGGGCCGCCTGGGGGCCCTCATCGCCGGCGAGCGTGCGGGGCAGCCCGCAGACGAGCAGCTCCGGCTCCCAGTCTTCCAGAAGCCGGCGGAAGGGCTTGGCGCAACCGGTCACCTCGGCGGCGGGCATCACGCACACCGGACTTGCCACGCGCTCGCCCGGGTCGCTCACCGCCACCCCCACGCGCACTTCCCCGATATCCAGCGCCATCACGCGCATACTGGCTCCTTTTCTCGTACAACCCCAATCCGTAGGGGGCGACCTTAGTCGCCCCTCTTTTGTCGCGTATGGTTGTCCCATTCGCGAGGGCTGACCAAGGTCAGTCCCTACGGGGGGATATCCCTACGGCGTCTCGCCTTGCGACTATTTCACCTCCAGCAACTTCTGGCGCAGCTCGGCTTCCATGCGGCGCATCTCCGCCTCGGCCTCGGCGCGCTTGGCGCGGCCCTCGGCCTGGATCTTCATTACCTCATCGAAGGTCTGGATGAGGTTCTCGTTGGTGGCCTTCAACGTCTCGATGTCCACAATGCCGCGCTCGGACTCGCGGGCCACCTCCACGGTGGAAGCTTTCAACTTCTCGGCGTTCTTGCGCAGAAGCTCGTTGGTCATGTCGGTGACGGCCGACTGGGCTTTGAGCGCCGCCTCGTTGTTGGCGAGCCCCAGCGCCAGCAGCATCTGGCTCTTCCACAGAGGAATGGTGTTCACGAGCGTCGTCTGGATCTTCTCGATCATGAGCATCTCGTTGTTCTGCACGAGACGGATCTGCGGTGCCATCTGCATGGCCACAGTGCGGGACAAATCCAAGTCCGACAGCTTCTTCTCGAAGCGGTTGCACGCAGCGGCGAGTTTCTGCACCGCCTCGGCGTCCTCGGTGGAACCGGAGGCCTGAGCCTTGGCGGACAGTTCGGCCAGCTCGCCCTCGCGCACCTCGGCCAGGCGCTGACGGCCGGCCAGAAGGTACATGGTCAGCTCCTTGAAGTAGGTGAGGTTCAGCTCGTAGAGCTTGTCGAGCGTGGCCGCGTCCTTCATGAGCTGCACCTGATGGCCCTCGAGGGTCTTGGCGATCTTGTCGACGTTGGCCTCGGCGGTGTCGTAGCGGGCCTTGAGCGACGTGATTTTGTTCGCCGACTTCTTGAACAGGCCGAAGAAGCCCTTGTCGTCGTCATCCACGTCGAAGTTCTTGAGCTCGGTCACTACCCCGGCGATAAGATCGCCCGCCTCGCCCAAATCCTGGGTGCGCACCTTCGCGAGCGCCGTCTCGGAGAACGACGCCATCTTCTTCTGGGCGCCGGCGCCGAAGGTGAGCACCTGCTGGGAGTTCGCGATGTCGATCTGCTGGGCGAAGGCGTCCACCTGGGCCAGCTCTTCGGCGGAAAGCGAGTCGGCGAGGCTGGGCGCGGCGGGTGGGTCCACCTCGATGATGGAGGCCTCGGCCACCTCGCCGTCGCTTACGGGATCGAGCGTGAGCGTCGGGGCGGGAATGTTCGTGAGGTCGGTCAGTTCGTTGGTCATGGCATATCCTTTCACGGGCACGGTACGGATGGATCGGAAACTGCGAGGGGGCCTTGCGGACCTCGCGCTCAAGAGCGTCCGGGGTTAGGCGCTCGAAGCCATTGCTTACGGCTTCACATCGAAGGGGCCTTCCGTGAGTCCCTCTTGGGCGAGCATGGCGTGCAGCACCGAGATGTCGGTGGACACATCGAGGGAGAGGTCTTGGTACGTGTCGTCGAAGAGCTTCTCGAAAGCGCTGTGCAGCACTTCCAACGTATGCTCGATCTCGCTGCGCGAGCTGGAGATGTTCTCGCCCTGGATGGGCTCCTCCTCCAGCCGGTCGTAGGCATCGAGCAGCTTCACCGTGGTGGGCAGGTAGTACGCGGTCAGGCGGTCGAGCCCGGCGATGACGGCCGGCTCTTCCTCGGCGCGGGCGAGAATGCGGCCCACCACGTCCTGAATGGCCGTAATGCGCTCGCTCACCGCGGCGTCGTCGATGGCGGTGTTCAACTCGTCCATCTGGCGCACGTAGTCGCGACCCCTGGCGACAAAGGCGCGCTGCTCGGGCGTCAGACGTTCGGAGATGTCCTGCTCGCGAGCCGCTCGCGCCGTCTCCTCGGCCGCCCGGGCCGCCGCGGCCGCCTGCTCGTTCTCCTTCGTCTGGCGCTGAGCCATCTGCAGCTGACGATACTGGTGAAAGGCCCCGTCAGTCACCATGAGGCAGGTCTGCTCGTCATCGATGCGTCCCTGGGGAATAAGGCCCTGCTTCAAAAGCTTGCGCGTGCGAGCTACGACGCGCGAACGCTTGACCTGGGAGCGGCTCGCCAATTCGTCGAAGGTGCACACCTCGCGCTCCCCCATGATGCGGCGCACCGATTTCAGTTGCGAGGCAGTGCGGAGGCGCCCGATGCCGTTCGCGAGCAAGCCGGCAGCGCCAACGGTGAGGGCCCCGAACAGCACAGCCGTGATGATGCCCCCCGGCCCTACCGCCAATCCCGTAGCAACGCCCACGACGGTAAACGTTCCGAAAGCGAACGTGCATGCTCCCCCGATTGCCGTCATGACAACGCCTGCCGCCGTTAAACCGCCCGATGAGCGGAAGCGCTTCTTCGCCTTCGAAAGCGGCGCCCATTGCTGAGCCTGCTGGGCCGCGGAGGTCGCCGCCTGCTGAAACCCCCGGGAAACACCGGCCGGTGCCCCTTGAGGCGCCCCGTAGCCCGGTTGCCCGTAACGTTGCTGCCCGTGGGCCTGCTGCGCCGCACGACGTCGGGCCTCCTCTTCGGCCTTGCGCGCCTTCTTCTCGCGCTTGCGTTTCTCCTGCAGCTCCTTGTGGGCCTTCAAGTTCTTCTCGGGCGACTGCCCCAGCGCCTCGGCCGCCTCGCTTACCCCCGCATCAACAATGCGAGCGAACTGCGAGAAGGCCTTGTCCACCGACCGGCACATCTTCTGGAAGTCCTTGGCCGACATGCCGGGGATGGGACTGCCCGAGGGGCCCGCCGACCCAGAACCAGTCCCCGACGTGCCCGACGCGGGGCCGCCGCCCTGGGGATGCCCATTCGCATTCCCGCTGACGCCGCTCTGCCAGGCACTCTGTTGCCCTTGAAAATCTTCGGGCACCTCATAGACATAATCGGGCCCGGGCTGCTGCGGCCCGGGCTGCTGCGGCCGGGACTGCTGCGGCTGCCACGGGCCGGATTGCTGCGACGCAGATTGCCAGGCCGCGCTCCGAGGAGCGCCCCAACCATCGCGCGACCCTTGGCCGCCCACACCCGGACTCTGCGAATTCATGCAAACCCCTAACACATCCACGCGATCGCTCAACCGCGCATTTCTCATTTCTGCGTCATCTTACCACGGCGCCCCGAGCCTCCGTCCAACCGCACGGAATGCGCACCACCTTTAATTCTTTCCAAAAGCAACCACACACGGCAAATCGCCGTATGCTAAGCGAACCTTCATCAGCGTGAGCCTTCAAACGAACCAAAAAACGCAGAAAGGAAACCCAGTAATGCTCAACGAACTCACGCCCAACGACACGTTCTGCGACTACTATCGGCAGTGGGTGGCTATGTACAAGGAGGGAGCCGTGCGCGATGTCACACTCAGCAAGTACCGGCTCACCTGCGCGTGGCTGCAACGACTCATTCCCCTGTTGACCCTCGCGGAGCTCAACCGCATCACCTATCAGAAGCTGCTGAACGATTACGCCGTCAGCCACGAACGGCAGACCACCATGGACTTCCATCACCAGCTGAAAGGCGCCGTCCTCGACGCCGTCGACGAGGGCCTCGTGGAACGCGACCCAACGCGTAAGGCCATTATCAAGGGAAAGTCTCCGCGCGCCAAGAAGCAGAAGTACCTCAACCAGTTCGAACTGCACCGCCTTCTGAACGACCTCGATCTGGGGCCGGAGGTGAGCTGGGACTGGCTGATCCTTCTCATTGCAAAGACGGGGCTGAGGTTTTCCGAGGCCATTGCGCTGACGCCCGACGACTTCGAATTCAGTCGCCAGGTTGTCTCGGTCAACAAGACCTGGGACTATAAAACAGGAACGGGGTTCGTTCCCACCAAGAACCGCTCCTCAGTACGTAAGGTGCAACTTGACTGGCAGCTAGTCATCCAGTTTTCCGAACTCACCAAGAGACTTCCCCATGATGAGCCAATCTTTGTGGAAGGGAAGGTCTACAACTCCACCGCGAACAGCGTGCTGGAACGCCATTGCAAGCGAGCCGGCGTACCCGTCATCTCGGTTCACGGGCTGCGTCACACCCATGCGTCGCTTCTCTTGTTCGCCGGCGTCTCTATCGCCAGCGTCGCCAAGCGCCTCGGACATGCCAGCATGAACACCACCCAGAAGACCTATCTGCATATCATTCAAGAGCTCGAGAACCAAGACGTCGATCTTGTGATGCGCTCGATCTCCAGCCTCATCTAGTCGGCAGCCGCTTACGCTGATGAAGGGCGATGAGCGAGTCGAGCTTTAATACGAGAATTGATATGGCCCTTTGCTCGTCGATACTTGGATATGCCAATTCAGTCATCGCGATGTCAGCGTTATGCACATGCACGACTGATTTTCCTTGTGCGCGCTTGGCCAAATTGCTATGTGCGCTCCCGTAGGTTATCCCAAGCGCGACGTAGTCGGGATCAAGGGCATCCCCCGGAGTTAGCACATTCAAGTCGCCGCCAAAAATGATGCCTGGCCCGCGAACGGATGATGCAACTGCGATATCCTCGGCCGTCTCGCCCGAGGCCGGAACTATCACCTCATTGCCCTTTGAGAGCAGCGAGCCATCCTTCTCCACGGTAAATGTATCAACTTCCTCGATTTTGGTTTGATACTGCGTATAAAGGCGTCCATAGAGAATCAGGGGCACTCCCGAATCGCGGATATCGATCTTACTGTAGCCTCGTCCTTTGGCAAACGAGCACAGCTCCCCCAACCTACGCTGTTCCCAATCATTAGCAGATGCTTGCTAAAATGATGCAAAAAGCTCAAGTGCGAAGAGGCCGCAAGAGATTCACAACAACTTGGGAACAGCGTAAGTTCTCCGATTTCGTAGTTGCGTCAGGCGTCAAGAACAGGGACAACCTGCCTTTACAGAGCTATTCGGTCTCGAACGACCGAGGCTTCGTTTCCCAAGACGAGCAGTTCGAAAACGGCGGCACGATGCGCGACGCAGACAAGAGCATGTACTGGATAGTCGAGCCGGGCTCCTTCGCCTACAACCCGGCGAGAATCAACGTTGGCTCGATAGGCTACCTATCTACCAGCGAAAACGTCATCGTGAGTTCCCTGTACGAAGTTTTCCGTGCCGACGGAACCTGCGACGACAGGTTCCTCTGGCACTGGTTCAAGTCGCCGTTGTTCATGAAGCAGATCGAGATGCTACAGGAAGGCGGAGTCAGGCTCTACTTCTTCTTCGACAAGCTCCTGCTGAGCGAGATCTGGATGCCGAGCGTCGAGGAGCAACGGCTCATCGGAGTCCAATTCGACCGCCTCGACAACCTCATCACCCTTCATCAGCGTGAGCGAGTCGAGCCTTACGCAGCCAGAATCGCCATTTGACTAAGCCCGCGAGCGCGGCGGCGCCTAAGTAAAACTCAAGAAGCTCCTCTATCTTGAAATGCATCTTCTCTACGACTCACCCAGCGCCTTCTTGTACGCTCCCCAAGCTCCTCTAGAGTGATCTCACCGGCGATATATGCTTCAGCATCCGCGCGGAACTCCACGGACACCCACGCACCCTCCATCTCTCCAGAATGGATGGCCGCTCGCATTGCACGTTCACGATCCATCACGGTACCTTCTCGATAGCATGGGGACGGACAGGCGTCCCCTTAACCATGTCGCCTCATATTGCCCGCTGTTTTGCCGAACGGCAAAACAGCGGGCGCGGAAAACTTACACGCCGAGCAGCTTAAGCTGATCTGCGATTTCTCGCTCCAGTTCGGCAATTTCCCTCTTGTCCCGCTCGATCAGCTTCAAAACTTCGTTGAGATCTATCTCCTCTTCCTCCTCGAACGTATCGACATATCGAGGAATATTGAGGTTGTAATCGTTCTCTCTCACTTCATCGAGGGATGCAACGTGGGCATACTTTTCGACATCCTGGCGATTCTTGTAAGTCTCAACGATTTTCTCAATATTGGCGGGAGTCAGACGGTTCTGATTCTTTGCCTTTTCAAACTCGCGAGATGCGTCGATGAACAAGATATCCTTAGCCTCGCGCCCCTTCTTGAACACGAGAACAATCGTCGGAATACCCGTGCCATAGAAGATATTCGCAGGCAGCCCGATCACGGTATCGAGATAATTCTTATTCTCTATGATCGCCTTTCTGATCACGCCCTCAGCTGCTCCGCGGAACAACACGCCATGCGGAAGCACGATGGCCATAGTGCCGCCATCCTTCAGATGGTATAAGCTGTGCAAAATGAACGCGTAATCAGCCTTGGTCTTGGGCGCCAGCTTGCCGTAGTCCTTGAACCGCGCGTCCTTAAGCTTTGTGTCGCTGTTATCCCAATGAGCGGAATAGGGCGGATTCGCGACGACGGCATCGAAGGAGCGAGGGCGATCGATGCCCTTCTCGTCCGGCCCATCCGGCCAGTCGCCTTCAAGCGTATCGGCATTCGAAAGCGTCATGTTGTTGAACGACACCCCATGCAGCATCAAATTCATGCGTGCCAAGTTATACGTGGTGGTGTTCAATTCTTGACCATAATACTTGATTGGCTGACCATCAGGGAGCTCCTGCCCAACGGTCAGCAGAAGGGAGCCAGATCCCATGGTGGGGTCATATACGCTGAAGGCTGAATCCGCATCGTTCCAGTTCATCGTTACGATTTTCGCTAAAATCTCGCTCACCTCGTGAGGCGTATAGAACTCCCCGCCCTTCTTGCCCGCTGAAGCTGCGAACTGCTTGATAAGATACTCATAGATGGCGCCGAGAATGTCTTTGCCGTCATCGCTCTTATACTCTATGCTATCCACAAGTTTCACAATGCGGTTAAGGGATTTGGCGCGCTCGTTCGTCGATGACCCCAGCCGTGAGTCACCGAGATTCACGTCGTTGAACACGCCGCGGAAATCGCGCTCCGCCTCCTTGTTGAGCTCCGCATTCTTGTTGAAATGGTCGAACATGCTCTGATAGTCGCTCGGCACGACCATGCTCTCGTCGATCTTATGAACAAGAGAAGCCCACGTATCAAGCGGTTCAATCGCATAGCCCAAGCTTGAAGAGATATCCTCCAGATAGTCTGCCAACTCCTCGTTGTTGGCCTGCTCAAGATAGGCTTGGTTGACCGTCTGGCCAGGCTCCACATCTAAAACGTTATTGGTCACCAGGTATTCTTCCTGATGCTCCGAAAGATAGCGGTAGAACATGAAAGCCAGAATATAGTTCTTGTACTCCGCAGCATCCATATTGCCGCGCAATTCGTTTGCCATCGCCCAAAGCTTGGAGGAGATTTCGTTCAAATCACTCATTTTCTTGTATTCCTTTCTTAGACGAACATCTGCTGAAGCAGACCTTTTTTTAGTTCCTTGACGTGGTCCAGCTCACGCTGATGAAGGGCGATGAGCGAGTCGAGTCTCTGGAAGAGGGCGCCGATCTTCGTTTGCTCTGCGATTTTCAAAGGAATTGCCACTTCCATTGATTCGATGTCCGAGGCGTTGTATGAAGGCAACGCCCCAACTTGAACCAGCGACGTCAGATCGAGTCCGTCAAATAAGATTCGGCCGAATGTCACATCCCAGAACCGACGATTAAAGGAATACGCCATCGTATTGTTGTCCAGCAGGAAAGGTTCATCCACCAGGCGTTTTCGATTGAGCAGCACTGCTGCACCAACTTTTGCAAAGAACATAGCTGGCACTTCATTGATGGGCTTCCAACGTTTTCGTTCGATCTGCTCATCTGTGACATAGTTATTTGCCCGACGCAACTGAAACTCGTTGCCTTCAAGGTTCATATCGGAAACTTTGTAGAAAGGGGTGCCTTCGCTACCTCCTTGCTCGGCATTGGGAAAGCCAACTCCAGATCGGGCTGAGCCGATCTCCCCCAACCTACGCTGTTCCCAAGGGTCAGTGAAACCGGGGAAACGGAGCTCTGGCACATTCGCTCCTTCTTTTGGAAACATTTTTTGAAGCAGACCTTTTTTCAATTCCTTGACGTGATCCAACTCACGCTGATGAAGGGCGATGAGCGAGTCGAGCTTCTGGAAGAGGGAGCCGATACGGGCTTGTTCGACTGACATTGATGGCAAATTAATATCTATTGTCTCCAGGTCTGTTGCACTAATAGCTGGGTAGCTTGTTCCCGTGCATCTATCGAGAACTAGACGGACGAAAGGCTCTCTCTGCAACAAGCAAAAGAGAAAGCGGCTATCTTGCTCTGTTCTGATTTGCGCATAGCCAGTCGAGAAAACATAGTTCTCATCAGGTAATTCGAAAAGCAGATTATTCTTTTGATAGGGACGCACTGTCTGATAGAAAATGTCCCCCTTTCTCGCAAGCCTTTGGGCTCTCGACGGAGCCGTCAGCTTGCTCTCTTTTCTATGCGAGACCATTTCGGTTCCGACAACCGATTCAAGGTCGACATACTCAAACTCGTTCGGCAAGTCGGCCTGAGGATTGAACGATGCCACTTCCCCCAACCTACGCTGTTCCCAAGGGTCAGTGAAACCAGGGAAACGGAGCTTGGGAGCGTTCCTTCT
>ERZ773252.3404-NODE-3404-length-12260-cov-4.149201_pt1 | contig 12260 bp, 15 predicted proteins | sample MGYA00580517_ERZ773252 | MGnify/ENA primary metagenome ERZ773252 (study PRJEB29015, sample SAMEA2737766) | human gut metagenome | biome: human gut; feature: human-associated habitat; material: faeces | place: China | collected 2012 ... | reverse complement strand
TGGTTGACAATAGTAGAATAATGTGTTATAATGAATTTATCAAATAAAGAAAGGACGCCTTGGAGGGCGTAGGGTGATTGAAATGAAATTTGACGTAGAAGGTTATTGCGAATTAAACGGATTGCATGATGTTGAGGTGTATATATCCGGAAGTGGAATGATATATCTCACGGTCAATGACATATATCCCGATGGTATGGAATATGTGATTGGAAATACAGGGGAAAAAGCTTGGTGTGTCGTGGAAGGATGGAAGAAACCTAGCACCATTGCTGAAATTAAGAAGAATATAAAGAAAATAGCACTTGACATTTCAAAAGAAATGTGCTATTCATAAATATATCATATCCCACCACGGAGGTTACGATGGTAGAAAGGAGACATAAAAATGACAAACAAGGAAACAAGTAAAAACAAGGAAAACAAGGAAAACAAGGAGGACGTGGCAATGAGTGAGAAGAAGAAATGTAGGGTATATCTCAAGGGTGAGTTATGTAAATGTCGATATGAAAGAGGGTATCGTGGTAAAGGAGATAAGCAATGGCGTATCTCGGTGAAATTAACATCTGATAAAGCAAAGATCGCAGCAGCCGTCAAAGAGATTTTGGAGACAACGGGAATTGACCCTAAAGACACATTCACCCCTAAATGGGTAAAGGATTGCGCAGAGGGCGTTCCGGATGGGGACATTTTTATCAACACCCACACGGCGTTTGATATCCCGTGTAGTATAAAAGGCAAAGACGGCATTAAGTTTGAAATCGACTTTGAGACGGAACTTTTTGAGGGAGCGGAAGTTATTATTGCTCTTAACTGTAAGAAAGAGGGAATCTACCCGGCTTCTATTTTGGTTCTGAAAAATGGTAAGCCGTCTAATCCTTTTGAGGATTTTCCCGATGAAACGGAGGTGTAAGAAATGTATGATCATTTGATTACAGCAATATCGTCCGTAGGCTTTCCAATCGTTATGTGTGGAGCTTTGGGCTATTATATCCTTAAAATTGAGGAGAAAACACAAACTGCGATCACCAATCTCACGATTGCCATTACTGAATTGAAAGAGGTGATCAAGAATGAAAAAGAGTGATGTTATCGGTGTACACGGAGGTCACGCAAAAGTCGGTGCGGTAGGAGCTACAGGCATTATCAATGAAGTCAAATATGATCGCAAGTTAAAAAATGCAATTATCAAGGAATTGCGGAAAATGGGATATACGTCAGTAGATTGTACCGTTGCCATTGCTAAAACAGCAATGGGTTGTCTTTTCAAAATTGCCAAAAAAAGTGAAATAAAGAATACCACGATCAATTTTTCGGTGCATTTGAATAGCGGAGGCGGAAAGGGGGTGGAAATCTACCTCCCGGAAAATGCTAGTGAAAAGATGGTAGACAACGCATATTACTTTTGCAAGTCATTGAGTAAGGAATTCGGCTTCGATAACCGGGGCGTTCGGGGGTGTGGTAACTGGTATGTAAACCGCCATATGCGGAAATGTTACTTACTGGAGATTGGCTTTGTGGATAGTAAGAAAGATGTAGCCATCTATAACAAATATGGTGTGGATGTGATCGGAAAACGCATTGCACATTTAATCGTAAGATGTTTTTAAAGGAGGTATAATAAATGGATATTTTCGGTAATAGACAGAATATTGTAACAGATATCAAGGATGGAGTCGCCAATAATCTTACAATTCAGATTCCACGCTCTATTGTAAAAGTGGGTAATACCATTGGATTAGTCGTGCGGGTAAGTGATAAAATATGTTGGGTGGGTGAACATAACATTGCAAATGATGGCTCAGAAACGGTTGCCTTGGTTGATATGACAAATACAACGGGTGACGACACAAATGCGTTAAAATATAAGATTGATAAAAACATCTTATCCTTTAACTACGCCACTACAAAGGGCGAAGAACAAAATGTAAATGTAACCGTTGCGGTCATTTATCATAGAAATTTTGATTGAGGAGGGAAAAAAGAATGAAAAGAGAAAACGTAGTTGAAGCAACTAAACAGGGTCTTGCACAGGCGTTAGGGGAATCATATGCGGAGCAGATCGGGACGTTATCGCCTACCAACGCAGGTGCATTGGTAGATTTAGGAACAAAAGTAACATCCGCTGATAGCTTTGAACAGTTATTTATCAACGGAGTATTGGAAGCAATGGGTCGCTTAGAGATTGAAGATATGGTTTACCGTTCTGATGATTTTAGAAATATGCAGATCAGCAGAGACATGTTTCCGGGCTTTATGGCAAGGATTTATTTTGAGCCGTCTGAAAATCTCATGTCAGACCCTAGTTTTAACTTAGAAGCGGGGAAGAATTATGCTGAATTAGAGCATACTTATTTTGGTGCTAAATATTCGCAAAAAATATACAACGAGAAGATTGATCTTCTCGGTGCAATGTCATATTCACGGGAGGACTTAATCACGGCATTCCGTGGATGGGATGAGATGGGCAATTTCCTTGCAGGGCGCAGGGCTTCCATTTTATCAATTTTAGATTTGAGAATGTCTGTATGGAAACACGCACTTGCACAGTGCGCAATTGCAACATCCATTCAGCAGGGAACATCTATCAAGCTGATTACGGATTACAAAAAAGTCAATCCGACTTTTGACAAAACAGGAGTTAGCGCATTGTATGACAGAGATTTTTTGTCGTACATGTCAGAGGTCATGTCGAATACCAAAGATTATATTCGGCAAATGACCACAGCTTTTAACAATGGGGAACATGTTACATTTTCGACCCGAACAAACTTTTGGATTTTAAAAGCAGTGGAAAGTCGTATACGTTACGGTCTTAGGGCGGACACGTATAATGAAAAATTGACAAGTTTTGGGGACTATGAAACTGTACCAATGTGGCAGGCAGTAGCATCAGAAGAGGATAAGTTTGATTTAGGAACGGTATCTACTATTTCCTTAGATGCTAATACAGTAGATAAATTCAATTTGACTGCTAACGATTCAGACTCTTTTACTTACGAGGGAGTTGTGGGCCTTATGTGTGATTGGCGTGCGATCGGCATGACGATTATCCGTGAATATGCTAACAGCAGCTATACGGCATCCGGTTCTTTTAACACCGACTTTTATCATTACTTGACACGCTCAATCTTAGATGCTAACTATCCGATTGTAGCATTTACACTTGACTAAAATGTTAGTTTAGAGAGGAGGTACAAAGGGGAACACACGTTCCCCTTTTAATAATATGGATGTTGTATTATATAAAACAAATAGTCCTAAAAATTTAGTTACAAAGGAATTGACAAACGAAAAACGGTACACAGACGTAGTATTTTTGGAAGCTGTAGACAACACAAATCCAACTATCGACATTGGATTTTTTGAAAATGCGGATGAATTGAGAAAATATAACTATGCTTATATACCACAATTCGGGCGGTATTACTACATATCCCCCCAGACGTTTAAAACAGGAGGGATTGTATCATTGACATTATCGGTGGATGTTTTAATGACCTACAAAGATAGTATTCTCAATTCTACCCAACTGATTGACCGTGTCCAGTCGAAAGGAAAAATGTATATTGGTGGCTACGACTGGGTGACAGACGAACGAACATATATTCGAACCTATAAATTTGAGGGTGACCATTTTAACAAAGCAAATGATAGCTATGTGCTTGTGACAGTATAGGAGGGATGAATAATGGGCTATGTAATGGCTGACATTTTTAGTAAAAGAGGTGATAATACCGTCAAGTATGCTTTACCTTGCATGCCAGAAACGTATGAAGTAAAAGTATCTTCAGGACAATTTCTGATAGACGAAACACCTGTTCCCCTTACATATACACTCGGACTTGATAACATAGGTCAAGCGTCTAATCCTCTTGGTATGACGCTTGATAAATTTCTCTCTCAATTTGAGGGGGTTGATATCAATGCACCATCTCTAACCTCTTGGATATACCTACTTGAGGGAGAGGATGGTGGAACGACTACATTGACAGATAGTACAGGTACTGCTAAGCAGTTTAAGACACCTCTGATTGAGATTAGGGGCGGTCAAGGTCAGCTCCAGTATGTCAAAGTCCATTTTTTGGGACAGTATAGCGGACTGGAGATTGACTATATGCAATACCCAATTAAGACTGTAGAGCATAATACTATGCGCCTTGGATATTCTGCGGATGGCACATTAGTACCAAATCCCCCTAAGCCATCCGGGGGAGAGTATGCCATCACAGATGATGGTTTTTTAATCGGCAGACGATCTATAATGGATATGTTGGAGCATTATATCGGGCATGCGTCCGGGGGCATTGACAGCGATCCCGGATGGATTGAGCGAGTAACTACAATAGTGGAAAACGCCACTTTGAAACCTGCAAGTGGAAGTACCGTTGGAACGTATACTGGAAATGCCACCCGCTATGTCACGAACGGTGACGCTGTCAATACAGGTTCATCTATCATTTTTAATGCCAATTTCACGCAATCAAAATTTGACAAGATCAAATCAACGATTACTTACAGCAAGGATGAGGTGGATGATGGTCAAAAGGATGATGATGATGATGATGGTACGGTAGACCCTAGCAATGGCGAACCTGCTGACGGTAGCGGAAAGATTCCTGCCGGAGATTCTGCTGATATCCCCACAGAACCAACTACTTCATTCATCGCTAGTGGTCTTAACAATGCTTACGTCTTAACGACTGACGAACTGAAAGCATTCACGGCTTGGGTCTATTTAGATGATATCATTAAATATCTATCATCATTATTTAGCTCCAATCCAATGGACGGTATCTTGTCATTGGCGGTAATGCCGTATACTCCAACGACAGCGGGGACTGCCAATATTACTATTGCAGGCAAAGTATCAACCGCTGGGGGGCGTGTAGTCGGCAAGCAATATGAGGTATTTGACTTTACCTATAGTGGTTTGACAGAATCAATATGGGGCAATGCTATGGATTATGGCAGTGGGGTCAAGATGGAGCTATACTTGCCATTTGTTGGAGTTGTGCCACTAAATACAAATGATGCTATATACAAACAACTACATTTGAGGTATATAATCGATAATTTGACAGGTTCGGGTATTGTGGTTTTATACTCATCTCGCACCGGGTCATATTGGGATAGTGAGGATAATATCAATATGCTTGGTAACTGGTCTTTTAACTGCCGTAATACGGCTTGCCTTTCTCGGGTAGACGTATCTAACTTGATTAACTCTGCGGTTAGTACCGTCACATCCGCTACCCTTGGTTCGGCAAGCGGAGCGATCGGTGGACTGATCAATACCATGTCGCAGAGACCATCTGTGCAAAAGACAGGATCACTAAACGCTTCTGCCGGATATCTAAACTCCCGTGTCCCGCAAATAACTTATACTTTTAGTAAACTAGTGATCCCATCCAATCAATATAGCCGTGTGGGACGTCCTACTTATGCGACTAAAAAGCTAAAAGATTGTAGTGGATATGTTCGGTGCGTCAATCCTCGGATAACATTTGAGGGAGACCCGCCTACAGAAGATGAAATGAATGAAACAAATAATCTATTAGAGGAGGGTATAATTGTATGAATATAAACAAATTTTGTGAAAAATGTGGAATAAATCTTGACGAACTGCCGGAAAATATGATTATTTTTAACAATTTGCTAAAACGCTTCATGTCCGTTTTAAAATTTGAAAACTTAGACGAAACAATAAATCAGCAAGTCCTCATGCTGTCTATCATTTTTAATGACAGTTATATGTTTATCGATCGAGATGGCGTTTTGCGCAACGTCTGGGGCGGTCTTTCCGGGGAGCTTGACTTTTATGGCTATCCCACTAAATATCTCTGGTCAACTGGAGTAGCAAGTGGGGAGGAATCTATCAATGATGGCGTAGTAGGTCACTCTAACAGTCTCTGGACACCGATTGCACCAACTATATATTATTATAGTAAAATGTTATCGCATTTTGACACATCCTTGCGTATAGCCAGTAGCAACACCCGAACCGTACCTCTATATAAAGCTACCACGGACGCAGAAAGAAAACAAATCGATAAGATTTTTGACGATTTAGAAAAAGGTAAAACTACCCACTCATATGTCCAAAAGCAGACTCTAAAGGAGATCGTGGACGAAGTCGGAAATCTCCCCCTTGACCTAACAGGCAAAAGTGGAGACAGTAACTACATACCTATGATCTTACAGGCATATGACAATGTTCTCGCCCGAGTATGTAGGGAGCTTGGTATCAACATCACAAATGTAATGAAACGGGCGCAAGTCATATCAGCCGAAGTAAACGGATATGAGAACTACACTCAAATATATCTAACAGACCTATTGGATAACGTCCGTTCTGCATTTGACAAAGTAAACCAAAAATGGGGGCGTGATTGGAAAGTCTCCCTGTCTGACGCATTTGAGGACGATAACCCCACGGAGGATACCACGGAGGATGAACCGGCAGAGGATAGCAAGGATGATGGGGAAGAAATGAATGAATAATATATGCTTTAAGGTATGCCTTAAAGGTATGCCTTAAAGTCCAACTTTAAGGAGGGATTTAATGTTCAATAAATATGTAATTACGTTAGGTCAATATTATGTCCAAAAAAGCGGACAGTACCATTTTTTGGACACATTACTTTTTAACTCGGATTATGGGCAGCAGACCTTATCACAAGACTCGCTAGAATTGCGTGCCTTGCAGAGACACGGAGACAAGCGGCTCTTGGATATACCAGATTGGTATATTACTATGAACTCGGATAAATATGATGGGTCGCTTGCGTCCTATATCGGATTGCTGCAAGATTGGTTACTTGTTTTTAACTGGAACAATTTTGTAAATGCAAAATTTAGCTCATACGAACGTATTTTTGACGCACTAAACGCCAAGTATTCACCGATCGAAAATACAGACCGCTACAGTGATATTACGGATACGCATAGTGGGACAGATTCCCTTGCTAAGTCCGGGACTGATACGACTGCTACGACTGGGACGGATGGTGTCAAGTATAGCGGGAGTGATACCACGGAAAATGTAATAAATAAATCGTATGGTAAAGCCGGGTCAGAGATCATGTCCAAGACCGGGGATGATACGACTACTTACAACAACACTCTTACGACTACTTTTAATGATACAGATACGACTACTTATGCGGGTAGCGAGACAAATACACATTCTAATACTAATGATACCACATACGGAAAGACCACGACGGAAACCATTTCCGGGAGTGAAAAAGATACGAATACAAAACAAGGGTCAGTCCTTGAAAATGGAGATGATGATGAGTATACGTTCCCTTTTAATGGTCAGTCAAAAGCACATACGCTCCATAAAGACAGATGGACTAATAACAGATACGGAAAGTATAATGACACTAATGGAGACCCCCAAAGCGATCCATATAGTGAGGTGTCCGAAAAAACGTACACTGGTAGAGAAAATGTAAATGCTGATAGTGGAAAAGATACAAGTACCGAAAATGGGACAGACACAAAGACGTTTACCGATCGTGTTGATACAAGTACCAAAACTGGTACAGACGCAGAAGTCAAAAGTGGTAACGATAAAATTAGTTTTGACAGCAAAGAAACAACTACTTTTGACCAAAGATCAGACACGGAAACGGGGACGGATACGACTACTGTTACAAGAGATTCTGGAGAGACTACAACGCATGATACACAAGTTACTACAGATTACGACACTACGGATACAACCACTTACAACACCACAGATAAGCATACGGAACATACTCATGGCAATATTGGTGTGACCACAAACCAAGCAATGATAAACGAAGAACTTCGTTTGAGAATTGAATCAAATCTAATGGACATGATCATTGACGACTATATATCATCCATTACATTAGACTAATTAAGAGGGGCATAGCCCCTCTTTTTACAACATATTTACTTCCTGCAAATATTTATTGACGGTCTCCCCACAAATGTTATCTGCATAGTAAAAGCGATTTCGCTTGTATAGTCCCCAGATCAAAAGGTCAACTTTATCCTTGTTATCCGGGCGGTATTGATACCTGGGGTCTATATGATCTGCCGTGGTATATATCCGTTCGCCTTTTTCAAAATCACGGGAGGGACGGACGTTTACTAACAAGCCAAAGTCCTCTAAATAATACAATTCTAAGCAAAGTATTTCATTTCCATAGGCAATGTAACAATCCCGGCTTAGCAAGTCAATATCCCGATTGGCTTTTATCTCGCGAGTTAGATGTTGATAACTGTGGACTTCCCATCCGCCCGTTCGGATCATATCTGACGTACCGCCCGGAAACCCAAAGAAACGTCTATCAACTAATTTTTTCGAACGACTAGCAATACAGTCATTGCAATATTCCACTGTGACAGCAGTATCTCCAATTCCTTTTACTATATCAATAGTACCTTGTTTAATCTTCCGTGGGTCTGATATTCCAAACTCCCGAAAGTATGGAGCTACCCAAGAGACTGTGTTAGCGCATAAGACTACCATAGCATTTGCATTTTCTCGCACCAAAGTAGACACAGCATTTTGGAAACGATTCCATTCATCTGGCAAGTAGTTATCAGCGGTCAATGCTTCGTCAAAAAAGATAATACCTAAATTTTTAATGTCTAAAATACCTTTGTTCATTTCGATCTTAGACGATAAAGCGAACGAATAGCAAAATGGATCATCATATCTTTTCTTGTCTTTTTCCATCCAGTATCCGCACCAAACGCCTGTTCTAAATGCTATTCCATCATATTTTTTCACATTTTTTACAATGCCACTTTCAAATACTTTTTTAAAAGTGTTACCAGACTTAGAGGGTTTTAACGTCTCTGCCATACGACGCATGATGCAAGCAGTCTTTCCCGCATACTGCCATTCTGCCAATATGCAGATTAGCCAAGCATATGTCTTGCCAATGTTACGACCGCCATATGTCATTGTATAAGGAGTGTTATTTTTGATAACTCCCATAGGGCTGTAATGCCCCTCAAACCATCTACTGTCCAATATTTCGGACAGTAACTCCTGCGTGTATTTATTATCTTTACTCATTTTTTACGATCCTCTCCTTCCCGTTTCTGATATTATGTCATTGATAAAACTACGATATGATTTACTGATATCAAGTTTAAAACCTACACGCTGTGCATGTATAAAATGGGATGGCGTTACAAATGTCTCACCATCATTTGTAATGTTAAAACGCTTGTTAGTCGTGGTATACGTCATTGCTAGTTTATTGATTATTTCTGGAGGAAAATATTGACCGCAAGTAAAGGCTTCTTCCGGAGTTACTTTTTTAATTTTACAAAAATCATTAAACCCCTGCACAGGCAAGCCGGAGATCGTCGGCTCTCCATTGTGGATATATCGTTTTGAGCCTAAGGTTTTAAAAGATCGGTAGGTCATTCTTACGACATTGCCACTATCGTCTTTTTCTTCCGTTTCTAAGTCCCATTTGCCCAATCTTTTTATATCTTCTGTCATTTTAATACCGTAATACTCGCAAGCGTCTTTTGTCTTTTCTTCTATTTCGGAATCTAATTTTGCGAACAAATGTTCGTATATACCATCCCTGTAAAGATACTTGCAAGAATCTGTATCTAGATACACTATACCACTTGTTAGACCATGCGCTACGTCATATTGCCATATGGCATATACCGCCTTGAGTAGCTCCATCCTTGCAATAGCTGTTATCCATACCCCCACTTGATATAGCAAAAACTCGCTTTGCTTTTGCTCATACGGGATTGCTTCTTTCTTCCACTCTCCCGTATCTCTTACATATGTAAGAGTTTCGTCATTGTGCTTTTGAACACAGCATCCAAAATTTGCGTTTAGCATATTTTTCTTTTTTAAATACTCCTCTGCCATCCCTTTGACCCCTTTCAAAGTCATTTTTCCCAGATAGTAGTCTATCAAGGATTCGATCTGAAACCGGCATAACCTACCTTTCTTTGATATGTAACACTCCAGTATTTTGCATTTTCCACTGTAAAATTTAGTCCACATATCAAAGTCAATGTCTGTACAGTAGATATCTACCACGCTAGCAGAGTATATGCGCCCATTATCCAATATCACGTCACTGCTTGTTTTTGCTTTATCATATGGCATAATGGTGACGGGTGCTTTACACTGTAAACCAACAAATTGCACTTTATAAATCTTGCAAAAATCTCTCTCATATTTGCTAATATCTTTGGGGTTTACTTTTATAAACCTGCCCATTGGAAATAAATATTGAAATTGAACCGCAGGATATGATGATGTGCGGTCACGGCTTGCAACGTCATGCAATAATACAGACCAATACCGGGCATTTGCCCGGACGATACCCCCATAAAAGCATTTGCGTAGTACATCATACATATCTTCGGTAGGATAGACGGACGAGTATATCTTCTTATACTCTTTCCAGTTAGCGATCCTACCTTGCATATCATTACGGACTTTCGCAGTGTTAGTCAATGGTAGCCATTTCCGTTTTTTACCCACTATATATGTAGGTAATATATGACGTTTCCAAAACTCTGTTAAAATCTTGACATCACAATAACAATAGTACCGTTCCGATTTTGTCAAACGTGTGTTTGGATATCGAATAATATCATAATCAAGATCGCCTTTTGCCTTTTTTGTAATCGTGTATGTCTTTGATAACAAATACAAAGACATATTGCTAAAAGCGTATGAACACCGAAATATAATATTTTTATATCTGCATTTTATAGGATGGTTTGGGGCAGTGGCAAATATATCGTCAAATTGTAGGTATTCACTTAAAAAAGCAAACTCATAGGATAGGTTGTGAACCCAGCAAATGATATATTGACCGTCAAAACGTTCGCATATATCGTCAAATACAAATTTAGCGTCTTTCATATGCCTGCCATAATAACATTTATCCCCGAAGCCTAACTGCCAATGATAGCACCAAGCTACCTTATCGCTGTCAATCATAGTGGATGTGGTTTCTATGTCAAAAGACAACGGTAGCATAGAGTATGTTTTTCGGTTCTTTCCCCTACCCATTGCAAAACAATCAAATACATATTCATATGGGTTCAAATCCTCATAAGGCAGTAACTCCCATTTTTGCGGTATTTTAACAATTTTAGAAATCTTTGAAACCGCCATCTTTCGTGATAGATTCCACTTCTTGTGGGGTATATTCTTTTTGGATTTGTTCGTTGAGAATCTCCCTAAACCACCGGGAGAGAGTATCGCCTTTTGATTCAATTATGCCCGTCCTTTCTATGTAATCTGTCCATTCTCGATAATAAGTGCCATGCGTTTGTTCAAAACGCTTTATGGCTCTGTAAAACAAGTTAGGATCATCTTTTACATTCAGACCCGATTTTTTATAAATCTCTTTCACATTTTTAGCGTACTGTATAGGAGTTTCGGTACTCCTTAGAGACTGCTGTACCTCAATCAATTCTTTCAACTCTGACTGGTTAAGACCGCCCGTTTTTAGCGTACCTTTTTTTTCATTAAAATAAGGGCGGTTCTTTATCTTTTCCAAAATCCCCTCGATATCTGGATTTTTCAAGCCTTTTTCACGATATTGCGATAACCGCCTGTTGGCGGTTCGCAATAGTGAGCGTGCTACTGATCGGAGTAATTCAAGGCGCATATTTCTTTTACCCCCTTAGTTGTCAAATTTTTTATTGTTGATTTTTCCAATGCAATACTTATACCACCAAGTGTAGTTATATTTATGCAATACTTGCCTATATAATAATCACGCATTGAATATACCAAAGTATGACCATTATATAATTGTACATATAAGAGCTCCGGTGAAAGTATATCAAGATTACATTCTAAAATATAGTAACTACACCATATATATCTACTAGTATCATATCTAGGCGAAAGTACCTTTACACCTATTCCAAACCGCCCTACATAGGGCTTAATTTCAAATTCTTTCTTTCTTGAAACATAACCGGATAATGTACTTGTATGACTGTACTTGTATCCTGCGCTTTCTAATTTCCTATCTAATTCATATAAAGTCATATATTACACCTCCCAATTTTTAAAATATTCGCTAATGGCCAAAGACTTTCATTAAACCCTTTCTTATACCAAAGATTCTTTTTGAAAATCTCATATTCATCACACTCTAATACCTCACTTCGTCCTGTTACATAAGTCAATTTTAATTTCATAATACCTCCGGCGTTCCTTTCTTTATTTGATAAATTCATTATAACACATTATTCTACTATTG
>ERZ773252.3401-NODE-3401-length-12264-cov-2.861250_pt1 | contig 12264 bp, 7 predicted proteins | sample MGYA00580517_ERZ773252 | MGnify/ENA primary metagenome ERZ773252 (study PRJEB29015, sample SAMEA2737766) | human gut metagenome | biome: human gut; feature: human-associated habitat; material: faeces | place: China | collected 2012 ... | reverse complement strand
GACTGAAAATTTATCCTAAGTTATTTAACTAAAAGTCATCAGGTCAGTACACTAGTTTAGTTGGTATGAAATTGAAATAATCATGGGAGTGGTAAAAGTATGGCTGATAATAGAAAAGCATTAAATATTGGAAGTGTGATTAAAATGTCGGATGATATAAACATTGAAATAGTTTCAGAGGTGGGTAGAGGAGCGAATTGTATTGTTTATGGTGCTGTTTATAATGACAGTATCGGAGTAAAACACAATGTAAGGTTAAAAGAGTGTTATCCGGCATATTTTCTTTTAAGCAGGGCAGATGACAACAGTCTTTCAATATCTGTAGAAAAGGAAAATGAGTTTGAAGGTATAAAAGAAAAATTTATACAGTCATACAGGAAAAATGTGGAGATAAAACAGACTTTGGGACTTATAAATTCAACAGTAAATCCGGCAGAGATAATAAGAAAAAACAATACAGTTTATATTCTTATGACACTGGATGAAGGTGAAGATTATGCAAAGTATAATGATAAATCTTTAAAAGAGGTATTTACGCATATAAAAAGTCTTGCATTAATAATCAAAAAATATCACGAACAAGGTTATCTTCATCTTGATATAAAACCGGAAAATATATTTATTCTTCCTGAGAGTGCCGAGCATATTCTGCTTTTTGATTTTGATTCATTGATGGTGGCAGATGAGCTTGTGAATGGTGGACAAAACGGGTTGTCATTTTCAAAGGGATTTTCTGCACCTGAACAGATACAGGGAAACATAAGGAAAATGGGATTTCATACGGATATATATTCTATAGGTGCGGTGCTTTTTTATAAAATGTTTGGAAGAACTGCGGAAATAAGTGACTGCAGAATATCTAGTAAATATGATTATGATAAAATGCAATTTGCAAGTGAAAAATATCAGCCAGCAATATACAGGGAAATAACAGTTTTTCTGAAAAATACATTGTCTACGGCAACTGCATCACGCTGGCAGGAGATAACTCCGGTCATAGAAAAACTTAATGAACTTATAAGATTGTCTGATATAAATAATGTATATCTGCTTGATTCATTTCAATACAATTCAGCATATTTTGTTGGCAGGGAAGATGAGATTTTAGATATTGACAAAATACTTTCTGATAACCAGCTTGTTTTTTTGTCAGGAATAGGTGGTATAGGAAAAACGGAAATCGCAAAACAATATGCAGCAAGGTATCACGGCAAATATAATACAGTTACATTTGCTATTTATGAGAAAGATATAAAAACACTTGTAAATGATGAAATAAATTTGAATAAGGTTGAGCGTGATGAGAAAGAAAGTGAGGATGATTATTTTAAACGAAAAATTAAAATACTTGAAAAGACGGCAACAGATGATGACCTTATAATAATAGATAATTTCGATGTGGAGTTTGACGAAGAACTCGAAAACTTATTTAAATGTCCGGCAAAGTTTATTATAACGACCAGAATGGATTTTAGGGATTACAATTATAAGCAGATAACTATAGATAGAATGTCCGATATAAAAGATTTACGGGAATTATTTTATTCATATAATGATACTGAATATAATGAGGGGGAAACTGATTATATAGAAAAGCTGATAGAATATGTTGACAGACACACAATGACAGTGGAGTTAATAGCAAAATATCTTAAAAATATTTGTGATGAGCCGAAAGCACTGTACGAGAGATTTCTTGAAAAAGAAGGTGTGACGAATACCGAGGACATAGGTATAAAACAGAGAAAAGACCGGAGATTGAGATTTAAAAGTATAAACAGTCATATTGAGATATTGTTTGATATATCGGATTTTAATGATAATGAGAAAGAACTTATAAGCAGTCTGTCATTATTTGCCGGAATGAGAATTTTAAAAGAAGAATATGAAAAAATATATAAATCAGATTCGGTAAAAACTGATTTAGAAAGGCTTATAAAAGGAGGATGGATAGAGTATAACGAAGAAAGTAAAAAAATATCACTCCATCAGGTTATACAGGATATTTTGTATAAAAATATCCTGCCAAGTGCTGAGAGATGCCCTGTGATAGTCGATGGAATGATTGAATATATAAGTAGAAAAGCTAAGAGTCATAGTGAAAAAGTTATCAGACGCAATATGCTCAAGATATTTATGGAAAGGCTTACGGGAGAAAATAAAAAATATGCAGAACTCTGCCTTGAGTATGGAAAAGAACCGCAGCTTGAAAAGGCACTGGAAATTTGCAATAAATATGATGATGAAAATGCGGCAGATATAACTCAAAGGATATATAGAAAAAAGATAAACAATACTTTAATAAACAGTGGTATGGAATTTATGGAAAATAATTCCGCTAAAAATAAATTATGTGACATAAAAAGTATGCTGGAGCAGATTATATATTATATCAATAAATATAATGTAGAAAAAAATTATGCGGCAAATGACTGTAGCTATATGGTAAAAGAATATATAGATACAGCGAGTGAAATATGGCATTTATTAGAGGAAAATATACACTTGCCGGCAATGTATGATGCGGGACAGTCAGGATGGACTGATAAGATAAAAGAAGGTGATTATATAGGTCGGAATAACGAAATTGAAAAAACAGATATGGCAGAAAATAATAATGCATTAGGAAAAATCAGGGAACTGGATGAAATTTATGATTTGGTGGTTTGGATGTTTGAAGAAGCGGCAGAAAAAATGTCACAGACAGATTATGATATTGCCGCAAAAGAAATTTTTTATAAAAAAATATTTGATTTTTATTCGGACTCGGATTTTATATCAGTTTACAAAAATAAATATTATGCTGATATGGATAAGGCATATAAATATCAGAAAATACTTACTGAACTTAGGAAAAATGAAGATACAGATACATCTGATATGAGTATAACCGATGAAAATGGGACAACAAAGTTGTGGTTTGATGATATAACCTGTACGGAATATGCAAAAAAACTAGAGACAGACGGAAAGTTTGCAATGGCAGAAAAGTATTATAAAAAGGCATATGAAGATGGGGAGGAATTATTAGAAACAGCTATGGATAATATAGCCGAAATGTATAAAAAAACAGATAAATATGATAAAGCTATAGCTGCATATAAAAGCGTGCTTGATAACGACAGAAAGCGTTTAAAAAATAAGAATTGTCTGATAGGTTATTCGTGCAATATATGTCTTAAGCTTATCAATATTTTTATGAAAATAGGGAATGAAGCGGAGGCAGAAAAGTATGCAATGGAGCTTATATTATTTGAAAAAAATGATGCAGAAAAAGAAAGAGATGCATATGCAATCAATTATGTAATAGCAGCATATTATAAAATGTATATTATTGAAAAGAACACCAAAAGAAAAAATAATTTTGCTGAATATATAAAATATGGTGATGAAAAAAACATTACAGAAAATATCGGTAGAAGAGAAAAAAACAGTAACACTGGAATGATAACACGAAATAGAGCAGAGAGTGAAAATATAAAAGAAACAGACGATTTATGGGAAGAATGTATAAAATATTATGAAATGCTGGGGGATAGTGAAATAGAACCGGAGGTATTTGATTTTATATATGAATATGCACAAAAAGAGGCTGTTTCATATGAAGATATTATAAAAACTATTGATAGGATAGATAACTGGCAGAATGAAGAATTTAAAGAAAAGCTGGTGAATTGTATAATACAAAAGTATAAACAGGATGATTCGTTTGTAAAGTATCATATAATGCTGCTTGTAAATCTCTCGGAAACTTTAACTGATTATAAAGATGATGATGCCAGTGTAAAAAAAGCAATGAATTATATAGAAAAAGCAAAAGACTTATACAATGCAGGAGGTATAAGTGATGAATATATCAGAAGTATTATTTGCAAAGCAGAAATAAAAGTAAGATTATCTGCAGATATAGATATAGACTGCGAAGAATACGAAATAAATAACGAACGGATTGAAACACTTAGAAAAGAATGTAACTATATGATGATAGCAAGGTATTTGTTAAAGCATAGAAAAAACAGCACAGAAGAAGAATTAAAGATATGGCAGGAGGCAGCAGATGATTATAAAGATGCAGAAAAATATGATATGGAATATATATGTCTTGAAAATACATATAAAATAATGAATTATATGTGTGAAAATGGAATGATGAAAAAGACTGACGATAATTATATGAAACTTCTTGAAATGCTTGTTATGGCATGGATAAAGAGCCATAAACAGCCAGAAAGATTAGTACAGAAAGATTCATTGAAAGAAAGTAACACATTAGAAAAAATATATATGGATTCATATTTGGCTCATATTGAAAGTAATGACAGCTATAATAAAATCAAATCGTATGCCGGAAAATATTTAAGTTCTGCTATGGCAGGATATGAAAATGAGAAGAAATCTAAAGCGTGGCGTAAAATAAATGAGATAATAAATGCGGGAGATATGTTTGTGCTGATAAAAGAAGAACTTCATGCGATGGAAATATATCTCGAAGCAGGAAAGAGGTGCATAGAACAAGAAAAGGATGCCGAAGACAGCAGGATTAAAGGAAAAATAACAGATTTGCTGATAATGATAAAAAATAAAATGACAGAACAAAAAGGCATCTGGGAAAACTTTGCTGAAACTAAAAAAGAGGAGAAAAATAAAAGTGAATACAAACAGAAAGAAAACTTAAAAAGGGAGTGTGATGCATTTATAAGAGAGGTAAGCAAAGAATACGAATATAAAAAGATTGAATTTAAAAATAAGAAATGACGGGTCCTTGAAGTAAGAAAAGTTGATAATCTTAAATCCCAAAAGCCGGGAAAAGTCCCCCTGAAATCACTATTACAAAGTCGTAAAGCTAATTTGTTAGCATATGACCATCAAGTGATACAGGGGGATTTTTTTATGAGATACAGTAAGAGTTACAGGGTGCTCAGGCTTTATACATGGCTTGAACAAAGAAAGACCATAAGTCTGTCAGGTACGGCAGCAGATTTTGGGATAGATGAAAGGACGGTGCAGAGAGATATAGCTGATATAAGAGCATTTCTGGCAGATTTTAATACTGAAACCGGAAAAAGAAGAATAATCAGCTATAACAGGGGAAAAGACAGCTATGTGATGAAAATTGATGGTATGTAAATGAATGTACTCCAGAAATTCTTCGTTTGGAAGATTCCTAGAGCACATATGATAAAAGGGGAGTAGTGTGATGTGGATAAAACATTTTATTAAAGGTGGTGTTAAATATTTCGGTACAAAAAATTTGACAAATTAAAAATAATATTCCGGACGACACATAGTGTCGTGGACGGGTAGTATAATTGAGTGGAAATGAAAAACGGAAGAAAAGGAGTGGATTTAACTATGTTATTGTTGATAATAATTTATATTGTTGCATCATATCAGTGCCTTAATTATGTATGGTATTCAAGGCGCATTTATGTTATTTCAGATACTTTTGGTTTTTATATGAAAAAGCTATTGATATCAATCTTTTTTGGATGGGCAATAATACCGTTGGCATTACTTATGAGTATTTTTAAATTTTAGTTTAAAGAAAATGTGAGGTGAAAAATATGGATAGTACAAATAAAACCACATCAAATTTTTGTAGTAATTGCGGAAATAAACTAAATGATGGTATGTTGTTTTGCGATAAATGTGGAATGAAAGTTGGAACGGATAAAAGTGATTTAGTGAGTTCTTCTGTAAATGAAAAATCAAAGAATGGCACCAAAAAGTCTAAGCCGGCAAAAAGAATTGTTTTGGTGGTGGTGATAATATTAGCAGGAATGTGTGCGATGCTTATTAAGGGGAATAGTAAAAAATACATAACACAGGTAAAAAAATCACATTACTCAAAATATAACAGCGTGACATACGAAATGGCATTTAAATTGTATGGTAAAGGGGAAAAGTGGTCATATTTTAAATCAGATAAACATGAAAATATTGTTGAGTATGAAACGAAGGCTGAATATCAGGGAAAAGACGCAAAGATAGTATTGCAATTTATGTGTCAGGGTAACAAGGTAGAATGTGTGTATTTTGGACATGATGGGAAAGATGGAACTAAGAATGAGATAAATTTATATCTGGAAAGTGTTTTTGCAAGTTATATAACAAAGGGGGCAAAACGAGATCTTACATCATTGATAAATAAAAACATTGACAGGATAGGGATGGATTATTGTCTGGTATCTGATGAAACATTTGATGAGGATGATGGAATAAAAATGCTGAAAAACGGATGTTGGAATATTACGGATGCAGACGGTGATGGTTCAATAGATATGATAGCGGTCTCAGCAGAAAATAAATACAATATATTAGGATTACAATATGGTGAAAATTATAGTGATATAAGTAAAAAAATTTCATCAGATTATAAAGTGAGTGAAATTGAAGATGGAGGAAATGGTATTACATACGCAAAAAGTGATGATTACTATTTAAGAATTAAATATCAAAATTCAGAAATTACAGAGATTGTTTTTACTAAAAATGATCCTGAGATAATTGGCGAAGAATCAGAAGACGATGGTTCTTTAGGAGAAACAAGTGATAACAGCGATACAGATGAAAGTGATGCATCTGATTTTTGGAGTGATTCTGATTCGGATGCCGGCAGTGACGACGCCGGCAATAATGATGAGGATGATTCAGATAAGAGCAGCAGCACTGATACTAAGACAGATGACACACCGGATTTATCGGCAGAATTGGAATATGATGAGCATGATGATTATATTCTTGATTCAAGTGATTCGAGATATGTCAAAAAATCAGAAGTATCCAAAATGTCAAAAAAGAAACTCAGACTTGCAAGAAATGAAATATTTGCAAGACATGGCTACATATTTGATTCAGCAGACTTAAATAAATATTTTAATGACAAAAACTGGTACATTCCATCAATCAAACCGTCAGAATGGAGCGACAGTTTGTTAAATAAATATGAAAAGAAAAATATAGCACTGATAAAGAAGTACGAGTAAAGGGTTTTATAAAATCAAAAACGAATAAACAGGAGGAAAAAACAATGAAGATTAAGAAGATTTTATGTTTTTTATTAGCAGCAGTTTTAGTAATTGAAGGTGGTGAAGGATTAGTAAGCAGGAAAGCAGAGGCGGCAATAAATTATACGGGAAGTTATTACAAACATAAAAAAACAAAAAAGTATGAAGAAGAATGTGGAATATCAATGAAAAAGAAAAGTGCCTATAAAGGAAAGATACATCTTTCAAAACAAAGTTCGTATATGGGAGGAGATGATAGAATTGTTTGTGATATAAGTATAAATCTTTATAAGGTTGGAAAAGACAGTTACGAGGGAAAAAAGGGTAAGGCTAAAATAAAAGTTAAAGTATATAAAAACAAGATAGTGATAAAACAGAAAGGATATACGGAAGGGCTGTACACAGATATGGATGGTACATATAAAAAAATGAAAAAATAGCCTGCGTAAATCTGAAATTTATTCATATTTACGCATGGCATGAAGCGTTTCGTTGATAATGTTTAAATCACGGTCAGGGCATTGCCTTAAGAGATTGATGGTGTTGTTAAGAAGTCTTGAATTTTTAGGGGCATCAAAAACAACATCATCAAATGACATACCAAGAACAGTCATTATTTTTATAAGCAATGGAACTGATGGAAGACGATGTTCTGACTCGATATGTTTAAGATGGGTAACGGATATACCGAGTTTTTCAGACAGGTCTTCCTGTGTGATATTTGCTTTTAGGCGGGCATTTCTTATTGCATTGCCAAGGCAGCCTTTTTCCATAGGGTAGTCCTCCTTGATTAGTAATATGATAGGATTTTATAAAAAGCATATGATAAAAGTTTTATTTTATGACAGGTGTAACTAAAACATACATAGATAATCATATAATGAGATTAAATTATTGACGATTAGCTTTTAGGGATATTATCTATATCTAAAAGAGAAAAACAGATACGAGCAGGAAAAGAGATTAGTGTGAAAGACAAAACCTTTCGCACTATGCACAAAAAATGTGTGCAGAAATGAGGATTATTATGAAGATTAAAAAAATTATTTCGATAATATTGGTGGCGGCACTTTGTTTTACGATGGCACCACTCAAGGCAAATGCAAAAGAGGAAACAGAGAAGGAATTTAAAGAGATAAGAACTATAGAAGATTTATATGCGATTAATAACGACACCAGTGGCAATTACAGACTGATGAACGATATTGACATGACAGAGGAAACTGCAAAAGGCGGTTCATGGGATACGGGACACGGCTGGACACCAATAAATGAGTTTAGTGGCGAATTTGACGGAAACGGGTATCGAATTAAAGGGATGAACATTTATGGAAATCCTGGAAATTATGTAGGACTGTTTAAGAGTATTTGGGGTGGAAAAGTTTATAATCTTGGAATGGCAGATGTAAAGATTGGGGATTTAGACGAAATTAAAGATGTAGGTTGTTATATTGGGACTGTTGCGGGAGAGATAATCCGTGGCGTGGTATCAAAGTGTTATTCAAGCGGAAATATTGTATGTCCTAAGAATAATAATAATAGAATGTATGTAGGAGGAATAGCAGGGGATATAGAAGGTTATCCTCGTGGTGATAATAGTACATCTATTAGTGAATGTTATAATACATCTAAGATTGACAATAGTGCAAATGCTGATAGTAAATATAATAGGGGTTATATTGGAGGGATTGCAGGATATAGTGAGTATAACAGGCAGGCAAAACAATGCTATAATGTAGGCAAAATCTCAGGTTCAGGAGTAGTAATCTATACCCATGTCGAAAATTGTTATTATCTGGAAGGAAGTGCCACTGATGAATCTGGGGATGCAACCAAATTAACGGAAGCTCAGATGTCTAAGCCAGGGGTGTTTACAGGTTTTGATTTTGAAAATACATGGGAGATTGACCCTAACTCTACTTATAAATATCCCCAGTTGAAAGGAAATCGCCAGCAGCGTGTGGAGGGGATTTCGATTGAATCATTGCCAAATAAATTAGATTATACTCAGGGCGAGGATATAAATACAGATGGTGGAAGTATAAAGATTACATATGAGGGTGGTTATGATACAACGGTACTGCTTACAAAAGATATGCTTTCAGGTTATGATATGTCGATTGTTGGAACACAAACTGTAAAGGTCAATTATGGCGGCAAAACAGCAGAATTTGAGATAAAAACAGGGGAAATTGCTGTTACATCAGTATCAATTACAGGAATTAACACGATTCCAAAAGGAACGCAGATGAAATTGAGCGTTTCGGTAGCTCCTGAAAATGCTACTGACAACAGTATAAAGTGGAGCAGCAGTGATGAGAGCAAAGCGACAGTAGATGCTGACGGAAATGTGACGGCACTTGCCACGGGAGAAGTGACGATAACGGCAACAGCATCAAATGGAGTAAGTGCTGCTCATAAATTAGCTATAACAGCACCATGTGTATTGCTTATGCTTGACGAGTCATCGGTTACATTATATAAAGGTGATACGAAAGAGATAGGGACAAAACTTTCACCGATAGATACGACAGATAAAGTTGTCTGGAGCAGTTCAAATTCTAATATTGCTTCTGTAGGTGATTCAGGCGTGATTACGGCAGTATCACCGGGAGAAACAACAATAACTGCAAAAGCAGGAAATGGAAAAGCAGTGTGTCAGGTAACAGTAAAACAAAATCTGAGCAGTTTTTATATTGTAGGAGTGGCAGACAAAACATATACCGGAAATTCGATAGAACAGGATATAAAAGTTACTGACGGAAATGTTACATTAAATAAAGATGAAGATTATACTGTTTCATATTCTAACAATATAAATGTGGGAACGGCAGAAATAACAATATCCGGACTCGGTTATTATGAGGGTTCAATAAAAAAAGCGTTTAATATAATGTCAAAGAAAAATGATAATGTAATTAGTAAACCTGACAATACAAATAATAACAATGATAATACAAACGATGATACAAATGATGATGCAGACGATGACAGTGATTATGTTTTTGGTGTAGATGACAACGAAGATAATAATACAGCTAAAAAAATAACTGTAGGAAAAGTTACTATATCAAAAGTAAAAAATATTAAAGGCAGAAAGATTGAGATTAAATATAAAAAAGTAAGTAAAGCAAAGGGATACCAGGTGCGTTATTCACTGAAATCGAATATGGGTTCAAGCAAAACAAAGACTACTGCTAAGACAAAATATACTTTAACATCATTGAAGAAAAAGAAGAAATATTATATTCAGGTGAGAGCATACCGTTATAAAACTTCAAAGAAAAAAGTATATGGAAAATGGAGCTCAAAGAAATCCGTAAAAGTAAATAAGTAAATTTTAAAACCGAAAACCTGTTGTTACTTATATAAAAATAATAAACATTGCCGATAGTTGACAGTTAGCTTTAGGGGATATATAATATCCCTTAAAGAATGGAGGGAGGTATATTGGCAAGAGAGATTGACGATATTGCTAAGAGAAAAAAATATAAGCAAAACCAATATGGAGATAGAAAATCGCGAAAGGATGATTATACCGGTGAACGTGTTTTTAGTGGCAATACTGAAAAAGCGATAAAAAAACATCCAATTGATAAAATATCAGATACAGATCATGTTACACCGATAAAAGTAGTCCAAAGCCGGTATAAAGGGCTTTCGGATGATCAGCAGAGAATTATTGCAAATAGTGAACACAATTATGCGATTACAAATTCTAAGCTCAATAGGAGCAAAGGCGGTCTTGAAAACCATGAATATTTGATGCGGCAGACTTTAAAAGGTGAAAATCCCGGTTTAAAAACACCTGCCAAAATGCTGGAAAAAGAGGCGGAAAGCCGCATTGCAATGCGTGTGCAGGCAACTGCAATGTATACTGAAAATGTTGTGCATAAAATAAGTGATACAGATTTTGCAATGAAAGCTAAGGGAATAAATCAGGCAGGAAAAGAAGAAGCTGTTAATTCGGCAATATTTGCTTCTGCATTGTCAGTGACAACAAATGCGGTTTCAGTTGTAAAAGGAGAAAAAGATTGCAAGGAAGCGGTTAAGGATACTGTTAAAGACACCGTGACAGCTGCAGCCGCAGGTTATGCAACAGGAGCCCTGATGAAGCAGATTGCATTAGAACATACAGAAGCTTCAATCTTAGTAAATGGTTCGGTTCAAATAGCAAAGCAGGTGATGTCTCTGGCAAGCGGGGAGATAACAACGGATGAATTCATTGCTAAAACAGCGGAGACAGCAGCCTATATAACAGCCGGATATATAGGTAAATGTGTTGGTGGTGCGATAGGAGAAGTGCTGATTCCGATACCTGTTGTAGGTGCATATATAGGTCAGTATGTAGGAGAAGTTGTTACCACACTGATATGTTCTAACCTTATTGATACAATTCGTTTTTCTAAAGAATTTGAAAAAAGAAATTCGCAGGTTATTGCTTTATATAAAAGAGCAGAACATGAAATCAGAGCATCTCAAAATACATTAAAGTGTATTATCAATAAGGAAAATGGTAATCTTGTAAAAAATGTAAGTGATGGTTTGCAGGATATATTAGACGGCATAAAAAATAATTCCTATGATAGTATTTATGGTGGAATAATAAGCATTGGAAATGAGTTTGGGATGACAGAAAATGATTTTAAAAAGGATTTAATAACTAAAGATAATATTTTTTCAGGTTCAGATGAAACAATAATATTAGAATAGGGGGGATTATTATTACGAGTGAAGTGCTTTTGGGAATATTGTTCGCACAACAGATTAACAAATCAGCTAAGTTAGATAAAGAGGCGACAAAGAAGAATATAAAAGCGTTTACAAAGATAGCAGATGCAAATGCCAAGCTGGAAAAATGTCAAAGCGACCTTTTAAATCAGTTGCAAATAAATGCAAAAAGAAAAAATGGATTAATAACATACCATTTGAGTATGTTTCAGGAACAATATAGTATTATAAGAAAGATTCAGTTCGGTAAAGGAAGAGGTATTGAAGAAATTGAAAAAATAGATGCGATACAAAATCAAATCAAACAATATGTTGAATTGCCGGCAGTAACAAGCGGAATGATAATGAAAAATTCACAGTATGCTATATCGTTTGCACTTATGGGAATTGGAGGCGTAATGATAAAAGAGTCGAAAATGAATTTAAAAACCGCTTCTAAAAATACAGCAATGGCAAGTGCAGTGACTGCTCAAATTGATTCAATATGTATAGCGTTAGAGGGGATTACACAGCATACTATGATAAT
>ERZ773252.3398-NODE-3398-length-12270-cov-4.853786_pt1 | contig 12270 bp, 6 predicted proteins | sample MGYA00580517_ERZ773252 | MGnify/ENA primary metagenome ERZ773252 (study PRJEB29015, sample SAMEA2737766) | human gut metagenome | biome: human gut; feature: human-associated habitat; material: faeces | place: China | collected 2012 ... | reverse complement strand
AATTCTTCCGGTACCGATAACCTTTTGCCCATAAAGCTTTTCTAAGGATAATTTCTATTTTAGTATCTTTTCCATGGATATTTTTCATGTTTTTATGTCTTTGTTCTTTAGTTAAATTATCCGCCATGTATATCACCTTCTTATACTGTGTCTCCGCCATCTAACACAAAACTAAAAAGTTATCACAAAATATTTTTGTACTTTTAGAACTGGCAAAATAGTTCATATAAAATCCCATAATACATTCTTTCCGGTACTGTTAAAATTGTAATAATATTTTACAAAGGCTGATTTTCCATCTCAATTCTATATTTTCTCTAATTCCATAATTATCTACACTATCTCATATTTCATAATTCTTTTATTCCACAAGAAATCAGGTACTCATATATTTTATCATAATTCCTATAATCTCTTGTCGCATCTTCCTCTTCTTCCACTCCACGTGGAACAAATATAACCATACCTTGTCTTGCTCTAGTCAATAAAACTCTATAAGAATTTACCAAATATCTTTGTTGTTCAGGCTTATTTCTTCGTTGCCACTTGGTTCCTCTAAATGAATAAAATAACCAGTCTGTATTATCATCATTTCTTCGTAAATCTGCATCCCAGCAGACAACAGCCCAATCAATTTCCAATCCCTGAACTTTAAACTCACTAGCAACAATTTCCATCATGTTTGAAGAACGCAAATCATCAGGCGGTGCCAAAAACCAGTTTTTCACATCAATCTCAGTTGATACATATATACCTTCCGGTTTAAGTCTTTGAGCACTACTACAAGCCAACATTCCACATCTTTGTGAACCGCGTACTTTTCCTTTTGCCCATTTTTTTGCCACATTTGCATCCCTCGTTATGTATACTGGATATTTTTCAAATATGTACTGATATATTTCTTTTGCAGTTTCCGGCTCATTATTAAGTAATGCATCTACAAATTGACATTGTTTATCAGCCCTAAAAGATCTTATCGATGTCTTTAGATGCAATGCCTTCTCTGCATGACATCTATCACATGAAATAATCATTTCTTTATCAATGTTTTTATCTTCGACTTGCGAAAAAATATCCGGAGAATAATACATTTCCCATTCGCCAAAATCCTCGATTCCACACCTAAACCATTCATTTATTCCAACTTCACCATCATATATATCTTGCCCCAAACCAACCAAACAAATCATCACTGCCCAATCCTTATGTCTATCCATAATACTATATAATAAGTGAGGCTCACTTACCGCCATTGTGGGATCATCATGTTTTCTACGCATTTTTTCCACATTCCACACCCTTTGCGCTTCGTCAAAAATCAAAATATTCTCCGCTGTAGGTTCATTATGTTTAGCATTATCCAGCTTAAAAGAATAACTGCTTTGAATAAGTGCATTTATGGCAGCTTCTGTTTCCCTTTTATTTATATTTTTATCGGCTACGCTCTTTTTTAATGCCTCTCTCAGCACTTCTACCAATGGTCCATTACCTGACAAATATACACTAAGACTATCTCGTCCTTTTTCCAAATTCTTAGCGACAACATCCAATCCAACCAAAGTTTTTCCAGCCCCTGGGACTCCTGTCACAAAACAAATACATTTTTTCTTTTTCTCTCTTGCATAACATACGATTCGATCAATTACGCTCTCGCATTCATTAATATTATCTTGTCCTGCTTCCGACTGTGCAATTTGGCTAATATCATGTGTGTTATAGGCTTCTATTGCCGCTGAAATAATCGTTGGTGTTGGATAATAAGGTGAATTAAACCACTTTTCAAAATCAATCTCATCATCAGAACCATACACATCAATTATTTCCATTATCTTTGGGATCAAAGTATCTATATTCTCTCTCTGCAAAAAAACTTGTTTGTCATCATAATGATTTATAACTTGTGGTTTGCTATATTTTGGTGCATCAGTAGCTATCAAAATGGGGCAAACATACAAATCCTCTGATTCCTTATGGAAATTTTTAATATCTATTGCATAATCTTCTGCTTGTTGTGCATCTTGAGCTGTAAAAGCATTCTTTCCATTCTTGAACTCAAGTGAAAACACCATATGGCGAATAAGCAAAATAATATCTATGCGCTTTCCAAGACGAACGATATCATATTCAAAAATGATATCCCCCTCCATACCACATTCTTCTAATCGTCTCTGCAACTCACAAATTTGATTTTCCCAAGCATCAGACTGTTCTTTGTTTATCTCAAAAGAATGCCTAACTAGTTGTCCTATTATCGATGTAGATTTATCTTTGATAAATCCTGGAATAGAATTGCAATAATATGCTTTTCCACTTTGTGTTGAAAATGTATATTTGTTCATGACACACCCTCCTAATGATATGAACGTAAAAGTGAACTTCACGTCCATATCATTATTTCATTTCTTCATATATATCTCTCAATTTTTTATATTCTTCTCTGCAACCTAATATTTCTAATACTTTTTCTGCAACAGCTCTTCCCAATACTGGTGGAACAGCGTTACCTATTTGTTGGTATACCGAATCCTTAGTGCCAAAAAATATATAATTATCAGGAAAACTTTGCAAGCGTGCTGCTTCTCTGGCACTAACTGCTCTATTCAACTCAGGATGTATCCACATTGATTTTCTAACGTTTACAACAGTATCAGACGGCAAGTCATATACCAATCTCTTATATATAGTATTTTGTGTTCTTGCTGGATTTTCGTATGTACTTTTTAATTCATCTGGCAACGAATGGAAATTATTTCCCTGTTCTATCATTTCAAAACGCTTTTTTGCTGTATCTCTTGTCTCAGTACAAACATGATTAAATATCTCTTTACTATCATTCAAAACTAACTTTCTATAAAATGAGTTTATTACCGGAATATATTGACGTTTTTGTATTTCATCCATGCTCCCAACTGTAGGTTCATATTTTGATAAATCTGAAATTGCCTGCTTGACCGTTACATAATCCTGTGGATTTCTAATCAATTCATCTGGAAGCTCAATTTCTGTTTTCGCTTTTCCTTTCTTCACCCCTATCATAATAAAGCGTTCTCTATTTTGTGGCACGCCAAATGAAGCCGCATTTAGTACTTTGCCATTAATTTCATATCCCAACTTTTTTAAAGCATTACGAATGAAATCAATCACTATATAAGTACGCATTTGCACCGTAATTGTCCTATTGGATAAAACAATACTATATATTGCATCTTTTGAATTTAACTCTACTATTCCTTGAAAGAAACGTTGAATATCCCAAAAAACCTTCAAATCATTAAATTTCTCTATGCCTTTTTCACCATTTGTATCTATTAGTGCTTGCAAAATTCTACATGCTTTATTTGTAGAGTCATTATACCAATCTGGCATATTATCCTTACTCACCATATGTGAAACTATAGTATTGATTTTTTTCACATTAAATGTCTTTTGAAAATATTTTTTTAAGTCTTTTCTTTTTTTATATAAATTGTATACTGTATATAATTCCTCTTCATTTAATAAAACCAATTCATCTGAATTATACATACTGCACAATTTATTTATTTCATTAACATATTCGCCTTCATACAGGACTACATCTTTATCATGAATTGGAAGATGTAATTCATCCACAATATATCCTTGATCTTCTTTTGTCAAGCAAAAAGAATGTTTATCAGATGTTATTGTTTTCACATTTTCCATTACAAATACATCAGGATTAAGTGCCTCTATTGCTTTGACATAACGCTTAACAAGTTCATTACTACCATTTATCAAATGCCTTCTTTGTCTATTAGCATTTGAAAATCCTTGGCAAGGTGGTCCCCCTATTACTACGTCTACCTTTCCATTTTCTTCAATTATTTTATCGAAATCAACCTTCATAATATCATCATAATTTTTAAGTCCAGGATGATTTTTCATATATGTTTTAGCCGCATTTGCATTATTCTCCACGATAGCAACAACTTCGAACTGTTCCGTCATTTCGAATCCTAAACTGAGGCCACCCGCTCCCGCAAATAAATCTAAAATTTTATACATTTGGCACCTCTAAATCAATTTATTCTTATATCTATTCTTTAATAATTCCCAGCAGTCTTCTTTTTTACACCATTGAGTAATATTGATTCCTTTTACTACAGGATTCATAAAATGATTCCATACCACCATTATTAAATCCTCTATAATAAGTGACAATTCCGGAGATATTGCTTGCATTTTCCAAATCTGCTCGTCTGATACATCATTTGAAAAAAATTCAGCAAGTAACGCAATTGTATAGTAATCAATTTGTGCTTTATAACCACCAAAATTTTGTTTTGCAACCAATTTATCACACTCTTTGAACAAAATTACCTTCGCAATCATACTAATATATGTATCTTCCGTAGGCTCAGGAACTTCTCCTCGCTTTATCATCGCTGAAAACTCAATAAAATTGGTTTCTAATCCTTTACTAACCACATATGGATATTTCATCCATGCCATCATACACTTAGCAGCCACTGTCTTTGAAATACACATAGACTTAGGATTAAGCGCTTTAAATTTTTTCTTCAATGACGGAGTCGGTTGACGATTCACATCAGCCATATATTGTCCACGAGCTCGTTCATAATACCATCTTTGAGTTGATTTACCATTTTCTACCGGAACATATATCTTTCTAGACAATCTTTCCATTTCAACGTGGTATGAATCATTCGCACTAAAATCCGACATATTAATCTTATTCTGACTATTGGCATATTTTGATATATATCCTACCATTTCTTCTGTTTTACTCTCATCTCTAATAACCGTAAGTTTTATCTGAACATTTACAGAAGAAATATCTATACCTGTTTGCAATGCATTGTATATTGAGGCGGTTGTCTGTCCACCATTAACAATCTGCCAATCGGTAACTTCTTTTATTACGACAAAAGTATCATCACTTTTATCTTCATCCACAATGATGCTTTTTGCAGTTGTAGAAATGCCATTATTGTATGTCATAAACATTTCCGGTTCATTTTGCAATGTGTTTTTTATTCCCTGATTTATCTTTCCTGTTGCTTGTAAAAATGAACGAACATTCTTTTCTATAAGACGTTGTCCTTCATCTCTATAAATCTCTGCTAAACATTTTCCCGGAATGACTCCAATATAACAATCATATATTTCATTTTCCTGCTTTACTTTAATCATTTTCAATGGGCAATTATATTTATTCTGAAATCTGACAACCAAATCTTCATGTGCCTTTTTTTGATATAAAGATTGGCAAACTCTTTCCAAATCCCAAACATCAAATTTAACCATCACCTTATCTATCTTTACACTAGCAGGAATATCCGGGGTAGTTTCTCTATTCGTCATAAGAATAACTCTTATATTTTCTATTTCTTGCTCATATCCATTAATATATTCTGAAATTATATATCCCGGATCCGTTTCTTCTACATTATCGAAATATCCCGATTTGCACATACGATAAAATTTTGTTGCATGTTTTGAATACTTTGTAATATCTATTTTTCCCATTTTGGCAACTTCAATTCTATTTTCAAACACACTCACCACTAATGTTAAGGTTTGAAAATATTCATCAAATACGTACCCATTTATTTTAGCTTTCTCAAAATCTTTTTTATAACCCATAACATTACAGTTATTCATAAAGGATTCGCCCGCATCAATAACATATGTAGAAAAAACACTAGTAAATGCATCTTCTGTACTGCACTTCTCATTATTTTTATATTCCTGTACTTCTTCTATAAGTTCTTCATTAAACTGCCTCATTTGTTCTGTAACCACTACAAATCAACTCCTTTATAAAATGATTCTATTGTTATTTGAAACGAGTTACATGCATCTAATGACAGCGTGTAATCTACAGAAGTAATTCCCTTATTTAGCATTTTTGCTGTAATTCTTGGAAATCCATCTTCTACATCATAACAGTTCTCTTCCCTAAGCTTAAAATGTAACTTGTATAATTCCGGCATTTGATACACGTATCCTATTTTCAGTAATTTATCATAAAATTTTATCCGATATTCCGGACTAAGCATTGAAGCTATTCTTTCAACAATTACAGGTAAAGTTTCTCCATCAATTTCACTTTTTTTAAGTTTAAGATATAACAAATATAATCGTCCCAAAACACCTGTATCATCCAACTGATATTCACTACTAATATTTACTTTATTTGGACCTTTTACACTCGAACTTTTCACTTCAACGGCATCAATGCCACAATAAAAGTCATGTGTTTCAGAATTACAACCTGTCCAGCATTCAACAGCTTTTTCGCCCTTTAATGTAATTAATTTATCAAGTAAATATAGTTCTCCATATAATCCTTGTTGCACATTATCAGATAAGACGTAGTCCTTATCAAACTGAAAGAACACATTCCATTTTATTAATACAGCCTTAATCTTATTTAATATTTCGTTTTTAGAGGACTCATATAATGTATCTATTATGTCTTGCATTACTATAAAATATATTTTTTTATCAAAATCTTCCATCTGTTTAAATGATAGAAATTTTCTTTTTCTGTTATTATCATCATAAAGTTCAGACATGCGTTCTTCCATCCCCTTCCATTTAGGCATGGAATTTAAAAAAACACTTGTAACATTATCATCTATTGCCACACTCACTTCACAAAGTTGTGAATTTTTATATACACTAATCAACATAACTACATTATCCTTAAATTCAAATCTTCTGGATAATATCTTTGATTCTTTATACTGTTCCTTTACGAAATCACCTATTATATCATTATATACATTAGTCAAAAATATCATATCCATCACCTTTCGTTGCTATCGGATTAACCTGGTAAGAAATAGACTTTCCATTTCCTTTTGGAAATACTACAACCAAGCCAAACGGTGGTTTATGCTCTCCGTTCCCAATCTTAAAGTTGCTTGTTTTTGCTTCTGCATCATGATAATCAATAGGATATATCAACAATAATCCCTTTCTGGGATCCATTTTTGCTCTGATATTTGCTGCAATAGTACTTTCTTTTCCCTTATCTGAAGATTCTTCCATATGTAATGCCTCTTCGTATTCCTGTTGATTTAAAGCATAATATTCGTGACCTTTCGATTTCAACATATGTACAGAACAAACTTTACCATTTCTTAACGGAACAACACTATTTTCTCCATGTCTCGTAATACCATTTCTAATTTTATACCCAGCTATCTCAAATCCCGGATTAGTCTTTCCAACATTAATTAAACATACCGTCCAATCAATTAATAAATTATCCTTGTTTTGTTCTTTTATATATGTCGCGATATTATTACCATTCACCTTACTAGCATATTTAGATGTCTTAAATTCTGTAAAAAATTCAATTATTTTGTGTGATGAAACATTCTCAAGAAACAAATGATTATTATCAGCACTCCTTCCAAGATTTGCAAAATGTTCCTCCGAAGAATAAATCCTTGACGCTGTAGAAAACAGCCGATTCACAGCATTATAATTATTTTCGTACTGTTGTACATCAACATCAATATCTCTCGTAACCGTTAATGTATTACTAAAATCTAATTTCTGCATTGTTCCTGACTTAACTTTTCTCGGACTTGAAATCTTTAATTCTGGATGTGTTGCGACACGTAATCCAAAATCCATTGGCTTAGCTTTTTCATCACACATATAAGATATTTGATCACGCAAATTATCTGTTGCAAACGCAATCCTTGCAAACCATCTATGAATATCTTTTGTAACAAACACCCTGCACAAATCTGCATACTTAGGTCTAAATCCAAACCACCTACCCATTTGCATTAAGGTATCATAATACTTAGACTCTCTGGTAAAATAACTAATTGATAAGCCTTCCAATGTTAGACCTCTTGAAAATTTATCTCCTCCAATCGCTATTACATTGTATTCTTCCCCTTCATGCTCTTTATATGCCAATGAATCCTTGCTGTTACCATTAATTACATTTATCCTTATTTTTTCGTCATTCATTAATCGAAGAATTTCCTGATACACTTCATCTAAAGAAAATTTCCCCGCACCTTCCATATATCTGCGAAAATCATTTATCATACTATTAGTTGTTGGAACATAATCATTTTTCATTATTCGATAAATTTCTTCTTTTGTTTCTCTATCTCCATCTATAATCATAGGTTGTAACTCATTACAAAAGTAATCTCTCACCTTACGTTCTAACAACTCCTGCATGTTCTTTATTCGTGCAACATGTATTAACATTGTATTTGGTTTGTTTATCTCACCTCTACAATTGCGAACAGCAATTGAAATAAGAAAACATTTCATTGCATATTTTAAACTATCTGGCAAATCCTCTACCGTTTTTTTTCGTGTATTAACAAAATTAGTTTCTGTAATTTTTCTTATCAATGGCATCGGTTTTATTTCATCGTTGTCCACTCCATAGCCAAAAAACTCATTTGCTCCAATATATCTGTACGGTTTAGGCAAACTTATAATACAATCTGCCGGAAATAAATCATTTCCTAATTCCTCTGTTGCAACTCTTATATCATTAGGAATAAATATATTTGCATAAGGAGTTGCCGTGTATCCTACATAAGATCTACACTCAAACATTTTAAACAATGAACGAATTAATTTATTTATAGTCTTAACATCATATTCATCAATCACATTGCCATTCTCATCATAATCATATCCAGTATTTACAGATGCTTGGTCGGCTTCATCATCAATAAGCAATAATGGATATTTTGCGTTCATAAAAAAATGTCCATTATCATCAACAGAAGCTTCGCTATTGCTTTTAATATTTTCTATCAAATTCTCCAATGTCGATTTTATTTTCTTAGTTACAATAATAGTTGCATTATCTGGTGATGTCAGAATTCCTGACCTATCCTTTGTAAAGTCTCCTTTTTCATCTCGGAAAGTCAATGTTTGTACAAATCCTGCATTATACAATTTTCCTACACCTATTTTATTTTTTTCAGCTCGTTCTCTTTGCTTCTGTTTTGCAGCTGAATCAGTCTCATATCCTAAACCCTCCTCATCAATACGCGATTGTGTTTGACTTCTAAGGTTATTATGAATCCCTGCCAATACAATAATATACTTATATCCAGCATCTAATGCCTTATTTATCAATCCAATATAATTTGCGGTTTTCCCTGATTGTACATATCCAACAACCATAGCTCGTCTCTCCTCTGAAACCGCTTTTCTTGGGTCCGCAATCGAATTCAATAAAGTATCTGTTGTATTGTCAATGCTTTTCTTAATTGCACTCCTTTCCCATCCTTTTTCCTCATAAAGATATTTATAATATCTATTCCAAAAACTCAATTTATCATTATTCTCGTTACGATAATCTAACCACCACGTTTCACTTTCAGCTTCTTCTCCTAACAGAACTGATGGTTCATCTTCTTCTCTTTCTCTACTAATGCGACTATGTAAATATTTTTTTAATGCATCACAATCCTTCACTTTCGGAGAAAACATCATTACGGTATCATCTACTGCTTTATCAATAACAATATTCAAATCGTCGCCAAGCATTTTTTTAATAGATTCATTACACATCATATATGCAATTTCGTATATGTTATTTTCATCTTGAAACATCGTATCTTAAACCTCCTAAATGAACTTATTAATCTCGTCTCCTAAGTATGTATACTCTGGTGCCTCTTTGAAAACTTCATAAATTTCTTCCTGTTCATACCCCAATTCTTTAAGTACCATTATTTTCTCTTTCACTGCAAGTAAATCTCTACTTTTTACTTCATCATTAATTTCTGTACTATTAGTTGTCGCAATAACACCACTCAACATTGACGGTGAATAATTCTCTATCAATGAAAGATACGTCTTTAACTCTTTCTTAGTTTCTTCGTTCAACTCCTGCATCAATTTAATAAGCATGGGATGTTTCTTATTTAAATAAAACATATAGTTTCCAGATGAATTTTTTCTTTGCTCCCATACATATTTTAAGCTTGTATTGTTTCCAGTATTTCGTCTATTGTAAACACCTCTTGAATTATATACTGCTACAGATTTTTCTATTGCCAAATATGCAATTTGTATTACGCTTTCTTCTATAGATACCGGTAATGTTGCTTTTGATTTTTTTATATCTATTCCCCATTCAAAATCACTCTCTGAACTCATATCCAATTTTATACGTGCCAAATTATATGCTGGTTCCTTTTTGAATTTTCCAAACCATGTACCATATACTATAAGTCTTCTGTTTCTGTATACATAAAACCCCTGATGAGCCAACCAATCTTTAGCTCCTCCTGCCTTTTTGAATGCCTCCTCATCCTCAAATTTCGTTTTATGAGGAAGTATATATGGCTCAATTGAAACAATTGTTTTTCCATCAAATAATTCCTCACATGCTAACTCCATTGTTGCCGGATTCTGTCTTATAAACGGATTCCATGCTTCCAGCAAGTTCTTATTTACATATATTTGCAAATTATCTTCTTCTATAAATCTATGGAAAATCATTGCCAAATGCTTCTTTACTTTTTCCACCGTCTTATAAAATTTAACTTTTGATTTTTGCATATTGTTTTCATCTATCAGTTTATCCAACATAGATAAACTAATCAAAGTGCCTTCATCCCAATTTTGAAATTCAATCTTGTCAGTTTTTGACTTTATATATGTATCTATCTTCTCATCAGAATGTATTAATATTTCCCATTTGTCTTCATTTTCCACATATTCAAGATTCCATTCCGCATTATTAATTTCATCTTTTTGCTTTGTAATCACAAGTAGTTGTTTTCCAAGTGAAAAGGAAGCAGTTTTCATCCCCATACCAAATCTCCCTAAATCACTTGCACTTCGTGTAACTCCCGGATCTGAAGAACCAATTTTCATTGAGTCTAACAATTCCTTTTTTTGCATTCCTTTACCATTGTCTGCAATTAAAATTGTCTGATCATCCCAATCAAAATACAATTGAATCGTATTAGCCCCACTCGATATGCTATTGTCCACAATATCTGCTATTGCAGTTTCCTCTGTATATCCTACCGAACGAAGAGATGATAATAACATCTTTGCATTCGGCATCAACTCGTAAGTTTTTTCCATCTTTTATATTCCTTTCTCCGTCCAGTAAAAATATCTCTTTTATCATATCATTATTTTTGTTATATAAAACGAACTCATACCTTCTACATTATCCCTTTTCCTATTTAACTTCTTTATAACACTTTAAATATTCCCGTATCCATAATCCAATCTCAACAGAAGCCATTTTTCCTTGTACACGCATCAAATTCATAAATTCCTCTTTTACACTAGGCTCAATTGAAATTTCGATTTTAGCTGTTTTTCTCCTTCCAGCCGGTCTACCGCCATTATTTTTCTTATTATTCGTCATGGTAATTCCCTCCATCTATGATACAAAAATTATACTAAGTTTTTATCATGATGTAAACCTGTTTTTAACTATATTCTATAGCCAAATGACAGGGCACGCCTATCGTGCCCTGCCTCCATCATTTCTTCCCATAACCTGTTCTTGCTCCATCGCCAATGTCTTTTCATAAATAGCCTGATAATCTTCAAATATCTTATCCTCATCAGAAGTATCCACTCCACATGCCTTGCAAACAGCACTGTACAGCTGAATATTGTATGAATTATTGTCCGGCTGAAACTGTAGCATCCTTGCCTTCTCGATAACAGACAAATCATCAAAAGCAATTCCCCGTTGTTTAATCTCATCCAATATCTCTTCTGTTTTGTTTTTGACAACCAATTCACACATGCCCTTATAAAGCAAATCCGTCTCTTCCAGAAGTTCATCAACATCTGTCATATGCCCCATATTCAGAAACTTTATCTGTACAATAGACCTAACTGTGTCGTAACTCTTTAGTTCCCCGAATCCATACGTCTGAGCCTTTTCCAAAGGTGTCATCTTTTTGTATGCCTCATAGCTGCCTTTATCATCTGACCGATCACCAACATATTCCTCCACAATATTCGCCTCGCTGGCATCTCCTACTGTGGCATCCATGGTATCTTCTGCTGGAATCTGCTCACATACCTCTGCGCCTAACGAAGTTTCATAATCTTCTGATTCATTCATTACTGATATATCATCCATACCCATATCAGACACTGATTCATTAACAGATAACGCAATATCTTTCTTCTCCGCATACGGATACTTCGGCACTTCTATTGAATTACGAATCTCATCCTCAATAGTTGAAAAATCCAGCATTGAAAACTTCTTATACTCTTCTACACACCCTTCAG
>ERZ773252.3376-NODE-3376-length-12323-cov-2.820020_pt1 | contig 12323 bp, 10 predicted proteins | sample MGYA00580517_ERZ773252 | MGnify/ENA primary metagenome ERZ773252 (study PRJEB29015, sample SAMEA2737766) | human gut metagenome | biome: human gut; feature: human-associated habitat; material: faeces | place: China | collected 2012 ... | reverse complement strand
GTTTTGCACCGCGTCCGGTTCATGCTGGCGCGGTTTTTTTATTTGTCACTTATCTGTTACATAGCCCGCAATTTAGTCGTTTCAAATTCCTCAGAATGACGGTATGTTTAGCATAGTGTGCTGCAAAAGCGCGGGCAGCCCCCGGTTGATTAGCTATCATATGCTTTTCCTATCGGTATAAACAAAATAATGCGCTAATAAACAACATCACAACAAATGCAAAAACCATAATAATGGGGAGCCTCAGGATGAATATGAAGGGTAAAGCGTTACTGGCAGGATGTATCGCGCTGGCATTCAGCAATATGGCTCTGGCAGAAGATATTAAAGTCGCGGTCGTGGGCGCAATGTCCGGTCCGGTGGCCCAGTACGGTGACCAGGAGTTTACCGGCGCAGAGCAGGCGGTAGCGGATATCAACGCTAAGGGCGGCATCAAGGGCGAAAAGCTGCAAATCGTAAAATATGACGATGCCTGTGACCCGAAACAGGCGGTTGCGGTGGCGAACAAAGTCGTTAACGACGGCATTAAATACGTGATTGGTCACCTCTGTTCTTCATCAACGCAGCCTGCGTCTGATATCTACGAAGACGAAGGCATTTTAATGATCACCCCAGCGGCAACCGCGCCGGAGCTGACCGCCCGTAGCTATCAGCTGATCCTGCGCACCACCGGCCTGGACTCCGACCAGGGGCCGACGGCGGCGAAATATATTCTTGAGAAAGTGAAACCGCAGCGTATCGCCATCATTCATGATAAACAGCAGTACGGCGAAGGCCTGGCGCGTTCCGTACAGGACGGCCTTAAAAAAGGCGGGGCGAATATCGTCTTCTTCGACGGCATTACCGCCGGTGAGGTGGATGATTTTGTGGCGCTTCCGGGCAATGGACTTTCCGGCATTTATGAGGGCAGTGAGCTCTGCGGAGGAAACGCAAACTTTATTGGCAGTGTTGCAGCGGTATCCGATGAGATCCGAGCGAAAGCAGAAAAGCTTGCGGAAGCAGGTAAGACCCCGCTGTATTTCAGCCGTGACGGACAGCTTCTTGGTATTGTTGCGGTGGCGGATGTCATCAAGGAAGACAGCCCGCGGGCGGTTAAAGAGCTGCAGAACATGGGCATCCGCGTTGTGATGCTGACCGGTGATAACGAGCGCACTGCGAAAGCCGTCGGTGCCCAGGCCGGTGTGGATGAGGTCATCGCAGGCGTGCTTCCGGAAGGAAAAGAGAGCGTGATCCGTTCTCTGAAGGAGCAGGGAAAGGTAGCCATGGTCGGTGACGGAATCAACGATGCTCCGGCGCTGACCCGTGCGGATATCGGCATTGCCATCGGAGCAGGAACGGATATTGCCATCGATGCAGCCGATGTGGTTCTGATGAAGAGCCGCTTAAGCGATGTTCCGGCAGCCATCCGGTTAAGCCGCGCAACGCTGCGTAACATCCACGAGAACCTGTTCTGGGCATTTTTCTACAACGTTATCGGCATTCCGCTGGCAGCCGGAATCTGGTATCCGCTGTTCGGACTGAAGCTGAATCCGATGTTCGGTGCGGCAGCCATGAGCCTTTCCAGCTTCTGTGTCGTAACCAATGCCCTGCGCCTGAATCTGTTTCAGATGTATGACGCGTCCAAAGATAAGAAGAAAAAACAAAGCAGGCCACATGATGAAAGTCATGTTGATCATAAAGAGAAAAAGGAGAAGAGTGCTATGACAAAGACTATGAAAATCGAAGGAATGATGTGCGGACACTGTGAGGCCAGAGTGAAAAAGACCCTGGAGGGCATCGAAGGCGTAACCGAGGCAGTGGTAAGCCATGAGAAGGGAACCGCAGTCGTAACCCTGGAGAAGGAAGTTGCAGACAGCGTTCTGAAAGAGGCTGTTGAGGCACAGGATTACAAGGTCGTATCAGTACAGTAAACACGAGCGGCGCACCGACAGGTGTGCCGCGAACGTATGAAGGAGAAATAAATGTCACATTCTCAGAATTCCATGGGCTATATGGTAGCTCTTTGCATTATCCTGTACATAGTAGGCGTATCCATTTATCTTTTTGTGAAATTTGTAAGAAAGAAACTCGATGAGGCGAGAGACCGCCGGTTCCAGAGAGAACATCAGGCAGATACAAGGGCAGAAGCAGCCAAAGAAAAGCCGGATGAAAAATAGAGACTGAAGGAAAGACAGAAAAAAGAAGGGAGCAATCAGTCATGACAGATATCATTGTAATTTTGGTCATTGCAGTATTCGTTCTTCTTGGTGTAAAATCCACCATCAAGCATTTTAAAGGTGAGGGAGCCTGCTGCGGTGGCGGCGGTGGAAGCCTTCCGCCGGAAGAAAAAAAGCTGGAGAATCCGGTTATCGGAAAGAAAATCGTCAAGATCTCCGGCATGCACTGTGAGCACTGTGTGAACGCAGTCACCGAAGCCATCAACAAGATTGACGGCGCATCCGCAAAAGTCAGCCTGCACGGAAAAAAAGCCGTAGTCGGCTACGACCGGGAGCTGGATGAGGCGGTGTTGAAAAAGACTATCGAGGATGCGGGATATACCGTAGAGGAAATGAAATAAGAATTATAAAAGCCGGAAAGTGGGTTAATAAGCTGCTTTCCGGCTTTTGTTGTTTCTAAAAAAAATGGTCTGTGTTATACTAAAAAACAAGAAACAATTGAAAATTGGGTTTTGATAAGGAGGCGGCTGAAATGGACACAAGAACTATGAAAACCATACTGGAAATAGGCGAGACCATTGCGGTCGAATTCAAAAGATGTGGAAATGGAATTGAAAGTGATGTATATGAAACAGTATGCTCGTTTTTAAACCGTTTTGGAGGAGATATATTTCTGGGGGTTCTGGATGACGGAACCGTTTCTGGTGTGCCGGAAAAGCAGGCTCCAGATATGGTAAAAAATTTTATTAGCTGTATTAGTAATCCTGCATTGTTTTCACCGACTATTTATCTCAATCCTGAGATTTTGGATTATGAAAGGAAGAAACTCATTCATATACACATTCTTCCAAGTGCAGAAGTGCACAGCTACAAAAAAGTAATCTATGATCGTGTAAATGATGCTGACGTGAAAGTTACGGCCACAGCTCAGATTGCCCAGATGTATATCCGCAAGCAAGAGATTTACACAGAAAAGAAGATTTTCCCATATGTGGGACTGGAAGATTTACGTCTGGACCTGTTGCCAAAACTCCGGATCATGGCGGCGAATAACAGTGGTCAGACACATCCGTGGAGCAGTATGTCAGACGAGGAAGTATTAAAAAGTACAAGATTGTATAGTATAGACCGTGTCACCGGAGCAAAAGGATACAATCTGGCTGCGGTCATGCTTTTGGGAAAAGATGATGTAATTGCAGATGTGGTACCGGCCTATGTGACGGATGCACTGCTTCGCAAGGTAAATATAGATCGGTATGATGACCGGGAAATTATCAAAACCAACTTGATCGAAAGTTATGAACAGCTCATGGAATTTGGCCGGAAACATCTGCCGGATCGTTTCTTTTTGGAAGAAGACCAGCGGAAGAGCCTTAGAAATATCATTACGCGAGAAATGATAGCCAATACACTGATACACCGGGAATATACTAGTTCCTATCAGGCAAAATTTGTAATAGAAAAAGACCGGATGTATGTAGAAAATGCAAATCGTGCTTCACAACAGGCAGTTCTGACACCGGATGATATCGAACCAAATCCAAAGAATCCGATCATCGCTGCATTCTTTCGGAATATCGGGTATGCGGATCAGCTTGGATCTGGTGTGAGAAATTTGTTCAAATATAGTGAAGTTTATTCAGGGAAAGAGCCAGAGTTTGTAGAGGGAGACGTATTTCGGATTATTGTGCCGTTGGATGAAGCGTTGATGAATGAAGGAACCACCCAGTCCACCCAATCGACCACCCAATCGACCACCCAGTCCACCCAATCGACTATTGATGAAGTGGTTCATAATATGCAAGGTGAAATAGAATATGCAATTATGCAGTTGATGATAAATATTCCAGAGATTTCTCAAAAAGAGATAGCGGCAAGAAATGGGCTTAACTTGAATACGGTGAAGTATTATATCCGCAGGATGCAAAAGAAAGGAATGATTGAGCGAGAAGGAACCAACCGAAAAGGAAAATGGATCGTAAAACAATAAGAAGGATATACGAAAAATGGATCATATTGTTCGTATATTAATAGGAAACTGTATCATACAAAACTGTATCATACAAAACAGTGCCGGTTTTCTTGTCACTCATTTCTATTATCTTATTATTCTAATATGAATCAGAGAAAATCTTATGCTTATTCCAATTCATCACAATTGAAGAGCAGGAGATTTTCATAAAATTGGATTCTCCTGTCAGAAGGGAGAACAAATGAAGAAAAAGAATTCTGTAAAGGCAAGGCGAAATCACAAGGACACAATCGAGCGGAGGCGATAGAGGTGTGTATATTTGAGTATGATGAGAAACGTGAGAAGGAATTAATTCGGAAAGTAGAATATGCGGAAGGGAAAAGAGAAGGTGCGGAGCAGATTTTTACCATTTACAGGCTGCATAAAGAAAAATATACGGAGCAGCAAATCGCGGAGCAGATGGGATTAGATGTAGGAGAGGTGAAAAACGTTCTGGAACGACTTAAGTAGGATGGATATGTAAACAGAAATGAGGAGCCACAGCAGCGGCTCCTCATTTTGGCTTTTAAAAGTATATTGTTATGACAGCTTCCAGATTTCCTCATTATACTGCGCAATGGTGCGGTCGGAGGAGAAGAATCCGGCTTTGCTGATGTTGATGAGCATTTTCTTGGCCCATTCGGTGCGGTCAGAGTAGGCTGCATAGGCCTCTTCGCGGGTCTTGACGTAATCCTCAAAGTCAGGGAAGGTCATGAACCAGTCTTTGTTTAACAGCTCTTTGTAGAGGCGTTCCAGATTTTCTTTCTGGCCGATCTTCATCATGTCTTTTCCGACAATGAAATCCACAGCGGCCTTTAAGTCTTTATCTTTTTCGTACCAGTCTTTGGATCTGTAGTCACCGCGCTCATAGCGGGCAATGACGGTTTCGGAGGATTCGCCGAAGGTGAAGATGTTGTCCTTGCCGACCAGCTCGGCAATCTCTACATTCGCACCGTCCATGGTTCCCAGGGTCAGGGCACCGTTTAACATGAATTTCATGTTTCCGGTTCCGGATGCTTCCTTGGAAGCCAGGGAGATCTGCTCGGAGATATCGCAGGCCGGAATCAGCTTTTCAGCCAGGGTCACATTGTAGTTTTCCACCATGAAAACGTTCAGATGTGGACTTACCTCCGGATCTTTGTTGATAAGCTCCTGTAAACATAAAATTAAGTGGATAATGTCCTTTGCAATCACGTAAGCCGGAGCAGCTTTTGCGCCGAACAGCACGGTGATCGGCTTTTTCGGAAGCTTGCCTGCCTTGATCTCCAGATACTTATGGATGACGTAGAGGGCGTTCATCTGCTGGCGTTTGTATTCATGCAGACGCTTTACCTGAATGTCGAAAATGGAATCCGGGTTCAGTTCCAGTCCTTGGGTGTTCTTCAGATAGGAAACAAGCTGAGCCTTCTTTTCTGCTTTCACATCCAGAAGCTTTGTAAGTACGGACGGGTCAGACACGAACTGTCCCAGCTTTTCCAGCTCCATGGCATCTTTTTTCCAGCCTTCTCCGATGAGAGAGGTGATGAGGGCGGAAAGCTCCGGGTTGCAGGCCATGAGCCAGCGGCGGAAGGTGATGCCGTTGGTCTTATTGTTGAAGCGCTCCGGATACAGCTTATAGAAGTTGTTCAGCTCTGTATTCTTTAAAATCTCGGTGTGCAGGTAAGCAACGCCGTTGACGCTGTAGCCGTAGTGGATGTCCATGTGAGCCATATGCACCAGACCATTCTGGATGATGTAGGTAGTCTCGTCTTTTACAGTGGCGCGGATGCGGTTGTCCAGCTCGCGGATGATCGGCATTAACTGCGGAACCGCTTTTTCCAGGAAGGCAATCGGCCATTTTTCCAGTGCCTCAGCTAGGATGGTGTGGTTGGTATAAGCACACACTTTGGATACGATGGCAATCGCCTCATCCATCAAAATGCCGTGCTGTCCTAACAGGCGGATCAGCTCCGGGATAACCATGGACGGATGGGTGTCGTTGATCTGAACGGCAGCGTAGTCAGCCAGGTCGTGGAGATTGGAACCCCGGGCGATGCACTCGTCCAGAATCAGCTGTGCAGCGTTGCTGACCATGAAATACTGCTGGTATACGCGCAGCAGGCGTCCCTTGTCATCGGAGTCATCTGGATAGAGGAAGAGCGTCAGGTTTTTCTCGATTTCGGTTTTATCGAAATCAATGCCATCCTTTACGATGCTCTCATCCACGGATTCCAGGTCGAAGAGGCGCAGGCGGGTGGAGTGGTTGTTATAACCGGTCACATCCAGATCATAGAGACGGGAAGTAACCGTGAAGCCGCCGAACGGAACCTGATAGCTGGTTTCGGTTTTGGTAAGCCAGCTCTCGTTTTCCATCCACGGGTTCGGGGTCTCCTGCTGCAGATGCTTTTTGTTAAAGACCTGTCTGAACAGACCATAGTGGTAGTTTAAGCCAACGCCGTCTCCGTTTAATCCAAGAGTAGCAATGGAATCCACAAAGCAGGCAGCCAGACGTCCCAGGCCGCCGTTGCCGAGAGATGGCTCCGGCTCCAGCTCCTCGATCTCGGCAAGGCTCTTGCCGGCAGCTGCCAGCTCTTTTTTGACTTCATCGTAAAGACCTAAGTTAATGAGATTGTTGGAGAGCAGCTTGCCGATCAGGAACTCGGCGGAGATGTAGTAGAGCTTGCGCTTTCCGGTGCCTTCAACAGCGGTTTCCTTCTCCTTTGCCAGCTTTTTCACCTGCTCTAACAGGCAAATATAGATTTCCTCGTTGGTGCAGGAAGCCAGCGGCTTTTTATATGTTTCTTTCACAGCTTTTGTCAGATCCATAATAGTAAAACTCCCTTCCTGAAGTATCATAAATCAAAAATTCGTTTATATTATAACAAAGTCAGGCGCGGTTGTGCAACTAAAAATCTCCAGGCTTTACAGAGTCGGGCAGCATGGACTGATATGTTCGATGTCCAATTACATTCTGATAATCGTCCTGGATCAGCGCACAGCGTTCGGGGCTTTCATACAGCTTCTTCGCAGCCGCAAACAGAATCCGCGCCGCGTAATGCATGCCCTTGTGGGCCAGAGGGCTTTTTCCCTGGGCTACGATCTGCCAGGTGTGAAGGGCACAGCCGGTGGCTTCGGTGGCCACGCCAATGAGTCCGGTGGGAACCTGCCAGCTTACATCGCCGACATCGGTGCTGCCGAGGTTGATGGTCTGGTCTGCAGGGAGAATATCGGTATCAATCGAAGGGGAATTTTCGTCAGCAGCAAACTGCGCGGCATACGCATAATCCTCTTCCGTATACTCCGGCTTCTCCGCCTCCTGCATGGCCTCCATCATCACTTTCTCCATAGCCGGAATGGACAGCAGATCCGCATAGGCGCTGACGGTCCGATAAGAAACTTTGGTTCCCGTCATGAGTGCAGCGCCCTTTGCAACATCACCTACCCGCTCATAAAGCTCCGCTACATAAGCACTTTCCGGTGCGCGGAGGGCGTAGAGCAGGGTGGCAGCAGCTGGGACAATGTTCGGCGCGTCGCCGCCATCGTTTAGATAAGCGTAGTGCATGCGGGCGTCACTTTTGACATGCTCCCGCAGGTAGTTGACACCCACGTTCATAAGCTCGCAGGCATCTAACGCAGAGCGGCCAAGCTCCGGGTGAGCCGCTGCGTGGGCGCTTTTTCCGGTAAAGTCAAAGATCACGCGGATATTGGCGAGCGCCTCTTTGATCAGGCCGGTTTTGGAACCCGGGTGCCAGGCCAGGGCAAAATCCAGGCCATGAAAACAGCCGGAGCGGGTTAAGAATGCCTTTCCGGCGCCGCCTTCCTCAGCCGGACAGCCAAAGTAAATGACGGTACCTTCTGAACGGGTCTGCAAAAGCCAGTCGCGGATGAGGCAGGCCGCCTCCATGGCGCCGGTTCCAAGAAGGTTGTGTCCGCAGCCATGCCCTGCCGCGCCGGGGCGCTCCGCCTGTTTTTCGGGAACATCTGCCGCCTGGTTCATGCGGGGCAGTGCATCAAACTCCCCTAAAAGTCCGATGACCGGGTGACCGGAGCCGAAGCTGGCAGAAAAGGCGGTGGCAATGCCGCCGAGATTCCGGGTTACGGTAAAACCTTCTTTTTCCAGAAAATCAGCCTGCAGGGCTCTGGAGCGGAACTCCTGGTAACGGGTCTCCGCAAATTCCCAGATCTGGTCGCTGATTGCTTCAAATTGCTGTTCAAAATCTTGTCTGTTCATAACTGAAGAGGTCCTCCAAAGATGTAGATGGGCTTAAAAAATTCCCTGTATCAAACATATTGTAATATGTCATTATCATAGCACATTTTTGAGGTCCGTTCATTATGTAATTTTGCGAAAATACAAAGGTTTTTGTGCTTTGCTTCCTGCAATTTCGGCCACATGGCATTTACAGAAGCAGCAAAACTTGATAGAATATAACGATAATCAAAAAAATAGTCAGGTGCGTGATAAGAGCGTACTGTAAAAAGGAGAACGTGAAGTATGGGGATTGAAAACAATGTATATGGGGAGCTTCTTTCCGGCCTGCAATCGGAGAACCAGAAGCTGCTGTTGACAAAATTAAATCCGGATGGAACCCTGGAAAAGCACTTATATGTGCCGGGCACAGAACCAGAAGAGGCGGAGGCACTGGCGCAGCAGGCTGCTTTTGAGAAGAAGGTATGCATTACGGGGTTTGACGATGAGCAGAAAACAGAAAAGTGGATCGCGGAGCCTTTCTGTAAGGAAAACCGCATGCTGATCTTCGGCGGTGGTCATGTTTCACTGGCACTGGCAGAGTTTGCGGCCCGCACCGGTTTTGCGGTAACGGTGACCGATGACCGGCCTTCCTTTGCCAATGAGCTTCGCTTCCCGACGGCAAAGCAGGTCCTTTGCATGGATTTTGAGACGGCGATTGAAAAGCTGCATGTCAATTCCTCTGATTTCGTGGTGCTCTTAACCAGAGGCCATCGTCACGATGGTGTCTGTCTGCGGGCCCTGGCAAAGCAGGGGGAGACGGCATATCTCGGCATGATCGGTTCCAGAAAGCGCGTCCGAGAACTGAAGGATACACTGGAGGAGGAAGGCATCAGCCGTAAGTGGCTTGACTGGATCCACACCCCGGTGGGACTTGATATCGGAGCAATAACCCCGGAGGAGATTGCGGTCGCAATCCTTGCAGAAGCAATTCAAGTGAAACGCAAACCGGAAGATGAGGCCAGAAGAGTTTCCCAGTCCGACATCGACATGGAAGTCATTCACAATCTGGCAGAGCCGGAAGAAAAATTTGCGGATCAGAAAAAGGCGGTTATTACCATTCTGAGCACGAAAGGCTCCACACCGAGAAAGGCTGGAGCCAAGATGATCGTCTACGAGACCGGGCTGATCCAGGGAACCATCGGAGGGGGGTGCGCAGAGGCAAACCTCATGCAGCATGCTCGGGAAGTGATCCGTGATGGCGGATATCAGATCCGTCATGTGGATATGACCGGAAGAGTGGCAGAGGAAGAGGGCATGGTCTGCGGCGGCGTGATGCAGGTGCTGATTGAACGGGGCTGAGTGTGCATTCTGATAAGTAACGAAACGCATGAAAAAAAGTTAGGGAAACTGTCAATAAAACAGATTAGGGGATTGCATTTCCCAGAAAAACAGATTACAATAGAATAATCTGAAAAGCCGGTTTGCCGGAAGGCAGGCCGGTTTTAAAAGTCCACCGTTATTTTCACAAAAAAATAACGAACAAAACGGATGAATGAAACAAAAAACGGAATGATAACGAAGATTCACAGGAAGATTGGGAGGCAGCACACATGAAACTGATCAAAACCGTCGATGCGGAGGGCGCAGTCCTCTGTCACGACATTACACAGATCATTCGCGGAGTCACCAAAGACGCAGTGTTCCGCAAGGGTCACATTGTTACAAAGGAAGATATTCCGGTGCTTTTAAGCGTTGGAAAGGATACCCTCTATGTCTGGGAGAAGGAAGAGGGCATGATGCATGAGGATGAGGCAGCCGAAGTGCTCTGCGAGATCTGCAGGGGTGAGCACATGGACCGTTCTTTGCCGAAGGAAGGTAAGATCGAGCTGACCGCGGCCTGCGATGGCCTGTTAAAGATTGACGCAAAGGCACTAAAGGAGGTCAATTCCTTCGGCCAGATGATGATCGCCACCCGCCACGGCAATTTTGCCGTAAAAAAGGGAGACAAGCTGGCAGGCACCCGCATTATCCCTCTGGTCATTGAGGAAGAGAAGATGAAAGCGGTGAGGGAGCGGACCATGGAGCTGACCGGCGGAAAGCCAATTCTGGAATTAAAGCCGTTTCAGCGTAAGCAGGTCGGTATTGTGACAACCGGAAATGAAGTGTTCCACGGACGTATCAAAGATACCTTCACCCCGGTCATTGTGGACAAGCTGTCTGAGTTTGACACAGAGGTCATTGACCATGTCACCTGGGATGATGATGACAAAAAGGTAACGGCCAGCATTCTGGATATGATCGGAAAGGGAGCGGATGTTGTCATCTGCACCGGAGGCATGAGTGTAGATCCGGATGACAAGACTCCGCTGGCCATCAAAAATACCGGAGCACGCATTGTTTCCTACGGTGCCCCGGTGCTTCCGGGCGCCATGTTTCTGCTGGCTTATTACGACCGCATAGAACATGGAAGGAACCGGAGAACCGTCATCATGGGGCTTCCGGGTTGCGTGATGTATGCAAAACGCACCATTTTTGATCTGGTACTTCCACGTGTCATGGCAGACGATGAGGTGACACCGGATGAGCTGGCAGCCCTTGGCATGGGCGGCCTGTGCTTAAACTGCCCGGTCTGCACCTTCCCGAACTGCGGTTTTGGAAAGGGGTATTGATATGGAATTTACCCATTTTGACGAACAGGGCAATGCCCGCATGGTCGATGTGACTGCCAAGGGCGAAACGGTGCGTGAGGCGGTAGCAAAGGGCCGTATCCGCGTGAGCGAGGAATGCTTTGGAAAGATCAAAGAAGGTACTATGGCCAAGGGGGATGTGCTTGGTGTGGCCCGGATCGCTGGGATCATGGGAGCAAAGCGTACTTCGGAGTTTATTCCGCTGTGCCACATCTTAAATCTGACCAAGCTGAACGTGGATTTTAACCTGCATCCGGAAACCTGTGAGATCGAGGCAGTCTGCACGGCCAAGACCACCGGAAAGACCGGAGTGGAGATGGAAGCGCTGACCGGCGTGTCAGTGACGCTTCTGACCATCTACGATATGTGTAAGGCGGTAGATAAGGCGATGGAGATCGGAGACATCCATCTGGCAGAGAAAACCGGAGGAAAGAGCGGACATTTTGTGAATCCGCGTGAGCAGGGCGGTGAGCAGGTGTGAAGGATGCCCAGGGAAGAGAAATTAAGTATCTGCGTGTGTCCGTGACGGACCGCTGCAACCTGCGCTGCAAATACTGTATGCCAAACGGCATTGAGTGCGTGGAGCATAAGGACATATTAAGCTTTGAGGAGATACGGCAGATCGCGGTGTGCGGGGCCAGGCTCGGCATCACCAAGATCCGGCTGACCGGAGGAGAACCGCTTGCCAGGAAAGGCTGCCCGGAGCTGATCCGCATGTTAAAAGAAATTCCGGGCATTGAAAAAATTGCCATGACGACCAACGGAACCCTGGTGAGAGCTATTCTCCCGGAACTGGTAGAGGCAGGACTGGATGAGATCAACATCAGCCTGGATACACTGGATCATGAAAAGTACTACAAGATCACCGGAACAGATGCCTGTGATACTGTGCTGGAAGCAGTGGAGGCTTCGGCAGAAAGTGGAATACGGACCAAAGTAAACAGTGTGTTGCAGGATGCCGGTGACAGACAGGAATGGAGAGCACTGGTAAGACTGGCAGAAAAACTGCCGGTAGATGTCAGGTTTATAGAATTGATGCCGATTGGCTGCGGAAAGAGGAATACAGGTGTATCGAATCTGGAATTACTGGATGAAATAAAGAAAGAGTATCCGGATATCCGGATAGATCCGGAAATACATGGAAACGGACCTGCGGTATATTACCGGATCCCGGGATTTGCAGGAAGCATCGGATTCATCAGTGCGATGCACGGTAAATTCTGCAACACCTGTAACCGCATCCGGCTGACTTCGACCGGAGACCTGAAGCCGTGTCTGTGCTACGGGGATATATATCC
>ERZ773252.3374-NODE-3374-length-12332-cov-4.339089_pt1 | contig 12332 bp, 10 predicted proteins | sample MGYA00580517_ERZ773252 | MGnify/ENA primary metagenome ERZ773252 (study PRJEB29015, sample SAMEA2737766) | human gut metagenome | biome: human gut; feature: human-associated habitat; material: faeces | place: China | collected 2012 ... | reverse complement strand
TAAGACTATTATGCATGAAAACGAAGAAAAAGAAACCCCACCCCTCAAGATTGAGGGGCAGGGGAGTTGAATAGGCGAAGCCTATTTTTTCTTACTGTTTTACAACACCCATTTCTCCAGAAAATGAGCTGCTCCGTCCTCTTCATTATGCCCGGCCACAAATTTCGCAGCCTGCTTTACATCATCTTCTGCGTTTTCCATTGCTGCGGAGATGCCTGCAGCCTGAAGCATGGAAATATCGTTTTCGTTATCCCCAATAGCCAGAACATTTTCCAATTGTATCCCCAGTTTTTCACAAAGTATATATAGTGCATTTCCTTTGGAAGCATTGGTGGAGTTTAGTTCTATAATGCCATCGCCGGTTCGCAGAAATGCAATGCCTGGTATGGGGCTTCCTTTTTCCAGCAGTTTCTGTGCCAGTTCATCTGTTAAGACAAAAGCCCCCATTTTCATCACGTTTACCCCGCTGGTCTTTAAAAACTCTCCCAGATTTTTTACATTTCCTTCGCTGAATCTGATGTAAGGATATTTCTCCGAAAGCCCTGTTTTCTCCCAGCCTTCTGCCCGGAAAGTACCTTTGTCTGTATGGACATATACAGCCACGGGAAATTGCTCCAGATAAGCAAGGGCTTTCAATGCTTTTTCTGTGGGAATACCTGTCTCGCTGATACTTTTTTCTTTTTGTACATCCATAAGCATGGCACCATTGGAGCAGATGGCATATTTGATTCCTTTCACATTATTTAAGACAGCAGCTTTCATTCCATTTAAAGGTCTGCCAGATGCCGGCACCAGGAGTATGCCTTTTTCAACAATCTTTCTCAAAACATTTATTGTATAGTCTGATATGCTTTTGTCATTATGAAGAAGAGTTCCGTCCATGTCTACGGCCACCAGATAAATGGTTGGTTTCTTGTTGTGCATATTGATTTCCTCCGTTTGAATTTTTCTGTATGATTCATTAAGTATAGCATACTTAGCCTATATAACAGTGTCAATTCTAGTGTCGAAGCCATTCTCACCCATCGAACATTTCATCATTTTCCTCATCGATACTGACGAATCCCTTGTGAAACTGGCGAAATCGTTCAAAACATCTTCCTTTCAAAACTATTTTTTGTATAATTGTATTTGCAGTCAGGTAGATATTAAAAACGCGTGAAAAGAATTCAAGTCAAATCAAGAAGCAGGAGAATCATGTACATGATCAGCACAAAAGAAGAACTCTATCTTTACCTGGAAAAAATAAGCAGGGGTTATGCTCTGAAAGATCTGAAATATTTTACGGCAAATCATATCAGCGAATCATTGAACATTTCCCGTAATCTGGCCAGTCAGTATCTGAACGAGTTAGTAAAAGAAGAGAGGGCCATTAAGGTAAACTCCCGCCCTGTTTATTTCTTTCATAAGAAAAATGTTGAACGCGAGACCCAGGTCTCTCTGGAAACCTGCGTATTCTCCGGTATGGACGATTTTCAGCGTAAATGCCGCAGTGATGAAAAGAAAAGAGATTTTCAGAAAGCTATCGGTTATTACCTGAGTTTAGGTTCCTGTATTGAGCAGTGTAAAGCAGCTATCAAATATCCGCCAAACGGTCTTCCGGCCCTCTTTAACGGAGCCGGTGGAACAGGAAAGGCTTTTCTTTCCGGGTTGATGTATGAATACGCTGTAAACGAACGGGTTCTTGGAACTGCAGGCGCAGCTTCTCTCCCGCCCTATATCACAGTAGACTGCTCCGAATATGCCCAGAATGAAGAAAAATTTGCTATTTCCCTTTGCGGCAGCGAAGACGGAAAAGGCTGGCTTGCAAAGGCAAACGGCGGCATCCTTTTCTTTGATGAAATTGACAGGCTCCCATTTTCGGGACAGGAACTGATCTATTCCTACTTAATTTCGGGACAATATAAAGGATATCATGATGACGAACATGTTTTTGAGTCCAATGCAAGACTGGTATTTTCCACCACAAAAGTACCGGCGGAAACACTTTATAAGCCACTTGCAAGGATGATTCCCATTGTGATCCCGGTCCCAACATTGCATGAACGCACAGCCGATGAAAAAGAGGAAATGTTAGTCTCCTTCTTAAAAGCAGAAGGGCGGCGCATGGGCGTAGATGTAAGCATCAGCCAGAACGCCTTCCACTGTATGCTGGAATTTTCCTACGAAAACAACATCGATGAATTAAAAACCTGCGTTACCAGCAGCTGTGCCGGAGCTTATCTGGAAAAAACCAGCGAAGGTATCGCTATCCACAGTTATCACCTTCCGGAATATATGCTCTCCTCCTTAAAACTGGAGGTTGAAGACAAAGACAAACGGATGATCCACTTAAACAGTTACAGCCGTGACACCTCTTTGGGGCAGACGGTACAGTATTTCCAGATCATGTTAGATGTCTTTGAAGATTACCGTCAGGATATGCTCAGTTTTGACGGCCTGATGATGGAATTCCGGAAACAATTAAATGATTATTACGACTATCTGATCTACGGACAGAAGCTTGTAAACATCAAGATCTCCACTTACGAACAGCTGATCAATCAGATTTTTGAAAATGTAGGTGAAATGTATGGCATCAGCCTTTCCAAAAAATACAGCCACTTACTTGCCCGCCGCTTATATATACAGCTTCAGGGCGACCATCTGATCGACAACTGGATGAAACAAAACCATGACGAGATTGAAGAAATGTTTCAGGCTGTAAGCGCTGTTCTTGAAAAAGAATCAGTCATCTGTTCCAGGATCGTAAACCTGATCAAACTGAATCTGGACATTGAAGCAGACAGTTTAAACCAGCTGTTTTTGCTTTTAGATATAAAAAACCAGAACCAGAAGATCCAGGGACTTTCCGCAGCCGGTATTATCTTAAGCCACGGCTATGCAACAGCTTCCAGTATTGCAGATGCCGCTAACCAGATCATCGGCCGAAAGGTATTCGATGCCATTGATATGCCTCTTGACATGCAGATGAGTGACATCACCGGGCTGCTAGAAAAACACATTGAACGATTTATCACCTGTCAGGACGTAGTACTTCTGGTGGATATGGGTTCTTTAGAGCAGATCCACAGCCAGATGGGCGGCCTGCGAAACTTAAACATCGGCATCATCAACAATATTTCCACTGCCTTAGCTGTTGACATCGGCCTTGGCATCTGTGGGAACCAGAAGCTGGAAGACATCCTGAAACGGGCCAGCGAAAGCAATGTCTGCACCTACCGTATCATCCACAATGTACAGAAGGAAGACGCCGTGATCTTCAGCGGAGAAAACGGTATTGACACAACGGAAAAGCTAAAAGAGCTGATCTTAAAGACTTCCGCCACTTCCATTCCTGTAAAATTTGTGGCTTACGATTATTACCGGCTGATGAAAAACGGCAGCCATGATGAGATTTTCCAGCAATACCATGTAAAATGTATCATTGGGCTTTTTAATCCGGAAATCGAAGGAATTCCTTTTATTTCTTTGGAGGATATTATTTCTATGAATTCCGCAGAAAAACTGACAAACATTTTTTCAGAGTACCTGGATGAAGAACAAATGGAAGTATTTAACCAGAACCTGGTAAAGAATTTCTCTCTGCAGAATGTAGTAGAGTCCATTACCATTTTAAATCCTGACAAGCTTCTAGATGAAGTGGAGCAGGCGGTGGGACGGCTTCAGAAGATCACAGGAAGAAAGATCGCAGGACGTATCATGATCGGGCTTTATGTTCACCTGTGTTGTCTGGTGGAACGACTGGTCACAAAAACGACCATTGATAATTACCAGGATCTGGAAGAATTTGAACAAAAACACGCCGACTTTATCAGGCAGGTAAGGGACAGCTTTCAGGATATCTCCCGGCATTACCGGGTGGCTCTGCCTGTAAGTGAGATTGCTTACATTTATGATTACATGCATTTGAATTCAAAAAACAAGCTTTCCGGGCAGGCAGAAAGCCCGGCCGTCCGTGAGGACGAATAGGAGGAAAATATGGGTATTGTACTTGCAAGAATTGATAACCGTCTTCTTCATGGTATCGTGGCTACACAGTGGGCCGGACGTTCCGGTGCACAGCGTATCATGATCATTGATGACACTGTTGCCAATAATGAACTGACCAAAGCCAGCATGAAGCTTGCCAGACCTACCGGAATGGCTATTTCCATCATTACCGAGGAAACAGCTTTAAATAACTTCAAAGCCGGAAAATACAATGACCACACTGTATTTGTCCTGGTTAAGAAGCCGGAAACACTGGTTAAGCTGTCTGATATCGGCGTAAAGATCCCGGAACTGGTCATTGGCGGAACTGTAAAGCCTGCTGAAGGCGAAGAAGCTGTAAAGCTTTCCCAGAGAGCTTACGCAAAGCCGGATGACATTGAGGCTTACAAGAAATTAAAGGCTGCGGGAACCAAACTCTATGCACAGTATGTACCTGCAGACGCAGAAGTTTCTATTGACGAATTTCTGAAATAACAAAGGGGGAAATTGTTATGCAATTAAGTGCTTTACAAATTGTACTGCTTGTCCTGGTGGCTGCTGAGATCAACGTTGACCGCCGCGGATTATCACTGACACATGCAAGACCTGTTATCGTAGGTTTCCTGTGCGGACTGATCTTAGGCGACATGAACAGCGGTCTTTACATCGGCGGTACTTTCACACTGATGTCCTTAGGTGTTGCCGCTCTTGGCGGTTCTTCTGTACCTGATTACGGCGTTGCAACCATTATTGCATGCGCATTTGCAAAAACAACCGGACAGGGACCGGAAGTTGGTATGACGATCGGTCTTCCTGTTGGTATGCTGGGCGTACAGATGGACGTTTTATACAAGATCTGCAACTCTTTCATTGCCCAGAAATCCCAGAAATATGCCAATGAAAAACAGTTTGGCAAAATGTATGCTATCCTTTACCTTTGCCCTGTTATGGTAGCTGTATTCATGGCATTCCCAACCGCTGTTGCATTAACAGCAGGCGCTCCTTTAGTTCAGGCTATCCTGGATGTGCTTCCTTCCTGGGTAACAGGCGGTCTGTCTGTAGCAGGAAAGCTCCTTCCTGGTCTTGGTATTGCCATGCTGCTCCATTTCATGCCGGCAAAGAAGTACTTCAACTACATTCTGATCGGCTTTGTACTCAGCGCATACATGGGCGTACCGATCCTTGGTATCGCATTCCTTGGTGTAGCTTTAGCTTACAAGTTCTATATGGATGAAGAAGCAAAGGAAAATGTAGGATTTGCAGGAGGTCTTGAAGATGAATAATGAGAATGAAGTAATGGAAAAAGCTCCCGTTTTAACAAAAAAAGACTGTGTGAAAGGTGCCATCCGCTGGTCCTTAATGGCAGTAACAACCTTTAACTACGATACCCAGCTTGCTCCGGCTGTTGTTTTCGGTATTGGACCTCTGCTGCGTAAGATTTATAAAGATGATGACGAATATGTTGAAGCATTAAACAACCATTATAAATACTTCAACACCATGCCATGGCTGGCAAATATCGTTCTTGGTGCTACTCTGGCTCTGGAAGACAAAGAAGGGATCACTTCCCTGGATGCTGTACAGAATATCAAGGTCAGCTTAATGGGACCTTTAGCTGGTATCGGTGATACCTTATTCTGGACACTGCTTCCTACTATCATGGGCTCCATTGCAGGATATATGGCTCTGGAAGGCAACCCTATCGGTGTTATCCTGTGGCTCATCGTAAACCTTATCTTCATCTGCATCCGTACCCAGTTAATGTGGATCGGATACCGTGAAGGTACCAAACTGATCACCAAAGTGGGCAGTAAGCTTGCCCGCATCACAGATGCTGCTTCTGTTCTGGGTCTTACTGTTGTAGGTGCTCTGTCCGCAACGGTTGTAACTGCAAAAACACCTCTGGCATTCCAGATGGGTGAAGTTAATCTGGCAGTTGCAGATCTGTTAGACAAGATCATGCCTTCTATGATCTCTGTAGCTACTGTCCTGGTACTGTATAAGCTCCTTGGAAAGAAGGGCATGAAGATCACTACCCTGATCCTCATTGTTATCATCTTCTCCATGATCTGCTCTGCACTGGGAATCCTGGCTTGATCATTTATAACTAACATAACTAAACGGACATGTTGCCTGATGGTGACATCACCATAATGACGGTTCTGCCTGTCTTATTTGGCAGGCAGAGCCCTTTTTTATTCAACTAAGGGGAGATATCATATGGTTGAAGTAAGCGCAGCAAAACGTAATATCACACCTCCATTTCCTATGTATATGCGCGGTTATGCCATGAGAACAGGAAAATCCATTGGTGTTTTAGATGAACTTTACTGCAGGACTTTAGTCCTGCGCATTAACGGGGAGATTTTTATATGGTCCACTCTGGATCTGTGCCGGTTAGAAGAACCGATCTCTGATTATGCCCGCACAGTTCTTGCCGGAAAATATTCTGTTCCAAAGGAAAATATCATCATCGGAACCATTCATACACACTCTGGCCCTGATATCAGCTTTGAAGATGAAGGAGAAGACAGAAATCATCGCAAGGCAGTTTACAGGGAGCTGGTAATGAAACAGCTTTTTGACGCTGTAGATGAATGCTTTGACCGTGGTTTCTTAGAGGTAACACCTTATATGGTAAAGGGAACAATAGAAGGTGTATACGGAAACCGCAATTATATTGACAAACCAAGTGATAAAGATATCAACATGATCCTGTTCCGCAATGAAAACCATGTAGTAGCAGGTATGTTCCAGTTTACCTGCCATCCAACGGTCCTTGGCATCCACAATATGAAGATCAGTTCTGATCTTTTGGGAAACATCGGAAAAGCACTGGATGAAAAATACAATAGTATTTTCATTACCATGCAGGGCGCCTGCGGTGATATGGGCAATCGCCAGTACCGTCAGGGAAATAATGAAAAAGAGCTGTGGCGTGTCCGCGATGGAATCATGGAGCAGATTGATATTTTTGCGGAAACAGAAACTCCTATGGAGTTAAAGGTTGACGCTGTAAAGACTGCCGAGTATACCATTCATCAGACCTATGATCTGGATGTCATGAAGGCACAGTTAGCAGAAGATGAAAAGAAACTGTCTGCTGCTGTCACAGAGGATGATAAGAAGCTTCTCTGGTCCGGTGTCCGTCACATGAGAAGAAAAATTAAGGCAGGTGGTATCGATGTTACACTCCGATCTGTTATTTTCCACTTAGGTGATCTGGAGATCATCACGATTCCGGGAGAGTTGTTTTCTACCTTCGGAATAGAGATCAAAAAGCATTTTCATGCTCCTATGCGCATCGTATGGGGTTATGCAAACTACAGTGCAGGTTATATCGTAGAGAAAGATGAATTCGGAAAAGGTTATGAAAGCATGCAGACTCCTTTTCTCCAGGGAGAAGCAGAACTTTACGTAGATCATCTGATCAAATCTCTGTAGAATCTGATCCCCGTCACGCTATCGCAATTACAACTATAAAACTATAAGGAGAAGCGTTATGAGAAGATATATTATCGCCTCCCATCATTTACTGGCCCACGGCCTGAAAGACACATTAAATTTTCTTACTTCCATGGACGGCATCATTGATATCAGTGCCTATATGGATGACACCGATCTTCCTACCCAGATCAAAGAATTATTTGATTCCTTTGACCCGGAGGATGAAGTAGTCATGATGACTGATATGTTAGGTGGCAGTGTAAACCAGCAGTTCTGCCCATATGTAAACGATCATCGTCACCTGATCTGCGGTATTAATCTTCCATGTGCCTTAAGCCTGGTATTACAGCCTCAGGATATGCCTCTTACTGCAGAGACCATCCGGACTATTGTAGAAGAGTCCAGAAGCCATCTGATCTATGTAAATGAGTATAATGATGGGGCTAATGAGGATGACGAGTAAAAAATCGTGAAAATCCACTTCATTGAACAGACATAAAAGAAGCAGCTGACTGGTTTTTTCCAACAGCTGCTTTTTTCGTAGAAAAAGCAGGAATATATAAAGTCAGAAGTGTGAAAAACGCAAATTGATTTTATTTGAAAAAAATGATAAAACAGGGAATGAAAGAAGGGATATACATGAAACAAAAAACCGGCCTGCAAATGTCCAGTTCGCTGCCTGTTATGATACTTTTAAATCTGTCCGGCGGAACGCAGGATGCCTGTTCCTATTTTTTACGTGATCACGTCTTTGCCAATGCACAGACAGGAAATATTGTTTTAATGGGATGCTACCTGATCTCCGAGGATCTACGAAATTCCATCCGTTATTTCCTTCCCGTTGCTTTTTTCGCACTGGGTGTATTAATGGCCTGCCTGATCCACTCCCGGTTCCGTCACACAGGAAAGATCCACTGGCGCCATCTGGTCCTGACTCTGGAGATTATCCTACTGTTTATCGTCGGTTTTATCCCGGGACAGTTAAACTGGCTTGCAAATGGACTTACTTCCTTTGCCTGCGCTATGCAGGTTCAGTCCTTCCGTACTGTACGCGGCAGTGCTTATGCCAGCACCATGTGTATCGGAAATCTGCGAAGCGGCATGGACCATTTTTATAAAGCTATTACCGAGAAACGAAAAGATGAGCTGAAAACAGCTGCCATTTATCTTACTGCGATCGGTTCCTTTACCATTGGTGCCGCCTGCGGTGGTCATCTTACCAATCATTTCTCCTACCGCACCATCTGGATCTCCTGCGGACTTCTGATCCTCTGCTTTTTACTGATGCTGATCGAAGAAGAGGACGATCTGGAAGCCGTGGAAAAAAAGGAACGCAAAGAGCTGAAAATGGAACAGAAAGAATTAAAAGAAGAGCAGAAAGAGCTTCAGAAAGAAAAAGCTCAACTGAAAGAAGAACAGCATATCATTCAGGAACTGGATGAAAAAATACAGCATCACTAAGTACATAGAACAGGCACTGCGAAGATCTTATTTTCCTCGCAGTGCCTGTTTTTTATTTCCTATTCAATTCATAGTACTACCATTGTAAACGCATCCATTTACTATGCAGTATAAGACTCTACCGTTACTGTATAAGTGCTGTCGCCCTGCACATAAACAGTGCCGTCGCTTCCCTTAATAGTCACAGTTTTGCCCTCTGTGTCTTTAATGGTTCCCTTATTGGTCAGTGAAGATAACTGACTGTCTTTTGTGACGATCCATGTGGAAGTGGCATCAATGGACAGATCTGCCGTTCCGCTGCCTCCATTTCCGGCGCAGGACTCATCCTGGATGAAGCCGCCTGTAAGGATGCTTCCCTCTGTCATCTTAAATTTCAGGTTGCTGATACTGTCCCAAACCACATCTCCTTCCATTTTCTGGTTTTCTGCTGTAAAGGAACAATCCGCTCCGTTTGCACCACTCTGTCCCCAGCCTCTCTTATTGGCATTTCCCGTACATTTTAAGAAAAATTCATTATTAGAAGACGGGGTAATATTTACATTGTTTAAATAAAAAGTGCTTTCTGTATTTGTAGTGTAAAACAGACCGCCATTTTCAGAAGTCAGGCTGCCGCCGGTCATATTTAATACAGCATTTCCCACCTCAGAGTCACCGGACATGCTCTGGTATAAGATCACGGTCCAGTCGCAATCATTCTGCTCATTTTCCTGGATATGGCCGGACAGGTCGCAGTTTGTCAGTGACAGGGAATTTAAGCCTTCAATGCACACTGCTTCGGAATTTTCCGCCGTCAATTTGGCATCTTCCACCTCAATATCTGCTGTACAGTAAACCGCCGGTGAGCCAGTTCCTGAAGAAGTATAACTGCCGCCCTTTACACGCATGGTGCCGCCGCCTCTGTCGCTTCGGATCGCCGCGGAAGACTCACCGGAAGTATGTACCGTCAGATTTTCTGCATTGACTGTACCGCCGCCTGCTGCGTGGATACCGCCTGCTGTATTTCCAGTTGTGGTAATGGCAGTATCAGAGATATTTACAGTGCCTTTGTCATAGGCAAACGCACCTGCAGCGCCATCTGCATCAGAAGTAATCGTTCCACCCTTTAGATCAACAGTTCCGTCTGTTACAAGGATTGATGCACCTACGCCGTAAAAGCTGGAGCTGTCGCCGCCTTTGCTGTCTTCGGATGTTCTGTTTACGGTAAAATCTTTTAGAGTAACATTAGCTCCGTTAGATACAAGAACTGCGCTTTCATCTGTGCCTTCTGAGGTATAGCTCTGTCCGGACTCTTCTGTATCACTGGTAAATTCCTTTACAGAGGAATAAGATGTGGGTGCGGACTGTGCCCCGCCTCCAGGACCGCCAGCTCCCGGTGCCCCATTTCCAGGGCCACCCTGAGGACCATCCGGACCGCCTGGCATATCAGCTAAAGATATCTGTACTGCGGTTCCATTGCTGTCTGTAGTAATCTTAACAAAGTCACCTTCCTTGATATCAGAAACCTGGATGGATGCACCGTCTGCATCGGTGAAGGTTGTGGATGTTGTGATCTTATAGGTTGTGGTTTCTCCCTGTGGCGGCTGGCCTTTCCCCTCTGGGGCACCGCCTTTTAGTGGCTGGTTCTGGTTATCTGAGGTACTGCCCTGTGATGGCTGGTTTTTGTTGTCTGAGGTACTGCCCTGGGGTGGCTGGCCTTTTCCGTCTGGGGCACCTCCTGGCTGCTGACCATCATTGTTCTGACCTGGCTGACCATCTGGCGCCCCACTCGGTACTCCGCCAGGTCCCTGCTCAACTGTGATCTCTGTATCAGAAACCGACTTCACACGTCCCATTACCTCATTCTGGCTGTCCTGGGCGCCGCTTTCTGCTGCTGCCTCTGTAGCCTGTGCTGCCGTAGTACTCTGGCTGCTATTTCCTCCACAGGCTGACAGCAACATAGCACTGGTGATCATCATGCACATCATCACACTGCCTCTGCGCAGCCGTCTTCCAATCTCTCTTTTGGTCTTTCTGTCATTTCCCATTCTATCTCTATATCTGCTCATAATCGCATTGCCTCAACTTTCATCTTTTAAAATCATTTTCTATCTATTTTCTCTTACTGTACCCAGACACCGTCACCATTTACATAATAACCATCTGGTGTAGTTGTATTCACTAACATAGCACCGCTTTCACCACAGTAATACCATGCATCTTTATATAAGATCCAGCCAGTTTTCATGTAACCGTTTTCATCAAAACAGTACCAGAGATTGTCAATATACTGCCAGCCGTTTGTGGTATAGCTGCGGTCTGCGTTGCAGTACCACCAGCCTGTATTGTCTTTCAGCCACGCACCAGTACCGGAAGATGTCGTATTGGAAGGTGTATTTCCATTTGAAGAACCTGAAGAACTGATCTCCTGTGCTTCGCTTGAAGAAACATACCATGAGTCAGACTCTTCCCAGCTTCCCTTATTAGAAGTGTTGTACACGCCTCTTACTTTAAATGTATAATAACCGTTCTTAGTTATGTAGCTTGAAAAATCATAACTGGTGCTGGTAGTCGTCAGCACGCTGGTCACTGCACTGCTTCCCCGGTAAAGCCGTACTTCATACTTTTTTGCATCATCACTTTCTTCCCAGGAAGCCGTCCCGTCTGACTCATCCCATTCCTGCCCGCTTACATCCAGATCATGATCACTGTCATCATCATCCAGGGCATCCAGTGTTACATATACGATCAAAGTATCACTGGAGCTTCTGCTGACTGATGTAACTGTACCGTCAGAACCGCTTAAGCTGACACTGCTTTTTGAAAATCCGGAAGCAAAATAATAATCATCATCTGCATATAAAGTGATCTTTAATTTCGGTTTGTCGCCATCATCCCACTCGTCGCTTGGCTCATTGGTGATCACCACATCATCTATATCAAATTTAGAAGAGGATGTGGAAACGGTTACATCGCTATCTGTATCCCCAGCCTCGATTTCTGATTCAATAGAAAGAGGGACAGAGTTTATTTTTGTTCCAGTAGCAGCCAGAGCCGTTGTATTCGGTACAGACAGCATGCAGATCGCAGAAGTAAGTGCAGTAAGTTCTTTTATTTTACCCTTAAGTTTCATAGAATTGCTCCTTTCAACCCGTATCAAATATATACGGGCATTTAGCTTTTTTATTTTTCTCTTATCTTTTCTCTTACTTGTCTTTCATTGACTTAAACTATAACGGGATTTTTTGACCAGATTTTGGTGATTGTGTGAAAAAAATGTGAGAAAAAAAGTGCTGGGCTATGGATTAAAATCCATGCCCAGCACTTTTTTAATGGCTGTTGTTATTCCGGTTTTACGCCCGATGATATCAAAAGGAAGATTCCTCCAAGGATAAAGGCCAGCGGGAGTATGATCCCCATAATAACACTTCCCACACCGCCTTTTCGGTTTTCTTCCCTGAATTCTTCTTTTGTAA
>ERZ773252.3371-NODE-3371-length-12336-cov-10.153815_pt1 | contig 12336 bp, 9 predicted proteins | sample MGYA00580517_ERZ773252 | MGnify/ENA primary metagenome ERZ773252 (study PRJEB29015, sample SAMEA2737766) | human gut metagenome | biome: human gut; feature: human-associated habitat; material: faeces | place: China | collected 2012 ... | reverse complement strand
CGAGGACGGCCTGCCCCTGCTGGGCTACACCACCTGGGGCCCCATCGACCTGGTCAGTGCTTCCACCGGCGAGATGAAGAAGCGGTACGGCTTCATCTATGTGGATAAGGACAACGAAGGCAAGGGCACGCTGGCCCGCAGCCGGAAGGATAGCTTCTACTGGTATAAAAAGGTCATCGCCTCCGACGGCGAAGATCTGGCCTGAGCCAACTGTAAGGAAAGGAATCACAGCACAAGATGACGACACCCCAAATCATTGCGCACCGCGGTGCATCCTATCTGGCCCCCGAGAACACGCTGGTCGCCTTCCGCAAGGCGATGGAGATCGGCGCGGACGGCGTGGAAATGGATGTACAGAAGACCTACGACAACGAGCTGGTCATCCACCACGACTACATGGTGGACATGCACACCGACATCTCCGGCCAGATCTACGACCTGACCATGGGCGAGCTGAAGGCTCTGGATTTCGGCAGCTGGAAAGATGCCATCTACGCCAACGAGAGGATCGCCACGCTGCAGGAAGCGCTGGAGCTCTGCGCCGACATGGAGGGCACGCAGGTGCAGCTGGAACTGAAAAGCCCACTGGAGGACGACCCCGACTTTGTGCCCCGGGTGCTGGATGCGGTCCGCGCCGCCGGGCTCACTGACCGGCTCACCCTCATCTCCTTCCACCACTCCCAGCTGCGGCAGGCAAAGCAGCTGATGCCTGAGCTGAAGGTAGGCGCGCTGACCTACGGCGCTTTCCTCAGCATGGTGCTTCCCCCGCCGGTGATATGGAAGGATCTGGGCCTTGTGAACAGCATGGATGAGCCCTTCAGCGAGGAAAACTGCATCGACCTGCGGAACAATCTCATCTACCGCACTGTGGCCGACAAGGTCGATATGCTCCGCGCCAACTTCCCCGGCGAGACCGTGGAGCAGGTCATCGGCCATCTGGAGGAGCAGGCGGATGTGGCCGCCTATATCAAAACGCTGGATTTCCCTGTGGATATCGTCAGCTGCGAATACCACACCGCCTACTCCAATCCCGATCTCGTGAACCAGCTCCACGCCATGGGCATCCAGGCCGCGTTCTGGACCGTGGACACCCAGGACGCAGTCCGTTCCCTGCTGCCCCTTGGCCCTGACTGCATCGTCACCAACCGGCCTGACCGCGTGCGGGAATGGGTGAATGCGGAAATGAGGAAATAAAAAGATCACAAAACGTCCCCGTGCAGGATATCAAAACTGCACGGGGACGTTTTCTATGTCAACACTGCATTATCTGATGTCTGGCATCGTTATGACGGTGCTCTCCTTGCGAGCACGCTCTGCGCAGAAGACCCCCAGATGCCCATTGATCGAATCTTTGATCGTTGTGCAGGAGATGGAAGGCTCCTCACCCTGAAGCACATGAACAAAGTCCTCCACCAGCCGCAGGTCGCCGCCGCCATGAGAGCCTGTCATGCCGCTCTTATCTCCACCGATCTTCAGGTCTACCACTTCCTCGTTCCAGCCCTTCTCGCTGGCGGTATCTATGGTGCGCACAGTGAAAACAGAATCGTCAAACACGCCCTTGATCTCACCCTTCGTACCAATGATGTGGATGTTGCGCTCCGGCTTCGCTGTGCCGCCGATCATGTTCAGGGTCGCAGTTGCACCATCCGCAAAATTCATCAGCACCGATTGATGATCCACCACCGTATGTTCGCAATCCCACACACAGCGTCCATGGATATTGTCTGTCATCAGCGACTTGCGCTTGTCCTCCAGCGTCGGCTCCTCAATATTCTCCAGGCAGTCCCATACATAGAACGCCCACCGATCCGGGTGATCCAGATAATGCTTTTTGGCGGAGTACAGACAAGTCTCCTCGCACTGGCAATCCACCAGGCAGCGCTTGCCCGCCCCTGCGGGCTTTTTGGCAGGATCAAACTGGAAGTCACTTCCAAAGCTTGCGATCTGTTTGGGCGAAACGCCGCTCTTCAGCCACATAATGAGATCCATGTCATGGCAGCACTTTGCCAGCAGCATCGGAGCCCCGCATTTTTCCTCGTTGCCCCATTTGCCGCGCACAAAGGAGACGGCCAGATGATGGTAGCTGACATGCTCCGTGGCCTGAATATTGATAATGTCACCGATCTCCCCGCTCAGCAGTCTCTGCTTGATTGCGACATAGAAGGGCGCATACCGCAGAACGTGGCAGATCATCACCTTCCGCCCGGTCTCTTTTACCACCTTATATAAATAGTTTACTTCCTCCTCGCTGATCGCGAAGGGCTTTTCCAGCAGCATATCATATCCTGCACGCAGGAGCGGAACCGCAGTGGGCACATGCTGGCGGTCCATGGTTCCATTGATCACCGCATCTGCCAGCTTAGGCCTTTCTGCCAGCTCCTCAGCATTCCTGAAGCACATTTCCTCCCCGAAGCCATGCATCTCCGCAACCTTTTTCCGCCGGATCGGATCCGGATCTGCTACGCCCACGATCTTCAGCTCGTCCGGGTGTTCCAGCGCATACAGGCTGTACAGGATCGCCCGATGGCCCGCGCCCACGATGATGGCCGTGATCTGCTTCCTCATAGTTTCTCTCTTCCTTTCTTTTGAATGGATCTCCGATTCCAATTTTGTTTCCAGCATATCTTTTTGTGCCGGAATCGTCAAGGTGAAGGAGCATGACATTTCATCCCACACCATGACAAAAGGAAGAAAAAACGCATCTTTGTGGATATTGCGCAACAATCACACTCAAAAATGAGAAAATCTTTTGTGCGCTTTGTATCAAAAAATGTTGCAATTCCAAAAAGAACATGATATGCTTCTGAGTAAGGAAAAACCACTGGGCGGCAGCGTACGAGCTGAACGGAGGTTATGGAAGCACGGGGATTTTCCCCGTCCCATTCCATACATCAAGGAGGAAAAGATCTTATGAAAGAAAGAAAAATCAGCAGACGCGCCGTATGCAGCGCTATGGTCGCTTCTCTGGCATTGGGTGTTCTGGAGGGCTGTGGCAGCTCTTCCTCTACTACTTCTTCTGCTGCCGGTTCCGGAGCAGCTGCTTCCAACGAGCGCATCACTGTGCGCATCCTGAAATCCAAGGCCGCAAACGAGGTTGCTGCCGAGCAGATGGATGTCTGGAAGGTCCTGGGCGAAAAATTCAATATGGATTTTGAATTTGATAATCCCCCGCAGGACAACTACAACGAGCGCCTGAACCTTGTGATGATGGATGCTCAGCTGCCGGATATCATTATGGATATGCCCACCACCGAGGTGCTGAAATACGGCGAGTCCGGCGTGATCCTGTCCCTGAACGACTACATCGAGAACAACATGCCCAACCTGAAGAAGGAGATCGACAAGCGGGACGGTGTCGAAAAAGCACTGACTTACAGCGACGGCAATATTTATTATATGCCCATGCTGGATGAGAAGGTCTCCGGCAATATGCCCTACATCGTCCGCACCGACTGGCTGGAAAAGCTGGGCATTGAGAGCCCCGTGACCCTGGAGGACTGGGAGAACTACTGGCATCTGGTCAAGACCACCGACCTGAACGGCAACGGCACCAACGATGAGATCCCCTTCAGCTCCTACGATATGACCGGCCTGCGGAACTTCTGCACCGCCTTCGGCTGCCTGGATGACTTCTACACCGACCCGGACGATGGCGGCAAGGTCCACTACGGCCCCATCGACCCCAAGTACAAAAAGGCCGTGACCTGGATGCACGATATGTACGAGAAGGGCTATATCGACCCTGAGATCATCACCATGGACTACGCTTCCTTCGTGCCGAAGCTGGCCCAGAACGCGGTGGCTTCCTTCTACGGCCCGCTGGGCGGTATGCTGGCTGCACAGAACGCCACCATGCCTGCCTCCTTCCCCGGCTTCCATGTTGAGGCCACCGTACCCCCCAAGGGCGATGCACAGATCCACTCCTATATTGATCAGGAGCCGCGTGCCATTGCAGCCGCCGCCATCACCGCAAGCTGCAAGAACGTTGACCGCGTGGTCGCTCTGCTGGATTACATGTACAGCGCCGAGGGCACCCTGCTGATCAATATGGGTATCGAGGGCACTCACTACACCATGCAGAACGGCAAGCCGATCTTCACCGATTATGTAATGAAGAATCCTGACGGCCTGTCTCCCAAGAATGCGATCGGCACCTTCACCTTTGCACAGAGCTCCGGCCCGTTCATTCTGAGCCAGGATGAGGTCACACAGCTGGATGATGAGTCTGTCAACCGCGCAAAGCAGGACTGCATCATTCCCTTCCTGGAAGAATCCAAGAAGTATGTGATCCCCGGCTCCACCTCCTTCTCCTCTGAGGATGATGCCGTCCGTCGTGCAGTAATGGCAGACGTGGATACTTACGTTGATGAGATGATCATCAAGTTTGTTTCCGGCCGTGAGCCGCTGTCCAACTGGGACACCTACGTTGAAAAGGTCAATGGCATGGGCATTGCAGAGGTCATCGATATCTACCAGAAGACTCTGAATGGCTGATGCCTCAGCAGGCACCTATTTTTTGATCCAGTAAAATAACGGCCGGGGCAGGAACACCCTGTTCCCGGCCTATTTTTTCCTGGGTTCTTCAGAACGAAAACAGGAGAATACCACCATGAAAACAGCCACCGCAGCAAAACCGATCACACTGCCAACAGCGAACCGCCTTGATCATGCCTGCAAAAAGTTCTGGCGCAGCCGTTATCTGCTTTTGATGCTGCTGCCCGCCCTGATCTGGTATATCGTGTTCATGTACGCGCCCATGTACGGCGCGCAGATTGCCTTCCGTGATTTCTCTCCCGTACTGGGCATCACGGGCAGCAAGTGGGTCGGCTTCAAATATTTCATCCAGTTCTTTAAATCCGAGTATTTTGGCCGTCTGATCAAAAACACGCTTGGCATCAGCCTGTATTCCATTATTGTGGGCTTTCCCATTCCCATCATTCTGGCTCTGCTCATCAACGAAGTCCGCGGTAAATTCTTCAAGCGCAGCGTACAGACCGTGGTGTACCTGCCCCACTTCATCTCCGCCGTGGTCGTTGTCAGTATTCTGAGCGCCCTGCTTTCTCCTTCCAGCGGCCTGATCAACCAGCTGATCACCGCCTTTGGCGGTACGCCGATCCACTTTATGGCCGAACCCAAGTACTTCAAGACGATCTATGTTCTTTCTGACATCTGGCAAAGCGCCGGCTACGGTTCCATTGTGTACATGGCGGCACTGACCGGCATTGACCCCTCTCTCTACGAGGCCGCCACCGTTGACGGTGCTTCCAAATGGGACAAGCTGATCCATATCACGCTGCCCGGCCTGCTGCCCACGATCATCATCATGCTGATCCTCCGCATGGGCTCTATTTTCTCGGTCGGCTATGAAAAGATCATGCTGATGTACAACCCTGCAACCTATGAGACTGCCGATGTGATCTCCACTTACGTTTACCGCCGTGCCTTTGAAAGCGGCGATTACAGCTTCTCTGCGGCTGTGGGCCTGTTTAATTCCGTGATCAATTTTACCATTATCGTGCTGTTCAACAAGTTCAGCAAAAAGATCAGTGAGGTGAGCCTGTGGTGATGAAAAAAAATATTGATGCGATGAATCACCCCACGAAAGTGAAGGAAAGCATCGGGGAACGGATCTATACCATTGTTGTGTATCTGCTGCTGATCCTGATCAGCGCAACCATTATTCTGCCGCTTCTGCACATCATCAGCGGCTCATTCAGTGATCCCATGCAGCTGCTGACAGGCAATGTTTCCTTCTGGCCCAAAGGCTTTACAACCTCCATGTATGAGAAGGTTCTGAAGGATGCCAGCATCTGGACGGGTTATCTGAACACGATCCTGTATACCGTGCTGGGCACCCTGATCAGCGTGACCCTTACCGCCTGCGCCGCCTACCCCCTGTCTCGCAAGGATCTGTTCGGGCGCAACGTCTTTATCAGCCTCTTCATCTTTACCATGTTCTTCAACGGCGGCATGATCCCCACTTACCTGATCATTCAGAAGCTGGGTATGCTGAATAAGATCTGGGCGCTGGTGCTGCCTTCCGCCATCAGTACCTATAACATGATCATCATGCGCACGTTCTTTGAAAACACCATCCCGAATGAGCTGATCGAGGCCGCAGCCCTGGACGGCTGTAACGATATCACGACCTTCTTCCGCATTGTTCTTCCGCTCTCCGGTGCAGTGTTCGCCGTTATGGCGCTGTTCTACGGCGTTGCGCAGTGGAACAGCTGGTTCCCGGCATTGCTGTACATTCGGGATCGCTCTCTGTATCCTTTGCAGATGATCCTGCGTGAGGTCCTGATCCAGAGCGACATCGGCAACATGGCCGGTTCCACCGGTGATGTCGAGGTCATCGGCGACGGTCTGAAATATGCCACCATGGTGGTTTCCACCCTGCCGATCATGTGCCTGTATCCGTTCCTGCAGAAGTACTTTGTTGCCGGTGTCACCATTGGCGCAGTCAAGGGCTGATGGGAGGATATCACACCATGCAATCACATGACCTTTCCTTGCCTGCGTGGGGCCCCTACACCAAACGTTACAGCGGCATTTCCCATGTTCCTGCGGCCAACGACGGCGTTCGATTTGACCTGTCCGTTTTTCCGGGAATGTATCGCCGCCGGGTCGATGTGCCCAATGTACGGTTTGAAAGCGGCTTTCACCCCTGGGCTGCGGCTCCGGATCTGAGCTGCTACACGTTCCGCCACGAGCTCCTGTGGAAGGATCAGCTGTATGCAGACATCTCTTTTGCTCCCCTGGGGGAGGATGCCCGGCTGATCCGCGCTGAACTCCACAACAATACAGATGCTCCGCAGAATCTTGCGCTCCATTACATGGCTTCGGCCTGGGATCCCGTTCCTTCCTACCGCGGCTTCTCCCTGCCGGGCTGTGAGGTGTCCCTGCCGGAAAACGCCGCCTTTGTCTGGGCAAAGGATTATGACACCCTGGATTTTTCCATCCACCGTCCCAACGAATGTCTGACCTGGGATGGTCTGCGCCGGGGCGAAGAAGCCGTTCCCGGCTTTGGTCAGGGATACGGCATTGGCATGGGGTTCGGCTGTTCCGAAGGCAAAGGACCTTTTGGGCAGGTCGTGCCCAACGGAAAAGGGGACACCGTTACCTTTACGCTTTCCCTTACCGCGCCCCTGCGTGCCCCCTGTCTCTGTGTACGGTATTGGAATCCGGCAGATGAAAGTTCCGAGTACGATGTCAATGGTCAGGATACGTTACAGCTGCCACCCTGTCAGAAGCCTTCTATTGCCATCCTGCCGCTGAATGCTTCCATTCCCGCCGGGAAATTCACTCTGACCCTGACCGCTGCCGGTGTTGGAGGGGCGAAGCTGGATTGTCTCGCTCTGTGCGAGCAGGCGGACGCAGGCAGCTTTACCGTTACACTGCGCGGAGATGGCTCCCGGCCTCAGGCCGAGCCCGCCGCAGATGAGAACTATCTGACCCTGCAGTATCCCCACATTCAGGAGTGCTACGGGATCCTGTGGGATGATATCACCACCCATATTCGCACGATTGAAAACGATGAGCTGGATATCTTTCTGCGTGACACCGTACACGACCATGTAAATGCCACGCTGCGCGGCAACGGAAAAGGGCATTACGTCAATCTCTTTATGGGGCCGATCCCCTTGGAGGCAGGACAGACAAAAGTGATCTATGGAGCGGTCTGTGCTGCTCCGGATGCTTCTGCCGCCGCGCTGCGCTGCCATGAGCTGCTGACTCAGCGCAGTGATTGGGAGCACTTATGGCAGCAGGCTTCTGCCTCCCTTGCAGCACTGCCCGCTTTACCGGCTGCCGAATCGCTTGCCTTGGGCCAACAGTTGATGAATGCTGTTCTCTGCACCAACGTTGTGTATCCGGTGTACACGCGGGGACAGTATATCCGCCACTACACTCCTGGACGCTGGTGGGACTGTGTCTACACATGGGATTCCGGATTCATTGGAATGGGTCTGGCTCAGACCAGCCTGCGCAATGCCTTTGACTGCCTGAACACCTACCTGATGCCCCCGGATTCTGTGGATGCTGCTTTCTTACACCATGGCTCCATGGTGCCAACGCAGTTTTATCTGTATGCCGAGCTGTTGAATCGCACCAGCAGCAGAGAACTTGCCGCCTACTGCTATCCACGCCTGAAGCTGTACTACCGCTTCTTCACCGGGCAGGAAGGCGGCTCCACTACCGCCAACCTGCACAGCGGCCTGCTGCGTCCCTGGGATTATTTCTATAATTCCGGTGGATGGGACGATTATCCCCCACAGCAGGAGGTCCATCGCCGCCGTTTGCAGGCCAGCTGCGCGCCCGTGGTCACAACTGCCCATGCGATACGCTGTGCAAAGATCCTGGCTTACACCGCCCGCCTGCTGGGCGAGACAACCGACGCAGATGCATTTGATGCCGATGCGCTTCGCTTAGGGCGCTCCCTGCAGACTGCATGGGACGAGGAAAGCGGTTACTTCGGGTACCTCCTGCACGATCCTTCTGGTGATGCTGCAGATATTCTGCGCACCGAGCAGGGGCTGAACTACGATATGGGCATGGATGGCGCTTCGCCGCTGTTTGCAGGTGCCTGTACAGAACCGCAGAAGGAACTTCTGTGGCAGAAGCTGCAGAGCCCAGAACACCTGTGGTGTGCCTGCGGCCTTTCCACCGTAGATCAGAGTGCGCCGTACTATCGGCGTGACGGCTACTGGAACGGCGCTGTATGGATGCCTTATCAGTGGATGTTCTTCAAATCTGCACTGGATGCGGGCCTTGCCGATTTTGCTTACCGCATTGCCGACACCGCTCTTACCCTGTGGCAGAACGAGTGTGCCGAAAGCTACTGTTGTTTTGAACACTTTATGATCGAGAGCCGCCGTGGTGCCGGCTGGCACCAGTTCAGCGGGCTTTCTTCTCCCATTGTACAGTGGTTTTCCGCTTACTACCGCCCCGGCACCCTCACGACCGGTTTTGATGCCTTTGTCCGGCATACGGATTGGGCACCGGACAACAGCGCCTTAAATGCCACACTGGATTTTACCGCAGCGGGCCGCAGCACTGTTCTGGCTGTTCTGCAGCCGGGTTCCAAGGCTGTTACAGCCTCTGTTCCCTGCACCGTGACCACACGCCATGATGGGCTGCTTGAGCTGACCTTTGCATTGGATGCTCCCTGCACCGTGACCATAAGCATCCATTCCTGAACCCACCTGTAAAAAGAAACGAACGATGTCCATCCGGATTGGAGGACATCGTTCGTTTTTTCTCTGCGCTGAAATCAGTTGTCTCCTTTGCGAACTGCAGAAGGCGAGAGCTGATACTTCCGCCGGAATGCCTTATAGAATGTATTCGCTGTGGAAAAGCCGCACTGTTCTGCAATATCCGTAATATTCAGATCTGTCGTTCTCAGCAGCTGCATTGCATGATCCAGACGCAATTCTTCCACATACTCTGTATAGCTCTTTCCGGTTTGCTCCTTCAGGAATTGCGAAAGATACTTTTTCGAGATCTTGAACTGCTCCGCCGTCATCGCCGCATTGATCTCCGGATTCTGGAAATTCTGTGCCAGCCAGTCCAGAATATTCTTTTGAAGCGCATCATTGTGGCTATGCTTCAAGAATTGCACATGATTGCAGATCTCCACACAGCAGTCCTGCAACCGGCTCAGCATCTGGCGGGCAGTCAGTTTAGAGTCATAACTGCACAGATAGGCGATATCCGGACAGCATACCCTTTCCGCCGTGTTCAGCAGAATGCCGCCTGCCGTGTAAAAATCCTGCTTGAAGTTTTCCGGGTCCAGATTATCCACCGAGAACAACTCACTCAGAAGCGAAACCGCTTCTTCCGTGCATCCGGAAAGCAGATACTCCCGAAGCCGCGCTGCATTGGTTGCATTGACCGTGGTACCGCGCTGCGCACTGCTGTTCCCCAAATAGCAGATCTTCTGTGTCGGATCCGCATAGGCCGCCACATTGCGGGCCTTCCAGTAAATATCTGACAGCTGCTCCATTTTCTCAAAAGGATCGCTCAATATCAGGGGGGTCGTCAAATGCAGCGCATCATACAGCTGCTCTGTGCGGAAACACATTTCCCGCAATTCCTCTGCTTCATCCGTTTCCTGCGTCAGGATCACCAGGATCAGGTCATCTGCCGTTGCCTGTACATAAAATCTCTGCCCATAAATTTGACGTATCTGCTCTGACACCACCACAGTACGCAGCTCTTCTTTCAGTGAGCACTCGGCGTTTTCCTGAAGAGATGGGATCAGCAGCAGGAAGTTATAGGCTTTCAGCTGCACCGCATCCGTCAGCTGCTGAAGGGTTTCCTGACTCACAGACCCTGTGCGCAGCAAAATTTCCATTTTGCCGTGTTCCAGCTCGCTGCGTGAATGCTCCAGTTCCCGCGCCAATTCATGCTGGCTGTTTACATTACGGAGAAAGATCTCACTCAGCACTTTCCGTGATGCCAGATCCGACTCGTCCAGCGTATCCAGCATCGGACGCAGGCTGTTCATGTCCTCCAGTGTCATGCAGACGCTGATCAATACACAGCCCAGAACGCCCACGATCAGATACAGACAAATTGCACGCTGTACTGCCAACAGACCCGCTTCATAGAGCGACGGCGGCATTCCAATGACCGCCATTGCATTCAGAGATGCCACATATCGCGTTGCCATCAGATAGCGCTTTCCCTGATAGGTCTCCCAACCCGTATCATCACTCGCCAGGGAAAGTGTCGTTCCGTCATAGTTATTTCCCGCCAGGATCGTTCCGTCATCGGAGATCAGGCAGAAAAGCCCTTCCTTGCGCCATTGCTGCTGCGAAAGGAACATTGAAACTACATCTTTTTCCTTGATCAGCACCGTCATTGCGCCGCAGAGGCGGCCCGCCGTGTTCACATAGGGCTGATATACTGTGACATACGAATTGCCATAGCTGGAATGCATCAGTTTGACAACATGGGCGGGCTTTATCGTCGTTACATCGATCTGATTCTGTGCATCCCATTCCTCCTGAGACACATCCTCATACTCAAGTGCTCCCGGGTAAAAATTGCTATGGCTTTCATATGCGCTCCGGTCATCCAATATGATGCCATTCCGCTCAAATGTAATATAGCTGTATGTGATCACAGAGGAATCGTAGGTCTTATCCTGTAACGATTTGCTGGCTCTCGTCAGTGTCTGATAATCTCCCAGAATACTGTTGTCATAACTGCTGGCAAGCAGAGTATACTCCGTTTCGCTAAACAATTTGTTCGTCGTGCTGCGGATATTGCTCAGGCAGCGTTCAAACTGGGTGGTGCCGATTGCCAGCATTTCCATCGCGCTGGAGGACTGCGCCTGGATCGTCTGGCGGATCATCAGGCTATATAGAGGAAACACGACCAGGAAGAACCCAACCGGAATACAAAGATACCTTAGAAGCCTTCGGATCCAGTTTCTAACAAACAGTCTCTTACGCATCTGCAAAACTCCAAGCAATGATGATTTCTATGGAACTGTTGGCTGCGCCTGTAAGGCGTTTATGGAGCTGGTGCATGTTGCACAGCTCCTCCCTCCGCGATTTCGCAGCATCTTTCTAATTATTTTACCACAGAAGGATTTTTTCCTCAACATTTTTATTGATTTGTAACAAAAATCCACTTTATCACCATGATTTTCAATGCTTGAAAATCTCTGTCAGATGGTCTATCACTTTGCTCCGCAAACCGTATTGTCGTTCAAAGCCACCACCCGGGGCCTGATTGTCTGAGGGAACTCGAATCCCTGGCCCTCTGATTAAAAGAGCCCACCGGGCTGAGCACTCTGATTTTGAAACTTTCGAGTTTGCGTTATTTTTGCGCAAAACATCGTGATTTTTCACGTTGTAATTTCTGCACCCTTTGCCGTATTTTGCAAGTCAGCGTACCCATTGCATCCCTTGAAACCGTGCAAAAACAGTGCAGAAACCGTGCACTTACTCTGGGACAAATAAAAAATGATGATTTTTGCTCCATGACTTGGTGGCGATTTGAGTGACCACAAAGGTATATTTGATATATAGGAAGATGAATGCCCACTCGTCTGAGGAATTCTCAGGGGAGTGGGCATTTCTGTATAATGGCATTTTGTATATGTCACTTGCCACTTTTAGCATGGAGGTTTCCATTTTTTGAGATGAAGTTGACTCTTTTAGCATAAAGGTTGCCGTTTGGGGAAAGAAGTTTCTGCTTTTTTATATGGCAAGTTTCCGCACTTTCCGCATTACTTTCCACACTTTCCGTACAACTCCGTGGTGCTGTCTGCGGTCTCTGGCGGCTGCTTTTCTCCACAAAGCATGACCTTGGCAGAGAAAACGC
>ERZ773252.3369-NODE-3369-length-12339-cov-3.529225_pt1 | contig 12339 bp, 10 predicted proteins | sample MGYA00580517_ERZ773252 | MGnify/ENA primary metagenome ERZ773252 (study PRJEB29015, sample SAMEA2737766) | human gut metagenome | biome: human gut; feature: human-associated habitat; material: faeces | place: China | collected 2012 ... | reverse complement strand
TCATACGATATATTTTAACTCCGATTTTGTACTCTGCATGTGTGCCGAAAATTCATCGTTCCTCAAGGAAGGCTATCAGCACCTGCTGCTGGAATGCATCCGCCGGTTTGGGAAAGAAACACCGGAGCCGGAAAAAAAAGAACAGCCCCCGGTTTCATGGCTGATGCCGGAAAAAGAAAAACAGTCTCCGGTTTCATGGCTGGTGTCGGGAAAAGAACCGGAACTTATCGAGTCTTTTCAATCAGTCTGGAAACGTGCTTCCCGCAAGTTGGCGGAAAACTACGGCACCGGCGGCCTGCGGCGAGGCCAGAACCGTGGTGGAAAAAAAGAAACCCTGTCCGGGATCGAAAAAAGAGCGTACGATTACCGCCGCTTCCTGAAACGCTTTACCGTTACCCGCGAGGAAATGGAGCTGGATCTCGACAGCTTCGATCCAGTCGCTTACCATTATGGGCTTATGTATTACGGAAATTTCCCTTTCATCGAGCCGCCGGAGACGCGCGAGGGAAACCGTCTCGAAGAGCTGGTTATCGCGATCGACACATCCGGTTCGTGCAAAAAAGAAATCGTAGCAAAATTTCTTGGTGAGACGCGCAGCATTCTTGAAGAAAAAGAAAACTTCTTTTCCAGCTGGAACGTCTGCCTGATCCAGTGCGACAGCTTCGTGCAGGATGTCACGATGATCCATTCCCCGAAAGAATGGGAAGCTTACCGTGAAACAATTATCATCAAGGGCCGAGGCGGAACCGATTTCCGTCCTGTCTTTCAGAAAGTGGAAGAGTTGCGGGAACAGCACGTATTCCGAAACTTAAAAGCGTTGATCTATTTTACCGACGGAGACGGAATTTATCCCGAACAAAAGCCCGATTACGAGACGGCATTCGTCTTTGTCAGACAGACCGAAAAAATGAATCTTGTCCCCAAATGGGCAAAAAAACTGCTGACAGAAGAATGTACTCTTTGAACACAACTGACAAAAAAGCATCTCGCAAAATCAAACACAGAAAGATTTCGAGAGTACATAAAGAGCGCATAAGATAAGAGAGAACATATGAACATACAAGAAGCAAAAGAGACAATTGAAACAGCCCTGCGCGCATACTTTGCAAGAGATGAAATTGGTTTTCCACTGGTTCCGCTCCGGCAGCAGCGTCCCATTCTCCTGATCGGCCCGCCGGGCATCGGAAAAACGGCAATTATGGAGCAGATCGCAGAAGAGTGCGGTGTGGGGCTTGTCGCCTACACGATGACACACCATACGCGTCAGAGTGCCATGGGCCTTCCGGAGATCTGCAAACGTGAAATCGAAGGGAAAACGGTACATACAACGGAATACACGATGAGCGAGATCATCGCCTCGATCTATGACCGCATGGAGCAGACCGGAAAGAAGCGGGGTATCCTCTTTCTCGATGAAATTAACTGCGTCTCCGAGACCCTCGCTCCGGTAATGCTGCAGCTTTTGCAGGACAAAAAATTCGGCAATCAGCACATCCCGGATGACTGGCTGATCGTGGCCGCCGGAAATCCGCCGGAATATAATAAATCTGTGCGGGAATTTGATGTGGCAACGCTTGACCGTGTGCGGAAGATCGAGGTGCTTCCCGAGCTTTCCGTCTGGCTCTCCTACGCAGAGAAAAATCAGATCCACAGCGCCGTGACAACGTACCTTATGGCACACAGTGACCATTTTTATTCTGTTTCGCAGGAAGCGGATGAGAAGCGTTTTGTGACAGCACGCGGCTGGGAGGATTTGTCGGCAGTGCTGAAAAGTTATGAAATCCTGCATTTTCCGGTCGACGAAGCACTGATCGGACAATATTTGCAGGAAGAAAAGACGGCGGAGGAATTCAGCTCGTACTACAGGATTTACGAAAAATATGGACAGGATTACGGTGTAGAGGAGATTCTGACCGGTGCATTTTCCGGAAAAATCATGGCAGAAAAACAGAAGATGGCGGCAAATGGTTCCGCAGAAGAGCGATCTGTACTGCTGTCTCTGTTTCATGCGGCACTTCAGAAAGAGGCATCCGGCTGCCAGAAGCAGGAGCACACGGCAAAGGAGTTCTCCGAGTGCTTTCGCCAGTTTACCGGGCTTTGCAGGCAGAAAAAAGATGAGACATACGCATCCTGGCTACAACAGAAAGAGCAGGGATTTGCAGTGTGCAAAAAGCAGGGACTGCTGAAAAAGGACGAGGAAGAAACGAATGCGCGGGTCTTGAAAAAGTTAAAAAAACTCGAGGAGACCGCTAAAAAATGTCGCAAAACCGATTCGGATCAGATGAAAGAGCTTTTTGAAACGGTATGTGAACTGGAACAGGAAAAAGTGGAGAAGGAAGTAAAGGATGTGAAACTGCAGATCCGCCGTGCCGCTGAATTTTTACAGAACAGCTTTCCGGGCGGAGCAGAAGTGGTGCTGTTTGAAGCAAATCTTGCGCGAAGTCCAGCGTTACGGAGCTTTTTGATTGAGAAAAGCATGGATGCCAAATGATAAGCTGCCACTTTGTAAAGAAGAAAATGGTTCTGAAAAGCCCATTTCTGGAGAAAAATGATTTGAAAGGAAGAGGAAGAACAGGACAGAGGAAGGAAGAAAAAGATGAATTATAAAATGATCCTGCAGTACGATGGCACGCGCTATAACGGCTGGCAGAAGCAGGGAAATACGGACAACACGATTCAGGGCAAGCTCGAAACGCTGCTGTCCAGGATCGCAGGAGAGCCGGTGGAGATCCACGGCGCGGGCAGAACCGATGCCGGCGTCCATGCGGCGGGACAGGTCGCAAATGCAAAGTTTCATACGGATCTATCCGATGAAGAACTTCTGCAGACAATCAACCATTATCTGCCGGAAGACATCGAAGTTACCAGCCTCGCGCGGATGCCGGAGCGCTTCCACAGCCGTCTGAATGCGGTGGACAAAACATACGAATACCGTATCGTGATCGATGGCAGAAAGCATGTTTTCGAGCGGAAATACGTGTATTTTCCGGAAGCACCGCTCGATGTGGAAAAAATGAAAGAAGCATCGAAAGCGTTTATCGGAACGTATGATTTCAGGAGCTTCTGTGCCAACAAACGTATGAAAAAATCGACAGTACGGACGATTACCGGAATTGATTTCTGCGAGAAAGACGGGATTCTTATCATTTCCTATACCGGAACCGGTTTTCTGTACCACATGGTGCGGATCCTGACCGGAACACTTGTGGAGGCCGGGATGGGAAAACGGGATATCGCATCAATGACGGAGCTTCTCAAAGCAAAAGACCGCGAAAGTGCGGGTTTTCTTGCACCGGCATGCGGACTCCTGTTAAAAGAAGTCCGATATGAATAACCGAAATAATCAGGGCAATGCACCAGCCTTTTTTGCATAAAAAACCGAAAAAAGGCTGTGAATTGATAAATGCAGCATAGAAAAGAGAAAGGATGAGGTGAAAAGCATGTTTCAGAAGAAAAGAAATACTTTTCATGGCGGCGTTCACCCGTACGAGGGAAAAGAGCTCTCCAAGGACAAACCGATTGTCAAAGCGCAGCCGGGCAACTTATTGTATTACGCAGTGTCACAGCACATCGGAGCGCCTGCTGTGCCGATCGTACAAAAAGGCGACCATGTAAAAGCGGGACAGAAAATCGCAGAAGCGGGAGGATTTGTTTCGGCTCCTGTTTACGCATCGGTTTCCGGCACGGTAAAAGGAATTGAGAAAAAAATTTCCGCAGCCGGTTCCCAGGTAGACTGTATCGTTGTGGAGAACGACGGGCTGTATGAAAAAGAAGCATTTGAGGAGTGCCCTCATTGGGAAAAACTCGACGCAGATACGATCCGGAACAAGATCAAAGAGGCCGGAATCGTGGGAATGGGAGGTGCAGGCTTCCCGACACACGTCAAAGTATCCCCGAAAGATCCGTCAGCGATTGACCACATTCTCGTCAATGGAGCAGAGTGTGAGCCGTATCTGACGAGCGACTACCGCAGAATGCTCGAAGAGCCGGAAAAGGTGATCGGAGGCTTAAAAATCATGCTGCATATGTTCCCGAAAGCAAAGGGAATCATCTGCATTGAGGACAACAAACCGGACTGTATCGCGAAGTTCCGTGAGCTGGTGCTTCCGGAGGATAACATTGAGGTTCTGGAGCTTAAAACGAAATACCCGCAGGGTGCCGAGCGTATGCTGATCTATGCAGCAACGGGGCGAAAGGTAAATTCTTCCATGCTGCCGGCGGACGCGGGCTGTATCGTGGATAACATTGATACCGTGACCGCTATTTACCAGGCAGTCCGCTTCGGCGAACCGCTGATGAGCCGTATCGTTACCGTGACGGGAGATGCTGTACAGAATCCGTGCAACTTTGAAGTACCGGTCGGCATGCTCTTGTCCGAACTTTTAGAGCAGGCAGGTGGTCTGAAAAACGAGGCATCCAAGATCATCTGCGGCGGTCCGATGATGGGAAAAGCCCTGTTTACAATGGAGGTTCCTGTTACCAAGACAACATCTGCACTGACCTGCCTTACGGAGGATGAAGTATCTGCGCTGGCACCATCTGCCTGCATCAACTGCGGACGCTGTGTTTCCGTCTGTCCGGGTCAGATTCTTCCGGCCCGCCTTTCCGTTTTTGCGGAGCACGGAGAGGAAGAGAAGTTCCTGAAATACGGCGGAATGGAGTGCTGTGAATGTGGCTGTTGTTCCTTTATCTGCCCGGCAAGACGTCCGCTGACGCAGGAAATCAGCTCAATGCGTAAAGTGCTTCTGGCAAAGAGAAAGAAGAAATAGGGGGATCTTACATATGAAGGGATTATTACACGTATCATCTTCCCCACACGCGCGGTCCAAGGTGACGACAGACAAAATCATGTTTGCCGTCCTGCTTGCCCTTGCCCCGGCAGCCTGCGTGGGAGTCTGGAATTTCGGCCTTAGGGCGCTGCTTTTGATTGCGATTTCGATGGCAGTCTGTCCCCTGACGGAATATCTGTATGAAAAAGGAATGAAGAAACCGGTGACGATTGCCGACGGCAGTGCACTGGTAACCGGCCTTCTGCTGGCCATGAACATGCCGGTGCAGGCGCCTCTTTGGATGCCGGTGATCGGCGGTGTGTTTGCAATTCTCGTCGTAAAACAGCTTTTCGGCGGTCTTGGCCAGAACATCATGAACCCGGCGCTTGCAGGAAGATGCTTCCTTTTGATTTCCTTTCCGGGTCATATGACCAACTTTGCTGCCCCGGCAGCCGCACACCTCGTGGATACCGTATCCGGTGCGACACCGCTCGCCGCAGCAAAAGCAGGAGAGCAGGTGAATCTGCTGTCCATGTTCCTTGGAAACACGACAGGAACCATCGGCGAGACTTCCGCGCTTGCCCTTCTGATCGGCGGAATTTTCCTTGTCTGCATCCATGTGATTGACCTCAACATTCCGCTCATTTACATCGGAACCGAGCTTTTATTCGCCCTGCTTTTCGGCGGCCACGGCTTTGACATCAATTTCCTTGGCGCGCATCTTTTGGGCGGCGGTCTGATGCTCGGCGCATGGTTCATGGCAACCGATTACGTTACCCGCCCGATCACAAAGAAGGGACAGTATATCTATGCGGTCATTTTAGGACTTCTGACCGGTGTATTCCGTATCTTTGGAAATTCGGCAGAGGGCGTTTCCTATGCCATCATCTTTACCAACCTTCTGGTTCCGCTCATTGAGCGTGTGACCGTGCCGGTTGGATTCGGAAGAGGAGGCAAGAAAAAAGCATGAACAAAATTATAAAAAACGCACTGATTCTTGCGGCGATCACGCTGATTGCCGGACTGCTTCTCGGTGCGGCCCACCAGGTAACCTTAGAGCCGATCCAGAAACAGCAGGAAAAAGAAAAACAGGAATCCTGCCAGAACGTATTCCCGGAGGCAGTTTCCTTTGAAGAAGTAACAATGAGCGATGCAGAACAGGCAGAGCTTACGGCAGCACTGATCGGCCACGGTTTTGAAGCACAGACGATTGACGAACTGCTGCTTGCAAAAGACGCATCCGGCGCGACGATCGGCCTGGTTGAGATCATCTCCACAACCGAAGGCTATGGCGGCGGCATGCAGTTCTCGATGGGAATTGCATCGGACGGAACGACAAAGGGAATCTCTTTCCTGTCACTTTCCGAGACGGCCGGCCTTGGTATGCGTGCCGACACAGACGATTTCAAGAATCAGTTCAAGGATAAAAACGTAGAAGCATTCTCCTACACAAAATCCGGCGCATCCGCGGATGATGAAATCGATGCGCTGAGCGGAGCAACTCTGACAACGAACGCTGTAACAAACGGTGTCAATGCAGGAATCTGCTGTTTTAACTACTGCAACGAATCCGGTCTGCTTTCCGGAGAGGGAGGGAACTCATGAGAAAAGATACGCCGCTGGAACGGCTTTATAATGGTATCATAAAAGAAAACCCGACCTTCGTCATGATGCTGGGTATGTGTCCGACGCTTGCGGTTACCACTTCTGCAAAGAACGGTATCGGCATGGGCCTTGCGACGATGGTCATCCTGACCGCCTCCAACCTGATGATTTCCCTGCTTCGGAAAATCATCCCGGACGGCGTGCGTATGCCAGCATACATCGTTGTTGTGGCATCGTTTGTAACCATCGTGGAATTTTTGATGGAAGGTTTTATTCCGGCACTCTATTCCGCCCTTGGCATCTACATCCCGCTGATCGTTGTAAACTGTATCATCCTGGGACGCGCCGAGGCATATGCTGGAAAACATGGTCCGATCCCGTCTTTATTTGATGGTATCGGCATGGGCCTTGGATTTACCGTCGGCCTGACCCTGATCGGTATGTTTCGTGAGCTGATCGGAGCCGGAACCCTGTTCGGTATCCAGGTAATGCCGAGTGCTTACGAGCCGGTCAACATCTTCATCATGGCGCCGGGTGCATTCCTTGTGCTGGCAATGCTCGTTGCGGTGCAGAACCGCATCAAACGCCAGAAGTCAGAGAAAACCGGAAAACCGGCAGTCCCGGCAGAAGAGACCGGCTGTATGGCATGCGCCAATAAGGCATACTGCCAGGCTGTGAAAGGAAAGGAGGAAGCGAAATGAAAGAACTGATTTTAATTGCGATCGGTGCGGCGCTGGTGAACAACGTTGTCTTAAGCCAGTTCCTCGGCATCTGTGCTTTCCTCGGTGTTTCCAAAAAGATGGATACGGCGGCCGGCATGGGCGGAGCGGTTATTTTTGTCCTCACGATTTCTTCATTTGTGACAAGTCTGATTTACAAATTTATCCTGGTACCGGCAGAACTTGATTATCTGAAAACGATCGTTTTCATTCTTGTCATCGCGGCGCTGGTACAGCTCGTTGAGATGTTCCTGAAAAAGACGATTCCATCTCTGTACCGAGCGCTCGGCGTTTACCTTCCGCTGATTACAACAAACTGCGCGGTACTCGGTGTGGCACTCATCAACGTACAGAAGGATTACACGATTCTGCAGGGTACGGTTTACGGTCTGGCAACCGCAATCGGCTTTACAATTGCCATGGTGCTGATGGCCGGCCTGCGGGAAAAGATGGAGTACAACGATATCCCGGAGTCATTCAAAGGAATGCCGATCGTTCTTCTTACGGCTATGCTGATGTCAATGGCATTTATGGGATTTTCCGGAATGATCTAGGAGGAATGAAGAGATGAATGGTATTTTAGCAGCCACCCTGATGGTGGGTGGAACCGGCCTTTTGATTGGTATTCTCCTTGGAATTGCCGGAAAGAAGTTTTATGTGGCAGTGGACGAGAGCGAGACGAAGGTCCGTGAAGCGCTGCCGGGCAACAACTGCGGCGGCTGCGGTTACCCGGGCTGTGACGGAGCGGCGGCTGCAGTGGTAAAGGGTGAAGCCCCGATTTCGGTCTGTCCGGTCGGCGGAGCGCCGGTTGCGGCAGCGATCGGTGCCATTATGGGACAGGAAGCCGGAGCACAGGAGCGCAGAAAAGCAGTGGTACGGTGCGCCGGTACGTGTGACGTGGCAAAGAACAAGTATGAATACACGGGTGCAAGGGACTGCTCCTACGCCGGTTTTGTACCGGGCGGCGGTCCGAAGAGCTGCGGAAACGGATGTCTTGGTTTTGGAAACTGCGTGAAGGCATGTAAGTTTGATGCGATCCATATTGAAAACGGCATTGCCGTTGTGGACGGCGAAGCGTGCAAGGCATGCGGTGCCTGCGTGAAGGCCTGTCCGAGAAATCTGATCGACCTGATTCCGTATGAGCAGAAGATCACGGTGAAATGCCGCTCAACCGAGAAGGGCAAGGCGGTGATGGCAGCGTGTGAGATCGGCTGTATCGGATGTAAGAAGTGCGAGAAGAACTGCCCGTCGGATGCAATTCACGTTGTGGACCAGCGCGCGGAGATCGACCCGGCAAAATGTACAGGCTGCGGCCTCTGCGCGGAGAACTGCCCGCGGAAGTGTATTATGGTAGAAAAATAAAAATGAGAAATTCCATGCTGTGGGAGGGAACTTCTGCGGCGTGGAATTTTTGCTTTTCGGTGATATCGTGTTAGCCAATGCCGGGGGTGGCTGGCTTGACTTGAATTTGGGAAAATGATAAACTGAAAGTCAGAAAACGAGGGGCGAAAAGCTAAAAAAATATAAAATGGCAGAAAGGACGGGGCAAAAGTATGACAATGACAATGGATGAACTGATGAAAGTGCTCGATATGCAGGAGGATATTCTGCAGTTTACGCATTTTACAAATGCAGACGCATGGGAACTGGGAACGATGATCCTGATGGAGGCAAGACGGCGCGGAGCACAGATTGGCATCATGATCCGCAGAAGCAACGGGGAAGTTGTATTCCAGTATTGTGATAACGGCATTACGCCGCACAATGTGGAGCTGATGAGACGGAAGAGCAATTCGGTGCTTCTGACGGAGCGGAGTTCGCTACAGCTTTACATGGCAGCGACGAATGCGCCGGAGAGCGTAAAACAGATGGTACTGGACCCGAAGGAATACGCAATGCTGGGCGGAGGTTTTCCGATCTGCGTGGAAGAAGTCGGCGTTGTGGCAACCGTAGCAGTGTCCGGCATGGGACAGGTTTCGGATCATGATGTGATTGTGAAATGCATCAGCAAATATTTGCATATCGATGAAGTACCAAGAATCAGAACTGTATGAAAATGATGATTGAAACTAAATTTTGTGTATGATACAATGTCACCGGCAAAAAGACATGACAGTTCCATCAGGGACAACAAAACCCCCGTGAGCGGCAACTCACGGGGGTTGGTTTATGTCAGCAGGTTTTGCATATCTTCCGGCAGTGGTGCGTGGAAGTTTAAGGGTTCTCCGGTGATCGGATGGACGAAGGAGAGCGATGCAGAGTGAAGTGCCTGGCGGGGGAAAGTGCCGGGAGTTTTGTTGTAGAGGGTATCGCCGAGCAGCGGATGGCCGATGTAAGCCATGTGGACGCGGATCTGGTGGGTGCGGCCGGTTTCGAGATTGAGTTCGAGGTGGGAGAAAACGGAGCAGTGCGCGAGGGTGCGGTAATGGGTTACGGAGCGCTCGCCGGAGGCAAAGTCGACGGTGCGCTGGATGAGGGAGCCGTTGAGGCGGGCGATCGGGGCGTCGATGGTGCCGGATGCAGCGGTTTCGCCGAGGGCGAAGGCCTGATACGTGCGGTGGATTTCGCGGGAGCGCATGGCCTGGGAGAGAACGGCGGCGCTTAAGGCGTGCTTGGCGAGCACGATAAGGCCGGTGGTGTCGCGGTCGAGGCGGTTGATACAGCGGTAGACGAAGGGTTCACCTTTCTGTTCAAAATACCATGCAATGCCGTTTGCCAGCGTATTTTCATAATTTCCAATCGACGGATGAATCGGCGTATCAGCGGGTTTATCCACAACGAGGATGTCGTCATCCTCATACACAACCGAAAACGGAACCGGCCGCGGCAGAATTCCGTCGGAGGGTTCTGTTTCGACAAGGTGCGTTTCGATCACATCCCCGGCGTGCACGGCCTGGCTCGTCCAGGCGCGGACGCCGTTTCGGAAAATGCCGTCCTCTGTGCGTTTTAAGCCCGTAATAATATGGCGCGAATATCCATGCCGGCGGAGAAACCATTCCACAGTCAGATTTTCCCGTTCCTCCTCCGGCGAAACCACATATGTAAACCTGTGTCCCATACACAAAACCTCCGTTTCTATAGCTTTTTTATCGAATGAACCCCGTCATTTCGGGGCAAAATTTCAAAAAGAGACTTTCCCAGTCTTTCGCAAGTATAGCCGAAAACAGATGGAAAAGCAAGAAACTTACCTTTCTATAGCGAAAATATAAAAAAGTATAAAAGTTTCATGAAATGTCAGAATTTGATTGATTTTAGCGAAAGAAAAGTTTATGCTACTAAAAAAGAAAGAAAATCAAGAAACAGGAGGGGATACAGATGAAGCAGGTGCAAAAACCGAAAAAACCCATAATTTTTTATTATGTGATTGCGCTGATCGTCATTCTGCTGTTAAATCTTCTGCTTTTCCCGAGACTTCTCGAGCCCAAAGTAACAGAAGTTGATTACGGAAAATTTTTGCAGATGGTAGATAACAACGAAATCAGCGAAGTCCAGATCCAGTCAAATGAGATTATTTTCAGCGACAAATCAAGCCCGGCGAATTATTATAAGACGGGTGTGATGAATGATTACAAGCTGGTAGACCGTTTATATGAGGCAGGTATTACCGAATTTGGAACGCCGATCATAGAGCAGATGTCGCCGCTCATGGAATTTCTTTTAACATGGGTAATACCGATCGTTGTGATGGTTGCGCTCGGACAGTGGCTGATGAAACGCATGACGAGTAAGATGATGGGCGGCATGGGAAATGCGATGAGCTTTGGAAAGAGCAACGCCAAGGTTTATGTACAGTCCGAAACCGGCATTAAATTTGCAGATGTTGCCGGAGAGGATGAGGCAAAAGAAATTTTACAGGAGATTGTTGATTTCCTGCATAATCCAAAAAAATATGAAGAAATTGGTGCAAAAATGCCGAAAGGAGCACTGCTTGTCGGCCCTCCAGGAACCGGTAAAACGCTGCTTGCAAAGGCAGTAGCCGGAGAGGCAAATGTTCCGTTCTTCTCCATTTCCGGTTCTGAATTTGTCGAGATGTTCGTCGGCATGGGAGCTGCGAAGGTGCGTGACGTGTTCCAGCAAGCAAACGAAAAAGCACCGTGTATCGTCTTTATCGATGAGATCGATACCGTCGGCAAAAAACGTGACGGCGGCGGATTCTCCGGAAACGACGAGCGTGAGCAGACCCTGAACCAGCTGCTTGCCGAGATGGATGGATTCGATGGAAAGAAAGGCGTTGTCATTCTGGCAGCGACGAACCGTCCGGATTCCCTGGACCCGGCACTTCTTCGTCCGGGCCGTTTCGACCGCCGTGTGCCGGTTGAACTGCCTGACTTAAAAGGCCGTGAGGAAATCCTGAAAGTCCATGCGAAAAACATCCGCGTGGGCGACAATGTCGATTACAATGCGATCGCACGTATGGCATCCGGTGCTTCTGGTGCAGAACTTGCCAATATGATTAACGAGGCAGCACTCCGTGCCGTCCGTGATGGAAGAAAATTTGTCACCCAGGCGGATCTGGAGGAGAGCGTTGAGGTTGTCATCGCCGGATACCAGAAGAAGAATAAGATCATGACCGACAAAGAGAAACTGATCGTTTCCTACCACGAGGTCGGCCATGCACTCGTCGCAGCACTGCAGAGCCATTCCGCTCCGGTTACGAAGATCACCATTATCCCGCGTACGTCCGGCGCCCTCGGCTATACGATGCAGGTGGATGAAGATGAGCACAACCTGATGAGCCGCGAAGAGCTGGAAAACAAGATTGCAACGCTGACCGGCGGCCGTGTGGCAGAGGATCTGGTGTTCCATTCCATCACGACAGGTGCTTCGAACGATATCGAGCAGGCAACGAAGGTGGCAAGATCCATGATCACCCGCTTCGGTATGAACGAGGAATTTGGTATGGTTGCATTTGAGACGGTAACGAACCAGTACCTCGGCGGCGACACTTCCCTGGCATGCTCCGAATCGACAGCAGCACAGATTGATGAGAAGGTTGTTGCAGCAGTCAGAAAACAGTACGACAAAGCAGAGCAGCTCTTAAAAGATAACATGCCGAAACTCCACGAGCTGGCAAAATATCTGTATGAGAAAGAGACGATCACAGGTGATGAGTTTATGGAAATCCTGAATTTATCCCCGGATCAGCTTACGACAACGAGAATGGAAACAAACTAAAAAGCGATAAAAGCAGATGAGAATCCCGCGTTACTGTTCACCCAGCAGTGAAACACTTGCTGTTTCACTGC
>ERZ773252.3367-NODE-3367-length-12346-cov-6.542185_pt1 | contig 12346 bp, 8 predicted proteins | sample MGYA00580517_ERZ773252 | MGnify/ENA primary metagenome ERZ773252 (study PRJEB29015, sample SAMEA2737766) | human gut metagenome | biome: human gut; feature: human-associated habitat; material: faeces | place: China | collected 2012 ... | reverse complement strand
AGTAATTGTTCAATTTGCATATACAATAAACATAGATTATGAGTTTTGCAATTACTTAATATAATATTATTTATCATAAGCTACGAAAAGCAGGCTGTCAATTAGCGAAATATGGAAAAATAAAATATCTTGTTGAAATTCTTCAGATAGAAGAATATAATAAAAAATAATAAAATGAAGTTCTTCATTTTGAATACTCAGGAGGGAAACAGATGAAAGAAGACTCAAAGAAAATACAGGAAAATATTATGAGATATATTGCGCAGGAGAAGATTTCTCCGGAACAGATATATCAGGATACAGGAGTAAATATTGCAAATATTAAGGTTATGAGAAGCGATCAGTTTTTAAAGATTTGCGGTTATCTGCGGAAAGATCCGAGGGAGTTTTCCTATGAAGCATCCGAGGATATCGGCTGGGAGCAGAAGGTAAGGGAATGTGCCAGAAAGAATGCAGCCCTTCTCAAAGCCATCAAGGGAAAAGTGGCATTTACCATGGAAGGGGAAGCTTATTTTTTCCGTTACAACGAAGAGCTGGAAGTATATGAAACATTTGTAAAGCTGAAAGATGCAGAACAGCTGCAGATGATTATTACAGGCATTACGGCACAGGTATTTTATCTTAATTCCGCAATCGAGGAGAGCGAGATGAAAAGAGAGGAAAATATTCAGGAACTTGACCGGATCTACGGACTGGATAAGATCCATTATGAAGATGCCAGTGAAGCCGGAGATGGAAGCGAATATCTGGAATATATTAAATTATTAGTGCAAAGACTGGACAAAACACTGGAAATATACGATAATCGTTCTGACGAGTTAAAAGAAGTTCTCAGAGCTTTGAAAAAACTCGCATGATATCGTAGGAAAGGAAGTGGCTGCACAGTGGAAAACTTAATCAGGACACGAATCTGTGAATTGCGGAAAATAATGAAGGAGAGCGGGATAGAGATCTATATTATTCCGACGGGAGACTATCATCAGTCTGAGTATATCAGTGACTATTTTAAAGAAAGAGAGTACATAACAGGATTTACAGGTTCTGCGGGAACAGCGGTGATAACAGAAGAGGAGGCATGCCTATGGACGGATGGAAGATATTTTGTCCAGGCAGAGAAGGAACTGGAAGGAACCGGAGTAGTATTGTTCCGCAGTGGAATGGAAGGTGTTCCGACTGTGCATGAATATATAGACAGTCATTTAAAATCGGGCGGCTGTCTGGGATTTGACGCAAGGATAGTGAGTGCCGGGGAAGGCATTTATTACAGTAAAAAAGCAGAGAAGAAGAATGCGAAGCTATGTGTGGATTCGGATCTGACAGACCGGATCTGGACCGATCGGCCGGCATTCCCAGAGAGCCGGGCATTTATCCTGACCACGGAATATGCAGGAAAAACACCGGCACAGAAACTTGAAGAAGTCCGTAGAATCATGGAAGAGAAGGGGGCAAAGGTTCATGTCCTGTCCGACCTGTGTGATATTGCATGGCTGACCAATTTAAGAGGGGCGGATATCGACCATGTACCGGTTCTGCTGGCACATATGCTGGTTACAGACAAAGAAGCAATGCTGTATGTCAACAGGAAAAGCATAAATCTTCAGATTGAAGAATATCTGAAAGACAATGGAATCCAGGTGAAAGCATATGATCGGTTCTATGATGAACTGGCGGATATTACAGAGGGTCATGTGCTGGCAGATATGCATGCAATTAATTACAAAACAAAATGCAGCCTGAAGGCAGAAATTACTGTCGGTTACAATCCGGAAACCTTGTTAAAGGCGGTAAAGAATCCAGTGGAAGCAGAGAATATCCGTAAGGCACATATCAAAGATGCCGTGGCAATGGTGAAATTCATGTACTGGCTGAAAAATACGACAGGAAAAGAGAAAATTACGGAATATCAGGCGGCACGGTATATCGACGGACTCCGGGCAGGTTTGGAAAATTATATTGATATCAGTTTTGATACAATCTCTGCATATAAGGGAAATGCTGCTATGATGCATTATGAACCATCAGCAGAGGATGAGGTGGAGTTACTGCAGGAAGGAATGTTGCTGGTGGATTCCGGCGGACATTATAAAGAAGGCACGACGGATATCACAAGAACATTTGTTCTGGGCGAGATTTCAGAGGAAGAAAGAGAAATGTTCACTGCAGTAGTCATTGCAAATCTGGAACTGGCAAATGCAAAGTTTCTTTATGGCTGCTCCGGAAGAAATCTCGATATCCTTGCCAGACAGCCGTTGTGGAAGAAAGAGAAGGATTACCGGTGCGGAACCGGTCATGGTGTCGGTTATATGCTGAATGTGCATGAAGGGCCGAATGCATTCCGCTGGAGGGCATTGCCGGGACTGGCAGAGATTCCACTGGAAGAAGGCATGGTTACCACGGATGAACCCGGAATCTATGAAGAAGGCAGATACGGCATCCGTATAGAAAATGAACTGCTCTGCCGGAAAGCAGGAAAAAATGAGTATGGCCAGTTTATGGAATTTGAAAATCTGACGTATGTACCGGTTGATCTGGATGGAATCGATCCTGCACAGATGACGCAGGCACAGAAGGATATGCTCAATCAGTATCACAGGAATGTTTATGCGGTTGTGGCAGAATACCTGGAGGAAGAAGAAAAGGAATGGCTTAAGAAGTATACAAGAGCAATCTGACCGCAGATATCTGCAAAAAGATTGACATAGAAAATATCAGAGATTATGCTAAATATAGTATCAGCTGGAGAACTCCGTCAGATGACGGGGTTTTTTGTAGTTTTAATGGATTTAAGAGGAAGAGATGAGAATGCGTTTGAAAAGATATGTGTCAGCAGTTTTAATTTTGTATATCAGCAGTACCATTTTTGCAGGCTGTGAAAAGACGGGCAGCAGGGAACAGCCGGATACAGAGCATTTTACAGAAATTGTGGTTGGAAGTGATGATTACCCGCCATTTAGCTATGTAGATGAAAATGGCGATTATGTCGGGATTGATGTTGAACTGGCAGAAGAAGCATTTAAAAGATTAGGGCATAACAGCAACGAAGATAAAACAGTTATACAGTCTGGAAGATCGTGAATTAATCTATAGAATGGGTAGTGTTCACAAAAGAAACACAAAAAAATTAGCACTCACCTCTTGACAGTGCTAATAATAAGTGGTATAACGTAGTCAGAACAAAGGAAGGGAAATAAATAAACAGATAAGTTCCTAACGCTCCGGGTTCCAGAAAACCAGAAATAATAAACATCATATTTAGCAGATATGCTATCAATGAAAAGGAGAGATGACTTATGTTAGTACCGGAACTTTTTAATGATTCAATGTTTGATGATTTCTTTCAGGATATGGGATTCCCATTTTATAATGACCATGATATGAGAATGGCAGAGAAGAAGCTGTACGGCAGACGTGGTAAAAACCTGATGAAAACAGATATTAAGGAAAATGAACAGGGTTACGAGCTGGAGATGGATTTGCCTGGATTTAAGAAAGAAGATGTGCAGGTATTATTAGAAAACGGATATTTAACCATTCATGCGGAGAAAGGACTCCAGGAGGACGATCAGGAGAAGAAATCCGGAAAATACATCCGCAGGGAGCGTTATTCCGGAGCCTGTGAGCGAAGCTTCTATGTAGGCGAGGATTTGGAGCAGGAAGATATCAAAGGTGAATTTAAACATGGTATCCTGAAACTCTTCGTGCCGAAGAAAGAGAAAAATCCGCAGGTTGAACAGAAGAAATATATTATGATAGAGTAATTACCGAAATAAATCAGGGTTTTAGATAAGAAGCAGGTGCTGGGAGCAGTGCCTGCTTCTTTGTATACAAGAAATTCTGTGTCAAAATCATGCGTTTCATGCGAAAAAACGTCAATTTGTGCATTTTGTATTGAAAAATTTCCAAAATTTGCTACGATATAAATGGAACTAAAGAAAAGCATGATACGAGGTAGAATAGATGAAGAATAGGAAATGTTATGAGATTAGTTTATTTGTAATATTCTGTATTACATTAAACTATGCGGGTAAGATACTGGCAGAGGCATTACAGCTTCCGGTATGGATGGATGCTTTCGGGACGGTTCTCGCGGCTTATGTGCTGGGACCTGCATGCGGAGCAATGGTAGGAGTATCAGTAAATATTATCTATGGAATTATATATTCCTGGACCTATATGCTGTATGGTCTGGTCAGTGTGATTGTAGGTATTATTGTAGGAATTTCAGCAGCAAGAAAATATATGGAGAATCTGTTCGGAACATTATCCCTGTGCTTTATGGTAACGATTTTGTCCGTAGGAATATCATTGCCGCTGAACTATTGCTTTTTTGACGGAATGACAGGAAATATATGGGGTGACGGCGTGATCGAGGTGCTTACAAAACTTGGTTTCCACTCCGGAATCAGCCATTTTGCAGGACAGTTCTACATGGATTTCCTGGATAAGGTATTTACCATTGTAGTACTCTTTCTGAGCATCCGGCTGTACCGGCGGATGCGGGAGAAAAAGAAAAACGGAAAAACAGCTGTTGGGCTGTTACTTTTTCTTTTCCTGATGTCAGGAGCAGGAAAAGCACAGGCAGAGACAGTGAATCCGGAAGATAAGACAGATTACACCACTTATATACAGACGGTTTATAACAGGGAAAACGGTCTGCCGGGTGGCTGCGCGAATGATATTGCCCAGACTGCGGATGGAATCTTATGGATCGGTACTTATGGAGGATTGTACCGTTATAATGGAAATGAATTCCAGTGGATGGATGAATTTGAATCCGTAAAGACGGTAAACTGTCTTTATACTGATGAAGAGGGCAGATTGTGGATCGGAACAAATGACAGCGGGTTATCCATCTGTATTAATGAAACCATTACCAATGTTGTGTCGGAAAAAGACGGACTGACGGCAGATTCCGTCCGCTGTATAACCCAGAGTTCCGATGGGGACTATTATGTAGGGACAAGCGATGCAATGTCGATACTTACACTGGCGGGCGGATTGTCAGTGAAAGATACCATTCCGGAAATCATCTATGCGAACAGTATAGATTCCGACCAGAATGGAAATATTGCGGTGGTTACGGACGAAGGAAAATTATATCTGATCCGCGGGAAGGAAATACTGGCAGAGCTGCAGCCGGCAGAAGGGGGAAACTACACCTGCTGCATGTTCGATGAGGAAGGAAAATTATATGCGGGAACATCCGGAAAAACGATTGAAATATATGACTGCGAAGAAGGACTCGTGCTGTCAGACCGGTTGTCCTGCGAAGGATTGAATAACATAAAGTCAGTATGTTTTCAGGAAGACGAAACTCTCTTCCTCTGTGCCGACAACGGTATTGCATATTTTGACGGAGAGGGTGTATATCATATGCTGAATACGGATGCCTTCAACAGTTCCATTGACCATATGATTCAGGATTATCAGGGAAATCTGTGGTTTACCTCATCCAGACTGGGGCTGCTGCGCCTGTGCAAATCCGTTTTTATGGAAGTGTACAGCCAGAGCGGGATAGAAGAAAATGTGACAAATACGGTCATCCGGTGGAATGGAAAGCTGTATGTCGGAATGGACGGCGGCCTCGAAATCGTGGACGAAGCAACGAATCAGCCACAGCAAGATATGCTTACCGATATGCTCAATGGGGTAAGAATCCGCTGTCTGTTTGCGGACAGCAGAAATCATCTGTGGATAGCAACCACAGGAAAAGGTATCTATGAAATATCGGAAGATGGACAGATCCAGGTTTATGATCAGAACAGCGGAACAAATGGAAATAAATTCCGGAATATCATTGAACTGCAGGACGGAACGATAGCGGCAGCCGGTGATTCCGGTCTGACCTGTATCAGGGATGGAAATGTAGTTTCTGTCTTTGGAGCGAAGGATGGATTACGCAATCTGAAGATATTATGTCTGTATGAATACCAGAACGGTGTTATTTTTGCAGGAACGGACGGGGACGGAATCGCCAGAATAAAAGACGGCAAACTGGAAAAAGTTTACCGGAAAGAAAATGGTCTCGGCTCGGATGTGATTCTGCGCATGGAAAAATCTTCGGACGGGGAAGGACTGTTTATCGTAACCGGAAATAGTATCTGCTATATGGATCAGAATGAAGAAATCAGGATTCTGGATAATTTTCCATATTATAATAACTATGACGTGATACATGGAAATGATGGAAATCTCTTTGTACTGAGTTCTGCCGGAATTTATGTGGTGGATCAGAATGCACTGATAAGCGGTGCGAACCTGGAATATAAACTTCTGGATGCAAAGAGCGGTCTGGAAAAAGCATTGACTCCGAACTCCTGGAATTATACGGATGAAAACGGAAATCTGTATTTGTCAACGGACAGCGGAGTTCTGTGCATAAATCTAGATAATTATGAAATTGCAGTCCGATCCTATCGTATGCAGATACGCATGGTTAAGATAGATGATGAAAAACTTACGGTTGAGAGGGAACAGGAAGTATATATTGAACGTGGTGCGGAAAAGCTGGAAATACTTCCGGAGATTATTAATTATTCCGTAAATACACCGTATATCAGCATCTATCTGGAGGGATATGACAGCGAGCCTAGAATCGTGCCGCAGAATGAACTGACAAGTATCGTATATGCAGGACTTCCGGTAGGAACATATACCTTCCGGCTGGCAGTTCTGGACAGCAAAGCCAGAAATACCGTGGTTGAAAACAGTTATACGATTATAAAAGAAAAAGAAATATATGATAACTACTGGTTTGCTGTATACATGGTTGTAGTATTTGCCATGGCGGTTGCATATCTGACCTGGCTGTTCTTCCGGACACAGATACAGAGAACATTAAATATGCAGAAAAAGGAACTGGAACTGGCAAGAAATCAGATCGAGATGGGAAATGAAACCGTTCTTACCATTGCCCGGACTGTGGATGCAAAAGATGAAAATACCAGCCAGCATTCCGCCAGAGTCGCACAGTATTCGCTTATGATAGCCAGAGAGCTGGGATTTGATGAGCAAAGCTGCGAAGAATTAAAAAGGGCAGCATTGTTACATGATATCGGAAAAATCGGAATACCGGACAGTATTCTGAATAAACCGGCAAGACTTACGGATGAAGAATATAAGATTATGAAGTCGCATGTAGTAAAAGGCGGGGAAATACTGAAAAACTTTACCCTTATTAAAAATGTGGAACAGGGAGCATTATATCATCATGAGAGATATGACGGAAGCGGCTATGTGCATGGACTGAAGGGGGAAGAAATACCATTAAATGCGAGAATCATCGGTATCGCAGATGCGTTTGATGCCATGACGGCAAACCGTGTATACCGCAAAAAACTGGATCTTGATTATGTAATCGGAGAGTTAAAACGCGGACGCGGGACACAGTTTGATCCGAAACTGACGGATATTATGCTTGAATTAATCGCAAAAAAGCAGATCAATGTAGACGAAATCTATGCGGACAGTAAAAAAACGGAGGCGGATACAGATGAAAAGAGTATATAGAATCACATTCCTCACAGTTGCAGCCGTAATTATATGCGTTGTGGCAGCACACCAGTTCTTATTAAAAGAAGATGCACAAAAAACAATAAAAGTAGGCTTCCTGTACGTTGGAGATGCTACGACCACTTACACCAACAATTTTATCAAAGCCCAGATAGCAGTCGAAAATGAATACGGCGACCGGGTTGAGGTTATCGCAAAATACAACATTGCAGAGGGAACGGAAGAAAAGCCTCTGCAGGAGCTTGTGGATGCCGGCTGCGAACTGATCTTTTCCACCAGTTATAATTATGGTGTGACCACGAAAGAATTTGCTGAACGTTATCCGGATGTGCAATTCTGCATGGCAACCTGTGCCAATGCAAATGAAGAACCCAAACTTGCCAATTACCATACCTTTATGGGCGAAATTTATCAGGGAAGATATGTTTCCGGAGTGGCGGCAGGTCTGAAACTTCAGGAGTTAATTGAAAACGGTACGATCACGAAAGAGCAGGCAAAAATAGGATATGTGGCAGCATACCCATATCCGGAAGTAATCTCGGGTTATACGGCATTTCTTCTGGGTGTGCGTTCTGTTGTGGAAGATGCGGTCATGAGTGTCCGCTATACGAATAAATGGAACGACTATCTCCAGGAAAAAAAATTCGCCAGGGAATTTATCAAAGAAGGCTGTGTCATTATTTCCCAGCATTCCGACACGGCAGGACCGGCAGCCGCCTGCGAGGAAACCGCCGCAGGAACGCCGGTTTACCTCATCAGTTACAACCAGAGCATGACAGATGTAGCACCGACCACATATCTGACTGGCTGTAAGATAAACTGGCAGCCGTACATCATGGGTGCAGTAGCTGCAGTTCTGAACGACAAAACCATAGAACAGTCCATACGCGGAAATGTAAATGGCAACGATCTGGGTGCAGGATTTGAGGAAAACTGGGTGGAGATGCTCGAACTCAATGAATTCACCTGTGCCGCAGGCACACAGGAAAAACTCAGAGAAGTAATAGAGCAGCTCGAAAAAGGAAAGATAGAAGTCTTTCAGGGGGATTATACAGGAACGGATCCCGATAATCCCCAGGATGTGTGCGACCTGCGAAAGGCATATAAGGAAAATGATAAAAGTTCTGCACCGACATTTCATTATGTGCTGGATGATGTGATAACTGTGGAATAGGACATCGCATGTAAAAAATAGTCGATCTCTAATAGTGTTAAAATACAGGGAGAACGACAAAAGTGGAATATTCAATGAAAATGGAAGAGTATAAAGAAAAAACCAAAGTTAAAAAAGTGAAAAGTTGTTTTAATTTTGCAGGTAGACAATATAAGGTATTGCAAGCGGCAAAAATACATGATATGATTAGGGACGGATATAAATATAAACATAGTGGAATGTAAATGAACGATGGTATCACGAGGATAAGTAAAAATGCAATATATAAATATAAACATAGTGGAATGTAAATGATGCAGTTTAAACCATTCCGCACTTTTAAACTTGAATATAAATATAAACATAGTGGAATGTAAATGAAAACAATTCAACTTCACGCAGGATTTCAGCAAGATATAAATATAAACATAGTGGAATGTAAATTTGGAATCCACATACAGATTCGGATCTTTGCCTGTCATATAAATATAAACATAGTGGAATGTAAATACTACCAAGATACAACGTGTACCCGGCCACAGAAATATAAATATAAACATAGTGGAATGTAAATGCGATCCTTTGAAAGAAAAATTATTTTCTGGTTTGATATAAATATAAACATAGTGGAATGTAAATTTAAAAAACTGTATGATGACGGCTATTTTGCTAATATATAAATATAAACATAGTGGAATGTAAATGCCTTTGGTGCTTCAAGAAACCTGAAGCCGGTAAAATATAAATATAAACATAGTGGAATGTAAATGTTGCTTTTGTTGCAGTAGCTGCTGTTTAATGTCCATATAAATATAAACATAGTGGAATGTAAATGTTTTACGCATGAGATAGAAGAAATATCTGCATCTGAATATAAATATAAACATAGTGGAATGTAAATCAACTAAAGACTTACATAGAATCAGAATATTATGATATAAATATAAACATAGTGGAATGTAAATAGACTACCATGCTGCATCTTCTGGAACATATCCGATATAAATATAAACATAGTGGAATGTAAATCTGGCTTAATCAGTGGCTTGATAATATCTGTAATATATAAATATAAACATAGTGGAATGTAAATGAACGTGTGAAAACTGTTGAACAAAAGAAAGAATGATATAAATATAAACATAGTGGAATGTAAATATGAGATACGGACAGACTGAACAGGAAATTTTTGTTAATATAAATATAAACATAGTGGAATGTAAATAAGGAACTTGGTTATTGTGTTAAAGGCTACAAATTATATAAATATAAACATAGTGGAATGTAAATGGAATCTTTAGCCGTTCCTGGTCGCTGTTGCTAAACATATAAATATAAACATAGTGGAATGTAAATGAAAGTGGTAGGTTTGTTGGTTTCATGCACGCTCTCATATAAATATAAACATAGTGGAATGTAAATAGTCGCCACCTTGAATCATATAAGCAGTTGCAAAAATATAAATATAAACATAGTGGAATGTAAATCCTTATTCTACGGCTTTTATCCAGCGCAGCACGACGATATAAATATAAACATAGTGGAATGTAAATGGTAAGTCCTTAAACGTATTCCATGCAAAGACAACATATAAATATAAACATAGTGGAATGTAAATTGCAATTAAAAGAAAATCTTTCTAAAGTTGCTAATGATATAAATATAAACATAGTGGAATGTAAATGGTAAACTATGCCAGGGCATTTTTCAAGCGGGATGCATATAAATATAAACATAGTGGAATGTAAATGAACTTGGAATATGTCTGGTCGTGACCTGTGGTGTTCATATAAATATAAACATAGTGGAATGTAAATACGATTGCAGGGCTTGTTGCAGCGTTTGGCGGAGAATATAAATATAAACATAGTGGAATGTAAATGAGAAAAATTTGTGATGACGAGCTTGTCTGTATAATATAAATATAAACATAGTGGAATGTAAATCTCAAAAGATGGGGCTTCCGGCTCTGCACACAGACAAATATAAATATAAACATAGTGGAATGTAAATTGACCGTAGTATCCGGTGTGGAGAAATATCTGGATATCATATAAATATAAACATAGTGGAATGTAAATCGGTACAGCACCGCCATGTCCTGATAGGTCAGTCCCATATAAATATAAACATAGTGGAATGTAAATATTTATTAATCCAAACAGTGAAGATGGTAGATTGGATATAAATATAAACATAGTGGAATGTAAATAAGTTATTTATGTCGTTCTTCAAACTCATTTCTAAATATAAATATAAACATAGTGGAATGTAAATTTCTTTCCTCTGGTCACACCGTAGCTTTTCTTGTAAATATAAATATAAACATAGTGGAATGTAAATATTAGTACTTTTATAAGCATCGGAACAGCCTGGCTTATATAAATATAAACATAGTGGAATGTAAATTTAGAGGCATTAAATGTTGTTATAGAAAGTATTCCATATAAATATAAACATAGTGGAATGTAAATTTGCAGGTGATACATTAGACATCAGCGGTGCAGATTCAATATAAATATAAACATAGTGGAATGTAAATAGATAGCGGATATATTTATACCAGCCGGAAAAACATATAAATATAAACATAGTGGAATGTAAATAAAATAAGCTGGACAATTCCTCTTTCTGCTGTCGATATAAATATAAACATAGTGGAATGTAAATTCGCTTTCCAGATTGCAATTTTCAAATCGCTGCTCATATAAATATAAACATAGTGGAATGTAAATTTTCTGTACGATTATCATAGTATTCTTTAATCAATTCATATAAATATAAACATAGTGGAATGTAAATCAATCAAGCATAAGCTTAAAAATGCAATAATTCCATATAAATATAAACATAGTGGAATGTAAATGTTGGTTTTCCGATTGCGTGTTGTCTTGGACTGGGTTATATAAATATAAACATAGTGGAATGTAAATGATATTACAGGAATATTAATAAATTCAGAAATTCATATATAAATATAAACATAGTGGAATGTAAATCAGCTTGCCATGATTGGTGATAACAGACATCAGGGAATATAAATATAAACATAGTGGAATGTAAATCAAATTATCCTAGCGGAAATTACACGGCAATTACATGATATAAATATAAACATAGTGGAATGTAAATGCATTAAATGAAAAAGCAGGTAATTCCTTACCGGATATAAATATAAACATAGTGGAATGTAAATAAATTCCACACAACTGCAATCTCTATCCGCAGTTGCATATAAATATAAACATAGTGGAATGTAAATAAGTCAGATAATGCGATCATCGTTCCTGTGTCTGATATAAATATAAACATAGTGGAATGTAAATGGAATGGCTGTTTAACGGATTGATTAACAGGTATGATATAAATATAAACATAGTGGAATGTAAATGACTTGATCTAGCCTTGGATGATGTTGGGGTTAAATATAAATATAAACATAGTGGAATGTAAATAGCAGAGACCAGATTGCACCGGGAAGAACCGTAGGAATATAAATATAAACATAGTGGAATGTAAATATCTTTATCTTCTTCAACACTGGTGTCAAGCTTGCCATATAAATATAAACATAGTGGAATGTAAATTATTATAGAAGATGTGAATTTCATTATGAGCGTTGATATAAATATAAACATAGTGGAATGTAAATCCAGCTCCTGCGGGTGAAGATCTTGAATC
>ERZ773252.3348-NODE-3348-length-12406-cov-3.448466_pt1 | contig 12406 bp, 8 predicted proteins | sample MGYA00580517_ERZ773252 | MGnify/ENA primary metagenome ERZ773252 (study PRJEB29015, sample SAMEA2737766) | human gut metagenome | biome: human gut; feature: human-associated habitat; material: faeces | place: China | collected 2012 ... | reverse complement strand
GGCCGCCCAGGGCTCCGCCGGCCGCGGTGGCCGCGCCGACAGCAGCGGCTCCCGCGTCTCTAGCCCCGCCGGCCGCTGCGCCCCCGGCGCTCCCTGCGACTAGCCCTTCCAGCACCGATCCGCCGAGAAATCCCACATCGTGTAGACCGTACATGATGCCGCCGAACACGCCGTAGATGAACACCGGGTTGATGCCGCCGTCCCGAGACACCTGGGCGCACTGGATCATCATGAGCACGATGGCCACCGACCACAGCGCGTACAGCCCGGCCGCGAGCCCTTCCGCATAGCTGTCTCCCAAAAGCGGCAGCAGCAAAAAGCCGGTCGTCACCACGGGGAAGAACACCCGGTAGCTCGTGGCCACGTTGATGCGCAGGCTCTTGGTAGCCCACACGGCCAGAAGCGCCACGGCCGCCACCAGCATCGCCCCCATGGAAAGGGCGTTCACGAAGGTGCCCACCGATGGGTCTCCGATGGCGAGAGAGCGCATGATGCCGGTGCAGAGCCCCAGGGTGCCCAGGGAAAGCGCCGGCCGCCAGATAGTGGCGAGCACATGACGGTAGGTACGGCCGTGCTCGCGGGGCACGTCCTCGAACATGGGCTGAGCCAGGTCGATAGTGCGGCTCTTCAGCACGGCGGCCAGCCCGAACAGCGGCAGGAACACGCAGGGGATGAGGTAGGCCGTCACCGCTACGGGAATAAGGTACAGCGCGAAGTACAGCACCGCGGCCCAAGCGGTGCCGGCGATGAGGTTGCCCATGCCCTCGCGCGCGTCCTGACTGGCAAATAGGCGCTGCCACAGCATGTAGAACCCGGCCGACCCCACGCCGAGCAACGTTCCGCCGGCGCAGGAGAGTCCCACGGCGGCGCCGTTCAGATACATGGCCCCGATGAGCAGGCACCAGCCGCCCATATAGGGAACCGCCACCGCCTTCACCATGAAGTGGCGCGTCTCGGCGGGGAAGAACCATGTGCCGGCGGCGCTCGCCAAGAAGGTGGCCGTGAAGGCGACGGACTCGGCCGCGGAGAACCACAGCATGACGTCGGGGGTCTGGAAGGCCAGCGGCAGGAACGGGAACACGCCGCCCCAGACGCTGGCCGCGTTGATGGCGAGGAAGAGCCCGTAACCGAGTGACGCCACGCTCGGCCGCAGCAGTGCGCACAACGCTTTCAGGTTCACGCGATTCCCCCCTTCGCCTTCCGTATCCCGCCTCTTCTCGTTGGGTTCCAGTATAGCGGGGCGGGGCGCGCCCGTCTTGGCACAGCGACGAATGGGTGATAGAGTAACCATGCGTGAACTGGGGAAATGCGAAAATCACACGGAGTATGTGACACGCTTGCGGCGCTGGGGCCCTATGATGCGACCCGTCGGGGGCGGCGATGAGGACGCCGCAACCGGCGCGGCGGCTCCTTCCGGGGCTGTCGCGGGGGCGGCTCTCGAAGAGGGTCGCGGCCCCGAAGAGAAGAGGTTCGCAAGAGGAAAGGGAGGACCATGACGAACTCCGAGAAGACCGCACTGTCTCGCCGCACGTTCGTGAAGGGATCCGCGCTGGCCGGCCTGGGGGCCGCCGCCGTAGGCACCACGTCTCTGTTCGGCTGCGCGCCGCAGGGCGCCGGCTCCGGAGACGCCGAGCTCGCCGAGACCGGCGATGCCGCGTCGGTCGATGAGAAAATTTGCTGGGGCCACTGCGCGGTGAACTGCGAGTGCCGCTGCGCTCTGCGCTTCCATGTTGTCGACGATGAGGTCGCCTGGGTGGAAACTGACAACACCGGCGACGACACCTACGGCGACCATCAGCTGCGCGCCTGCCAGCGCGGCCGATCCATCCGCCGCTGGATCAACCACCCCGACCGCCTCACGGTGCCGCTCAAGCGCGTGGGCAAGCGCGGCGAGGGCAAGTTCGAGGAGATCTCCTGGGACGAGGCGCTCGATACCATCGCCGAGGCCTACAAGAAGGTGCTCGACGAGTACGGCCCCGAGGCGGTGCTCGTGCAGTACGCCACCGGCGTGCAGGACAGCAACATCCGCAACTTCGTGAAGCGCCTCGCCTGCATCAACGGCGGCTTCCTGAAGACCTACGGCTCTTATTCCTCGGCCCAGATCGGCCAGGCTCTGCCGTGGCTCTACGGCGGCCGCGAGGCCAACGGCACGTCGGACGTGGCCAACTCCAAGCTCGTCGTGCTGTTCGGCGACAACAGCTGCGAGACGAAGATGTCCGGCGGCGGCCCTACCTACCACTACATGATGGGCCTGGAGAAGTCCGGCGCGAAGGTCATCGTCATCGACCCGCGCTACACCGACACGGCGGCCGTTCATGCCGACCAGTGGATCCCCGTGCGTCCCGGTACCGATGCGGCGCTCGTGGACGCCTGCGCCTATGTCATGATCACCGAGGACTTGGTCGACCACGACTTCCTCTCGAAGTACTGCGTCGGCTACGACGACGCCACCATGCCCGAGGAACTGCGCGGCCAGGGCAAGTCCTACGTGGACTACATCACCGGCAAAGGCGCGGACAAAACCGCGAAGACCCCGGAGTGGGCGAGCGCCATCACGCTCGTGCCCGCCGCCACCATCGAGACGCTGGCCCGCGAGATCGCCGCGGCGAAGCCCTGCGCCATCTACCAGGGCAAGGGCCCGCAGCGGCGCGGCAACGGCGAGCAGACGGCCCGCGCCATCTGCATGCTGGCCATTCTCACCGGCAACGTCGGCATCAACGGCGGCAACACCGGGTCCGACCTGGACAGCTACTACATGCCGGCCGACTATGGCATCCCCATGCCCGACAACGGCGTGGAAACCTCCATCGGCGTGTTCACCTGGATCGACGCGGTGGACCGCGGCACGGCTATGACCGCCACCCGCGACGGCGTGCGCGGTCGCGACGCCCTGGCGGTGCCCGTGAAGTTCATCTTCAACTACGGCGGCAACTGCCTGACCAACCAGCACCACGACATCAACCGCACCCACGACATCCTGGCCGACGAGTCCAAATGCGAGTTCATCGTGGTGTGGGACACCTTCCTTACCGATTCCGCGAAGTACGCCGACATCCTGCTGCCCGACCTCATGGCGGTGGAGCAGCCCAACATCGTGCAGAGCGAGTACGCGGGCAATATGGCCTACACCATCGCCGGTACCGCCATCACCTCGCCGAAGTTCGAGCGCCGCACGCTGTACTCCACCCTGGCCGACATCGCCGAGCGCCTGGGCCAGCGCGACGAGTTCACCGAGGGACTCGATGAGATGGGTTGGCTCGAGCGCCTTTACGAGCAGGGTCGCGAGGGCGACCCCGACCAGCCGACCTTCGAGGCCATGCTGGAGCAGGGCATCTACCGCAAGCAGTGCCCGGAAGGCGAGCACGTGGCCTTCAAGGACTTCCGCGACGACCCCGAGGCCAATCCGCTGGACACGCCCTCCGGCAAGATCGAGATTTACTCGCAGGCCTTGGAAGAGAAGGTGGCCGACTGGGAGTTGGACGACGATCAGTTCATCAGCCCGCTGCCGGTGTACTGCCCCGAGTCCGAGGGCTACGCCGACCCGCTGGCGGAGAAATACCCGCTGCAGCTGACCGGCTTCCACTTCAAGGGCCGCTGCCATTCCTCCTACGGCAACATCGAGGTGCTGAAGAAGGCGAACCCCGGCGAGCTGTGGATGAACCCGCTGGACGCCGCCGAACGCAACCTGGCCGACGGCGACACCGTGCAGGTGTTCAACGACCGCGGCACCGTGGAGATCGTCGTGAAGGTAACGCCCCGCATCATCCCGGGCACCGTGGCCATGGGCCAGGGCGCGTGGCACGACGCCGACATGGCCGGCGACAAGATCGACCGCGGCGGCTGCATCAACACGTTGACCGCCTACAAGCCCTCGCCGTTTGCCAAGGCGAACCCGTCCCACACCAACCTCGTCGAAGTTGTCAAGGCTTAAGCGCGGAAGTTGAACGGAGGAAACGATCATGACTCAGTACGGATTCTATTTCAACGGCCAGCGCTGCACCGGCTGCAAGACCTGCGTGATGGCCTGCAAGGACAAAAACGACCTCGCCGAGACCATCAACTTCCGCAACGTGCTGGAATACGGCGGCGGTACCTGGACGCGTGCCGATGACGGCACCTGGGGCACCGACACCTTCGCCTACAACGTGTCTGTCGCCTGCAACCACTGCGACATGCCCGCCTGCCTGGGAAAATGCCCCCAGGGAGCCCTTACGAAGGACGACGAGACGGGCGCGGTGCTGCGCGACGAGGAGAAGTGCATCGGCTGCGGTACGTGCGTTGCGGCGTGCCCCTACGGCGCCCCGAAGGTAGATGCCGAGAAGGGGAAGTCGGTGAAGTGCGACATGTGCCACGACCGCGTGGCTGCCGGGCAGATGCCCGTGTGCGTGGAGGCCTGTCCGCTGCGCGCCCTGGACTTCGGCGACATCGACGAGCTGCGCGAGACCGATGTGGCCTTCGTGTCGCCGTGGGTGCCCTACCACGACAAGGACAAGCTGGCCGAGCGCCTGGTGGTGGAGCTGACGGAGAACTTCGCGAAGGAGACGAACGGGTGCGGTCCCGCGCTCACGGCTGACGAGATCCGGGCGGCGGTGGAGGCGGCCTGGGCCGAGGACGAGGCGTTCAAACGCGATATCCGCACGAAGGGCGTGGAAACCCTCGCGTGGATGGAGAAGACCGGCACGCGCGGCATCGTGCTGGCCGGGCGCCCCTACCATCAGGATCCCGAGATCAACCACGCCATCCCCGAGCTGCTCACGAGCTTCGGTTTGGCCGTGCTCACCGAGGATTCCGTGGCGCACTTGGGTCAGCTGGAGCGTCCCATCCGTGTGGTGGACCAATGGATGTACCACACGCGCCTGTACGCGGCGGCCAAGGTGGTCACGCAAAGGCGCGACCTCGACCTCATCCAGCTGAATTCCTTCGGCTGCGGCCTGGACGCGCTGACCACCGATCAGGTGCAGGAGGTGCTCGAGGCGGCCGGCAAGGTGTACACGGTGCTGAAGATCGACGAGGTGTCGAACTTGGGCGCGGCGCGCATCCGCGTGCGCAGCCTGCTGGCGGCCTTGAAGGACCAGGCCGACCGCGAGGCCGAGGCGGAAGCCGACGCAGCCGCCGAGAAGAGGGGCTGCCCGGCTGCGTGCATCGACTTGGACAACCTGGACAAACTGGTGCCCGCCAGCTTCACCGAAAAGGCCGACGGCGTGGTGACCGCAGCCGAGGTCGAGCAGCGCGAGGGCGCCTCCACCGAGTTCGCGCGCCCCCAGTTCACCGAGCAGATGCGCGATGAGGGCTGGACGATCCTGGCGCCCCAGATGGCCCCCTACCATTTCGAGCTTCTGGTGCCCATCTTCAAGCGCGCCGGCTACAACGTGGCGCTGCTGCCCTCGGTGGACCACGGCGCGGTGGACGCGGGCCTGAAGTACGTGAACAACGACATCTGCTACCCGTCCATCCTGGTCACGGGCCAGATCATGGAAGCGGTGCTGTCGGGCAAGTACGACACTGACAAGCTGGCCGTGCTCATCACCCAGACCGGCGGCGGCTGCCGCGCCACCAACTACATCTCGCTCATCCGCAAGGCGCTGAAGTCCGTGGGGCTCGGGCACATCCCGGTCATCGCGCTGTCGTTCAAGGACTTGGGCGAAGAGAACCCCGGCTTCAAGGTGACGCCGAAGATGCTCTATCAGGCCATCTACGCGCTGCAGTACGGCGACTTGCTCATGATGTGCCTGTACCGCACACGACCCTACGAGGTGGAGCCGGGCAGTGCGAACCGCCTGTTCCAGTACTGGATGGACGCTTGCAAGCACCAGCTGGAGCGCGGCGTGCGCCAGTCGGAATTCCGCCGCACAGTGCGTCGCATCGTGGAGGACTTCGACGCGTTGCCCCTGGCCGGCGAGGGTACCAAGCCGCGCGTGGGCGTGGTGGGCGAGATCCTCGTGAAGTTCCATCCGACGGCCAACAACCAGATCGTGGACGTCATCGAGCGCGAGGGCTGCGAGGCCGTGGTGCCCGGGCTCATCGAGTTCTTCCTGTTCGGCATCGCCGGCGGCATCTTCCAGCAGCCCATCGGCAAGTCGAAGAAGAGCGCGCTCGGCAGCAAGATCGGCCTGGCCGCCATCAAGAAGCTGCGCAAGCCCGTGAACGACGCGCTTGAGAAGGCGAGCCGCTTCCACCCGCCGGCGGACATCTACGAGCTGGCCGACTACGCGAGCGAGATTCTGTCGCTGTGCAACTCCATGGGCGAGGGGTGGCTGCTCACCGCCGAGATGGTGGAGCTCATCCGCTCCGGCTGCCCGAACGTGGTGTGCACCCAACCCTTCGCGTGCCTGCCGAACCACGTGGTGGGTAAGGCGACCATCAAGGAGCTGCGCCGCCGCTACCCGGAGAGCAACATCGTGGCCGTGGACTACGATCCGGGTGCGAGCGAGGTGAACCAGCTCAACCGCATCAAGCTCATGATCGCCGTGGCCAAGGCGAATTTGGCCGAGAAGGAGGCCGAGGCCCGCGCCGCCCGGGCGGTCGCCCGCGACGGCGCCCCAGAGGAGCCCGAGGCCATGGCCGCCTCCGTGGAAGTGGAGACGACCGAGGTCGTGGAGTAGTGGAATCTGCCAACGCTTCGGGAAAACTCGTCATCGTGCCGACGCCCATTGGGAACTTGGGCGATATGACGCTGCGCTCGCTTGAGGCGCTGCGCGAGGCCGATGTGGTGTGTGCAGAGGACACCCGGGTGACGGGGAAGCTGCTCGCGCATTTCGGGATTGAGAAGCGGCTCGTGCGGCTGGACGAGGCGATGATCGGCTCGCGGGCTGCGGGTGTGGTGGAACGAGTGGCCGCCGGCGAGGTGGTAGCTTATTGCTCGGACGCCGGCATGCCCGGCGTATCCGATCCGGGGCTGCGACTTGTGGCCGCGGCGCGCGAGGCCGGCGTGGCCGTGGAGGTGCTGCCCGGCGCCTCGGCGGCGGCCTGCGCCTACGTGGCCTCGGGAACGGTGTGCCCGCGCTTCTACTTCGGCGGCTTCTTCCCGCGCAAGGCGGCCGAACAGCGCTCGGTGCTGGAAGAGCTGCGCGGCCTGGATGCAGCGCTCGTGTTCTACGAAAGCCCGAATCGGCTCGTGGCGGCACTTTCGGCCATCGCCGAGGTGCTGCCGTGGCGCGCGGTGGCGGTCTGCCGCGAGCTGACGAAGCTGCACGAGGAGGTGGCCCGGGGAACGGCGGCCGAGCTACGTGAGCTTTTTGCGGCCCGTGCTAAGGAGCCCGGCGGCGTTCGCGGCGAGATCGCGCTCGTGATAGACGCGCCGGGTGAGGCGGAGGCGGCCGCCGGCGCCGAGATTGCGACGGCATCGGCCACCGCGTGCGCTGCCGAGCTCGTGGCGGAGGGCTTGCGCACCAAAGAGGTCGCCAAGCGCCTTACCGTCGAGTTCGGCATCCCCCGCAACGACGCCTACAACCTGGCCATGCAGGCCGCTCGCTAATCCCCGTGTCATCCTGAGCGAGCGAAGCGAGTCGAAGAATCCCATGGCAGCAACGAGAAAGCGTCCGGCAAAAACGATGCCCCCCGAGCTCGTCTTTATCGACGGCTTGGAGGTTTGGCTCACCCGCAAGGCCATCAAGAACATGCACCTGAGGGTGAAGCCGCCCGACGGGCGCATCGAGGTGTCGGCGCCCCTGCACCTGCCGCTCGCCACCATCCGGAAGTTCGTGGGGGAGAAACGCGACTGGATAGAGCGCCAACAGCGGGAGATCGCGCAATCGCCCCGTGTCGAGGCCGCTGCGGCCACGCCTGCGGAAGTAGCGCAGTGGAAGGCGGTCGTCGCGGCCTGCGTGCCCGCGCTCATCGAGGCCTGGGAGCCTATCATGGGCGTGAAGGCGGGCAGGATCGCCTACCGCAACATGACGAGCCGCTGGGGCAGCTGCCAGCCTTCGACGGGCCGCATTTGCATCAACGTGCGCCTGGCCCTGTACCCGCCGGAGTGCTTGGAATACGTGGTCGTCCACGAGCTGTGCCATCTGCTGGAACGCGGCCACGGCCCCCGCTTCCACGCCCTCATGGACACCTTCATGCCCGACTGGAAAGAACGCCGCGCCAAGCTGCGGTAGGGGGATTGCCCTCTGCGTTTGGTGGAAACAGCGCCCGACGGGGAATTAGCTGGTGCCGGGCGCTCTTCGGACTAGTCCGCCTCTTCGCTTAAATCGACGATGTCGTAGGTGATTTGGTATTCGCTTTCAATGTAGTTGAAGAAGTCGCCCGGGCTCATCACGGGTACGTGAGCCTGGGCGAATCCCTTTTCGTCGCGCGTGAGCAGAAAGTCGGCCTTTACCTTCTCGGCGCACACGTCAACCAGGCAGTCTTCGAAATCAGCCCATCGCCGGCTCGTCGCTCGGTGAATGTCAGCGCTGTCGACGGAGCAGATTTCCAACCATTGGTAGCTTTCTTCGAAGGCGCTCTGCACATAATCGCTGCTATAGGTCTTATGGAGTACGTAGAACACGTCGGTGAACGATTTCGCTGAGACCCACAGTTCGACATCGCCGAATTCCTTCATCACCAGCAGTTTCTGGGCGATGTCGCCCTCGGGAGATTGCTGTGTGTAAAGGTCTATGAGCACGTTGGTGTCAAGCAAAACGCGCATAGCGCTCATCCCTTGCGGCATTGAGTTGACGTGAGAATGGCTCGTCTGTGGCGGACGGCCCGACGTACATGGCCTTGAGGGAGCGGCGCACCTTCTCTTTCTGCTCGTCGGTCAGCTCGCGCTTCGCGCCCCGCATCCCCTCGAGAGGATCATGGGGCTTGGGCAGCTCGTGCTCCGCGAGAACGAACTGGTAGGCGGCGTTGATAAGCTGGGTTGGTGTTGAGCCGATGTCATGCAAAATGCCATTGCCCCGCTCTTTCAAGGCGATGGGCACACGGGCCGAGACGATAGCGTCCATAACGGCCTCCTTCCTTTCCGTCACTATAGTGTAATACTGTCGAACAAGCAAGTGGCAGATTGGATAGGCGAAATCTTCGTTGAAAACCAAATAACGAACTTTTGTGCTAAAAGGGCTTTTCATTGGGCTTGTATTACATTACAATGCGAACAAATATTCGGTTTTGAGAGCGAAAGGCCTGGTGAGAGCATGGGAGAGGTTGTTGGACGCAAAAAGAAGGCTGTGGTGGCAGGAGCGCTGGCGCTTACCTTGGGTGCCGGCCTGGGGCTTGGCGCCGTAGCTTGGGGGAGCGAGGGATCCGTGCCCGAAGGGGGCGTACAGTCTGGGGATGTCTGGGGGCCGCTGGTGGGCAAGAAGTTGGAAGAGAAAGCGGGGGCCTTGGCCCGTTCCCATCGCGCCGAAGTGCAGCGGGCGCTCGCGGCCTATAGGGCTTCGGAAGCGGTAGAGCGGGAAGCTGCCACGGAAGCAGGGGAGCAAACGCCGGCCGAAGCCGCCGGGGCGCAGGACGCTCATCTTTCTGCCGAGGGCCCAGGTGCCTCATCGGGCGAGGCTGCGGGTGCGTGTTCGGAAGAGGCGGATCGGGCGGACGAGCAGCGCGGCGGCCAGGAGGCGTCGAAGGGGTCCGGAAGTGCGGCGGAAGGCGGGGGACTCGCCTCTCAGCCGAGTGCACCTGGGTCCGAGCCCTCGGAAGGGGCATCGGCAGAAGGCGGCTCTGCTGCTTCCGGGGAGGTGCCATCCGACGAGGGTTCGGGCGCTGCCGACTCGATCGCCCCCGGCACGCTGGTGGTGGGCGGTACCGCCATTCCCTACCGCGATGTGCGCGGCGGCGCGACGCCGAGTTCCGGAGGCGGCCTTTGGCTGGGGTCGGATGCGGTGGACGACGGCAGCTGGGGCTATTTCGTCGGGCACAATCCCGGCTCGTTCGCGCCGGTGCGCTCACTGTCCTCGGGCGATGCTGTCGTTGTGTGCGACCGGTCGGGGGCGCAGCGTGCCTATACGGTAAGGGAGGTGTTTCAAGTGGAGGAGACGGCCACGTGGAAGACCATCGCCTCGCGGGTGACCGGCTACGGCGAGTCGGTGGTGCTGCAAACCTGCGCGGGCGACGGCATGAACGTCATCGCCGTTGCGGCCTAGAGTCGAGCGACTTCCCGGCACGTGCCGGTCTGGAAAGAAAGGCTCGGAAGCTCTTGGGCCTCCGAGCCGGATCCATACTTTGTGGAAAGGCGGTGATGGCTTATTCGTCGTCCTCGTCGTCGTGGCCGTGGTCGTGCTCGGAGATGTCGCTCACGGGCTTCTCCAGGCCCTCGATGACGATGCCGTTCTTCTCGGCGTAGTCCCACAGCGCCGCGTGGATGGCCTCCTCGGCCAGAAGCGAGCAGTGCACCTTCACCGGGGGCAGCCCGTCCAGGGCCTCCATGACGGCCTTGTTCGTGACCTTAAGGGCCTCCTGCACCGTCTTGCCCTTCACGAGCACGGTCGCCATAGAGCTCGTGGCGATGGCGGCACCGCAGCCGAAGGTCTTGAACTTCGCGTCCTGAATGACATTGTTCTCGTCGATGTCGAGGTACACGCGCATGATGTCGCCGCACACCGCGTTGCCCACGGTGCCGCAGCCGCTCGCATTCTCGATCTCGCCGACGTTCTGGGGGTTGGTGAAGTGCTCCATCACTTTGTCGGAGTAGTTCATAGCCATGGGGGATTCTCTCTTTCTTTTGGTGGGGAGGATGCTGAAGGAGGTGACGGGTGGTGCTAGTTTGCGTAGGGGAAGCCGTCGGCCTTGAAGCGCTCGATAACCGATTCCACCTTGCCCTGCTGGAAATCCTCGTACAGGGGGCTCATCATGCGCAGGTTCTGCAGCGTCGCCTTAAGCGAGTCCACGGCGAAGTCGACGTCTTCCAGGGTGGTGTCGCGGCCGAGCGTCAGGCGCAGCGATCCGTGGGCGATCTCGTGGGGAAGGCCGATGGCCAGAAGCACATGGCTCGGATCCAGCGAGCCGGAGGTGCAGGCGCTCCCGGAGGACACGCAGATGCCCCGGGCGGCCAGCTGCAACAACATGCCCTCGCCCTCGATGAACTCGAAGGAGAAATTCACGTTGTTGGCCAGGCGGCTCTCCCAGCTGCCGTTGAGCTTGGCCGAGGGGATCTCCGCGAGGATGCGCCGGATGGCATGGTCGCGCAGGGCGAGCTGGCGGTTATGCTCGGGGGCAAGCTCGTCGACCGCCAATTCGGCGGCCCGGGCGAAGCCGACGATGCCGGGCACGTTCTCGGTGGAGCCGCGGCGCCCGCGCTCCTGCTGTCCGCCATCGAGGAGGTTTTCAAGCTTCACGCCACGGCGCACGTACAAAAGCCCGACGCCCTTGGGGCCGTAGATCTTGTGGGAAGAGGCCGACAGCATATCGATGCCCAGCTCGTTCACGTCGATGGGCTCGTGGCCGAAGGCCTGCACCGCGTCGGTGTGGAAGACGACGTTCGCTTCGTGGGCAGCCGCCGCCAGCTGGCGAACAGGCTCGATGGTGCCGATCTCGTTGTTGGCGAACATGATGGAGGCCAGGATGGTGTCCGGGCGGATGGCCGCCTTGAAATCCTCCACGCTCACGAGGCCGTGCTCGTCCACGGGCAGGTAGGTCACCTCGAAGCCCTCGCGCTCCAACGCCTGGCAGGTGTGCAGCACGGCGTGGTGCTCAATGGCGCTCGTGATGATGTGGCGCCCTTTGGCGGCGTTGGCCCGGGCGAAGCCCTTGATAGCCCAGTTGTCCGATTCGGTGCCCCCGCTCGTGAAGAAGATCTCGCGCGGGGCGGCGCCAATGAGGCCGGCCAGGCTCTCGCGGGCTGCGGCCACGGCGTCGGAGGCCTCCTGGCCCAAGGGGTAAATAGAGGAGGGATTGCCGAAATGCTCGGTGAAGTAGGGGGTCATGGCCTCCACCACTTCGGGACGGACGGGCGTCGTGGACGCATGGTCAAGGTAGATCTGCCTCATGGTGCTCCTGCTTCCGCGTCTGGGATGGGAACGCCCGGCGGGGCTCGGAACCGCCGCCGTGCGCCTCCATCTAAGTCTAGTAATTTGCTAGAGTTTAATATAAGCCGCTTGCGGAGATTGTCAAGAACCTCTTATGATTGTTACCATATTCACGACGATTTCCCAGAAAGGCGACCCGGTGAAGATTTCGACGAAGACCCGCTACGGCATGCGTTTCATGATCGATCTGGCCCAAAGTCAGGGGGAGGGCCGGGTGGCCCTGAAGGATATCGCCGACCGCCAGGGCCTTTCCAAGAAGTATCTCGAGCAGGTCGTCGCGCCTCTCGCCAGCGCGGGTTTGCTCGACGTGACGCGCGGGAACCAGGGCGGCTACCGTCTTTCCCGCGATGCAAGTGCCATCACGCTGGCCGACATCGTCGCCGCCTCCGAGGACGGCTTGGAGTTGCTCGACTGCATGGGGTCGCTCTCTGCCTGCGAGCGCGCCGAGGACTGCCCGTCTC
>ERZ773252.3346-NODE-3346-length-12428-cov-4.971793_pt1 | contig 12428 bp, 10 predicted proteins | sample MGYA00580517_ERZ773252 | MGnify/ENA primary metagenome ERZ773252 (study PRJEB29015, sample SAMEA2737766) | human gut metagenome | biome: human gut; feature: human-associated habitat; material: faeces | place: China | collected 2012 ... | reverse complement strand
CGGCCCGGCGGTGCAGAGCTGCCGCAGGTCGCCGCAGACCGGCGTGATGTGCGCGGCGTCGGCGTTTTCGGCCAGGGCCGCGGCGCAGAGGGCGGACGCGGCGGGGTCGATCTCCAGCGCGGTGCAGGGGCCGCGGTGCCCGGCGTCGTGCCAAACGAGTGAGACGATGCCGCACCCGCTGCACAGGTCGAGCGCGCGCTCGTTTCTGCGGGGCTGCGCGAAGCGGGCCAGCAGCAGCGCGTCGGTGCCGAATGTCGCGCCCGGCGCGGTCAGCACGCGGGTGCCGTTGTCCAGGATTTCAACGCCCATTCAGACTTTTGCGCGCAGCTGCGCGTATTTCAGCAGCGCAACCTGGGTCTTGCTGTCCTTGATCGTGCCGTCCATCACAAGTCCGAGGGCCTCGTCGAACGGCATTTTGACGACATCAAGGAACTCGCCCGCGTCGAGGTGCTGCGCTGTGCTGTGCAGGCCGGTGGCGGCCCACAGATAGATTTTCTCGCTGTCGTAGCCGACGGTGGCATAGACGACGCCGAGGTCGATAAAATTGTCGGCGGTCAGGCCGCACTCCTCGCTCAGCTCGCGCTTGGCGGCCTCAAACGGATCCTCGTCCGCCTCGAGCTTACCGGCGGGCAGCTCCCAGATCTCCTCGCCGAAAGCGTAGCGGAACTGACGTACCATCGTCACGCTGCCGTCGGCGTCCACAGGCAGGATGCAGGCGCCGCCGTGGTGGTGGACGATCTCCCGCGTCGAGGTCGTGCCGTCCTCAAGCTGTACCTTGTCCACGGTCACGCGGATGACGCGGCCATTGAAGATTTCCCTGCTTTCCAGCATGGTCTCGGTATGTGCCATTGTTTTTCTCCTTTGCAGAAAGGCCCCGCCGTACAGGCAGGGCCGATACTGCTTCTATTTTACAGCAGACGCAGACAATAATCAATAAAGTCGAGCGTATATTTTTGGCTGCGCAGCCAATCAGAGGCGTGGCCGTCATCGAGGTAGGTCAGCAGGGCTTCGGTCAGGATGGGGTCCTGCATCAGATACTCGCGGCAGTACTGCCCGTCCGGCTCCAGGATAGCCTGGCAGAACACAACGCCGCGGCCCTGAAAAACATTGACGCACATCGACGGAGTCAGCGCCAGCCGGGCAGGGTCCACGATGCGCAGGGTGCGGCGGTCAGACTCCGCAGCGCGGCGCAGCCGCAGGAGCAGCTCCCGGCGGGTGGGAATGTCCGGCGCATCGCACAGATCCGGCGGAATGTCGAACATTTTCCCGGTGCGTACAAACTGCAAAAGACCTTCCTCACAGAAATAGAGGTCCGGGGCCTGGGCGCTCCACATCTGCAGCTGTTCGAGCAGGGCGGGCAGGGACTGCAGCACGGCGCCGGGCCGGACAAACTGCAGGGCCATTTTCTCGTCGGCAAACAGGGTGAACGGCGGCTGGTAGCGGATCATGGAGCAGCGGCGCTTTTCCGAAAAGAGGTCGTTGTACAGCGCAATGGATTCCGAAAAGTCGTGGGCATCGGTGGCCAGCTTCAGCACCGACGCGGCGTTGAGATATTTGCGGCTGAACGCAAGGCGCAGATTATCGACGGCCTGACGGTCCATGATGATGTAGGCCTTCTGGCCCTGGATGTCCATCATGACGGCGGCCTTGGGCAGCAGCAGATAGACAGGCATCAGCGTGCCGGGGCTGGGCTCGGTCATGACGTGGCGCACGACGCGGGCCTCGTAATTCAGCTTGGGCAGGAAAAGAAACGGCAGTGTGCGGGTCAGGACGGACACGCCGGACACCCATTCCCGGGGGATGTCGCGGTTCTCGGGATAAATCAGCAGCTGGGACAGTGTGACGGGTGCGCCGTCCGCTGCCGAAAAGCGTTCTACCAGCACATGGTCCAGCGTGGGGTTTGTGAACGGCGAGAGGAGCAGCGGGCGGGTATCGCCGGACAGAATGTGGTTGGCCACCAGCGATGCCACGGCGGCGGCGACTGCGCGGCTGCCCTCTATGTACTGCTCGCTGCAGCGCAGCTGGCTGGCGGCTTCGTTGGAGATAAGGCCCTCGCGGTGGGTGAAATCCTCCACCCGGAAAGAGACCTCCAGCAGGTGGTGCAGCTCGGCGCGCAGCCTGGGATCGGGGCCGCGGCCACGCTGCTTGTATTGCAGCAGCAGGGCGGATTTCTGTTCCTCGCTCAATTCCAGCGCGTCGGCCAGGTGCTCCAGCTGGAACTCCCGCGGGGTGCGCTGACCGCTTACAATTTTGTACAGCGTGGAGCGGTCGATCGACGCTTTGCGGGCCAGCTCGGCCATTGTGCCGGGGTAGCGGGTGACGAGTATCTTCAGGGTCTGGGTCAGTTCGCTCATGGGGGCGGCCTCCATTTATGGAATGCTATTACTATACCGCGAAAGTGCCGCGCTGGCAAGTGTAAACTTTTTTGGTACATCGTTGCGATATGCCGGGAAATTTGTTATAATCTGGGAAAGTGAAAACGAGGTGACCGTTATGAAAAAGCATCCTCTTTTGGCGGCAGGGGCCGCGGCGGGCACGGCGGTGCTGGGCGCGGCGTATGCCGTCTACCGCGTTGCCTTTTACCAGAAGCCGACGACGAAGGTGCCCTCCCCGGCGGATATGCCCACGCGGGAGTGCTACCGCAAGGCCATGTGCCCCGACGCCGACGCGCTGGCGCGGGATATGTTCAAGGCCGTGCACATCACGGCGCAGGACGGTACGCCGCTGGCCGCACGCTACTACCACCACGCCGACGGCGCGCCGCTGGCAATCATCTTCCACGGCTACCGCGGCTATGCGGAGCGGGACGGCCTGGGCGGCTATACGCTGTGTACGGCGCTGGGCTACAATGTGCTGCTGCCCGACCAGCGCGCCCACGGCTACAGCGGCGGGCATACGATCACGATGGGCGTGAAGGAGCGCTACGACGCCCGCGACTGGACGGTCTGGGCGCGGAGCCGCTTCGGCCCCGAGGTGCCGATCTTTTTGATGGGCGTCTCGATGGGGGCGGCCACCGTGCTGCTGGCCGCCGGGCTGAACCTGCCGGACAACGTCTGCGGCATTGTGGCGGACTGCGGCTACACCAGCCCGCGGGAGATCACCCGCAAGTGCCTACCGGAGTATCTGCCCGGCATGCCGCTGGAGCTGACCTATGCGGTTGGACGGCTGGGCGCGATCCTGTTCGGCCACTTTGACCCCGAGGACGCCGACTGCGAGGCCGCCGCAGCGCAGAGCAAGGTGCCGATCTTGTTTGTCCACGGCGACGCGGACGGCTTTGTACCCTATGATATGGGGAAGCGCAACTATGAAGCCTGCCGCGCGAAAGGCAAGAGATTTTTGACGGTACACGGCGCAGAGCACGCCGTGAGCTACTACCACGACAACGACGCTTACACGAAGCAGGCAACGGAGTTTTTGCAGGATTGTCTGGCCCGGCGCGGCTTTGTATGGCCGCCCGAGACCGACGAGCCTGAAAAATAATATAGGGCAACACCGCATAATTCCCGCCTTACGGCTTAAGCACCGCTCCGGCGGCTGCGGCACGGCATCTGCGTTGCCAAAATGCTCGATAAGACATCCAGTATTATCTGCGCTTTTGGCTTAGCAGTTGCCGCACCTCGCTCGCCGTATCGGCACTTAGAATTATGCGGTATTGCCATAGAGGAGTGTTTAGTATTATGAAGCGTATTGCTACCACGAACGCACCCGCTGCCCTGGGCCCCTATGCCCAGGCTGTTGACACCGGTGACACCGTCTATTGCAGCGGCCAGCTCGGCCTGGACCCCGCCACCGGCGCATTGGCCGAGGGCGTGCAGGCCCAGACGCACCAGGCGCTCAAGAATCTGCAGGCTGTGCTGCAGGAGGCCGGTCTGACGCTGGACAATGTCGTCAAGACGACAGTATTTGTGCAGGATCTGGGGGATTTCGGCACCGTGAATGAAATTTACGGCAGCTACTTCCACGGCGGCTTCCCCGCGCGCAGCTGCGTGCAGATCGCCGCGCTGCCGAAGGGAGCGCTCGTCGAGATCGAGTGCATTGCGGTGCGGTAATAGCGCGTTGACGCGAAAAAGTGCTTTGCAGGGGCGGATTTCCTGTCCGCCCGGGGATGCTTCCGCCGCCGCGGACGGCGCGGGCGCATATAAAATGCGCCCCTACGGAGGCTCCGTGAGGGAAAATCGCAAATGGGAAACGCGGATTTGTAGGGAACGGTCTTGACCGTTCCGGGCCGTGAGTGCCGATCGCAAAGCGCCGCGGAGGGGTCAAGACCCCTCCCTACAGAAAAAGATAACCGGCAGGCCGTTGAATCGAACGGTCTGCCGGTTTCGGTTATTTCCCGTAGCTTGCCAAAAACTGCCGGGTGCGTTCCTCTTTTGGGTGGTCGATGAGCTCCTTGGCGTCGCCCTGCTCGACGACGACACCGCCGTCCATGAAGAGGATGCGGTCCGCAGCGTCGCGGGCAAACTTCATCTCGTGCGTGACGATGATCATCGTCGTCTTGTGCTCGGCCAGCTCGCGCAGGACGCGCAGCACCTCGCCGGTCAGCTCGGGGTCAAGGGCCGAGGTCGGCTCATCAAAGCAGAGGATGTCCGGGTGCAGCGCCAGTGCGCGGGCAATCGCCACGCGCTGCTGCTGCCCGCCGGAAAGCTGGTGCGGGTAGTGGTTCTCCCGGTCAGAAAGCCCCATCTGCGCCAGCAGGGCCTTTGCCTGCGTTTCAATGTCGGCCAGAATCTGCCGCCGGTTCTGCTTGTAGTCGGGGCGCTCCTTCGCCAGGAGCTGGCCCGCCAGCATGACGTTCTGCAGTGCCGTGTACTGAGGAAACAGGTTGAAGCTCTGGAACACAAGGCCGAAGTGCAGCCGCTTTTTGCGGATGGCTTCTTCGCTCTGCGTTTTGGTGTCGGCGGCGCTCCACAGCGTTTCACCCGCTACCGTAATGCTGCCGGTGTCGGAGGTCTCCAGAAAGTTCAGACAGCGCAGCAGCGTTGTTTTGCCGGAGCCGGATGAGCCGATGATGGCGAGAGCCTCGCCTTCGGCCAGATCAAACGAGATGTCGCGCAGCACCTTTGTGGCACCAAAGCTCTTGCCGATGCCGTTTACTTCCAACAATGCCATAGCCGCGCCCCCTTACTTGAAATAGTCCAGCCGCTTTTCCAGCCAGCCGAACAGCAGCGTCAGCGCACCGACGAACACGAGGAAGAACACCGCCGTGGAGAACAGCGGCCAGATCAGACCCTTGGCGCTGTACTCTTTCGCCATCATGATGATGTCCTTGTTGGCAATGACGTTCGCCAGCGAGGTATCCTTGACCAGCGTGATGATCTCATTGCCCATGGGCGGCAGGATGCGCTTGATGACCTGCAGGAGCGTGACGCGGAAGAAAATCTGGGTCTTTGTCATGCCCAGCACCTGCCCGGCCTCGGTCTGGCCCCTGGGCACAGCCTCGATGCCGCCGCGGTAAATTTCCGAGAAATAGCAGGCGTAGTTGATGGCGAACGCTACGACGGCGGCGACCAGACGCCCGCTGCCGCCGGACGGCCACGGGCTGGTGAAGCCCAGCAGGCCGGGCCCTAAGTAGATGACCAGGATCTGCAGCATCAGCGGCGTGCCGCGGATGACCCAGACAAACGTTTTGACGACGCCGCGCAGCGGGGCAAGCCTGCTCATGGAACCGAACGACACCACCAGCCCCAGCGGCAGTGCGAACAATAGAGTCAGACCGAACAGCTGGCAGTTGAGCCAGAACGCCTCGGTCAGGCGGCCCCAGATGACTGCTGCCTCGCCCATCAGTCGGCCAGCACCAGGCTGTACTTGTCGGCCAGGGTCTGCATCGTGTCGTCGGCCTTCAGCTCGTCAAAGGCGGCGTTCACGGCGTCGGCGGCATCGCTGCCCTTGCGGAAGGCGACGCCGTACTCCTCGGCGTTCAGCTCGTCCTTGATGGCGAGGTTTGCGTAGTCGGTGCCCTCGCCGATCATGGCGGTGGCCAGCGTCAGATCCAGCACGGCGGCGTCAGCCGTACCGGCGGCGACCTCCATCAGGCAGTCAGTCTGGACGGACTTGCTGACGTAGTCGGCCTGGGAGAGGCTCTCGTCCTCGCTGATGGCGCTCTCACCGGCGGAACCGGCCTCGGCCACGATGGTCTTACCGACAAGGTCGGCGGTGGAGCTGTAATCGGCATCGGCCTTCATGACGACGACCTGCGCGTTCTTGGCATAGGCCTTCGTGCAGGCGGTGTTGGCCATGATGTCATCGGTCAGGGTCATGCCGTTCCAGATGCAGTCGATGCTCTTGGCGTCCAGCTCGACAATTTTGGTGTCCCAGTTGATCTCAACAAAGTCGGGCTCCACGCCCAGCTTTTCGCAGACGGCAGTGGCAAGCTCGGTGTCAAAGCCGGTGAAATTGCCGTCGGCGTCAGTGTAGTTCATCGGCTCATAGACGGTGTAGCCGATGGTCATTTTGCCCTTGTTTTTGATGTAGGCAAGGTCGCTGTCGGCAGTGGCTTCAGCGGCGGAAGCTGCGGTGCTTTCCGTAGAAGCTGCCGTGGATGCGCTGCCGCCGCAGGCGGCCAGGCTCGCGGCCATGCCGAGTGCCAGAACGGTGCTGATGAATTTTTTCATGATACTTCCTCCTATACTTTGCACAGATCCCTCACACTGCCGGTTTAAAGCGGCGGTATGCTTTAATAGTAATGCAAAACCGCGGATTATGCAAGAGGTTTGGGGGATTTTTGCAGAAAAAAGAATATTTATGCAGGGGAGAGGCGGCAGGCTGCGGCTTGACAAAGGGACAACACAGCGTTATAATAAATATAGAAAAAGGCACTGCGACAAGCGGTTGGTCTCTTTCCAATTGGGTTGATAGGTAAGAACCTAAGAACCGTCACTTGGCCGAGTGGCGGTTCTTGCTTTTTACAACGATGCTCAATGTAATAGTCTTGCGACCAACATAAAACGTGAATGTAAAACGCATGATCTCACCTCCTTTCGGAGGGTAGAGACCAACCGCCTGCCGTATGTGCAGTGCCCGCCGCATAAAGCGGCATAAAAAGAATACCATGTTTCGACGGTTTTTGCAACCGGGAAACATGGTATTTTTTATTGCGTTTTTTACTTGATGACCCGTACCATATCGCGGGTGATGGCGTCCAGCGTGGGCGCACCGCACAGGCGCATCGTGTCGGCCAGCTCATTGCCGAGCTGGGCTGTGTAGGCGGCGACGCCGTCGGCACCGGCACCGTAGACGGCGGTGACGAAAGGCCGCGCGATCAGCACGGCGTCTGCGCCGAGGGCCAGCGCCTTGAACACGTCACTGCCGGTGCGGATGCCGCCGTCCACCAGAATTTTGGCGCGGCCATCCACGGCGGCGACGATGTCGGCCAGCACCTCCTGCGTGGCGGGGCAGTCGTCCAGCACGCGCCCGCCGTGGTTCGAGACAACAATGCCCGCGGCACCGGCCTCGATGGCCTTTTCCGCGCCTTTGACGGTCATGATGCCCTTTAAGATAAACGGCACGCCCGCGGCCAGGGCGATTTCTTTTAACTGTTCCACGGTCTTGCTGCCCGCGGGCGGGTCAAGGTGCTGTAAAAACGGCAGGCCCGCCGCGTCGATGTCCATGGCCATGGCAAAGCAGCCGGAGCTGCGTGCCAGCGCTATTTTCCGGGCCACCGTGGCGTTGTCCCACGGCTTGACGGTGGGAATGCCCGCGCCGCCGCAGGCCGTGATGGCAGCAGCCGCGCCCTCCATGACCTTGTGGTTCGTGCCGTCGCCGGTGAAGGCAGCAATGCCAGCCGCCGCGCAGGCGGGGACAAGGATATTGTTGTAGTCCAGATCGTTGTACTTGTCGCCGTAGTGCAGCGCCATGGCACCGACAGGCCCGGCAAAGAACGGATATTTGAAGCTGCGGCCAAACAGCGTCAGGGAGGTGTCCGGCTCAAAATTTTCATGGATGGTATCCATGTTCAGCCGTACATTGCGCCAGGCGTCAAAGTTGCGGACGGCCACCGTGCCGCTGCCCTTGGCACCGGGGCCGGGGATCGTGCCGCCGCAGGCGCGGCCATTGCAGACCGGGCAGGCGCGGCAGGGGCCCATCTGACCCTGGGCAGCCTGTAAAACTTCTTTATATGTCATCTGGATTTTGCCTCCTGTGCTGCGAGCCGATGCGGGCATCGGCCCCTACAAAAATCGGGTAATTATGCTCCGCGCCCATTATAGCGCGTTTTGCCCGCTGCCGCAAGGCCGCTGACGACGACAAGTGCGCATAGTACACAGAGCCCTGCGCCCGCCTGGCCGGTCAGGTCGCCCACAAGGCCCACAAGCGGGCTGGCGGGGATCATCAGCAGACTGTAGGCCATGCTGTCCACGCTGATGAGCGTTGCGCGGCGGTCACTGGGGATCACGTCGTTGAGCCGCTGCATACTGTGCAGGAACCAGACGGAGAGTGCCCCCTGCACGAGTACCGGCCCAGCGGCGCAGAGCAGCGCCGGGGCTGCGCCCGCCAGAAGCGTGCCTGTGCCGACGAGCAGCGCACAGCCGAAATAGAGCGCGCGCAGCCGTTTGGGGTGCAGGCGGCGGCCCAGCGATGCGCCCGCCATGCCCGCGGCCCCGGCCAGCAGACCCGGCAGAAACAGCCATTCCATGGCCCAGCCCTGCTGGGTCAGCCGCTGCTGGACGAACATCGAGGTCAGGTAGGACGGCAGCGAGATGACCGCGTCGGCCATGATAATGCGCCGCGCCGGTGTGCTGCTGCACAGGCAGTCGAGACTGTCCAAAATGTGCACACGCAGCCGGGCGGGCAATTCTTGTAAGATGTGCTTCTCGCGGGCGGCCTGTTCGTCGGTGACGACAGGTTCGGTCAGGTTGGCCGCGGCCAGGGCGGAGACGGCGCTGACCGCGGCGTCCGCAAGGTAGTAGCCCGCCGAGGTCAGCACCCCGGCCAGCAGGCTGGCCAGTGCGCCGAGGGCGGAGGCTAGCTTCATGAAGATTGACGCTTTGGCGTCTACTTTAATGTAGTCGCGCTCCCGTCCGGCGGTTTTCAGGCTGTCGTAGGTCAGGGCTTCCGTGGTGCCGGAGAGCAGGTTGTAGCCCAGCGCTTTCAGCCCCATGCCCGCGCAGATGAACGCGAGACTGGGCGCAAACGCCATGGTGGCGGCGGAGACAACGCCCAGCGCACCGCCGAAGATCAGCGTGCGCCGCCGCCCCAGCAAATCGGCAGCCATGCCGCTGGGGACCTCACACAGCAGGCTGACGCCGTGGAAAACGCCCTCGGCCAGGCCGATCTGCGCCAGCGTAAAGCCGCGGGCCGCCAGCAGCGCGACCCAGACGGCGTCGGTGAAGCGCAGGGTAGAGGTAAATGCGTGCAGATACACGCAGCGAAGCTGTTTTTGTAAATTCATGGGGGAACACCCTTTCGTGATCGTATACGAAAACGTGCCCTTAAATTTATGTAAAAAGGCAGCAAAAAGCGCCCCGCGGCAAAGCCACAGGGCGCAAAAACTGCACACTTACAGCGTTACCGAGGTAAAAAAGGGCACACTTACAGCGTCAGTACGTCAGGGGTTTCCTTTTTTCTGGAACACAACACCAAACTGCCAACGCATAAGAGGGTGCTCTCCTTCCTCGGTGGATTTGGGATAAGTATAGCACAGCGTTTGCCAAATGGCAAGAAAAATTGTACAATAGGGGCATGATTTTTGAAAGCTAAGGGGAACGGGTATGAAACGTCTGGTCGTCGGGCTGCTGGCACATGTGGACAGCGGCAAAACTACATTGGCCGAAGGGCTGCTTTACCGCGCGGGGGTGCTGCGCAAGCTGGGGCGCGTGGACCACAGGGACGCCTTTCTTGATACCGACAGCCAGGAGCGGGCGCGGGGCATCACGATCTTTGCCAAGCAGGCCGTGCTGACGCTGCCCGCCGCGGACGGCACCGACGAGACCGAGCTGACGTTGCTGGATACGCCCGGCCACGTGGATTTTTCCGCCGAGGCCGAGCGCGCCTTGCAGGTGTTGGATTACGCGGTGCTGGTCGTCTCCGGCACCGACGGCGTGCAGGCCCACACCGAGACATTGTGGAAGCTGCTGGCACGTTACCGCGTACCTACGTTTGTATTTGTCAACAAGATGGACCTGCCCGGCGCGGACGCCGCCGTGCGCCTGCGGGAGCTGCGTGGGCGGTTCGGGGACGGGTGCGTGGATTTTTCCGCCGCGCCCGACCCGGAGGCGCTGGCTCTGTGCAGCGAGCCGCTGATGAACGAGGTGCTTGAGAACGGCGCAGCAGCGGCGGAAACCGTGCAGACCGCTATTGCGCGGCGGCAGGTGTTCCCGGTGTTTTTCGGCGCGGCGCTGCGGCTGGACGGGCTGGACGGGCTGCTGCGCGGCCTGCAGACGCTGACCCGTACCCCGCCCCGGTGGCCGGAATTCGGCGCGCGTGTGTTCAAAATCAGTGAGGATGCGGGCACGCGGCTGACCTGGCTGAAGGTCACGGGCGGCGTGCTGCATGTAAAAGATGTGCTGCCCGGCGGCGAGAAGGCCGACGCGCTGCGGCTGTACAACGGCGGCAAATTCCGGCTGGTCAGCGAGGCGCTGCCCGGCATGGTCGTGGCCGCAGCGGGGCCGGTCAGTACGCGGCCCGGGCAGGGGCTTGGCGCGGAATCCGACGCCGAGACGCCGCTTTTGGAGCCGGTGCTCAACTACCGCGTGGACTGTGACGCCGACCCCCATACCTTATTAAAGGCGCTGCAAACGCTGGAAGGCGAGGACCCGCAGCTGCACGTCAACTGGCGGGATGACCTGGGCGAGGTACACGTCCAGCTGATGGGCGAGGTGCAGCTGGAAATTTTGCAGACGATCTTGCAGGAGCGGTTCGGGCTGACCGTGGCGTTCAGCGAGGGCGGCATTTTGTATAAAGAGACGCTGACAAGGGCGGTGGAGGGCATCGGCCACTATGAGCCGCTGCGCCACTATGCCGAGGTACATCTGCTGCTGGAGCCGGGGGCGCGGGGCAGCGGTGTGCAGCTGGCGGCGGACTGCCCGCCCGACACGCTGGCCGAAAACTGGCAGCGGCTGATCTTAACGCATCTGGCCGAGCGCACCCACCCGGGCGTGCTGATCGGTGCGCCGCTGACCGATGTGAAGATCACGCTGGCGGCGGGCCGTGCCCACCAGAAGCATACCGAAGGCGGGGACTTCCGCCAGGCAACCTACCGCGCCGTGCGGCAGGGCCTGCGGATGGCCGAGGCGAAGGACGGCGTGCAGCTGTTGGAGCCGTGGTATGATTTTACGTTGGAGCTGCCCGCCGACGCGCTGGGCCGCGCCATGGCCGATGTGCAGAGGATGTGCGGCAGCTTTGAGGCACCGGAGACGTCAGGCGGCACGGTGCGGCTGACGGGCCGTCTGCCTGTGGCGACGGCGCGGGGCTATGCGCGGGAGGTCGCGGCCTACACCCACGGGCTGGGCCGCTGGGCTGTGCTGCCTGCCGGGTACGACGCCTGCCATAATGCCGACGAGATCGTCTCCGCCGCGGGGTATGACCCCGACGCGGATGTGGAAAACCCGGCGGATTCGGTGTTCTGCGCCCACGGGGCCGGGTATCTGGTCAAATGGGACGAGGTGCCCGCCCGGGCACATCTGTCCACCGGGCTGGAACGGCGGCTGAACGGCGAGACGGCGACAGAAGAAGCCGACGCTGAGGACGATGCCAACGCGCGCCGTCGCCGTGCCGACGCCTACCGCGGCACGCTGGAGCAGGACAAAGAACTGTTAGCGATTTTTGAACGAACCTACGGGAAAATACGCCGCCGCGGCGAGACGGGCGACGCGAAAAAGGCGGCCCGCGCGGCCCTGCACACGGCCCCCGCGGCGGCGTCCGTGCCCGCAAAGCCCGGGCCCGCCGGGCCGGACTACCTGCTGGTGGACGGCTACAACGTCATTTTTGCGTGGGATGATTTAAGGAAGCTGGCCGGCGGCAATCTGGACGCCGCGCGGCGCAGGCTGATGGATATTCTGTGCAACTACGCGGGCTACCGCCGCTGTGTGCCGATCCTGGTTTTTGACGCCTACAAGGTGCGCGGCGGCGCGCGGGAGGTGGAGCGGTACCACAATTTGTATGTTGTCTACACCCGCGAGGCCGAGACGGCGGATATGTACATTGAGCGCGCGACCCACGAGCTGGCGAAGGAACACCGCACCCGCGTTGTCAGCAGCGACGGCGCGGAGCAGATCATCGTCATGGGGCACGGCGCGCTGCGCGTGAGCGCCCGGGCGTTTGAGGAGGAAGTCAGGGCCGTGGAGAAGGAGATACGGGAGTTTTTGGGGGAATAAAACGAAGGGTAGGGGCGAGGCAGGCCTCACCCGCAGCTTACCCATGAGATGGAGCTGATGGGAAAGCTGCGGGCCGGGCATGCCCGGCCCCTACTGCGTCGCGTTACTTCGACGTGACCT
>ERZ773252.3337-NODE-3337-length-12467-cov-3.153883_pt1 | contig 12467 bp, 9 predicted proteins | sample MGYA00580517_ERZ773252 | MGnify/ENA primary metagenome ERZ773252 (study PRJEB29015, sample SAMEA2737766) | human gut metagenome | biome: human gut; feature: human-associated habitat; material: faeces | place: China | collected 2012 ... | reverse complement strand
GCGGTATTTACCGCCAAAAGCGACTGCAGGTTTCGCAACCTTTTGTGTCAGTACTCCCAGTCTGCTGCCCTGACCACCCGCCAGAAGCATGGCGATCATTTCTTTTTTCATCATCTCGCAATCACCTCTTGTATGTTATGATTTTCCATTATATCATACTTTTTTGCATCCGTGAACATAATTTACAATTTTTTTGATTTTTTCTTCTGTTTTTTATATTTTTTGCACACGTTTTTTTTACTTCAGAAAAACAATGCAGTACTTTTTATGTATGTTTTGCACAATTATTCTTCTATTATATTGGTATATTTGCACATTGTTCTCATAAAAAGTAACACTTTTCATTTTTATCTGACAGAGGTATAATAAAAAGCATTAAAGATAAGGAGATTTTTATTATGTATCAGATAGACTTTCATAAACCGCTCTCCATCCATTTCATTGGTATCGGCGGCATCAGTATGAGTGGACTGGCTGAAATTCTTCTTGAAGAAGGTTTTACAATTTCCGGTTCTGATTCCAAAAAAAGCCCTCTGACCAGTCTTCTGGAAAGCAAAGGTGCGAAAATTTACTATGGTCAGCGCGCCTCCAATATTTCCGATTCTGTTCAGGTGGTTGTCTATACAGCAGCTATTCACCCGGATAACCCGGAACTTGCATGCGCAAAAGAAAAAGGCATTCCGATGCTGACCAGAGCGCAGCTTCTTGGTCAGATCATGCGCAACTATGATACTTCCATCGCAGTTGCCGGAACACATGGCAAAACCACGACCACATCCATGCTTTCTCACATTCTTCTCAAAGGTGAATGTGACCCGACCATCAGTGTAGGCGGTATCCTGCCTGCAATCGGCGGTAATATCCGTGTTGGACAGTCTGAAACCTTCCTGACAGAAGCATGCGAATATACCAACAGCTTCCTGAGCTTTTTCCCAACCATCGGGATCATTCTGAATATTGATGCGGATCATCTTGATTTCTTCAAAGATATTGATGATATCCGTCATTCCTTCCGCAAATTTGCAGAACTTCTCCCGGCAGAAGGTGCTCTCATCATTAATGCAGATACACCAAAATACGAAATGATCACAGAAAATCTTCCATGTAAAGTGATCACCTACGGTCTGGAACACGATGCTGAATACACAGCCACAGACATTACTTATGACGAACTTGGCCATGCAACCTTCCATGTTCTTCACAACGGAGAAGACCTGGGCACATGTTCTCTGAAAGTGCCTGGCATTCACAATGTATCCAATGCTCTGGCATCTATCGCTGCAGGACAGCTTCTTGACCTGTCTACAGAAGTGATCTTTGATGGTCTGAAAGATTTCGGCGGTACAGACCGCAGATTCCAGTATAAAGGCAAAATTGGCGATGTAACGATCATTGATGATTATGCGCATCATCCGACAGAGATTGAAGCCACCCTTCACGCAGCCAAAAATTATCCACATAAGAAGATCTGGTGTGTATTCCAGCCTCATACTTATACACGTACCAAAGCCCTTCTTCCGGAATTTGCCAAAGCTCTTACCCTTGCAGATCACGTCGTACTGGCTGATATCTATGCTGCACGTGAAACGGATAATCTTGGCATTTCTTCCAGAAATCTGCAGGAAAAAATCGTCGAACTCGGTACTCCATGTGAATACTTCCCGACCTTCGACGAGATTGAAAACTTTTTATTAGAAAATTGTACACAGGGCGACCTGTTGATAACTATGGGCGCCGGAGACGTTGTAAATATTGGTGAACAGCTCCTTGGCAAATAAGTTATCCACATTATCCACATGTTTATACACATTTTTATATGCGTATGGCATGTGGATTTTTTATGCAAAACTGGTTCACATAATATTTTGTCGATTTTTCATATTTTTTGCGATAATATACGAAATTTCGCCATTTTTCGCGGTTGCACATAATTTTATCCTCCATGTACTTTCCACATTATCCACATTATCCACATTCATTTGTGGAAATCCTCTGTAAAAAAATCGCCTATTCTCATTTGAAAAATGTTGTGCTATAATCCAAGTGTTCCAAAACAGCCGCATTATTGCGGAAAAGTCATAACTGTTCACAGGTAATATCCTGATGAAATGAACAGCATCGGAAAGTGAGCGATATTTCATGGCAATGATCACATTACATAATGCCTCCCTCCCGGAGGTTACGATCTTATCGAACACATTTATTGATAATTATATGCCGGAAGCTAATGGAGAGTTTGTAAAAGTATATATCTACCTTTTACGTGCACTTTCCAGTGCTCCGGTTTCTTTCAGTCTGGAGCAGATGGCAGACCGTCTTCTCTGCACCGAGAGAGATAGTCTCCGTGCACTGAAATACTGGGCCAAACAGCAGCTTCTTACTCTTGATTTCACAGACAATAATAAGCTTTGCGGAATTTCTCTTCTCACTCCTGTAGCTCCTTCCTGTCCGACGGATGCCGTGCAGGATGAGATTTCCGTTACTTCCGAACAGCCAAAGGATCAGCCTGTTGTCCGTACAGAAGCACTTACTCCGGACCGTGTAAATGAACTGAAACAAAACGAAGATATCATCCAGCTTCTTTATGTAGCCGAACAATATCTTGGCAAAACACTTTCACCTACAGAAATTCAAAAGATGCTTTTCTTCTATGATGGCCTTGGCATGTCTGCTGACCTGATCGAATATCTGATTGAATATTGCGTGGGCCACAATCACAAGAGCATCCGCTACATCGAGAAGGTGGCTCTTGCCTGGGCTGAGGAGGGGATTACCTCTGTGGAAGAAGCCAAGCAGTCCGGCTCCCGATATAATAAAGACTATTTTTCTATTCTCAAGGCTCTCGGAATCACCAACCGCAATCCCGTAGAGACAGAGATCACACTGATGGACACCTGGCTTCGAACCTATGGCTTTTCCATGGAGGTCATCCAGGAAGCCTGCAACCGTACTGTCCTTCAGACAGGTCAGGCCAGCTTCCAGTATACAGACAAGATTCTGGAAGGCTGGAAAAAGAAAGATGTACATACGATCGATGACATCCATACTCTGGATACCGAACACAAGAAACGCCGTCAGGACCGGAAAGCAGCATCCTCCAAACCTGCACAGCCTTCCAATAACCGTTTCAATAACTTCCAGCAGCGAGAATACAACTTCGACGAATATGAGAAGCATCTATTGAACCAGTAAAGTTACCGTGAACGAAGTGAACAGTAACCCAGTAAAGGAGAGTACCGTGGCTTTACAGAATTTTCAGTATGATATTATTATGAGAGAATACAGCCGGCGTCAGTCCCAGGTGCAGCATGATCTGGAAGAACGCCGCAAAGAAGCATTTATCCGTGTTCCACGCCTGCTGGAGATTGATCAGGAGGTTGCAGCCTTGAGTGCCAGAAAAGCCCGTTCTCTTCTGCTGGGCGAATCCGATACTGTAGAAGATCTCAAAAAAGACGTGGCCGCTCTGGCTCAGGAACGCCGTACACTTCTTCGCAGCAACGGATTTTCTGATGATTATCTGGAACCTCATTATTTCTGTCCACTCTGTCAGGATACTGGCTATGTTGACGGACAAAAATGTTCCTGTTTCAAAAAATCCGAGGTCGAATTACTGTACACACAGTCAAATCTTAAAGAGATTCTCAAAAAAGAGAACTTTGAACACTTTTCTTTTGACTGGTATTCTGATACAATGAAGAACGAAGCAACCGGATTAACAGCCCGCGAAACAGCAAAACGGGCTTATAATACTGCTCGGAACTTTGTAGATGATTTTGACAAGCGCGCACAGAACCTGTTTCTGTACGGCAGCACCGGAGTAGGCAAGACCTTTCTCTCTCACTGTATTGCCAGCGAGCTTCTCAAAACCGCACACTGTGTTCTGTATTTTTCTGCATTTGATCTGTTTGACCGTCTGGCTCAGACAGCTTTTTCCGGAAAATCCGAAACAGACCCGGGTGATGATTTTATCCTTGACTGTGATCTTCTGATCATAGATGATCTTGGGACAGAGCTTACCAACAGTTTTGTCTCCTCGCAGTTATTTTTGTGTATTAACGAACGTATTTCCCGTCGTAAATCCACGATCATATCTACGAATCTGAAACTTGAAGATTTTTCAGCCACCTATTCCGAGAGAACTTTTTCCCGGATAGCAAGTAATTACCAGATGCTGAAGCTTATCGGCAAAGACATCCGAATACAGAAAATATTTTTAGGAGGAAAATAAACGATGGCACAGTTAAACAACAAGGAACTGACAACACTTCCTGTAGGAAGGCTGGGGCTTATTCCCCTCGATAGCTGCCGCCCCCTTGGCGAAAAAGTAAATGAATGGCTTGTAAAATGGAGAAAAGAGCGTGAGAATCCTGAATTAGGCACCTGCGCTTTTGAAGGATATCAGCGTGATTCCTATATCATCAATGTCAAAACCCCTCGTTTCGGTTCCGGTGAAGGAAAAGGCGAGATCAGTGAATCTGTACGTGGTGACGATATTTATGTTATGGTTGATGTCTGCAATCACAGTATCAACTACACGATCAGCGGATACACCAACATGATGTCACCTGACGATCATTTTCAGGATCTGAAACGTGCCATCGCTGCAGTCGGCGGCAAAGCCCGCAGAGTCAATGTCATCATGCCATATCTCTATGAGAGCCGCCAGAGCAAACGTATCGGACGTGAATCCCTTGACTGTGCATCCGCACTCCAGGAACTGACAAAAATGGGTGTAGAAAACATCATTACATTCGATGCTCATGATTCACGTGTACAGAACGCAACTCCACTGCATGGTTTCGAAACTATCCAGCCGTCCTATCAGTTCATCAAGGCTCTCCTCAAAAATGTAGAAGGTCTTCATATTGACAATGATCACTTCATGATCATCAGCCCGGACGAAGGAAGCATGCGCAGAGCGATCTACCTTGCAAACGTTCTCGGCGTAGATATGGGTATGTACTACAGACGTCTTGACTACACCAAAGTAGTTAAAGGCCGTCACCCGATCGCAGCCTATGAATTCCTCGGTCCAAAACTTGAAGGCAAGGATGTTATCCTGATCGATGATATGATTTCCTCAGGAAGCAGTATTCTGGAAATTGCATCTCTTCTGAAAAAACGTGGTGCCGGCAAGATCTTTATCTGCACAACTTTCGGACTCTTCACAGAGGGAATGGAAAAATTCGACGCAGCATACGCAAAAGGAACCTTTGATAAACTGCTTACTACAAACCTTGTTTATCAGGATCCGGAACTTCTCGCAAGAGACTACTATATCAGCTGCGACCTGAGTAAATATATTGCTCTGATCATCGATACACTGAATCATGATATGTCTGTCAGCCATCTGCTCAACCCTGCAGACAGAATCAAAAAATGCGTCAATAATTACATGGCTCAGTATGACAAATAAATCCTGTCACTTCTTCACAGCACAATGCAAAACACCCTGCAGAAAAATCTGCAGGGTGTTTTTTATTCTCTTCTCAGTCATAAAGAAATCTCATTGACAGAAAGTCCTGTTTTCTGTAACACATCCAATTCCTGTTTTTTGCTTGTACTTATGATCACCTGACGCCCAGACCCTGTAATCCATAAAACAGCTGTTTCCAGCCTTTTCGGATCAAAGGCGCAGAACATTTCATCAAAGATGACCGGAAGCTTTTCTGCTCCACACAGAAGCTCTCCTGCGGCCAGTCTCATCGCAAGATAAATCTGTCAAACTCTGATAAGACGCAGATTTTCTATCGGCATTACTTCTTTCCCTGTATCAACGCTGATATGAAATTCATCATCAACCATCAGCTCATGACAGGTACCACCGGTAATTCCTCTGAGAGTCTCCGACATCGTCCTCACCAGTCTGTTTCCTGTCTGACGATACATCTGTTCCGACAGTTTATCGATCGTATCCATTGCCAGATTCAGCGCATCGATCTCAACTTCTTCCATCAGAGGCAGATACGCATACTCTTCCATTTCACGAAGTTCTTCTGTCAGATTGGAAAGTTCCATATTTTTTTCACGTAATTCTTCATCCAGACTGCTGCGGCCGCCTTCCAGCTTATTCTGTCTTGTAATCCATCTGGACTTCATTCTTTTACGTTTTTCCAGTTCACGTACCGTACGCATTTCAAAATTCAGTTCTGCAATAAACGCCAAAATACCGGAAATTCCTACCAGTACCGCCAGAATCGTACTTCCTGCCTCCAGCGCCAGAAATGCAGTCACACACATTCCCGCGATCTGTGCCTGATTTCTTGTTTCCAGTGCCCCGATTCGTTCGTCAAGAAGATGATATCCGTTACTTTCTTCATTCATGCGAAGAGCATCTTCCTGTTCTCCAAGCTGATTCTTCTGATCCTCAGTATCACGGATCTCTCTGCGTATGCTTTTAATCTGTGCGGAAATTTTTTCTTTTGCCAGCTGGTCTGCCTTTTTGCGGCGTTCCACCTGCACCTGGTAACCTTTTCTTGTCATTTTGATCCTCTGGGAGGTTTTACCCAGATCCACAGAGCAGTCTCCCGTTGTCTGAAAGCCGGTCATCTGCTTCTGCACTTCACGTACGATTTCTGCCCCGGTATTACCTTTCAATGGAGAAATACAGATTGCATTCTCATATACAGCTTCACTGATACCCAGTGCCATTTTTTCCTCACTGATATGGTCCGCATCAAGAAGCTCTCCACTCTCCTCACAGAGAAGTTCACTGTAAGGTTCTTCTCTGTGAAGATCTCGTGTCAGCCGGTAGTTGCGCCCGCCACTCTCAAACCAGAGTACCCCTGCATAAGGAACATCCGTCCTTCCAAACAGCATACTCTCTATAAAAGCCTGGATTTCTCTTCTTGTTCGTTCTTTCTCCGTGTACAGTACATTCATGTCCGGAGAAAAAGCAATCGTCTGCCTGTAAATACTTCCAAAATCTTTAATTTCAATTTGCTTGATCTTCATATTCTCTTCCTGTCACTGGTCAGGACTTTTGTAGTCAAAAGTGCCTGAAGGCCATAGTAGAGTGCTTTTTTCTCCACTACTGTCAGATCTTTCTTTAAAAAAGTTTTGATATAGTCCCCGATCAGGGTCCCCCTGTACTGGCGATACAGGCTTTCCAGCTGATACGCAGGTCTTGATTCATCCATGATCTCCACAATATTTCCCAGCCCGTGAAGACGTTCCGGCAGGAGGACATTATCCGGAGAAAGTTTTCCCTTAATGATCAGACGATATATATTTCTTCCGCCCCGCTTCATAACTTCCTTCCGAAGCATATCTTCCAATGCATACTGTGTGGTATTCTGATCTACCGCAAGGACCAGGTTCTGATAAGAACGAAGTGCAAAGGGGCGTAATTTCAGCTTAACGCTTTCCCCGTCAAATTCCCCTTCTATATATCCATGCTTTCCGACGTCATTTCGATCCTGTGGTTCCAGTGCACCTGCATAGACAATCTTATCGCGACATACTGTATGTGGTTTATGAGAATGCCCAAGCGCTATATAATCAAATCCTGCTGCTGCCAGTCTTGTAAAATCCATCGGACAATATCCGACTTCACCGCCATGTGCGAGCAGCACATGAAAGCCAGGCTTATTTTGAGGTTTCCATTCATCATATAATGGTGTACGGATCTCCGGATGCTCATAACTCAGCCCATATACAAAAATCTGTTTGTCCGCGATCTCCACACAGGACTGCTGTTCCCTGTCAAAAAAGGTTACATTCCGTGACCAGACAAAATTTCTGTAAAACGAATCTTCTTTTATGTAGTCATGATCTCCTGCCATCAGAAAAACTCTGGTATCCGGTATAGACGCAAACAAATCGTCAACTTCTCTCAGTTCCCTGAGAAGAGGCTGACGATGAAAAAGGTCACCGGCTATAAACAACAAATCCACCGGATTCTTGCGGATACCCACAATGACCCGGCGGAATGTTTCCCAGATTTCTTCTTCCCTCTCATGACTCCACGGACAGCCCCGGTCAGGGACTGCCCCCAGATGTACATCTGAAAGATGAATAAATCTAATCATGCAAAAACTACTCCTTATTATAAATCGCAGTTGTTAACTGTTCTTGGGAATGGAATTACGTCACGGATATTGCCCATACCTGTCAGATACATTACGCAGCGTTCAAATCCCAGTCCAAATCCTGAATGACGTGTGGAACCATATTTACGGAGATCCATATAGAACTGATAGTCTTCTGCTTTCAGTCCCAGCTCATCCATACGTGCTTTCAGCTTATCGTAATCATCCTCTCTCTGGCTTCCACCGATGATCTCACCGATTCCAGGTACCAGACAGTCCATGGCAGCAACTGTCTTGCCATCCTCGTTCTGTTTCATGTAGAATGCCTTGATCTCCTTCGGATAATCTGTCACAAATACAGGTTTCTTGAAGATTTCTTCTGTCAGATAACGCTCATGCTCTGTCTGAAGGTCGCATCCCCAGAATACTTTGTAATCGAATTTGTCATTGTTTTTCTCCAGAAGTTCAATTGCTTCTGTATAAGTCACATGACCAAACTCAGAATCCACTACACGGTTCAGGCGATCCAGAAGTCCTTTGTCGATAAAGGAATTGAAGAAGTTCATCTCCTCCGGAGCATTCTCCAGCACATAACGGATCACGTATTTCAGCATGTCCTCTGCAAGATCCATATTGTCATTCAGATCGGCAAATGCACATTCCGGCTCGATCATCCAGAACTCAGCAGCATGACGCGTTGTATTGGAGTTCTCCGCACGGAAAGTCGGTCCGAATGTATAAATATTACGGAATGCCTGTGCATAAGTCTCACCGTTCAGCTGACCACTTACTGTAAGATTAGTCTCTTTGCCGAAGAAATCCTGACTGTAATCTACAGTACCGTCTTCATTCAGCGGAGGATTCTTCATATCCAGTGTAGTAACCTGGAACATCTCTCCCGCACCCTCGCAGTCACTTCCTGTGATCAGCGGTGTGTGTACATATACGAAACCTCTTTCCTGGAAGAATTTGTGGATCGCATATGCACAAAGGGAACGTACACGAAATACCGCCTGGAAAGTGTTTGTTCTCGGTCTCAAATGTGTCATGGTTCTCAGGTATTCCAGAGTATGACGTTTCTTCTGAAGCGGATAATCCGGTGCAGATGCGCCTTCTACCTGTACTTCATCAGCCTGAATTTCAAACGGCTGTTTTGCTTCCGGTGTCGGAACCAGAGTTCCCCTGACGATAATAGCAGCGCCTACATTCAGCTTGCTGATCTCGGCAAAATTCGGCATATTGTCGTGATATACAACCTGCAGTGTCTCAAAAAAAGTACCATCATGAAGTACGATAAAACCAAATGCCTTGGAACCACGTACGCTTCGTACCCATCCTCCTACGGATACCTCTTTGTTCAGGTATGCTTCTCTGTTTTTATAAATTTCTTTTACCGTTGTGAGCTTCATAATCTATACTACCTCTCTGTTTAATCATTTCTCATCCAATGAACTCTAGTATAGACTATTCCGCAGATTCCTGCAAGGAGTAAATACAGAAGAAACATGGTTTTATTGCGTTTAAGCTTCCCATTTAAGGGTTCCGGTCTGTTCATAATCCTTCTGTATATTATAAGAAACAATTCCTTTCTCTGTTACCAGATAAAACATATCTCCGATATACACGCCGCGTACTCTGCAATAATCCTGATAACTCATGGAGCCTGCAAAAAGTTCACTGTCATTGATATTCAGATACATCTGCGGCTCAAATCCATTTTGATCATGATAGGAAAGCAGTGCATAATAATAATTCTCACTGCTGTCATATACATCAGTGTTATCTCCATAGATTCCATAAGCAAACCCGAACAGACTTTTCTTCGGAGCTGCAAGAATCGCATGGTAATTATAAAGCGCGTCACAAAATGAAACATCCTTTAATATAAAACGGTCTGTTTCTCTGACATCTGATGGATCGGAAATATCAAACATAGAACATTTCATCCCCGACACATTGCCTGTATCCGGATCTGTTTCCCAGCCAATCCCCAGCAATTGATTTTCTCCGTAGAAATGCAGATACTCAGAAAATCCGGTAATATTCAGTTCGCTCATAATCCTGGGGTTCTTCGGATCAGAAAGATCTGCTGCAAAAAGAGGATCCGTATTTCGATATGTGACAAAATATCCTGTATCTCCCATAAACCGTGCAGCCTTTATCTGCTCTCCCTCTGCCAGATCTTCAATCTTTCCAATTGTTTTGAGTTTCTCATTCAGCACATATAATCCATTACTTCTGGAAAAATTACTATAATCTTTATCCCAGCCTTCAACAGTGGTTACAATGCGAAGACAGTCATCTGCCTCGTTCATGGAAAAATTGTTGTGAAGTTCCCCCACTACAGAACCTGCTGCCCCGTCGGTAAATTTCCCGTCTCTGTAGCCGATTCGTACAATTTCCGTACGAGTTTCCCGGTCATTCCAGATTTCTGTTGCTGAATAGATATTATTTTCACTGACATAAAAAATATTTGCGCTGCTGACAACGGCCATAACATCTGTTGCCTGATCCGGATTCTCCTGTGCGACAGCCCCTGCTACCAGATATATCCTGCCATTATAAGAAAAATCTTTTTCCGGTGTCGGAAGGTAAATATGGTCATAGGCAATATACTCTTCTCCGCACCTTGGCACATAGTACTGTAACTGATCTGCGCTGTCTCCGACTTCCGGAGTATATGATGTAAAAAGATACATTCTTCCATCAGTTCTTCGAGAGGAAAGATAACTTCCATCCTGATGATAAACGCCTGTCTTTTTGGGTTTTTCCCTGTCTGAGATATCATAGGTTTCTACTGTCACAGTAGTTACCGGCATACTATAACTGGTTCGGACTCCATCTGTATTCTTTTCTCCACCTGCATTTGCTGACGGAAGATCTATACTGCCTTTATAGGTTATATAATCTTCCTGCTGACAGATCAGCTGCAGGCAATTACCATCCACATACATTTCCTTATAATCGGAGCTGTTCTCTCCATTAATCTCACAGAGTAATTTCATGGACGCTGCATCTGCAATACGCAATGTTCCTTTACTGTCCATGGCATAAATACAGCTGCCATCTGTTTTTACGATATCTGCCTCATCAATCAGTTCTTCCTGTGTGGTGGTCGTAGAATAATCTTTACCTTCTGATGATGGATCAAAGCCATATTCCTGGTCAATCGGTTCTTCCGGCATAGTTGCCGCCATACTGGAATTTGAAGCAGCCGAGTCTGTCCCTGCCGCATCTGCTGACTCTTCAACAGTCATGATGCGGGGCTGAACATTACTGTATGAAGAATTATTCTGCCATTCTTTTACCTGGGCATAAAGATCTTCATAACTGTCCGTATGAGAAATTCCAGTAACCGGGGCCGTCGTCGGAAGAGGCGTTGGCGTACCGGTTCCTTCTGTTTCTGTATTTACCGGATCCTCAATAATACTCGTTCTGGTCTCCTCCTGTTTCACAGAATTCGTCCCTTCCCACATCGGGACCGTACCCAATGCCACCGCTCCGACAGCCACAACCGCCACTGCTGTAAGTACATATTTTTGCTTCATTCCATGCCTCCTTTGCCGGAATTTCCTTCGCACTGTTTTCACATTCTCCAAACATACCTTATAATGTCATTTTAACACAGTTCTGTTTCCGGACTGTAATATGCTACTGTCCCGTCTGTGCTTTTTATATGCAGACAGGGACTCAAAGCTCTGCGCCTTAAGTCCCTGTCTTTTGTATATTATGTGTTTTTTTATAATGATTCGATGAATCTCATAAATGCTTCTCTGCCTTCCGGTGTGCATTTGTAAACACCAGCATCTTCCAGAACATGTGTAAATACAATACCAACTTCTTTCTGAAGGATTTCATGAACATTCTCTTTGTTGATATCCTTGTATTTCGGAAGAAATTCAGCTGCCCATGCGGCATGTTTCTCAATCTTTTCGTTGGATGCGATATCTTTTCCTTCCAGAATGTATTCTTCCAGAAGTTCCAGTTCTTCTTTCAGTCTTGCCGGAAGAACTGCCAGCCCCATAACTTCGATCAGACCGATATTTTCTTTCTTAATGTGATGATACTCTGCATGCGGATGATATACACCAAGCGGATTTTCCTCTGTTGTGATGTTGTTTCTCAGAGTCAGATCCAGTTCAAACATATCGCCTGCTTTACGTGCGATCGGTGTGATCGTGTTGTGCGGTTCTCCGTCTGTCTCTGCAAAAACAAATGCAGCTTCATCGGTATATCCTCTCCATACTTCCAGTACATGAGTTGCCAGATCGACCAGACGCGCAGAATCTTTGTGGCGGATACGAAGTACGGAAAGCGGCCATTTGACAATGCCGGCTTCCACATCTTCAAATCCCGGAATCGTCACATGCTTCTCAATCGGAGCTTTTGCCATTGCAAATGTATAATGTCCGCCCTGGAAATGATCATGACTTAAGA
>ERZ773252.3333-NODE-3333-length-12482-cov-40.865615_pt1 | contig 12482 bp, 10 predicted proteins | sample MGYA00580517_ERZ773252 | MGnify/ENA primary metagenome ERZ773252 (study PRJEB29015, sample SAMEA2737766) | human gut metagenome | biome: human gut; feature: human-associated habitat; material: faeces | place: China | collected 2012 ... | reverse complement strand
AACACCCTGTTCTTCATGGGCTACATCGTGCTGGCCTTCTACGGCTGCGACTATGTGCAGAATCTGGTGTCCGTCAAGGGCGCTGCCAACCCCTTCATGTTCGTAGTGCTGCTGGTTGGCGTGCAGGGCGTAGCCGAATTTCTGGTGTCCGGCATTCTGGGCGGCATCGTCGCCCGCGCCGTGGCAAAGTTCCTGAAGTAAGCCCGGCTGCGCACCATGTCAGGGCGGCGCATCCGTGTTTAGAATAGAAAAATGAATGCTCCTCCGGCAACTGCCGGAGGAGTTTTTTGTTGGGAACGGCTCCAATATCCTTCCTGTGAAAATGCAATGCCGGAGCGTCCTCAGACGCTCCGGCATTGCTCTATTCACAAAAATATCGTCCCGCCTGCCCGGCAGCCTTTACTTCTTTTCCCGCAGCTGTTCCAGATAGCCGTCGGCCTTGATGGCCTCCGGGGTGAAGGAGTTATTCTTCCACCAGTTCACAAGGGCGGCGGTCACGGTCAGGCCGGTGGTCACCAGCTGCTCCACGGTGGCGCTCTCGATGGGCAGCATGGGCTTGCCGCAGGCGCTCAGCACCTGATTGGTCAGTGCCAGCGCCAGCGCAGCCGTGCGTGCCAGGGTGGCGGCAGAAATTTTGCAATGGGTATCGTTCATAGGTTCAGTTCCTCTCTTTCTCCAAATCTGCGATGCGGTGGTTGGCCACCTTCATCTGTTCTTCTAAAATGGGTACGCGGCGGGCAAAGTTGTTATGCTCCCGCACCTCCCGGGTCAGTTCTTCCAGCTTGGTGTCGGTCACCGCCTGGCTTTTTCCGTTGGCGATCAGCACGCCGATCAGGGTCACCGCGCCTGCAATGATGGCTGAGATGATGCCTGTCATCGCGCTCACCCCCTCCACCGGGCTTTGTCTGCCCGGGTATCCACGTGCACCCAGCCGGCGACGCGGCCCGCCTTGACGGGGTAGCGTCCCACGCCGCCCCGGTCCGGCATCAGGCTTTCGGCGTAGGCGGCCACGTCCTCCACGCTCACGTCCTGCACCCGGATATCCGCTGCCCGGCCATACAGGTGCTGGCTGAACTTTGCCCCGCCTGCCTTGGCGTTGTGTGCCGGGGTGCGGTAGGCGCTGGTGATCGTCACCGGTTTTCCGAAGTGCTCCCGGATACGCTCCAGCAGTTCTGCCAACGCCGTGTCGATGAAGACAGGGTCGCTGCCGTCCTTGCAGCGGAACTCCCGCACACAGAAGTGCGGCGAGAGGGCGGTGCTGCCGTCCCGGGCAAGAGAATACGCTTGCAATGCCATCGTGCGCCCCCTTACAGCCGTTTCAGCAGCGCTGCGATGGGCTCTGCATAAAACCGCTCGTAGCCCGCTGCGTTGGGGTGGGTGCCGTCGCTGGTATACTTATCGCCCAGTTCGCTGACGCCGTGTTTTCCCATAGGCGGGGTGGTCTCCGCAATGTCAACGTAGGGCACGCCCCATTTTTTCAGCGCCGCAAGGATGGCAGGCTTATAGGTCTTGTACCAGTTTTCGCTGCCTGCAAACATCCCGCCGTGCGGGAATACATAGGCCACGCGCTTGTCGCTGTGATTCGTTGCCAGATCGTCCAGCATCTTCTCCAGTGCGCCGGTCATGGTCGTTTCATCGTAGGCAGCGGCAAACCCATCGGTCAAGGTACCCACAGGGGCGTTGTTCCAAGCATCATTCACGCCGCCCTCCAACAGGATGTAGTCTGCCTTTGCAAGCGCTGTGGAGTTTGTCACCACCGTGCTGATGCAACCACGGGTGCCGCCGTATACCTTATCGGTAATATTCGGGGTCAGCGTTGCGCCGTCCACCGCTTCATTGGTCAGGGTCATGCCGTACTTGTCTGCAATACATTTGCCGTAGCCGCCTGCGCTGCTCTTGCCGTAAGCGATGCTGTCGCCTGCAACGTACAGCGTTTTTCCCGCCAGCGGGCTGATGATCTGACCATTGATGTCAAACACTTCCATTTTACCACCCCTTCTCGATGTAATCGTTCACCTTGTCGTCACTCAGCAGGCCTTTATACACCCTGCACTGATACAGCGTACCAGACCAGAACTGCTGCTTTTTGCTGCCGTCCGCGCTCTGCGCCGCACCGATCAGGAAGGTCTGGGGCACATCTATGATTGTGCCGTTTGTGGTTTTCCACTCGGTCAGCGGGCAGTAGGTACTGCCGCCGCGATATTTTCTGCCGTCGATCTGCACTGCATACCGCGTACGAGTCTTGAAGTGTTCGATGCTGTCTGACAGGGTCACGCCGCCGTAGTTGTAGTATGCGAACTCGGTCTTATTGTTCAGCGGGCTGCTGGTGGAGTTGAAGCCGGGCAGATTGCCGGTATCACCGGTCTCGGTCAGGCAGTGCAGGAAGGCAGGCCAGGTGTTGGCATTAAAGTCGTCCCCCGCTTTCGCATCCACTAGGATCGTGTATTGCGGCGTCTCGGTGGAGGCGTGCTCCAGCAGCTTCAGGCCGGTGTCCAGTCCCTGGGTCAGCACGGTCTCGCCGGGCAGACTGTAGATCAGCTGTGCTGTCTCCACTACTTTCACCGTTACCGCGCAGCTTGCACTCTTACCGCCTGCTGTGGCAGTCACGGTGCAGTTACCTGCTTTGATGCCTGTCACCACGCCGTTTGCCACAGTGGCAAAGCCGGTAGGCAGAACGCTCCACACCACCGCCCTGTCGGTTGCGTTCGCGGGCAGCACGGTGGCCGTCAGGGTCTGGCTCTCGCTCTCGTTCAGGGTCATGGTCACGGCGCTCAGGCTCACGCTCTGCACCGGAACTTCCTGTGCACTGCCGCCCCACTCTGCACGCAGAGCATTCAGGGTGGGCTGCATCGTGTTGGTCTTATAGGCTGCATTTTCAAACAGGTTCAGCAGCAGCGCCTTTGCGTTGGCGGTAAAGCCCTCGCCTGGGTCTCCCTTGACGCCTGTGGCGGCGGCTGCAATGCCATCCTCCATGTGGTTCAGCTGGGCGGCCGTCAGGGTCTGACCGTCCACAAAATTCTGTTTTTCGTAGCTCATTTGTTCCTCCCTAAGATCATTTTTCCAAGGACTGCCTGCCCCAGCACTGCAAAAACGTTCTCCTTCGGCGGCTGCGGGTTGCCCCACAGCGTCGCCAGACGGTCGCAGGCTGCCATGGCTGCGTCATTGCCCGCCGCCAGAAGCCGCAGCACTGCCAGCAGCGCCTGTTTTTCCGCAGTGGTAATGCCGCCGCCTGTGCCCAGCAGCCCCACCAGCGCCTCCCACGCAGGCGTAGCCGGGGCAGGCATCGCGCCCTCTGCCGTGCCGCTGTTGGCGCATACTTTGCACCGCACATCAGCGCTGGTCACGGTGCGGCTGCCGTCCGTGCCCTCAAAGGTGAGGCAGCCCGCGCCGGGCACTGCCGTCACCGCCGCCGGTACGGTCAGGATTCCGTTTTCCACCAGCGTAGCCGCGCTTGCGCCGGGGGTGTGCCAGTGGGCGCACACGGTCAGCCCCTTCCACTCGCCCCGCTGCTCGATGCGCAGCCGGTAGTTGCCCCGGTTGCCCGCATACCCCAGCAGCAGCTGTCCGCCGGGCACCGCTGCCGCGCCGTTTCTGTCCAGCCGGATGGTCATCTCATTCATGCTGCACCGCCCTTACACATACTGGTAGCCCTCCACGTTGAAGGGATAAGCGTTGTCATTGCTCGCCAGGTTTACATCGACCACGCCGATGTTCACCGTGCCGTTCGCAGCAAAACTCACCTTCACCAGTGCTTCGCCCTTGCAGTAAACGCCGTCCCGCAGATTGTAGGTGTTGCCGCCGCCCACTATGGCCACCGCCGTACCGCCCCGCACGATGCGGGTGCAGCCGTAGTCCGCAGCCGCCGCTGCGGCTACTCCGCCGGTGGTAGCGATCGTGGTACATTCCAGAGGGACCGCCATCCTTACCACAATATAATCCACCTCGTCCGGCACAGTCATCGTCTTGTTGCTTTTGCCCGCTGCACCGTCGCTTGTGTAGACAAGCTTTCCGTTCATGTCCGTCACTCCTCTCAGTTGATTCAGTTTTTCTGCCAAGCTAAAGCCCAGCACCGTGTCAAGGTTTTCCGCCGTCATTTCCAGTGTGCCGTCTGCGCTCACGGTCAGGCCCCGCCCCACCTTCACGCCGCCCAGCACGGCTGCGGTGGCGGGCGGCAGGGTGTAGCCCATGCCGAATTTCCGGTCTGCCTCAGCCTTGGAGTAAAACCGGTCGTCCGCGCCCAGCTGCAATAGTGCGGTGGCCTTTTCCTGCGCCGACCAGCCTGCTGCTCCGGCGGCACTGGTCAGCGCCTTTTTTACGCCGTAGGGCAGCAGCGCCGGGGTCAGGGGCGCATAGGCCTCGGTCATACGGTCCAGCTGCGCCGCCGTGGCGGGCACGGTGGTCAGGGTGGCATCTGCCCGCACCGCAACGCCGTACTGCCCGTCTGCCCGCACCGCGCCGGGCGTTGCCGCCGTAGGCACGGTCTCGCTGCGCACATAGGGGCGCAGGTCCGGCAGCGGGGTGGTATCGGTCTGCACCGCGCCGGTGGCGGCATCCACGCTGAGAATGCGCACCACCTCGCCGGGCAAAGGCTGCACCGGGAGCGGCACCGCCCCCACATCTTGTGCGTTCAGCTGCACCGCGCCGCCCTTGCTGTTCACGCTCAGCACCTGCCCACCGGTGGGTGCATAGCTTTCTGCCCGCAGTGCGGCAGCCTCCGCCCGCTTTGCGCTGGCCTCGGCATCGGTACGGTCGGCCAGAATTTTGTCCGCAGTCTTTTGCGCCAGTGCCGCCTGCATGGCGGTATCTGCCGCACCGTTCTCGGCACGGCGGGCGCTTTCCGCTGCGGCGTGTGCGCTTTCCAGCACGCGCGCCACAAACTGCTCGTACACCGAGGGCGGCAGCTCCTCACTGCCGCCGTCCGTAGGCAGGGTGGCGTACACATCGTAGCTGCCGGGGCGGGTATAGGCGGTGTAGCCGCCGCTGCCTATGGCGGCCAGCATCCACTGTCCCCGCACGCTGCCGGTCAGGCGGCGGTCAACCGTCACACTGTCGTCGGCGTCCAGCGGAATGGCGGCCAGCTGCACCCCATCGCTGCGGCGCAGATACAGCGCCAAGGTGCACCCCGCCCACGCTGCGGGCAGGATGAACTGCAGCCGGTCCACCCCCTCGGCGTTCTGTGCGCCAAGGTGCAGCCGGTGCGGCCGGGGCACAAATTCGGTGCCGCCGCACTGCTGCTCAAGGATCTCGATCTCCATGCAAAACCTCCTTTTCTGTTTGCTGTCCCGATTGTACCGCCGGGGGCGCAAAACTATCCAGTGTGTACTAAAAATGTGAAATTTTCTGTTCTTCGGCATTTTGCTAAACGGGGTTTTGGCACCGGAAATGCGAGCTTTTTCCCCCTGCCGGGACCGGGTAATTCCCCTGCAGGTTTTCCATGCAAAACCCGCGATGTGGGGCAGCTTGTTTTGGGCGCAGCGGCCGCTGCTGCGGCCTTATTCGCAGAGAAAAGAGCCGGTGCAAATGTTAAAAATTCATGAACGAATTGCCCCCAGAAAAAAGGAAAAAATCAGAAGGAAACCACCTAAAAACCAAAATATCAAAAGAAACACTGTGAAAATTGCACAAAAAATAATGTTACAAATCTAACAAAGTGCAAGACACAAATTTGACAGATGCTTTACGGTCTGGTAAAATAGCGTTTGTGCAACGAACGTTGCAGCGTTTAAATTCTATCTGGATGAAGTAAAAAGCCGTCCTGCGTACGGCACGGCATGGGCAGATGCGGCCTGTGCCGGGGCAGTTTTGTGGTCTGCCCGAAGCGGATTCCAACCTGTAATACGGTGCTCATTCTTTTTACCCGAAGAGAGCATCGTATTTGACTGTGAGACGCTTATACTCAGAGCAGCCACAGTCCGGGCGGCCGGGGTGCTGATGCAATACAGACCCGCGGCCGCGCCAAATACGACAAAGAGAGGAGTTGTCTCGTATCGCTTCCGTTAAATTGAAGAAAGCAGTTACTGCCGCAAAGCAGGCAGTATCTCCCCGTGTGCTGGCATTTTGTGTCATGGTGGTATGCCTTGTGGCTACCCTTGGCGTCACCGCTGCAAATCTGCGGCTGACCTACGTCACCGACTCCAATGGTGCACGGCAGGTCCTTCTGACCGATGCCGATGCTTCCCCCGCACAGGTCATGCACCTTTCCGGCATCCGCTCTGAGGAGGGCGATGAGGTCTACTACACCGCGTTCAGCGGCAATCTTGCCTCCCTGAACATCGAGCGCGCATTCTCCGTCAGCATCACCGCCGACGGGCAGGAGTACCCTGTAAAGCTGGTGTTCGGCACCGTATCCGATGCACTGGAGCGCGCCGGTATCACCCTTGAAGGGGACGACTACACCGAGCCGGCGCTGGATCACGTTGTGACCGCCGGCAGCAAGATCGTGGTCCACCGCGTGGACTACGAAGAGCGTGTGGAAACTCAGGCCATCCCCTACGACACCCAGTATGTCTACACCAGCCTGTACTTCCGCAACACCGGCCGCACCACCACGGTGCAGCACGGCGCAGCCGGTCAGCAGACCGTGACCACCCGTGACCGCTATGTGGACGGCGAGCTGGAAAACAGCACCGTTGTGGATACCACCACCACGGTGGAGCCCACCGACCACGTCATCAAGACCTACGGCGCAGGCGCGCCGGTGTCCCCCCTGACCGGCGCGGACGGCACCACCAACGCCCCCACCTCTTATAGCAAGGTGCTCACCGGCAAGGCCACCGGCTACTATTCCCGTACCGGCAAAGGCTCTTCCGGTCTGGGTCTGGGCTATGGCACCGTGGCTGTGGACCCGGACGTGATCCCCTACGGCACCAAACTCTACATCACCTCCACTGACGGCAAGTTCGTCTACGGCTATGCCGTAGCCACCGACACCGGCATCGCCGTCCAGAAGGGGCAGATCCTTGTAGACCTGTTCTACGAGACCTACGCCGAAAGCGTTATCAACGGCGCCATTCAGGTCAATGTCTACGTTGTAGGCTGAGCTGTAAACAAAACACAATAACCACGCAAAGAGACCGCTGTACAAACTGTGCAGCGGTCTCTTTTGATGTTAATCAGAATACTATTTTTATTTCGGGGTCGGGGAAAGTCTGTGGGCTTTCCCCGACCCCTTTTCTGTTTTCGCAACGCTTTCGCCGGAACCGTTTGTCAAATGAGCAGTTTACACGATGTCGAGCTGCAAATTTTGGATGGTATGCCCACAACATACAGAGAAGTCAAGAAAATTTGTGGTAATTGTATTTGAATTTTGGACAAAAAGTCTTGCAAAAATGGCAAAAACCTTTTAATATAAAAGAGTACAAAGCTGCGGATACCGCTTTCGGCTTCCGCACGGGGAGGAGCAGTTTATGAAACCGACCGAAGAAAAGATTCAGAGCAACACATCGGACCTGCCGGTGTACCTGTTCAAGCAGGGCAACAACTGCGAGGCTTACCGCTACTTCGGCGCACATCTGGAAACACGGGTCGGGGAGTCCGGCGTTGTGTTCCGCGTATGGGCACCGCACGCCGTAGCCATCAGTGTTGTGGGCGACTTCAACAGCTGGAAGCCCGGCAGCCATCCCATGCACAAGGTGGATGGCGATTCCGTGTGGGAATTGTTCATTCCCGGCATGAAGGAATACGATGTTTATAAATATTGCGTGACCACCCGTGCAGGCGACCTTGTTTACAAGGCCGATCCCTACGCCTTCCACGCCGAGACCCGGCCGTCCAACGGCAGCAAGGTCTACGATCTGTCCGGCTTTGCATGGCACGACGCCGCATGGCAGACCGCGCAGAAAAAGGCGGACGTGATCAACGGCCCGATGAATATCTACGAGATGCACGCCGGCAGCTGGAAGATGAAGGAGGGCGGCAAGCCCTACAACTACTCCGAGCTGGCGGACGAGCTGATCCCGTACATCAAGGATATGGGTTACACCCATGTAGAGCTGCTGCCGGTGATGGAATATCCGTTTGACGGCAGCTGGGGCTATCAGGTCACCGGCTATTTTGCACCCACCAGCCGCTATGGCACCCCCAAGGACTTTATGGCCTTTGTGGATAAGATGCACGCCGCAGGCATTGGCGTCATCATGGACTGGGTGCCCGCCCACTTCCCCAAGGATCAGTTCGGCCTGTACAATTTTGACGGCGAGGCCTGCTACGAGGACCCCAACCCCAAACGCGGCGAGCACAAGGAGTGGGGCACCATGGTGTTCGATTTTGGCCGCAACGAGGTGCAGAGCTTCCTCATTTCCAGCGCACTGTACTGGCTGGAGCAGTACCACATCGATGGTCTGCGCGTGGATGCCGTGGCCTCCATGCTGTATCTGGATTACAACCGCAAGCAGGGCGAATGGGAGCCCAATAAGGACGGCGGCAAGGAGAACCTTGAAGCCATCGCCTTCCTGCGCAAGCTGAACAACACCGTGCTGGGTCGTCACCCCCACAAGTACATGATCGCCGAGGAGTCCACCGCGTGGCCCATGGTCACAAAGCCCGCTTCGGACGGCGGTTTAGGCTTCAACTTCAAGTGGAACATGGGCTGGATGAACGATATGCTCAGCTACATGAAGACCGACCCGCTGTTCCGCTCCGGCAACCACAACAAGGTGACCTTCAGCTTCTTCTACGCTTTCAGCGAGAACTTTGTGCTGCCCATCAGCCACGATGAAGTGGTGCACGGCAAGGGCAGCCTGCTGAATAAGATGCCCGGCGAGTATGACGACAAGTTTGCCAATCTGCGCACCTTCTTCGGCTACATGATGGCACACCCGGGCAAGAAGCTGCTGTTCATGGGACAGGAGTTCGGTCAGTTTGCCGAGTGGAACGAGGCAAAGCAGCTGGACTGGATGCTGCTGGACTACGACAAGCACGCCGAGCTGCAGAACTACGTCCGCACCCTGAACGCCTTCTATAAAGAGCACCCCGCCCTCTGGCAGATCGATTACAGCTGGGAAGGCTTCCAGTGGATCGTACCGGACGACTCGCAGCAGAGCGTCATCGCCTTCCTGCGCAAGGATGCCGCCGGTAAGCAGATCCTTGTCATCTGCAACTTCAACCCCGTCCTGCGCGAGGGCTACACCCTCGGTGCACCGGTGTCCGGCACCTACAAGGAGATCCTGAACAGTGACGATGCCGCTTTCGGCGGCTCCGGCACCGTGCACAACAAGCCGGTGCGTACCCACAAAAAGCCGCAGCACGGCTTTGAGCAGAGCATTACCGTCACCCTGCCGCCCATGAGCACTTTGTACTTTGAGGTGCCCACAAAGCGCACCCGCAAGGCAGCAGAGGACAGCGCGGACAAGCCGGCAAAAAAGACCGCCAAAAAGGCCACCGTCAAGGACGCCGACAAGCCGGTAAAAAAGACCCGCACCACCAAGGCCAAGGCCGCCAAAACGGCGGATGAAAAACCGGAAAAAGCAAAAAAGACCGCTGCCAAGTCCAAAGCAAAACCCGAGGCCGCAGCGGACAAGCCGGTAAAGAAAACCGCCGCCAAGGCAAAGACCGCGGCAAAAGCAAAAACTGAGACCGAAGCAGAAACCAAACCCGCAAAGCGCACCCGCAAAGCAAAAGCACCCAAGGAATAAGGATGCCCACACGGATGCACGCACGAACATTCTGATCTGTTGACTATCATTTCCAAAAAGGAAATGCTAAAGGGGAGAATAAAGCTATGGCAAAAGAAATCGTGGCAATGATCCTTGCCGGTGGACGTGGCTCGCGCTTATACGCGCTGACACAAAAGACGGCAAAACCTGCGGTGTCCTTCGGCGGTAAGTACCGCATCGTGGACTTCCCGCTGTCCAACTGCGTCAACTCCGATATCGACACCGTTGGTATCGCAACGCAGTACCAGCCCCAGAAGCTGAACGAGTACATCGGTAACGGTCAGCCTTGGGATCTGGACCGTCTGCACGGCGGTGTGCACACCCTGCCTCCTTACGAGCAGGCAAACGGCACCGACTGGTACAAGGGCACTGCAAACGCCATCTATCAGAACATTGGCTTCATCGACAGCTATAATCCCGAGTACGTCATTATCCTGTCCGGCGACCAGATCTGCAAGCAGGACTACGCCGACTTCCTGCGCTTCCACAAGGAAAAGGGCGCAGAGTTCTCTGTGGCCGTTATGGAAGTGGACTGGAAGGAAGCTTCCCGCTTCGGCCTGATGGTGGCGGACGAGACCGACCGCATCACCGAATTCCAGGAAAAGCCCCCTGTGCCCAAGTCCAATCTGGCATCCATGGGCATCTACATCTTCAACTGGGATGTGCTCAAGAAGTATCTGATCGAAGACGAGGCTGACCCCAACTCCAAGAACGACTTCGGCATGAACATCATCCCCGCCCTGCTGCGTGACGGTCGCAAGATGTACGCCTACCGCTTTGCCGGTTACTGGCGTGACGTGGGCACCATCGACAGCCTGTGGGAAGCCAACATGGAAGTGCTGGACCCCGAGAACTCCGGCATCGATATCTTTGATAAGACTTGGAAAATTTACAGCCGCAACCCCGTGCTGCCCGCCCAGAAGATTGGCGAGCGCGCCGTTGTGCAGGACTCCCTCATCACCGAGGGCTGCAAGATCTACGGCAACGTCAAGCACTCTGTGCTGAGCGCAGGCGTTGTTGTGGAAGAGGGCGCTACCGTTGAGGACGCCGTGCTGATGGACGGTGTCGTGGTCAAGGCAGGTGCCGTGGTCAAGCGCTGCATCCTTGCTGAGGACGTTGTTGTGGGCGCAGGTGCAAAGGTCGGCGGCGAGGGCGCTATTGCCCACGTTGGCACCGGTCTGACCATCGGCGCAGGCGCTACCGTCAAGGAGGGCGCAAAAGTGTTTGAATCCGTCAAGGAGGGTGTGGAAGTATGCTGAGACAGAACACCAATGCGTTGGGTATCATTTTCCCCAACAGCTATGACAATACCGTTCCCGAGCTGGTGACCGAGCGCGCAATGGCCTCGATCCCCTTTGCGGGCCGTTACCGCATGGTAGACTTTGTGCTGTCCAGCATGGCCAACTGCGGCATTTCCAACGTTTCCATCGTGGTGCGTAAGAACTACCACTCCCTGATGGATCATCTGGGCACCGGCCGCGAGTGGGATATGGCCCGCCGTCACGGCGGCCTGAACATCGTGCCTCCCTTTGCAGAAAAGGGCGTGCGCATCTACTCCGGCCGTGTGGAGGCGCTGGGCTCCATTCTGAGCTTCCTCGAGCACCAGAAGGAGAAGTATGTGGTCATGAGCGATGCCAACATCGCCGTCAACTACGACTTCAACGCCCTGCTGGCTGCCCATCAGGCCAGCGGTGCCGATGTGACCGTGGCCTATCAAAAGACCGAGATCCCCGAGGGCCGCAAGAACGACAACTACACCCTGACCATTGATGCTGATGGCCGCGTGACCGAGCTGCTGTTCAACGACTACCGCTCCGGTGTGCAGAATCTGGATCTGAACATCTATGTGCTGGAGCGCGAGACCCTGATCAAGCTGGTCAAGGACGCTACCGCCCGCGGCCTGATCTACTTCGAGCGCGACATTCTGGCACACAACGTCAACATTCTGAACATCCATGCGCTGGAGTATACCGGCTATGTGGCTCATATCTGCGACATGAAGAGCTACTTTGACGAGAACCTGAAGCTGATCGATGACCGCAATCTGGAAGCGCTGTTCCCCAAGGGCAGCCCCATCTACACCAAGATCCGCGACGATAACCCCACCCGTTACGTCACCGGCTCCAAGGTCGTGGATTCTATTCTGGCCGACGGCTGCGTCATCGAGGGCACCGTGGAGAACTGTGTGCTCTTCCGCGGCGTCAAGGTCAAGAAGGGTGCTGTGGTCAAGAACTGTGTTCTGATGCAGGATACCGTGGTCGAGCCCAACGTGGAGCTGGACTGCGTTGTCACCGATAAGAACGTGAAGATCACCGCCGGCAAAAAGCTGTCCGGCACCGAGAGCTTCCCGGTCTACGTTCAGAAGAATCACACCGTCTGATCGATGCAATATCCATAGGGGCGGCTTCCTCCCCGGTAGCCCCTCTTGAGAGGGGCGGGGGCACCTGTGTGCCCCCGCCTGCTCTTTTGTATGCAAGGTTCGCGCCGCTTTTCACGGCGGCGGGGAGCGCGAACATCTGTCTGTATCATGGAAGGAGCGAATCCTATGAAGATCCTGTATGCTGCTTCGGAAGCCAATCCCTTTGCCAAATCCGGCGGTCTGGCCGATGTGGCAGGTGCCCTGCCCAAAGCGCTGGTCAAGGACGGCGTGGACGCCCGCGTCATCATGCCCCTGTACGGCGATTTGAAATACCGCGATAAGCTGGAATACGTTACCAACTACTCCGTGCCTGTGGGCTGGCGCAGCCAGTACTGCGGCCTGTTCAAGGCCGATGTGGACGGCGTGACCTACTACTTCCTGGACAACGAGTATTACTTCAAGCGCCGCGG
>ERZ773252.3330-NODE-3330-length-12485-cov-2.982381_pt1 | contig 12485 bp, 8 predicted proteins | sample MGYA00580517_ERZ773252 | MGnify/ENA primary metagenome ERZ773252 (study PRJEB29015, sample SAMEA2737766) | human gut metagenome | biome: human gut; feature: human-associated habitat; material: faeces | place: China | collected 2012 ... | reverse complement strand
ACCTTTCGCGCTTTCTCGCACGGCACAGGCGAAGTCCCGTATCGTCTGGAAACGAGCGCTCGGCTCAAAGGCGCTCCCGCGCTCAATTACGGCGCGCAGCGGGGTAGGCACAACAGATTCATCCACGAGTGCCACCCGATAGGCATCCCCCGGCTCAAGCCCCGTAAGCATGAATCCCAGCAGCCGCGCTGCAGCATAAACGTCCGTGCGCTCATCGACCGGCGCGAACCCATACTGCTCGGGCGCCGCAAACCCGTGGGTTCCAAGGTTCGGAGTCTCCGAAGAGGGCTCGGCTCCAAAAGGCCGCGCGATGCCCAGATCGATGAGATGCGCTCCATCGGCAGCCAAAAGAACGTTTCGCGGCGATATATCGCAGTGCGCAATACCGCGGCGATGGAGCTCCTCAACTGCCTCGCACACTTCAAGCGCAATGCGCACCGCCCCGGAGACGGGGAGACGCCCCTGCGCGCTCACAACCTCGTAGAGCGTGTCGCCCGGCACGAAGTCGCACACAACGACAAATTCATCGGGCGTTTCATAGGTCGCAACCACATGCGGCAGACGCAAGCCGACGCATTCGGACAAAGCGGCCCACACCCGGCGATCGACCAACGGCGACGGAATCTTCTTGCGCAAATAGGGACCAAAGCCATCGATGGTCACGACTTCGGTTCGGCCGCCGGAGCCCGAAGAAAGCACCCGCTGCACCTCATAGGCGTCATCGATGCTCATGGCGTGGAGCACTCGCCCCTCCCGAGGTCCCATCGCCATGTTCGTCCTTCTCTCTCGACTTCCAACCAGTTACGCATCGCCTTATTGCAGCGGGCACGTGCCCAAAAGCGTTTTCTCGCCGAAGCGCCACAGCTCGTCGTCGCAGGCCTCGCGCGACATTCCGCGATCAATGCACCAGATAATGATAGCATCGCGACGCACCTTAGGATACAGCTCGGCCGCACCGGCCAACTTCAAAAGCCGCTGGGTCTCGCGCAGCGAGCAGCCCAGCCCGAACGCCACCATGAGCGCATTGTCGCGCCCCAGTCGGCTTTTGCCCGAGAACGCATCGTAGACAACCGTGGAATTCAATCCCGAGGCCCGATACACGTCGGCCCGTTTCAAGCCTTTAGCCGCCAGCAGTTCATGCAGATAGTCGGCAAGGGAGCGCTGCAACGTAAGCCCTTCGCCAAGATAGCTATCAGGGTTCGGTGCCGCAAGCAACCGCGCCAGCAAGTCCTCTGTCAAGCGTTCTTCGATCATGGGCCCTTCTTGCGTAACGCCCTCCTTATGCCGCACGCCAGTCGAATACGACATTATACTCATCGCCTAGCGCTGACTTGAAAAGCGTGGTAATGTCGCTTTCCGCTTGAATCCGGGCCTCTTCGAGCAACCCTCCTTCAACCGCGTTCTCTTCACTGATGCGGATGCATTCGCGGTGAATCTCATCGACATCCTCCACATGAATGGGATTGAGAATGTTGTTGTTCTCTTCTAACACACCGGAAATATCCATGTTAGGCGTATTGGAGATGATGTACGGCTGATCGAGCGTCACGTGGACGACTGTGCCATCGGGCCACATTTCAGCTGTGTCCATGTTCACACCCGCTTTCAACGTGCCCGCATAGCGATACCATACGCTATTAGCCGTCCAGGGAAGGTCGAAAAGGTCGAAAAAAGTCTCCACGTCGGGATACTTGTCGACTATGCAATAATCCTGGGATATCCCCACGAGCTCGGTCTGCTCCACAAAACGACCGAAGACCGCCGTTGCGGCGGCACCCTTGTCTTCATCGGGAGGGTTGCAGTTCTGAAAGAAAATCGTGCCTCCCACTCCCAGTAAAATGCCCACAAGAGCGCCAAGCGCGACAAGCTTTCCTTTGGCGAGAACCTTATTGATTGTGGCAACTTTCTTGGAATCCAGCATAACGGAGCCCCTTTCCGAACAGCACAGGACAGGCGATCGGCGGGAACCTTTGCAGATGACAATCTGGAAGGCATCCGCCACAGTCACCACAACTGCCAAGGCGTTGCAACAGAGCAATCAACCCAGAAGAAAGCAGATGCCTTCCAGGCCGCATATTGCTCTTCAGTTGTTGCGCCATCATCGACGGCAGTTGTGGCAGAGGGAATTATAGCGCATGGTGCGAGCCTGAGCGACCGCGCCATGCGCCACAGCCACACGCGGTCGCCGTCAGATCCCAGAACAAAGCCTTAGCAGTTGTGGTGATTGTGGCACTTCGGAAGAATATCTTCTTCGGCTAAAAAGAGACCGTCAGTTCGGCTGAATCTAGGATCGTGTTCCTATTAGCATCGGTTATCGAAATGGTCATACTCACATTACCCACCTTGGACAGATCGAACCGATCGGCTTTGTCCTCCACCATAGAGCTCAGAAGCAAATCGTCTATGACAAAGCGCTTTCCAGGAGCAACCGTGTCTACCGTCCATGGCCCTTCGTAAGCCAACGCCCATCAATGGACACATCACTCACATGTACGATTAGGGCATCATCAGTATTATTCGTGAGCTCAACCATAACAGCCTTTTCACCTTCCTGATTGGTGAGCAAGAAGGCCGAAAGAGCATCAAGACCGGCGGCGCCGAGGCTATGGTCGATCGACGAAGCCGCTTCGACATCGTATCCAAGTCTTTGAGCAAAAGCAGGACTATCGAGGAAGCCAGCGAAAGTGCCTGAATCAATCGAGTCCTCTCCGTAAAGGGATGTCGCCACTTCAATAATACCCTTGAAAACCTCTTCGAATTCATCGTTAACCGCGCGAACACCTAATCCAAGCGCCCCTATGCCCTTCATCCCGTACAGCTGCAATTCCCAGAGGGAATAGCCAATCTCCTCCTCCGTTGTTTCCCCAGCTGGGAGCTGCACACTCAGATGACCTGCCGTCATCATGCATCCATTCACGTAATTGGCGCTGTAGCCCAGCGTCGAGGTCATGACGTCGAGTTCCCCTTCCGTGTTGTTGGTGATCGAAAGCGTAAGGTAGGCCATATCATTTCGATACTCTAGCTTTTCCGCTACGATAGTTAGCGCGTCATCGTCGAGCAGCACCGTCTGCTCGATAACCCCGTCAAGATTGAACGGTGCGGCCGTCTGCGATTCTTCAGCTTTAGAGTCATTGTCACCCTCTGCGTCTTCAGCCATCGGAGGGATCTGGCTCGCAGTAGTATCGGACGGCTCGCCAACGAATCCACCCTGCATCCCGCACCCTCCGAGACACGCTCCGCTCAACGCCAAAACGGCGCAGAGCATTGTTATATTTAGCTGCTCCTTCATTAGGGCATTCCCTTCTTCTTCGAGAACAAAACCATTCTGCAAGCAAATAGAGCGAATCTAATTATGAGAAACACGAAGGAGGATTTCCTCAGTTGCCAACTGAATTTCGGAGATGTACGAACTAGGTCAGGCTCGAACATTTCAGAAGAATATCGGCCCCTGCGAGCTCATGAGAACAGGAGCCAAAAAGTGCTTGTCAGGATTCTCAAAGCATGGTATAAGCTTTTCTTGGTGGTGCACATAGCGCTACCTCCAAGCGCCGGGGGCTTATCCCCCGGCAACTTTTATATTAGGGGAACAAAGACAATGCGCGAATTACCACTTTTCGTTGTTGAAAGCGGCGATAAAAGTATTGCTACCCGATACTATTTGCTCACCTTCGTACTACATGAGCAATCCGATAGAATCACCAGCAAGATTCAGGTCTATGAGCAGACCTTAGCTGCTGCAGATCTTCCTAACATTCCTTTCCATTCAGAACCTCTCTTGAATGGTCACGACGATTACGAAAACCTAGGGTTAACCCAGCGCAAAAAACTACTCGTCTCCTTCAACGTCCTAGTGCAACGCCTCCCCATCCAGCACAAGACCTTCCTCTACAAGAGAAGCGAGTTCCCAAACATTGAGAAACTTGCTGCGCGCATGAGGCGTGATGCGTCGGAGATGATAGCGGATCACCTCGCCTACTTCCAAGGCTTCGATCATGTAAAGCTCTACTATGACAACGGCCAGGCCATAGTGAAGAAAGCTTTAGATGAGGCGATTTATTCGACTCTTTCCAAAGAGGCCGTGGTAAAGAAGCGCACAACAATGACTGAATACCGACTGGCCCAGGTGGCCGACTATCTTTGCACCATTGAGCTTGCTGCCGTCAAATATGCCGCCAAGGAAAACGGAGCTACCTACGACAAGTTTTTTGGCGGGGTCGGATCATTCAAGAAAAACTGGCTAAAGCAGGCACGAAGGAAGATGCTGCGCTCGTAGCTTCGGACACCATTCGCTTGGGCGGTAAACGACGGGAGGGCCGCCACTGTGGCCCTCCCGTCTAAAAGACGCTCCTCTACCCCTCGAAATGCTCTACGGCTTCGGCGAGGTGGTCGATGATGTCGATGGACTGGGGGCACATGGCCTCGCAGGTGCCGCACTGGATGCACTTCGAAGCGGGCTCCTCGGCGGCCTGCCAAGAGTAGAGGCCCTTGACGAACTCGTTGTCCTCGGTAGTGCGCTCCAGGTTCAGCAGGTTCATGGCGATGGGGATCTTCACGCCCTCGGGGCAGTCCTTTACGCAGTAGCCGCAGTTCGTGCACGGGATGAGGTCCACGCTGCGCAGGGCTGCGATGGCACCGTCGATGGCGCTGCGCTCCTCATCCGTCAGCGGCGTATGGCTTTGGAAGGTGGCCATGTTGTCCCGCATCTGCTCGAGCGTGGAGGCACCGGCGAGCACCGTGAGCACGCCCGGCAGATCGAGGCAGTAACGGTAGGCCCAGCTGGCCTGGCTCGCATCCGGATCAGCGGCGGCGAGCACCGCAGCACCGCGCTCGGGCAGATTCGCCAGACGTCCGCCACGCACCGGTTCCATGATGATGACTGGCTTGCCGTGGGCCGCAGCCACTTCCATGCAGCGCGCCGACTGGGTGACCGGGTCGTCCCAATCCAGATAGTTCACCTGCAGCTGCACGAAGTCCACCTCGGGGTGCGCCGTCAGAATCTCCTCGAGCGCCTCGGGGCCGTCGTGCATGGAGAAGCCGACGTGACGCACGAGCCCGTCGGCCTTCGCCTTCGCCACGTAGTTCCACATGTCGTACTCGTCGAACTTGACCGTGCGCGCGCCGCCCAGGTTGTGCAGCAGGTAGTAGTCGATGTAGTCGACCCCCAGCCGCTCAAGGGAGGTGGGCAGGCACGCCTGGGCCTCCTCCTTGCTGGCGCAGGCCCAGGCCAGGCACTTCGTGGCCAGGGTATAGGCGTTGCGCGGGTAGCGCTCCACGAGCGCCTCGCGCAGAGCCGTCTCAGAGGCGCCGTCGTGGTAGACGAAGGCGGTGTCCACATAGGTGCCGCCCTTGGCGATGAACTCGTCCACCATGGCCTTCAGCTGCTCGATGTCGATGGCCGTCACATCATCGGGATCAGTCAGGGGCAGGCGCATGGCGCCGAAGCCGAGCTTCGCCACGCCGTCGCAGGATGCGGTCATGAATTCTCCTCTCATTCATTGATGAGGAGAATGATAAAGATTGGAGTCGGCTCTAAGTCAAGAAGTCCGGCAACGACCACGATCGCGTGACGGTTTGGCGATTCGGCGGGAAACGCGGACCGGGTAGGCCATCATGGATGAAAGCGCTCATCGTCGCGGGAGGGCAAGGGAACGCGCCGCTTAAGCGTTCGCGCCTCAGCGTTCGCGCGCTGCTCGCCCGCCCGCGTTCGCCAGCCCGCCCGGAAAGAAAGGAGACCCCATGGCCTTGCTCGCCGCCTATGCCGTGCCCCATCCGCCGCTCATCGTGCCCGCCGTCGGGCGCGGCCAGGAGGCGGCCATCGCCGACACCATCGCCGCCTATCGCGAGGTCGCCCGACGCGTGGCCGCCCACCGACCCGACCTTATCGTCATCACGTCGCCCCACGCGCCGCTCTACCGCGACGGGTTCTTCATCGCCGACACGCCGGAGGAAACTGGCTCGCTGGCCGCCTTCGGGCAGCCGGGCGAGCGCATGACGACCCGCACCGACCTTCCCTTCGCCAAGGACGTGGCCACGCGCCTGCACCGCCGGGGCATTCCCTCGGCCGGTGCCCCGGCGTCCATGGCCGACATCGACCACGCCACCTTCGTGCCGCTCCATTTCTTGGAAGAGACCGTCGACCTGGGCTCGGTGGCCGTGGTGCGCATGGGGCTCTCGGGGCTTTCCGAGGCCGATCACCGCTTCCTGGGCCGGGCCATTGCCGAGGCCGCCCGCTCCTTGAACCGCCGCTGCGTGCTTGTCGCAAGCGGGGACGTGTCCCACAAGCTGAAGGAGGACGGCCCCTACGGGTTCGCCCCGGAAGGACCCGAGTTCGATCGTATCGTGACCGAGCTTTTCGCCCATGGGGATTTGGAAGGCCTGTTCGGCCTGGACGCCGCCCTCTGCGATGGTGCCGCCGAGTGCGGGCTGCGCTCCTTCCAGATCATGGCCGGCGCCCTAGAGGCGACCGGCGAGCCTTTCGCTTCCGTGCTCTTAAGCTACGAGGAGCCCTTCGGCGTGGGCTACGCCGTGGCCGCCTTCGAGATTGAGAACGCTCCCGAGAGCACCGAAGAGGAAGCGGCGTCCGAAATCGTGCGGGAAGAGGATCGCGAGATCGGCGGGGCTCCCGGCGGTTCGCCGGCGTGGCCGCCGCGCCCCGGAGACGACCCCATCGTGGCCCTTGCCCGGGCGAGCGTGGAGTCCATCGTCGCGCAGGGCACCGTCTTCCCCCTTCCCGCCGACGCACCCGAAGAGCTCACCGGCCGGCGCGCCGGCGCCTTCGTGAGCTTACACGAGCACGGGCAGCTGCGCGGCTGCATCGGCACCATCGCGCCGGTGCGCAAAAGCCTCGCCGAGGAGGTCATCAGAAACGGCGTGGCGGCGGCCACCGAGGACCCGCGCTTCGCCCCCGTGCGCCCCGAGGAGCTCCCCTTCCTCGACTATTCCGTGGACGTGCTCGGCGAGCCGGAGCCCGTTAGCAATCTGGAAGAGCTCGATCCTGCGCGCTACGGGGTCATCGTGACCCGCGGGCATCGGCGGGGCCTGCTGCTTCCCGATTTGGAAGGCGTCGACACCGTCTTCGACCAGATTGCCATCGCCAAGCAGAAAGCGGGCATCCGACCAGACGAGCAGGTGCGCCTCGAGCGCTTCGAGGTCGTCCGCCACACCGCCGGCGGTAAGCCGCGGCGTTCCTAGATAGTCGCGAGGAAGGCTTCCCAGCCGCGGCGGCCGGCGGCATCGTCTTTGAAGACGCCCGTGGCCACGAGAATCTCGTAGAAGGCACGGCTGCATTCGTCCTTGATAACAGGCAGTTCGGCTGCCAGGCGCGTGGGGAGGATGGCGCGGCCCATGATCTCGATGAGGCCGATGTTCTCCTTCTTGATGTGGAAGAGTCGCTCCGGCACGTGGAAAAGCCCGAAGGGGTGCTCCGGCGTCGTGCGGTTGTTGCGCAGCACGAGATCCATCACGTAGTCGTCGCCCTCGCGCCACAGGATGGGATTCGCCGTGTTGTGCTGCACGAAACGCGCGGGCGAGGCCAGGGCGCCCGAAGCGCTCACGGCGCCTTCGCGGCCGTCGTCCTGGACGAGCGAAAAAGCCCGAATATCGCATTCCTCGAAGCTGAAGGGACGCCAGGCATCCAGGACGCGGCAGGCCGCTTCAGCGAGAAGCCGCCGGTCGCGGCTGCGCAGTCGCACCACGGACGCGGGCCAGCGCACGATGCCGGCCTCCACGCTTTCCAAGCCTTCGATGGAAAACGCGCGCGCAATCGGCGCATTCATCAACGGGAAGCGGTGGCCGCCACCTTGGAAATGGTCGTGCCCCAGAAGTGAACCGCCGACGATGGGCAGATCGGCGTTGGAACCGATGAACCACCGCGGGTAGGCGTCCGAGAAATCGAGCAGCCGCGCGATGGTGCCGTGATCGATGGGCATGGGGCGGTGCTCGCGCGACGCTACGATGAGGTGCTCGGGGAAGTAGCCGTAGGGAGAGAACCACCAGGCCCAGGGCTCGCCGCCGAGGGCGACCTCGGTCACGGGCGCGCCCGAGCGCCGCAGGTGCGCCGGGCCGTCCTCCCCCGACGGCTCCCAGCACAAGTCGCAGGGCGTCGGGACAGAGGGAGCCCCTTTCCTCGCGTCGCCCTCCACCGTTGTCGCCGCAGCCTCGCCTTCCCCAGCGGGCGTCGCCTCAAGCGCCGCGCCACCGAGGGTTGTCCCCGCTGCAGCGGCGATGTCCCGCGGATCTTTCTCAGGTTTGACTAAATTGACAGTGATCTCCAGCGGCCCCGCCGGAGAACTGTATGTCCAGAAAGGATTGCCGCGCTCGTCCACGGCATACCCTGAGGCACCTTCCACGCCTCTTGCGACTCCGCTCACGACAGCCGCCTCGCCAGCACGCCGGGGCCGCCCACGACCACCTCGCGGCAGGCGCGGTAGCCGAGCGGCTTGTCCATCGTCTCCATGAAGTCGGCGACCTCGGCTCGGGGCACGAGTGCCAGCACCGAGCCGCCGAAGCCGCCGCCGTGGATGCGCCAGGCGCCCTCTTCGCTGAGCAGGTGCGCGCACAGCCCCTGGATGAGCATGGCCGGTTGGCGCTCCCCGGAGCCGGTATCGCGCGGGGACACGTTCTGCAAAAACTGGGCCGACGAGGCCCCCGACAGGCGCACGCACTTCAGAAACAGCGGGAAATCCCCCGCCTCCAGAGCCTCACGCTGCCGATCGACCCGGGCCACCTCGTCGAAGTAGTGCAGCGCCCGCATGGCGCGCCCGTCGCCCAGCGCCGCGCGAACATCCTGCAGGTTCGCGAGCAGCACGTCCGCGGTCGTGTCTCCCAGACGCGCGACGCCCAGGTGGTTGGCCACCATGCGCATGTCGGCGGGTACGGAGGCGAACTCCTCGGTGTGCACCGAGTGGTCCTGGCGCGAATCGATGAGCACCACGGCGTAGCCGACGCCCGTCGCGTCGAAGGCAAGCGGCGTCACCTGGGGCACCGCCGACGCAAAATCGAGCAGCACCGTGCCGCCGCAGGCACTGGCCAGCTGGTCCTGAGCGCCGCAGGGCTTGCCGAAGTAGCGCTGCTCGGCGGTAACGCCCGCCAGGGCCAGCGCCACGGGATTCAGGGGAACGAAGCCATCCCCCTCCCCTTCTGCAGCGTCCTGGCCCGGCGCCGGCGCTGGCACGCCCGCGAAGGGCCCGGGGCCGAACAGCCCCTCTAAAACGGCGCCCACCATCACTTCGAAGGCGGCCGAGGAGGACAGGCCGCAGCCGGCGGGCACTTCCGAGCAGGTGGCCAGATCGAAACCGCGCAACGTGCCGCCGGCCTCATCGTAAGCGGCCAGCATGCCGCGCAGAAGGGCGGCGGAGGACTGGGTCTCCACACCATGGGGTGCCCGCCAGTCCGCATCGTCCAAGTCGATCACATCGGTGCCGAAACCCTCCATGGCCACCCGCACCAGGCGTCCTCCGTTCTCGGCCGCCAGCCCCCACGTTCGCTCGCCGATGGCCGAGGAGATGACGCGGCCGCCCTGGTGGTCCACGTGGTTGCCCGCCACTTCCAGACGCCCCGGCGCCGAGGCGAACGCGAAAGAGCCCCGGTCCGCCACGGGCGCGAACCGGACGGCCGCGTCAGCGCTTCCATCGGCGCCTTCGTCGGGATTTCCGCCGGCGTCTCCTCCGGCGCCGTCGCCCGCCGACCCCGTCACGGGGAACACCTCGGCGAACCGCTCCCGCAGATGCGCCAACATGCGGTCGGCATCGGCATCACATCTCAGCGCTACCGCACTCATCGCCGTCCTCCTTCAGCTTGTTCACCCGCCGGTCGTAGGTAAGGATGCCGTTGCACTCCTCCTCCACGTCCGACAGCTGCGTGTACACATAGGCGGAAAGCCCCGCCCCCTCCAAAGCCGCCGCAGCGTCCAGCGTCCGATGCACCTCCGTGCGCCATTCGGCCGGCGTGTCGGTGGCCCCGTAGCCGTAGGTGCCCGCAAAGGCGCTGTGATCCGCCACGGCGTGAACCACCCCGCCGAATTCCGAAATCGTGAAGGCACGACCGCCCGCCAGCCGCGCGTAACCCGTCAGGTCACGCCGGTCGCGGTAGACCGCAAGCGGACGGAAATAGTTGTGCACGCTCTGGAAGTCGCCCGCGCCCTGGTCGTACCAGCCGCTCACGGCGTCGATGGGACGCGTCGGATCCAGCAGGTGAACCTCCTCGGCGCAGGCCAGGGCGTCGAACTGCCCCCAGCCCTCGTTGAACAGCACCCAGGTGACCACCGAGGGATGAGCGCGCAAGTGGGTCACCGTGCCGCGGCACTCCCGCAGCCATTGGCGCTGGTAGGCGTCGTCATCGGAACCGAGGCGCCGCTGATGGGATGCCGAGGTGTCCTCGTAGCCGTCCCAACTTCCGCGCCACAGCGTCGGCTTGTAGCTCGTTTCCCACCCGTCGTAAGCGCCGCCGCCCGACACCATGTCCTGCCACACCAGCATGCCGCGCCGATCGCAATGGTAGTACCAGCGGGCCGACTCGATTTTGATGTGCTTGCGCAGCATGTTGAAGCCGGCGTTTTTCATGGCCGTGATGTCATGCGTCAGCGCCTCGTCGTCGGGCGCGGTCATGAGGCCGTCCGGCCAGTAGCCTTGGTCGAGCACGCCTTTGACGAAGAGCGGCTTGCCGTTGAGATGGAAGCGCGCCACCCCCTTCGTATCCGGTTTGATTTCGACGGAACGGAACGCGCAGTAGGAACTTACGACATCCATCGGCTGCGATTGCGCGACCGCCGCATCACCCGCCGTTTCCGCGGGTTTCGCCGACCCGTATCGCAATTCGGCCCGCACGTCATACAGATACGGATCGGCCGGCGACCACAGATGTTCGGCAGCTGTTGCGATTTCCGCACGCACCTTGCGCACGCCCGCCGGCAGCGTCTCATCCGCCACCACCGTGCCGTCCGCAGGGTCGGTGACGACGATGTGCAGTTTCGCGTTCGGCTTGTCGCCGCCGATTTCCGCACGGACGAACAACTTGCCGTCGGATGCCCCCTTGAGTGTCAGCGTGCGCAGGTAGGCTTCCGGCACGATTTCCAGCCAGACGCTTTGCCAAATGCCGCTTTGCGCGGTGTACCAGATGCCTTCGCGCTCGATTTTCTGCTTGCCGCGCAACTGCGTGCCCGAATCGTTCGGATCGTAGACGCACAGCGCGATTTCAAACGCGTCATCAGGGTCGATAAATGCCGAAATATCGACGTCGAACGGCAGGTAGCCGCCGACGTGCGTGCCCGCGAGCTGGCCGTTGACATAGCAGGCGCAGACATAATCGACCGCTTCGAAATGCAGGATGAGGCGATTCGCGTCGCCGATTTGCCGGACCGTTTCCTCTCCGCCGAGCGTGACGGGATGCACGACGGTGCGGTACCACAGCAGGTTGTCGGGGTAAATGGTCTGGTGCACGCCGGACAACGCGGATTCCGGCGAGAACGGTACGAGGATCTTGCCGTCGAACGTTTGCGGAATGGCGGTTTCCTTGACTGCGCGGACCGCTTCGTCGCGGGTCAGCATCGCCGCCGTTTTGCGCCATTTCGGCGCGGTTTCGTCTTCCGGAATGGACGCGATCGCGTAATCCCACCAGCCATTGAGCATGGTGCAGTTGTCGCGCACCATGGTCGGGCGCGGGTGCTCGCCGAGTATGGGGGTACGACCCTCGTCCAGCGTGCGTTCGCCTTCCTCGGCGGGATTGAACGCCTTGTTGCCGGCGCGCGCGGACAGCCATTCATGGTCGATTCGTTCACCCCACGGTGTCCACAACTGCTGCAGCGGCTCACGGGAACGCATTTTCGTAGGCGCGGCCTTCAGTACGCGTTTGATATCCAGCATGGAGAGCCCCTTCCTGCAGCCTTGCATATCTCCGCTCTCATTGTAAATGGCGGTCGCGTTAAATGGCAGATGAATGGCAAGCGATTTTTGCAGGAAAGTGCGCGAATGTGCCGGAAGGCATAGGAAAGCAGAAGAATGGCGATTCAAAAGCCACGCGATATGTCACGATTTGAAAAAGTGCTGTAATTTTCAAATCGTGACACATGTAGGGGGTTGCGTGTTGAAATCAGCCTTCGAGCTTGGCCTTTTCGGCGGCGAGACGGGCGGCCTCGGCTTCGCGGCGGGCCTTCAGCTCGGCATCGAAGCGGGCGAGTTCCTCTTCGACGGCCTCCGGCGGAATCTTCGCGAAGATCGGATGCGGCTTCGGCACCGGAGTTCCGGCCACGATCGGCTCGGACTGCCACGGATGCACGGTTTCGCCCAGCTTGTAGTCGCCCGTGATGATCGGGTACGTGAAGCCCGGCTTGTCGAGATCCTCAACCTCTTCCAGATGAGGCAGCGGCGAGAAGACGCCGGTTCCGCCGAGAGCCTCCCACACCTTCTGTGCGGAGTGCGGCAGGAACGGGGCCAACAGGTGGTTGGCGTCGGACACGGCCTGGGCGGCGGTGTGCAGCACGGTGCCGAGGC
>ERZ773252.3328-NODE-3328-length-12498-cov-3.769991_pt1 | contig 12498 bp, 7 predicted proteins | sample MGYA00580517_ERZ773252 | MGnify/ENA primary metagenome ERZ773252 (study PRJEB29015, sample SAMEA2737766) | human gut metagenome | biome: human gut; feature: human-associated habitat; material: faeces | place: China | collected 2012 ... | reverse complement strand
GGCGCTTGCGGCGGGCAAAAGCGCCGCAGCCGATGACCCCCAGCAGGCTGACGGCGGAGAGTACCTCAAACGCGCGCCAATACCCGGGGGCGTGGTACCGGACATGGATCGTGCCGGTGTAGCCCGCGGGAATCGTCAGTACGATGCGCATATTCTCGCCGCTGGTGATGGCAAACGGCGTGCCGCTCTCGTCGGCGGCATAATAATTGCCGTAGTTGTAGATGGGCAGCGAGATGGCCGCCTCGCCGCCGTCGTTCTCGACGCTGACATAGGCGACGCCCTCACGCTTTTCATAGCTGATAAGGTGCAGGTCGCCGCTGGCGGGCTTGGGCTGCGCCCAGATGGCCTCATAGGAGCTGGCGCCGTCGATGAGGTATTCCGCCGTGCCGACGGAGTTGATGGTGGCGTTCTGGTTGTAGGTCGCGTAGGAGCTTTCGCCCTGGGCGCTCATGATGTTCGTCTCGGTGATGCTGGCGGTCAGCAGCGCGGCGCAGACAAGCCCCGCGGCGGCCAGTGCGGCGCGGCGCTCCGGCAGCAGCTGCAGCGCAAACAGCGCAGCGGCGCAGAGCAGTAGCGTGCCCAGCGAGAGAAAGCGGAACGGGAACTGGAACATTCCCACGACCTTGCCGACGGCGGGGCCGAACCAGCCCTCGACAAAATCCCACGGGAAGGCGTGGAGCGAGAGCACGAGCGTCAGCACGGCAAAGCCGGTGGCAGTGTACAGGTGCTTTGCGGCGGGGTGTGTGTCCCCGCGGACCTGGGCGCGCCACAGGCAGTAAAACGCCAGCGCAAGCGCCAGCAGCAGCGGCAGACCGGGGGTCAGCGCCATGTCGTGGGTCGTGCCCTCGGCGGAGGAGCCGCCCGCCGTGCCGAAGAAGCTGAACAGCTGCACGGCGTACAGGCCGTGCTTTTGCAGCTTACCGACCAGATCACTGCGGTTGACAAGGAACGGGATGGAGCGGGTGGAAATAAAAAACGGGAAAAGATACCACGCGCTCAGCCCCACGGCCAGCAACGCGGCCTTGACCCAGGCCAGCAGCCGCGCGGGGCGGAGAGTCTCCCGCAGGCGCAAAAGACAAAACAAAATCAGCAGCAGCGCCGTCAGCTCACAGGAGAGCAGATGGCTCTGCACCATGGCCGCCATGCCCAGCGCCATCGGCAGCCAGTCCCCGAAGCGGGGCCTGTCGCTGGTGTAGATGCCGTACAGACCCAGCAACACGAGCGGGAAAAACGCCATGGCCGTGAACTCGCCGACGGCGGCGCGGGTGTAGACGCAGGTCAGCCGATAGGCGGACAGCGTGTAGAGCAGTGCCCCCAGCAGACCCAGCCGACGGCTGGCCGTGATTTTGGCAAAGCTGAAATAGGCAATCAGGCAGGTCGCCAGCGTGACCGCAAAGAGGTAGACCTGGTAGCAGGCGCGCAGCGGCAGCCACAGGTTGTAGAGAAGCGCGGGCAGCAGCAAAAACAGCTCACAGTAGCAAAGCGGGCTGGCGTAGCCATAGCCGTTCAGCGTGGTCGTGGTCAGCCGCACCGGGAACTGCCCGTAGGACAGCTCCGCAGCCATGGCGGCGATGCGCTGCATGTGAAATTCCAGATCATGGCCGAAGTACAGATAGCTGCTGAACAGCGGCAGGCAGGCCAGCAGCGTGATGCCCGCCAGCGCCAGCGGCAGACGCAGCGCACGGCGGCGGGCAGCGCCCCGCTCCCCCACATGGGCAAACAGGAGCAGCAGTGCGGCGTCCGCGGCGGCAAACAGCACAAGGAAGCAGAGCAGCCGCGCCGCGCGGTAGATGGGCTGCTCGGTCAGGGTGATGCTGTAAATGTACAGCTGGCCCTGGTCGTAGGTGACGGTGGCGGTCAGGTCCTGCATCCGCGCACCGAAGCCGACCCAAAGCCGGGTCGTCAGGCTGCGGTGGCAGTCGTCCAGCCGCAGCGCGTCAAAGGTCACGGCGGCAGGGCTGCGTTCACTGGCAAAGGTCAGCGACCCGGCAGCGTTGAGCATATTAAAGGTGGGCGCGTCGGGCGTCTGGCAGGAAAAATAACGGACTGTGACCGCATACGCACCGGAAGGCAAAGCAATATTGTCTGCCGAGAAGGTCATCGGGTCGTCGCTGTGATAGCCGATCTGGTTCCAGATTTTTAAGCCGTCGTCGTCCGCGGCGGCAATGTCGGGCAGGGTGTTTGTAAAGTCGCCGGGCGTCAGCGCCAGCTTATACGGTGCGCCGAACAGCCCGGCTGCCAGCGCGCAGACAACGGCCAGCTCGGCGGCCAGCAGCGCCGCAAACAGCCGGTTGCGGCGGCAAAAGGCAATAAAGTGTTTCATCCGGGGCTCCCTCACAGTTTATCAGCCGTCCCAGATCATGAGCTTGGCGTTCACGATGGACGTGTCCTCAACAGTGGCCAGATAGTCGCCGTCCCGGTCCCGCGGGGTCTGGGTGCAGTCCAGCAGGCAGATGGCGCGGGCCTCCTCGGTGCCGTCGGCCAGACGGACCTTGTACTTGATGACAGCGTTGTCGGGAACATAGGCGCTCTGCACGTAGACCTGTACCCCGTCCATCAGGTCACTGTCGGCGCTTTGCAGTCTGCCGCACCACGCCAGATCGTAGCCGCCGTAATTGCGGTAGGTCTGGTAGGCGTAGGCGTCGCCGTCGGTGGCGGGGTTCTCGGTCCAAAGGACCTGTGCGTGCAGGGCGCGCCCGGTGAACCGGCTGAAGAAGGCGGACTCGGCCTCCGCGTTGCTGTCCCAGACGTTCTCGTTGCAGAGAATCAGGTCGTCGGATTGTACGGCATCGGCAAGACCGGCCTCAATCGTGCGGACAAAGAACTGATAGGCAGCGAGGTTCTCGGCATGGTGGGTGCGCACGACACCGCGCAGGTAGCCGCCGTTCAGGCAGAGCCCCGCCGCCAGCGCCGCCGTCAGGGCCAGTCGTGATACCACGGAGAAAACCTTCGGCAGTTTACAGCACAGCCCCGCCAGCAGCGCCAGCAGCGCTGCGGCGAGCAGCGTAAAGCCGATGGAGCTGGCCGCCGCGGGAATGTAGCCCCACTGCCAGGTAATGGCCTCAGGCTGCTGATAGCGGGCGGACAAAGCCAGCAGCAGCGCGGGCAGTGCCCAGACGGCCAGGCCGAACCCGGCCAGTGCGCCCAGCGTTCTGCCGCGCAGTTTTTTAAACGGCACGCCGAAGAAAATCAACAGTCCGGCCAGCACACCCAGCGCCAGCGGCCACAGCCGATCCCCGTTTGTGATGACCCCGGCGTCCTCCTGCAAAAGGCGGGAGTTCAGCCCAGGGAGCGACGCGGCCATCTGCTGCACGGTGACGCGCAGCACGGCGGGAATATCCAGAGAAAGCTCGTTGCCGGTGCCGCCGTTGCGCCCGCACAGAACGTGGAACACAAGCGCCGCGCCCATGCCGCCCAGCGCGGGAGCCGTGTCCAGCAGGGCGTTTTTGACGCTGCGTCGGCGCAGCAGCCAGACGACGAGCGCCAGCAGCGCAAAGACATAGCCAATCTCATAGGTGCCGCAGGCGATAAAGGACAGCACTGCGCCCAGCACAGCCCAGCGGCGGTGCCGTGTCCCCTGCCACGCAAATAGGCAGAGCCAGGCCGTCATAGCCCAGAACAACGCCCGCTGCGGTACGGCGTAGTAGCTGTACATGCCTTCGTTCCAGATGGGGGCCGCGGCCAGCGCCAGCGCAAAGCCGCCCAGCGCCAACGCATCCCCGCTGCCCAGTCTGGCCGCCACGCGGCTGACAGCGAAGGCCGCCGCGCCGGTCCAGGCGATGATGTAGAGCCGATAGTGCGTCAGGCTGGCGTAAAACAGCAGATCGACGGCGTTCGGGTAATGGAACGGGAAAAAGCGGACCTCCTGCAGCGTAAAGTACCGCAGCCGCCCCTGCAGGTCCTGCAGAGCATACTGCCAGAACGGCATCCGCTGGAAGTCATACAGCCAGAGGTTCAGCGTCAGCTTATCGTCGCCCTCCGGCGGGATGTTGACCGTGACGCGCAGATACAGCACGCCCACGGCAAAAATAGCCAGATAGGCCGCAGCCAACAGAAGCCGACGGTACCGCCGACAAAATGATTTGACCTGTTCCATAGGGACGGGGCCCTCCTCCACAAAAATCACATATATACTAAATTATAGCATAAAGCCCCGCTGTACGCAACGCACAGCGGGGCTTTATGTAAATACAATTTGTATAAGACTACTGAAAAATACGAAAAGTAAAGCGAAAATCAATGCTTCAGCGGCTTTTTCAGCATACCCAGCAGCAGGGCCGTGGTCAGGGTGCCGACAGCCAGCGCAATCAGAAAGCCCGGCGGGTTTTCCATGACCGGCAGCAAAAACAACCCGCCGTGCGGCGCGGGACACCCGCAACCCAGCAAAATCGTTATGAACCCGGCCAGTGCACTGCCTGTGATGCAGGCGAGGCTGACCCGCAGCGGATCGCGCAGTGCAAACGGCAGCGCACCCTCGGTCACGAAGGTCGCGCCCATCAGCAGGGTCTGCGGCGCAGAGCAGCGCTCGGTGCTGGTGAACCGCGTCGGGAACAGCAGGCAGGCCAGCCCAATGCCCAGCGGCGGGATCATGCCGCCCGCCATGACAGCGGCCATCAGGTCATACTGCTGGTCTACCAGTGCCAGCGTGCCGCTGACGTAGGCGGCCTTGTTGATCGGCCCGCCGTAGTCGGTAGCCATCATGCCGCCCAGCAGCGTGCCCAGCACCAGACGGCTGCCGCCCTGCATACCATCCAGCTGGATGGAAAGCCAGGCATTGAAACGCCCGAGCGGCGGATTGATGGCCATGACCATCAGGGCACCGACAAACAGCAGACTCAACAGCGGGACCAGCAGCCCGGTTTTGATGTGATCCAGCTCCTGCGGAATGCGGCGGAACAGGTAATTCAGAAGCCGCACAGCCAGACCGGCAGCAAAGCCCGCGACAATGGCCCCCCAGAACCCGCTGGAGATCCAGCCCAACCGGGGGGCGGTGGTTGTGCCGAGCTGTGCCAGGTAGCCGCCCATCAGGCCGGGCATAAAGCCGGGGCGGTCCGCAATGCTGTAAGCGATGAACGCAGCCAGCACGGGGTACATCATCCTGAACGCAGCATTGCCGACGTTCGTCATCATGGTGGTGATGTCGCTGCGGCCAAAAAGGTGCTGCAGCAGCAGGGAAAGCGCCAGCATCACGCCGCCCGCCACAACAAACGGCAGCATGTGGGAGATGCCGCTCATCAGGTGGCCGTAGTATTCGCGGCCCAGCTCCTTCCAGTCGCTGGTGCGGAAGGCGTGCCCGCCGCGGTAGACGGGAGCCTTGCCGGAAACGGCCTTTTCCAGCAGCCTATCCGCGTCGCGCACGGCATCCCCCGCCGAGGCATAGACCAGCCGCTTGCCAACGAACCGCGCCAGCGGGATCGAGCGATCCACCGCCACGATCACGCACTCTGCGGCCTGGATCTCATCATCGGTCAGCTCGTCGTTGACACCGGCAGCGCCGTTCGTCTCGACCTTGAGCGTCAGGCCGCGGGCCTGCGCGGCCTGCTGGAGCGCCTCCGCCGCCAGATAGGTGTGCGCGATTCCGGTGGGGCAGGCTGTCACGGCCAGCAGCTGATAGCCGGGCTTGGCGGCGCCAGGCGCTGCGTCAGACGGGGCAGACGGCGGTTCCTGCGCGTCCTGCTCCTCCCGCGCGGAGATGGCGCGGGAGAATGCCTCGGGGGTCTCGCTCTCCCGCAGGCGGGCGCAGAAATCGGTGTCCAGAAAGAGCGTCGCCAGCTCGGCCAGCACCTGTACGTGCAGGTCGTTGGCTTCGGCGGGGGCGGCGATCATCACCAGCAGGTCCAGCGGCTTGCCGTCCGGTGTGTCGCAGGGCAGCGGCGGGTCCAGCGTCAGCGCAGCCAGCTGCAGCTGCCTGACGGCGGTGCTTTTGGCGTGCGGGATGGCCAGGCCGTTGCCCACACAGACGCCGCCCAGCGCCAGCCGGGCGCGGACGTCCGCCGCGAACACAGCGGTGTCAGTCAGATTGTCAGTCCCGTCCAGCAGTGTAACCATCTGCTGCACTGCACCGGTGAGCGAGTCTGCCCGTTGGCGCAGTGCGACGCAGTCAGGCCGCAGGTAGTTGGCGATGCGCATGGTTTGAGCCTCCGTTTGGTGCCGCTGTGCTCCGTCAGCTGTCGATGCAGCGCGGCTTTTGCGGCGCAGTATTACTAAAAAAGCGGTTCCGCCGCAACGGAACCGCTATGAATGCTGTAAAAATTAGTTGAGCAGGGTCTTCTCCGTCTCGGGATCGAACAGGTGAATCTTGTTGGTATCCATAGCGACAGTGATCTTGTCGCCGCGGCGAGACTTGGAGGTGGGAGCAACGCGAGCCATCAGGTTCTGGCCCTGGTAGGTCAGGTACAGATAGATCTCAGCGCCCATCAGCTCGGAAACCTCAACCTCAGCGCTCAGGTGGCTGTTGGGATGCTTTTCCAGGAACTCCTCGTCGTCCTTGATGTCCTCGGGACGGATGCCGACCTTCAGGGTCTTGCCGACGTAAGCGTCCAGCTTGCCGTCAGCGGTCTTCTCCTTGGGCAGCGGAACCTCGGTGCCGGACAGATCAACGACGAACTGATCGCCGGTCTTCTTCAGGGTGCCGTCCAGGAAGTTCATCTGCGGGCTGCCGATAAAGCCGGCAACAAAGATGTTGCAGGGATAATCGTACAGGTTCTGCGGGGTATCGACCTGCTGGATCATGCCGTCCTTCATAACGACGATACGATCGCCCATGGTCATAGCCTCGGTCTGGTCGTGGGTAACGTAGATGAAGGTGGTAGCCAGCTTCTTGTGCAGCTTGATGATCTCGGTACGCATGCTGGTACGCAGCTTAGCATCCAGGTTGGACAGAGGCTCGTCGAGCAGGAAGACCGCCGGGTTACGGACCATTGCACGGCCCAAGGCAACACGCTGACGCTGACCACCGGACAGAGCCTTCGGCTTACGGTCAAGCAGGTGCTCGATCTCCAGGATCTTGGCAGCCTCACGGACGCGCTTGTCGATCTCGTCCTTGGGCATCTTGCGCAGCTCCAGACCGAAGGCCATGTTCTTGTAAACGGTCATGTGCGGGTACAGAGCGTAGTTCTGGAAGACCATCGCGATGTCGCGATCCTTCGGGGGAACGTCGTTGATCAGACGGTCACCGATGTACATCTCGCCGCCGGAGATCTCCTCCAGACCGGCGATCATACGCAGGGTGGTGGACTTACCGCAGCCGGAAGGACCGACGAAAACGATAAATTCCTTATCCGCGATTTCCAGGTTGAAATCGGGAACGGCAGTAACATTGCCGGGGTAAACTTTCTTAACGTGACGGCAGCTAATGGAAGCCATAATGCTCATCCTCCAAATGTATTCAGTGGTTTCAGCCCGTGTAGAGGGGGCTGTTTCTGTTGACATGATTATAATAACAGGTTATAATCTATTTGAAAATAGCATTTTATTGATATAGAGGTGTCGAAATTGATATTTGACCCGGAAATTTACTGCACCGCTGCCGAAACGGCGGAATTGGACGGCACAGCGCCGCTGGCTCTGGCCGGAGACGGCCTGTGGGTGGGGGTGCTTTCCCGCGGGGCGTGCCTGCTGGACGGCGTTGACCGCCCGGGCCAAAGCGGCGATATTCTGCTGGGCCCTGCCCCCCTGGTGCTGACGCCGCAGAGCGACTGCCACCTGCTGGCCGTGCGGCTGACCGGCCACTGCACGGACGCCTACCTGTTGCAACTGGGGGCGGCGCGCTGGGCGGACGGCGCTGCCTGCCCCGGCGCGGCGGAGCTGATCGCACAGCTGTGCGGCGCGCAGACGGCCCCCATGGCCTACGCGCTGCTCTGCGCCGCAGCCAAGGCCGACGAGACCGCCCGTCCCCTGCCGCCGCTTGTGGCCGAGGCCGTGGCGGCCATCCGCCAGAATTATATGGCGCTCTACGGCGTCGAGGAGCTGAGCGAGCAGCTCGGCGTGACAAAAAGCCATCTGGTGCGCGTCTTTAAGCAGGAGATGGGGGTGCCGCCGGGCAAGTACATGACGAATGTGCGCATCGAGGCAGTCAAGACGCTGCTGCTGACCGATGAGTACAATCTGGACATGATCGCGGGCCTGACGGGGTTTTCCGGGGCCAATTATCTGTGCCGCGTCTTTAAGCGGGAGGTGGGCCTATCCCCCGCGGCCTGGCGCACCGCCGCCGCACCCCTGCCCGCCGTACCCAAGCTCCCGCCGAGAAGTCAGGAGATGTATGTGTAAAAGAAAGGCTTCCCCCTTGGGGGAAGCTGTCAGCGGCCCCGCCCGCTGACTGATGAGGGGCAGCCTTGCCACTATTACCCGTTTACGGCCTGTCGCGGCAAGCTCTCCCCCTCATCCGGCCCTGCGGGGCCACCTTCCCCCTAAGGGGAAGGCTTTTGGGGGTCAATCCTCCTTCGCCCAGCCGTAGCTGCACCGCACTGCCTTATTCCAGCCCTTCAGCCGTCTGGTGCGCTCTTCGTCGGGGATGCCCGGCATAAACTCACGGTCCACCGACCAGTTTTGCAACACGTCCTCGGTGCTGCTCCAATAGCCGACGGCCAGCCCGGCCAGATACGCCGCGCCCAGCGCCGTCGTTTCCACGCAGCAGGGACGCTTGACCGGCAGGTTGCTGATGTCCGCCATCGTCTGCAGTAAGTAATTGTTCGCGCACGCGCCGCCGTCCACCTTGAGCGCCGTCAGGTCAATGCCGGAATCCGCCTGCATGGCGGCCAGCACATCGTTGATCTGGTAGCACAGGCTGTCCAGCGTCGCGCGGATGATGTGGTTCTTGTTCACGCCGCGGGTCAGGCCCACGATGGTGCCGCGGGCGTACTGGTCCCAGTGCGGCGCACCCAGACCGGTGAACGCAGGCACGACGTAGCAGCCGTTCGTGTCCCTGACCTTCTGCGCCATGTACTCGCTGTCGCGGGCGTCCTCCAGCAGATGCAGCTCGTCCCGCAGCCACTGGATAGCTGCGCCCGCCACAAAAATCGAGCCTTCCAGCGCGTAATTTACCCTTCCGTCCAGCCCCCACGCCACGGTGGTGACCAGCCCGTTTTGGGAGAATACCGGCTTCTCGCCGGTGTTCATCAGCAGAAAGCCGCCCGTGCCGAAGGTGCTCTTGGCCTCGCCCTTGGTAAAGCAGGTCTGGCCGAACAGCGCGGCCTGCTGGTCGCCCGCCGCCCCCGCGATCTTGATCTCGCCGCCGAAGTGCATCGGGTCGGCGTACTCGTAGAACTCGCTGTTGGGCACGGGACGCGGCAGCATACAGCGCGGTATATCGAGAATTTTCAGTATCTCGTCGTCCCAGTCCAGCGTGTGGATGTTGAACATCATCGTCCGGCTGGCGTTGGAGTAGTCGGTCACGTGGATCTTGCCGCAGGTCAGCTTCCAGATGAGCCACGTCTCCACCGTGCCGAACAGCAGGTCGCCGCGCTCGGCACGCGCACGCACGCCGGGCACGTTGTCCAGGATCCACTTGAGCTTTGTGGCCGAGAAGTAAGCGTCGATGACCAGCCCGGTCTTTTGCCGGATCAGGTCGGTCAGGCCGCGGGCCTTCAGCTCGTCGCAGTACTCGCTTGTGCGGCGGCACTGCCAGACAATGGCGTGGTAGACCGGCTCGCCGGTGTCACGGTCCCAGACGATGGTCGTCTCGCGCTGGTTCGTGATGCCGATGGCGGCGATGTCCTCCGCCGACGCGCCGACCTCGTTCATGGCCGACAGCGCCACGCCGAGCTGGGTCGTCCAGATCTCGTTGGCGTCATGCTCGACCCAGCCGGGCTTGGGGAAATACTGGGTGAACTCCTTTTGCGCGACGCTGCACATCTCGCCCCTGGCGTTAAAAAGGATGCAGCGGTTGGACGTGGTGCCCGCGTCCAGCGCCATGATATATTTTTGCTTTGTCATCGCGGTTTCTCCTTTTTACAGCAGAAAATCGATCCGTGTCTTTATTATACAGGATGTTCAGATTTTATGCGCGTGGCAAAACCGCCAAATTTTTCACCCTATTTTTGGCAAGGCTGGCGTTGGGCGGGGCGGGCACGGCATACCGGATGGTGCGGAGATGCCCCGTATAAGCTCGTATAGGCTATAAAAATACCGAAGCGGTACGCCCATGATTTCCGGGCACGCCGCTTCGGTCTTTTTAGGGTTTTGTCTCAGGGGGCTTTTTCCGGCTCTTGGGCAGCTCCTCCGCCGCGGCAATCGCCACAGCGGTCACCTCCACCGCACCGGCCTCCAAAAGTGCCAGCGCACACGCCGACGCCGTCGCACCGGTTGTGATAATGTCATCGATCAGCAGCACCCGCCTGCCGGTCAGGTCTGTGCCGGGGCGGCAACCAAACGCGCCCCTGGCGTTTTGCAGGCGCTGCTCGCGGGTAAGCTCCTTCTGCGGGCGGCCCCGGCGCTTGATGTACAGCGGTGTCTCCACCGGGACCCCCAGCACCGCGCCCAACCGGCGCGCCAGCAGCAGCGGCAGACCCGGCATACCGGGCAGCGGCTGGCGGGGCGGCACCGGCACAATGCAGCTGTACAGCGGCAGCGCAGTCGCACCCGCATACTGCGGCATTTTTCCGGGCTGCTTGGCCGGCAGTGCGCCGAACACCAGCACGGCCACACGGTCCGCCAGCTCCCGGGCATACCAAAAGCAGTCGCCCCGCTTGCAGCGCAAAATGGCTGTACGTACAATATCCTCGTAATAATACGCCGCGGCAGCCTCCCGCACGGCGTAAAAATCGTGTTCGCCCTCCGGCAGACGCGCCGGAATGTGCTGTAAGCGCATTTCCTCGGGCACGCAGGCCGGGCAAACCGTGCCCTGCAGTGCGTCCGGCCCCAGCAATGACCCGCAAAACGGACAGCGCCGCGGGAAAAGCAGGTCCGGCAGACGGCGCAGCTGCGCAAAATCCGTGCGCACTTAATAGAAGCCGCAGCCGTGCTTGCCGTTCTGCTTGACACGGTACAGCGCCTTGTCAGCATCCTTGAAGATGCTCTCGCCGGGGTTTGCGCGATCCGTAAAGGCCACGCCCGCGCTCAGCGAGATGGCCGGCAGGTCGTCCGTCGGACAGTACAGCTGATTGTTGATCACCGTGATTTTCTCACGTATGGTATAACTCAATTCCTGATTCACATCCACCATGATAACGGCGAACTCGTCACCGCCGATGCGGCAGACATAGTCGATGCTGCGGAAGGTCGTTTTCAAGAGGTTTGCGACCTTTTTCAGGATCTCGTCACCCACCGCATGTCCGTAAGTGTCGTTGACATGTTTAAAAATGTCAACGTCACAGATAATCATTGCAAACGGCTTCTCGCCGTTCTTATAGATATTCAGGATCTTTTCAAACGAACCGCGGTTCAGTGCGCCGGTCAGCGCGTCGTGCTCGGCCTCGTGGCGGATGATCTTCTGCGTCTCCTGGTTTTCGCGGTAGACTTCGTTGTAGGTCAGTGCCAGGTCCTGCAATTCTGCCGCGCCCACCACCGGGAAGATCTCCCCGCGCCGGATGCTCTGACCGTAGTCCATCAGCGGTTTTACCACAAAAAAGCGCGTTATCATGCAGATTTCCAGCATGAGCAGTACCAACAGCGCCGCGCACAGCTCAATTTTACGGTACACGCCGGTGAAAACGGTCTCCGCTCCGTTCTGGCGGCTGCGTGTCAGCGCAATCAGGCTGTCCATGCTCTCGGTGATTTTTTCGTTCACATCATCGCGCATATTTTGATATTGGTCGTTGCAAACCAACTGCTGTGCCTTGCGCATTTTCTCGCTGTCTGTCATCGTTATGTCACTGTCATGCAGCGAGACAGACCGGATTTCCGTCGGCCAGTTCGACTCGTCCGCCAGCGTGGCCTGCGCCACAAGCCGCATGGCATACCGATCCGTATAGCTCAGATTTTGCGACGTTGTCATGGCGGATTTCAGCAGCGTGAAAGCATCGTTGTCGCCGTAATGCTCTGCAAAATACTCTAAAGCGTTCTCGCGGCGGCGGGTCGTGTTCAGCTCCTCAAAGTAGTTGTCCATGTACTCCCGCTGACCGGTGGCGGTGTACATCCGCACCTGCTCGATCAGGTAGTCCGACCCGCTTTGCAGCTGCCGGGCCAGTGTCTCGCACTGGATGTAATCGTCCGTGGCGGTCTGCATTTGAGCCAACTCCCCCGTGCCCTGCACCGCGAACGCGACGAGCACCACCGCCAACACCAGCGTGGCGACAATATCAAAGATGCTCACCCGCTGTATCCTAATCTTTTTCAACACCCGGCTCGCTTTCCAACCAGAATTTTTATAATATTTCCGATTATTTTGTATAGTATATATAGGTATAGTATACAAAAAGTCAAATCTGATTGCAACTTTATTCGTTTGGCACAATCGACAAATTTGGGGCAGGATTTTTGGCAGGACCTCTTGCCACCGCCGTCGTCTGCGTTTTTCAAATCGTATTATAATATCACATTATTCACAAATAATGTCAGTGT
>ERZ773252.3293-NODE-3293-length-12626-cov-7.563758_pt1 | contig 12626 bp, 10 predicted proteins | sample MGYA00580517_ERZ773252 | MGnify/ENA primary metagenome ERZ773252 (study PRJEB29015, sample SAMEA2737766) | human gut metagenome | biome: human gut; feature: human-associated habitat; material: faeces | place: China | collected 2012 ... | reverse complement strand
CCGCCGGTGGTAATGATGATGTCAGCGCGGTCCTTTGCCTCGCGGACTACGCGCTCGAGACGCGCCGGATTGTCACCGACAACGGTCTGGTAGAATACATTGATGCCCAGCTCGGACAGACCCTGCGAGATCAGCTGTGCATCGGTGTTTACGATGTCGCCCAGCAGGATCTCTGTGCCGACTGCGATAAGTTCTGCGTTCAATGAAAGTTCCTCCTTAAATCAAGGGAATTGCTATTTTAATTACTCATTCCTAATTATTACGGAAGGTGGATAATCTCCACACCCTTAACCGCCTCGTCTACGAGTGCTTCAACGTCGAGGTGGCTCTCTGCCTCGAGGATCTTCGGCATCTTCGGCTTGGTATTCGGGTGCTTCGGGGTGAATACGGTGCAGCAGTCCTCGTAGGGGAGGATAGAGGTCTCAAAGGTGTCGATTTTACGGGCGATCGTGACAATTTCCTCCTTATCCATGCCGATGCAGGGACGGAATACCGGCAGGTCGCACACCGCGCCGGTAACGGCCATGGCGGGCATGGTCTGGCTGGCAACCTGACCGAGCGACTCACCGGTGATGAGCGCACCGCAGCCGTACTCAACAGCTACGCGCTCGGCAATGCGCATCATAAAGCGGCGCATGATGAGCGTGAACAGCTCCTCGTGGCACTTGTCGCGGATCTCCTCCTGAATGTGGGTGAACGGCACGACCATAACGCTCATGCGGCCGCACCATGCGGTCAGCTTGCGGCCCAGCTCAAGCACCTTCTCCTTGGCGCGCTCGGACGTATACGGATAGCTGAAAAAGTGGATGCCGCACAGCTCCAGACCGCGCTTGGCCATCATCCAGCCGGCAACAGGGGAGTCAATGCCGCCGGAGAGCAGCAGCGCTGCACGGCCGTTCGAGCCGATCGGCATGCCGCCTGCACCTGGAACCGGACCGGCGTGAACGAAGGCGTACTTCTCGCGCATCTCAACGTGTACGGTCAGGTCGGGATGGTGCATGTCCGGATGAACATCAGGGAACAGATCAGCAAGCTCGCCGCCGACGTGCTGGCTGATCTCTGTCGATGTCATCGGGAATTTCTTGTCGCCGCGCTTGGACTCGACCTTGAACGTCTTAGCCGCGGCAAAGTTGGGCGCAAGGTAGTCCTTTGCGGTCGCAATGACACTCTCGAGCGTCTTTTCCGGACATACCGCCGCACGGGAGATGGTGGCAAAGCCGAATACACGGCTTGCGCACTCCATAACCGCATCTGCGTCCGCATCGTCCGGAATCTCCACATAAACGACCGACTGACGCATGGTGATCTCGCAGTCTGCAACGTGCGCCATGCGGCGCTTGAGGTTTTTCAGCAGACGATCCTCGAAGGTTTTGCGGTTGAGTCCCTTGAGGACGATCTCACCGCACTTGAGCAGTAATACTTCTTTCATTTATTGTCTCCTTGATGGTAAATTTATTTGTTTGCGCTGATGATTTCCTTCTCCTCGGCGGTCATCAGGCTGTCGCGGTCGGCGCTGTCCGAGCCGAACTCCAAGCGGGTCTTGACGTAATCATCATCCGGCAGGTTGAACACCTGTGCCAGATAGTTTAAGTAAACGTCCGCCATGATTTCCAGCTTGCCGTAATCGGTTTCCCACGGTACGAGCGACTGCGTGCCGACGCTGACCGTGCCGTCCTCCCGGCGGTCGATCTTGACCGGCAGACTGCATTCCTCTGCACGCCTTTCGGCAGTGTCCGGCAGGCTGTCGTAAATGCCCTCCATCCAGAAGCGGCATTTGCCGTCATATACGGCGAGCTTCTGCTCCGAGCCGTCCGGTTTGGTGATGGTTTTGTATTCCATATAGATTAAACTCCTTGTTTTTGTTCCTCGTCAATGGTCCCGCGAAAATAAGAAACAAGAACACCGTATTTTTCGCCATCCTTGTTTGCGGAAAAGGCGTAACAGTCGGACTTGTCAGCCGGTTCGGGCGCAGTAAAGTAGAGAGCCTCGCTGTCACGACCGTCTTTATACGCGGTATTGTTATTGGGATTGACTTTGTAGTAAACACAGTCTGTGTAGCCTGCCTGCTCAACGATATTCTGTGCCTGCGATGCGGTAATCGGGTGGGTAATCAGCAGAAATGCACCGGTAATACACAGAACAGCTACCATAGCAGCCGCATAGGCAGTGGAATTTTGCTCTCGATATCTTAGCTCGATAATGCTCAATGTAGCCCAAAGCGGCAGGAAAATCCAGTTATCGAGAGAATACGGTTCAATACACAGCACATACGGGATAGTGCAGAGGATAGCACACCATATCAGCTGACAGAGCCGTGTGACGATATGGTTAGGCGGAAACCACGGTTCTCGTTCCTCGCCTGTGCGCCCTGCGGCTGATGCAATAAAAACAGCGCAGGTAGCGCCAATCAGCACAGGATTGTCCAGCAGCATCCGGCCGTACACGAAGAAGTGCAGACCGAAAATCACGGCCGTGCAGATACAGCAGATACCGGCGTTCATAATATGTTTTTTGCTCATAACCCTACCTCCTCGCAATAATTCCTAATTACGAATTAGCTTATCTGCGGAACATTTTCGCGCCCTTTTTGACCGCAGCAACAAACGCATCCACATCTTCCTTTGTGTTGAACGGTGCAAACGACACGCGCAGCGCGCTGTCCGTGCGCGCCTTCGGCAGACCGAGTGCCTTGAGCACACCGCTCTGCTTGCCCTTGGAGCAGGCTGAGCCGCTGGAAATGTAAACCTCGTCCCCCTCGAGTACATGCAGCATGACCTCGCTCTTGCAGCCGGGCATGGAAAGATTGACAACATGCGGAATGTCGCCCTCGCCGTTAATTGCAGCATCCGGCAGCTCGGCGCTGACCTGCTGCTTGAGGTAGTCGGCCAGCTCCTGCACATGGGCGTAATCCTCGTCGAAATGCGCCATGCGAATCTCGCACGCCTTGGCAAATGCGGCAATATTCGGCACGGCCTCGGTGCCCGGGCGCATGCCGCGCTCCTGACCGCCGCCGAACGTCAGCGGAGGCAGGCGCAGGCCCTTTTTCACATACAGCGCACCGATGCCCTTGGGTGCGCCGATTTTGTGGCCGGAAACGCTCATCAGGTCACAGTTCCATTTTTTCGGCGTCAGGCGTACACGGCAAAGACCCTGTACGGCATCAATATGGAACAGCGCCTTGGGTGCCTTGGCCTTGAGCAGCTTTCCGAGCTGTTCGACCGGCTGTACCGTGCCGATCTCGTTGTTGACCAGCTGGCAGGAGAGAAGAATCGTGTCCTCGGTCAGTGCTTCGCTCAGCACCTCGGGCGTGATGTGACCGGTTGCATCCGGCGCAAGGAAAACCACGTCGAAGCCGTCCGCAGCAAGCTGCTTTGCGGTGTTGACGGTTGCCGCGTGTTCGATCTCGGTCGTGATGATACGGCCCTTTTTATGTCGGTTGAGGTGAGCGGTACCGCGCAGGCTAATGTTGGTGCTCTCCGTGCCGCAGGCGGTGAAATATACTTCCTCGGGCAGACAGCCGAGCGCAGACGCGACCGTCCTACGGCTATCCTCAAGCAGATGCGAGGCCTCCAGACCCATGCGGTGCAGGCTGGACGGATTGCCGAACTCCTCGCACATCGCGTGAACGGCCGCTTCGGCTGCTTCGGGCAGCACGCGGGTCGTCGCCGCGTTATCAAGATAATGCATAGAAAAACGAACTCCTTCATCGGGGCAGACCGCCGTGCGGCCATACTTCCCGCTATTATAAAATATTTTACAACGGCGGGCCGTCTTTTACAAGACAAAAACGTGCAAAACGGCATTGAAAAGTAGAGAAGGGTATGCTATAATTTCAAGGGTATGATCCATACATATATAAAGTATATCGCGTGACAAGAGCACGTTGCAGATAGAAAGGGAGGAAATCCTATGCCAGGTAAGGTAATTCTCGGCGCTCAGTGGGGCGACGAAGGCAAGGGTAAGTTTATTGATATTTTCGCAGGCAAGGCGGATCTGGTTGTCCGCAGCCAGGGCGGCAACAATGCCGGTCACACCGTTGTAGCCGGCGGTGAGAAGTACAAGCTGCAGCTGATTCCGTCCGGCATCCTGTATCCGGAGTGCGTCAACGTCATCGGCCCGGGTGTTGTTGTCAATCCGAAGGCTGTCCTCGGCGAGATCGACGGCCTGCACGAGAAGGGCGTTTCCACCGACAAGCTGTTCATCGACGCACGCTGCCACTGCATCATGCCGTGGCACCTTGAGCTGGATGCGCTCAGCGAGGCGGAGAAGGCCAAGGAAGGCACCGCGATCGGCACCACCAAGAAGGGCATCGGCCCGACCTATATGGACAAGTCCGAGCGCAGCGGCATCCGCATGCACGATTTTGTAGACGCAGAGCGTTTCGAGGAGGTTATCCGCGAGACCTGTGCCCGCAAGAACCGCGTGATCACCGGCGTTTACGGCGGCGAGCCGATCGACGCGGACGCTGTTATCGCAGAGTACAAGGTTTACGCAGACCGTCTGCGTCCGATGGTGCGCGACACCACCGTTATGACCTATGACGCCATCAAGTCCGGCAAGGAAGTGCTGTTCGAGGGTGCGCAGGGTACACTGCTCGACCTCGACATGGGCACCTATCCGTATGTTACCTCGTCTCATCCGGTAGCAGGCGGCTGCTGCATCGGTTCCGGTGTCGGCCCGACTGCCATCAACGAGATCATGGGTATCTTTAAGTCCTACACTACCCGTGTAGGCGAGGGTCCGTTCCCGACCGAGCTGTTCGACGAGACCGGCGACTACATCCGCAATGCAGGCGGCGAGTTCGGTACCGTTACCGGCCGTCCGCGCCGTACCGGCTGGTTCGACGCAGTCGTTGCACGCTACGCGGTTCGTGTAAACGGTCTGACCGACGTTGTCATCAACAAGATTGACCCGCTGCGCGGCCTGCCGAAGCTCAAGGTCTGCGTTGCATACAAGCTGAAGAACGGCGAGACCGTTACCGAGTTCCCGGCAAACTTCATGGATCTGGTAGACTGTGAGCCGGTTTACGAGGAGTTCGACGGCTTTGATGAGGATATCACCAACTGCCGTTTCTTCGAGGAACTGCCGGCAACCGTGCAGTCCTACATCAAGGAGCTGGAGCGCATCATTGAGTGCCCGATTACCATGCTTGGCGTAGGTCCTGCTCGTGATCAGGTTATGACGATCAAATAATTCGTCCGAAACCATGCTTTCGGACGAGAGGGACGTACCGAGCCAATGGCTCGGATACGTCCTATACGGGATTTTGCGCGTCCGCCTTGGCGGGCACACAAAATCCCTTTTTTCTTGTAAAAAAACGCAGGCGCTATCCTTGCGCGGCTATGTCCGCGCTGCGCGCGCATGTCCTGCGTTTTTTTGCATTTGCACGGCAAACGCGATTGAATGCCGCCGTGAAACGGCGGTCGTGCACGGCACGGGACAATGACTCAGATTTCTGAACGAAATCCTGTCATAAATCCTGTCATGTAGTTGCGGTTTGCAAGCAAACCGGAATTTTATATGTGCTTTCGCACGAAAAAAGGACGCATATTATGCGTCCTTTTTGGAACGGATTAAATAGCTGCGTTCATTCTCCATTCTCCATTTTCAATTCTCAATTCGGCAATCAGTCGCCCATCGACAGTCCGAGCGCTCTTGCCTGCTGTACCAGTTCGCCATCGGGCGGAACGGTTTTCAGCTTGCCTGCGACCTCGGTCAGCGGAACCGGCACGATATGGTTATCCTGCAGCGCAACCATATAGCCGAACTTTTTCTGCAGGATAAGCTGGGCTGCCGCTACACCGAACCGGCTTGTCAGCACACGGTCGGCAGGGCAGGGAGCGCCGCCGCGCTGATAATGTCCGGGGATGGTGACGCGGATCTCCTGACCGGTCAGCTCCTTGAGTTCGTCTGCAATGCGGTAGGAGATAGACGGATAGGTCATCGCCTCACGGGCAGCCTTGAATTCCTTTTTGCTCAGCTTGGCCTCGTCCTGACTTATCGCGCCCTCAGCCACTGCAATGATCGAGAATCGTTTGCCCGCCTTGGCACGCTTTTCAATCGCTGCGGCAATCTTTTTTGCGGAGTAGGGGATTTCCGGAATAACGATGACATCCGCGCCGGAGGCAATGCCTGCGTACAGCGTCAGCCAGCCGGCTTTATGTCCCATCACCTCCACGATGAACACACGCGAGTGTGAAAATGCGGTGGAATGGATGGAATCAATAACCGTGGACGCGATATCAATCGCGGACTGAAAACCGAATGTCAGCTCGGTGCCCCACAGATCGTTGTCGATCGTCTTGGGCAGCGTTACCACGTTTACACCCTTCATGCTCAGCAGGTTTGCGGTCTTGTGCGTGCCGTTGCCGCCCAGAATGACCAGACAGTCAAAGCCTGCCTTTTTCACCGTGTGCAGCATTTTATCCAGCTTGGTCTCCTCGCTGTCCTCGATGGTCTTGCGCATTTCCTTGAACGGCTGGCGCGACGTACCGAGAATGGTGCCGCCGACCGTCAGAATATCCGAAAAATCCTCGGGCAGCATTTCGTGGTAATCGCCCTCGATCAAACCGCGGTAGCCGTCCCGAATACCATAGATGGTTACTTTATCTCCCAGTTCGTTATACAGTGTTTTCGCTACACCGCGCAGTGCCGCGTTCAGACCCTGACAGTCGCCGCCGCTGGTCAGCATACCAATCTTTAACATACTCGTCTGCCTCCTGACTCTGTTTTCCACATTCTGCATATTGTACAATGCGCAGTATCGTATTTTTACTATATCCTATTTGGTGTAAATTGAAAAGATACTTTACACAGATTCCACCGTTTTTTCACATGGATTTTTTGTGACTTTCGGCAGTTGCATATTGAGCGGCAGATGTGTTATGCTAATGCCAGACAGATTCCCTGCAACTGACGGACACAGGTGGAGCGCAAACCACCGGGGAGCAGGGAGTTCCGTAATCAGATGCACCGTGAAGTGTATCTCAATGCCGACCGTCTGGGCAGTGTCGCAAGTAATACGCGATGCTGTCCTTTTTTTGTTACCATAAAAAGGACAGCAGACAGCACAAACAGGAGGAAAAGAACATGAACGCATGGAACAACTTTAATGGCGGCAACTGGGAAAACGAGATCAATGTCCGCGACTTTATCCAGAAGAATTACACCCCGTATGATGGTGACGGCGCTTTTCTGGCTCCGGCTACCGCACGCACGACTGCGCTGCGTGAGAAGTTCGATGCACTGCTCGCGGAGGAGCGCGAAAAGGGCGGTGTCCGTAATATCGACACCGAGACCGTTATCACTATCACGGCCTTTGGCCCGGGCTATCTCGACAAGGACAATGAGGTTATCGTCGGCCTGCAGACCGATGAGCCGCTTAAGCGTGCATGCAATCCGTTCGGCGGCATGCGTATGGTCCGTGATGCGTGCAAGCAGTACGGCTACGAGGTTTCTCCCAAGATTGAGGAGGAGTTCAAGTACCACAAGACCCACAACGACGGCGTATTCTCCGCATACACCAAGGACGTTCGTGAAGCGCGTCACGTTGGTCTGCTGACCGGCCTGCCGGATGCTTACGGCCGCGGCCGCATCATCGGTGACTACCGCCGCGTTGCACTGTACGGCGTGAACCGCCTCATCGAGGAGAAGCAGAAGGACAAGGATGCACTCGGCAGCGTGCCGACCACCGAGAAGGAAATCCGCTGCGCGGAGGAGCTGAGCGACCAGATCAAGGCGCTCAAGGACATGATCGCAATGGCGGCTTCCTACGGCTTTGATATCACCCGTCCGGCGGAGAACGCAAAGGAGGCCGTTCAGTGGCTGTACTTTGGCTATCTGGCCGGCATCAAGGAGCAGAACGGCGCCGCAATGAGCCTCGGCCGAACCTCCACCTTCCTCGATATCTACTTTGAGCGCGATATTGCGGCAGGTCTCATGACCGAGTCCGAGGCACAGGAGATCATGGACGATTTCGTTCTGCACCTGCGTATGGCGCGTCACCTGCGCACGCCGGAGTACAACGAGCTGTTCGGCGGCGACCCGATGTGGATCACCGAGGCAGTCGGCGGCATCGGTGAGGACGGTCGTCACATGGTTACGAAGAACAGCTACCGCATGCTCAACACCCTGTACAACCTGAACGCTGCCGCAGAGCCGAATCTGACCGTTCTGTGGAGCGAAAATCTGCCGGAGAACTGGAAAAAGTTCATCGCAAAGGTATCCATCGACACGGATGCGCTCCAGTACGAGAACGATGACGTTATGCGCCCGTACTACGGCGATGATTACGCAATCGCGTGCTGCGTATCCGCGATGCGCGTCGGTAAGGACATGCAGTTCTTCGGTGCGCGTGCCAACATCGCCAAGCTGATGATGATGGCGATCAACGGCGGCCGTGACGAGAATAAGTTCGAGCAGGTCGGCCCGGAGATGCCGGTCATGGACGGCGATGTGCTGGATTATGAGGAGGTTCTCCGCCGCATGGACTTCTACCGTCCGTGGCTGGCTAAGACCTACGTTTCCGCGATGAACACCATCCATTACATGCACGACAAGTACGCCTATGAGAAGAGCCAGATGGCGCTGCATGATACCGAGGTGCGCCGCCTGATGGCATTCGGCATTGCGGGCATGAGCTGCATGGCGGATTCGCTCTCCGCGATCAAGTATGCCAAGGTAAAGCCCATCCGCAATCCGGAGAACGGCATTATCGTTGATTTCGAGATCGAGGGCGATTTCCCGAAGTTCGGCAATGACGACGACCGCGTAGATCAGATCGCGTGTGAGCAGGTCGAGAAGTTCTATCAGGCACTGACGCAGTTCCCGCTGTACCGCGGTGCGATCCACACGATGTCCATCCTGACCATCACCTCCAACGTTATGTACGGCAAAAAGACCGGCAACACGCCGGACGGCCGCCGTCACGGCGAACCGCTGGCACCGGGCGCAAACCCGATGAGCGGCCGCGACGTTTCCGGCGCGCTGGCTTCCCTCAACTCGGTTGCAAAGCTGAGTTACACCTACTGCCGCGATGGTATCTCCAACACGTTCTCCATCACGCCGGGTGCGCTCGGCAAGACCGATGAGGAGCAGGTGAACAACCTTGTTGCCATCATGGGCGGATACTTCGCGCAGAATGCACATCACCTGAACGTAAATGTGCTCAACCGCGAAACCCTGATGGCGGCTTACGAGCATCCGGAGCAGTACCCGAACCTGACCATCCGTGTTTCCGGCTACGCGGTAAACTTCTACAAACTGAGCCGTGAGCAGCAGCGTGAGGTTATTTCGCGTACCTTCCACGAGGCAATTTAACCTCTAAGGGGGACGCTGTCCCCCTTAGATACCCAACCGGTTCCTTGCGAAACCGTTTGGGATAACCCCCTCTCGCCCGCACAGCGGACGAGGACGCGCCGCCGCGGCGCGGGCAGAGGTATGGTTCCGCGGCAAAGCCACGGAGCCATTTATTTTTCCCGAATAGAAAGGAAAGTGGCAATATGACCGGAAACATTCATTCCATCCAATCTCTCGGCGCGGTGGACGGCCCCGGCGTGCGATACGTCGTATTTATGCAGGGCTGCCCGCTGCGGTGCGTCTATTGCCACAATCCCGATACCTGGCTGACCGAAGGCGGCTCACCGACCGACGTGGACGAGCTGGTCCGCAAGGCTCTCCGGTTTCGTCCGTACTGGAAGAATGGCGGCGGCGTAACCGTCACCGGCGGCGAACCGCTCCTGCAGGCCGAATTTGTCGAGGAATTCTTCGCTAGGCTGCATGAGCACGGCGTACACACCGCGCTCGATACCTCCGGCGTGGGCAATCTATCCAAAGCGGAAAAGGTGCTCGCGCACACGGATTTGGTTCTGTGCGACCTGAAATTCCTCACCAAAGCGGATTATCTCAAGAACTGCCGCGCGGATTTCGACCAGATCGAGCGTTTCCTGCAGCTGACCGCGATGAAAAACGTGCCGCTGTGGATTCGGCATGTGGTTGTGCCCGGTCTGACCGATGGTATGGACCATTTACGCCGCGTCAAAGCCAAGGCGGAAAGCTATCCCAACTTTGAAAAGCTGGAGTTCCTGCCGTTCCACAAGCTGTGCATGGAAAAATATGAACGGCTCGGTCTGGAATTTCCGCTGAAGGATACGCCTGCCATGAACCCGGATGCCCTGAAAACCATGGCCGCACAGCTGTAACACGGAAAATTTACTCGCAAATCGCTCTTGTTCAATTATGCGGTGTTGCCTTAGAAACAAACCTTTCAAATTCTGTTCAAAATTCGTTCACACATTTTGCGGCAAAGTAGGGTATACTAACATTGTCGATGAGGGAAGCCGCAATCCCGAACGACACAGCCTACTGATTTTTTTATTTCTCTTTTACCCCCTTTATTTTGTGAAATGACCGAAAACACCCTGTTTCCGTTCCCCCTCGGAGGCAGGGCGTTTTCCTGTACGAAACCGGGTTTTCGGCAGTACACAAACCTTTCAAATTCTGTTCAAAATTCGTTCACACATTTTGAAGCAAAGTGCGGTATACTAACATTGTCGATAAGGGAAGCCGCAATCCCGAATCGATAGTCATCTACAATCTTTTATTTCTCTTTTACCCCCTTTATTTTGTGAAATGATCGAAAACACCTCGGTTCCGTTTCCCCCACGGAGTCGGGGTGTTTTCCTGTCTCGGAGTATCTTTGAAATAGTTAAGCAGGGTACTTGTTTACATTGTAAAAAATATTTCAAGGTCTGTTCATGATTTGTTCACAATTAAAGGGCGCCTGCGCGATATACTATAGGTGTCAGTAAGAGTTACCCCTTTTCTCAAGCTGACAACCTCTTTTCTTTGATTTTATCACCTTTTCTTAAACTCTTTTCATTTGCATCAACGAGAACGCCCTGTTTCCTTCCCCCGGGAAACAGGGCGTTTCTCTTGATTTATCGCCAGACTGCAGTTTGGACGATAAGCCGTTTTCTTTGCAGATCCTTCACAGCATATTCAAATTTTGTTCACACATTCAGCATAAAAAGACAGTATACTGTACTTGTCAGTGAGGGAGAGCCGCAAATCCCGCATTGACGTCATCCGATTTTTTTCATTTCTCTTTTTTCCCTTTTTTCAATTTGTGTTATTAACCGAAAGCACCGTTGTTTCGTTCCCCCGCGAAACAGCGGTGCTTTCCCGTTTTTGGCATTTGTCAATAAATAAGCCGGTGCGATGCTTGCGGAAAGTTTCTTTTTAGGGTATACTGTATTCTATGCAAGATATATAGGTAAGGAGTTGTTTTTTATGGGTTGCTCGCATAATTGCGATAGCTGCTCGTCTAACTGCGGCGGCGAAAAGAGCCTCAAGGTTGCAGCCAATCCGGCGGCCTCTGTTAAAAAAGTCATCGGCGTTGTTTCCGGTAAGGGCGGCGTAGGCAAGAGCCTGCTCACCTCGATGATGGCGGTCGGCATGACGCGCAAGGGTTATTCCTGCGGTGTGCTGGATGCCGACATTACCGGTCCGTCTATCCCCAAGACCTTCGGCGTACACGGTCAGCTCGAGGGCTGCGAGGAAGGCATTCTTCCGGCACGCAGCGAAGGCGGTGTACAGATGATCTCGATCAATCTGGTACTGCCGCATGAGGACGATCCGGTTATTTACCGCGGTCCGATCATCGCGGAGACTGTCAAGCAGTTCTGGTCGGACGTTGTATGGGACGACGTGGACTTCCTGTTTGTCGATATGCCTCCCGGAACGGGCGACGTACCGCTGACCGTGTTCCAGTCCCTGCCGGTGGACGGCATCATCGTTGTTACCTCGCCGCAGGATCTGGTCTCCATGATCGTCGGCAAGGCGGTTAAGATGGCGAAGATGATGAACATTCCGGTGCTCGGCATCGTGGAGAACTACAGCTATCTGGCATGCCCGGACTGCGGCAAGCATATTTCGGTGTTCGGTGAGAGCCATATCGACGAGGTAGCCGCACACTACGAGCTGCCGGTGCTGGCAAAACTGCCGATCGACCCGAAGCTGGCTGCGGCGGTTGACGCAGGCAAGATCGAGGATGCAAAGCTGCCGGACGAGCTTTCCGGTGCGCTTAAGACCGTGGAGGGTCTGTTATGAACATTGGCGTAGCATATGAAAACGGCCGGATCGCCAAGAATCTGGGCGACTGCCGTGAGGTGCTCATTATCACCACCGAGGGCCGGGAACCGGTCGGCAAGCGCATTGCCGGGATTGCCGGCACGTCCGCGACCGACCTGATCAAGTTCGCCGGTCTGGAGCAGATCGACGTGCTCATCTGCGGTTCGCTCGGTTTGGCAACGCGCAACGCACTCGAGATGCTCGGCGTGCTGCTCGTGCCCGGCTGTGAAGGCTCGGCGGAGGAATCCGTAGCGAAATTCCTCGTCGGTGAAAAGCAGGGTGACCCAACCATCCTCGAGATCGGCCGTGAGGAAGATCCGGACGATCCGATGGCATGCATGCACGACTGTGCAAAGTGTTCCGGCTGCGGCCCGAGCGAGCTGCTCAAGCAGATTCCGGTCGAGGAGATCAAGTAAAAACATAAAAACCACCGATTTTCGGTGGTTTTTATGTTTCCAATGGAGAATTGAAGATGGAGAATGAATGTTCAGATGAAG
>ERZ773252.3285-NODE-3285-length-12645-cov-3.826529_pt1 | contig 12645 bp, 8 predicted proteins | sample MGYA00580517_ERZ773252 | MGnify/ENA primary metagenome ERZ773252 (study PRJEB29015, sample SAMEA2737766) | human gut metagenome | biome: human gut; feature: human-associated habitat; material: faeces | place: China | collected 2012 ... | reverse complement strand
GTCGTAGTAGTCGTTGTGGTTGTGGTACTTCCTGCCCGATACAAGCCAATATCATCAAAATACCAAACGCCGGTACCCGGATTGCCGTTCTGTCCGGTATAAATCGAGAACTCTGAAACGCCCTGCAAAGTTGGGGTTTCTGCAGCAGTGCCCCACTGCTGGACATGGAAATCGGAGAACGGAATCTTGACTTCCTGCCAGCCTGTTTCTGCGGTTACTTTCTGAATGCTCTCCCAGTAAGCACCTGCTCCGTCTACAAATTGGAACGTGGTTTCCCGATTGCTGCCGTCTGACAGAATCCAGAAGCGAACCCCGTCAAAGCCTGTCCAATTTGCATTGCTCAGCTTTTTGGTTGCTCCGCAGTAACCTGCTCCGCCGTCTGCAACAGAATAATCATATTTCATCGCATAGCTGCCGTTCTTGGTATGTTCGGCATCCAAAGAAATCTTTAAAGTATCACCATTCACATTTGTTGTATAAGCAGCTGCAAGGGCTGTATCTTCTCCATAGGATTCAAAGTCATCAATCACGCTGCGTTTCTGTGCTTCTTCTGCAGCACTGTAAACCCGAATTTTTACTTTTGGCTGGTTGCCCTCTGAGGTCAGCAACTGAATCGTATGTTCTCCCGTTGCAACATCAGAAAAGACAGAAGCAGAAACGGTAATCGTATCTTCTGTTTGTTCGTAATCTGTTCCAGCAGTCAGGATGGTATCATCCAGCTGCAAACCAGTCACTGTTCCGCTCTGCATCTCATAAGAAAGCAGAACATCCATCGGGTTATCCTTGTCCACAACCGTATTCTTTGTGTAAAGGCTGTTCATCGGGGTTTTGTCTTCCATACGAGCAGCATGCTGCTGGAAGTAGGTCAGAATCGGGTCACCATCCATGACCGTGAATTCACTCAGCTTGCGGTCATTGAATTCCCAGAACAAACCGCCTGCTGCATCGTATTCTTCAATCGTATCGAAAACCGCTTTCCAATAGTCTTCATATTCTGCCTCCGGCAAAGAACTATGCACATTAAATTCTGTGACTACAAACGGCTTTCCCACTTCCTGATGGGCATCTTCAATCCACTGCACCATGGTGTTTTTGGTGTCTTCCGGTGTCATGTTTGCCCAATGTTCATCCGGATATGGATGAGCCGAACAAAAGTCAATATACGGGGACTGCTGGATATAGACGAATGGATTTCCTTCATCTCCGCCAAATCCATAGTCTACACCGTGTCCTTCCAGCCCTGCATAAACCATGTGGTTCGGGTCAACTTCCTTGATATACGCACCCATTTCATCGACCCAAGCCCGCAGTGTCAAGCCGGTGCTGTCCTCGCCTGCATCCTGATACCGTGGCTCATTCATCAAATCCCACGCAAAGACGGTCGGGTCATCTTTATACTGCACGCCTGTAAAATAGTTGGTACGTTCTGCAAAGTGTTTTGCATAATCCTTGTACCACTGCTTACAAGTTTCGTTAGTAAAGTATGCTGCACGGCTCTTGTGGTTGCCGCCGCTGCCAGCACCTGCCCAACTCAGCTTCTTGTCAATTCCACCATAGGCTTCCCAGTAGTTTTCCAGCGTGATAATCACACGGATATTGTGCTGCTGGGCAGAATACATGATATAGTCAAACAGCATAAATTCTGCTTCATTGTATTCGCCCGGTGCGAGTTCAAAACCATGCCATGTTTCATTGGAAAAGCCCCATGTTCGCAAAACCCGAACGCCATTGTCTTCCATCTGCTGCATTCTGGCATCAATGGCTTCCTTGTTCATAAACTTCGTTTCAATTGCCTCGGTCGAATCGTTGCTCGAACCATCGCCCAATGTAAACATATCATAGGAATTACAGCCGGCAAAATAGAACGGTTCTCCATCACACATGAAATGTGTTCCATCGACATAGACAAAGCCCTCTGGAACGGTGGATTCTGTTGCTGCATCGGCCGTCAGCGGCTGTGCCAGAACAGAACCCATTCCGCATACACCCAGTACCACACTGGTGCAAAGTGCTGCAAATTTCTGCAAACCCTTCATATCAAAAATACCTCTCCGTTTTCACGCTTATGCTGGCAGATTCGGAATCATCATCAGAACAAACTGCATCAGAGTCGTGCTGTCACCATCGCCAAGCGAACCATCTGCATTGACATCCGCATTCTTTGTTGCCTGTTCAGACAGTGTAATCTGTCCTGCAAGATACTTGTTCATGGTGATTGCATCCACCAAGTCTACCTTACCATCCAAATTGACATCGCCATAATTGGTGTCTGTATCTGCATCAGTTGTTGTTGTGGTTGTTTCGGATTCAGAACCAGTTGTAACTTCTGTTTCGGTGCTTGTGATTTCTGTGGTTGTTGTGGTTGTGGTTGTTTCACTCGGCTCTGTCGTGGTTTCCGTCGTGGTAACGGTGCTTCCAGTGACGGTAATCGTCAATACCAAATCCGGACAAGTTGCAAAGCCCACATGATAAGTGTGAACACCCTCGGACAGGGTTTCCAGATAGGATTGATTGAACCGGAACTGACTGCCGTTGATGGCAAAGTCTACGCCCTGCTGCAATGCTTCGCCCTCTTCTGTAATGCCGGTCACTGCATGCCCATTGGTAATGATGGTGAAAATCACATCTGCCGGAGCTTGCTTCGAGAAAGTTGCACTGCTTTCTACAACTTCTGCATCCGGAACAGTTGCACCATCCTGATACAAACCGATGTCATCGAAATACCAAACGCCAGTACCCGGATTGCCGTTCTGTCCGGTATAAATGGAATATTCAGAAACACCATTCAATGTCGGTGTTTCAGCGGCAGTACCCCACTGCTGCAAACGGAAATCGGAGAACGGAATCTTGACTTCCTGCCAGCCTGTTTCCGCAGTCACATGCTGAATGCTCTCCCAGTAAGCACCTGCTCCATCAATGAACTGGATGGTGGTGTCCCGATTGCTGCCATCGGATAGAATCCAGAAGTGAATGCCGTCAAAGCCTGTCCAATCTGCACCGTTCAGCTTCTTGGTCGTTCCACAGTAACCTGCTCCGCCATCTGCAACGGAATATTCGTACTTCATTGCATAGTTGCCGTTCTTGGCATGTTCCGCATCCAGAGAAACCGTCAGGGAATCGCCGCTGCTGTTCCGGTGGTAAGCAGCTGCCAATTCTGCATTATCTGCATAGGATTCAAAGTTGTCAATCACACTTTTTTTCTGCGTTTCTGCGTTGGAGTCAATCACGCTCAATAAAACAGTTGGCTGATTGCCGTCGGTGGTCAAAATGGTAATCTTATAGTTGCCCAGTTCCAGCCCTTCCAGAACCTTTGCAGAAATCGTAATCACATTGTCTTCCACCGTATAATCTGTGCCCTCGGTCAACATCTTGTCGCCAAACTGTACACCGGAAACGCTGCCCAGTTCCATCGTTGTCCGCAGCTGGATGTCTGCCGGCTTTACAATATCAAAATTTGCTTTCTTTGGGGAAACGCTGTTCTGTGTATTCTTGGCATCCATCCGCTGTGCGTGTGCCATGATGGCATCGCAAGCATCCTGTGTCGGGTTGCCATTTGCATCGCCCTTATAATAAACAGTATAGCCGTCATAATCCTGATACAGGGTTCCATCTCCGGTCAGAGAGGCCAGCATCCAGTAATTTGTTCCGGCATATTCAACGCCCTCATAGGTGTTCCCCTCGAAGATGTCAAACCATTCATTGTAAACGTCTGCTCGTTCACTCTTGTCTTTCCATCCAAATTCTTCTACGATAACAGGTTTATTCATTGCTGCTGCATCTTCGCCGTGCTTCTTGAACCAGAAGTTTCCCTGTTCCTTGGTCAAGCCCCATTGATCGCAGTAAACATGAATCGTTCCGTAGTCGATATTCGGCAAATTTGTCAGGCTCAGCCAGTCCATACCGGAACTGCCATGATAAACATACTTGTGGTCGCCCTCTGGAAAATCATTGTAACCGTAGTTGTAAAATCCTTCATCGCCGACTGCCAACATATGATTGGAGTCAATGGACTTTACATAGTCACTCATTTCAGATGCCCAATTTTCTACAACATGATTTTCACATCCGGCATCCGATTCACAACGTGGTTCGTTTGCCAGTTCCCAGGAGAAGATGGTCGGGTCATCTTTATATTTGACTCCGGTATACACATTTTCATGATTCAGCAATGTTTTAATGTAATCCTTATACCAACCCTTGATGGTTTCATTGGTATAGAAATCATCGTGCCCTGTGACGTTTTCACCGGCAAGCTGTGCCCACTTTACATACTGGCTCATCCCGCCGAATGCTTCCCAGTTGTTGGTGAACGTAATCAGCAGCCGGACACCTTCCTGCTCTGCCTTATAGATGGCGTAGTCCAACTTCTGCAAGCCGTCTTTTCCCTCATTGACCACTGGTCTTCCAAGGTCAGCATCAAAGTACTGATAATAAACGCCTTCCTTTTCCCCAGAACCGTCTACGCTGTCCGTGAAAACGGTGTATCCATCTTTGTTCACCTTGTCGGTCTTGACACCGGCATCCAGATTGCCCCAGGTACGAATGACTTTCAAGCCCATTGCTGCGGCATCTTCCATAACCTGATCGACTTCATATTGTGGCTTGAAGTTCAGGTAATAGTTGTTCGTTCCGGCATAATAGAAGGTAGAACCATCTAACAAAAACTGTGTGCCGTCGGTCTGTACAAAGCCTGTTCGGTCGGCAGCCTGTACCTTGCTGGGCTGGAAGCCAGCGGCTGCAAATCCGCTGAGTACCAGCGATAACCCTGTTGCGAGTGCGATCCATTTTTTCATGAGAAACCATTCCTTTCTGTACTGGTGTTCCGTGCTTACTTAATCTGTGCTTTTATTTTAGCTTATTTTTCCGTAAATGTCAACTATTTTTTAGCTAAAATCATGCTTTTCTCTTTTCTGAACAAATTTCGCATGGCTGTTTTGCACATATTCAACAATTATCAGCCACATTTTTTGTGATTCGTTGCAAATACCGATTCTTTTTTAGCTAATTTTTTTGATTTTCACAACTAATTTCCTCGCTATTCGCCTGTTGAATTGTAAAATTTCTAAAATTGCAGGCGGCTGCCCTTGACAAATTGGACAGGTTTGATATAATTTAGTTAAAATTAAATTTAAAAAGATGCGGATGCAGGGGTAATTTCTCCGCTTGCATTCCAAAAGGATGTGACTTACTTGGCAAAAGCCGTTCGGATGTCCGATATCGCAGAACAACTACAAATCAGTACTGTAACCGTTTCCAAAGCACTGGCGGGAAAAGATGGCGTCAGCGAAGAATTGCGGAAAAAAATACAGAAACTTGCGGTAGAAATGGGCTATCAGTTTCAAAAAAATAAGCAGGAACAGACGCCCTGCTATACCATCGGTATCATTACCTCCTACCGCTATATTGAAAAAGGACAGTCTTTTTACTGGGCAATGTATGAGCGTGTGCTGTTTCATCTTTCACAGGGCAATCACATCGGCATTTTGGAAGTCATTTCAGAATCCGCTGAACAAACCTGTACAATGCCCCGTTTGATTGCAGAAAATCGGATTCAAGGCTGCATCGTCATAGGAAAATTTTCACTCTCCTACTATAAGATGCTGGAACAAGCTTCTGTTCCATGCTTAGTTTTAGATGCGTTTCAAGCAGAATTGCAGCAGGATTCCGTCATTTCAGACGGCTATTATGGCATGTATCTCCTGACCAAACATCTCCTGCAAGCTGGCCACAGAGAAATTGCCTTTGTCGGCTCTATCGAAGAAACCAGCAGCATTTTAGACCGCTACTATGGCTACTGCCGTGCCATGCGGGAAGCTGGCATTCTCGTGACAGAAAAACAAGTGCTGCCTGACCGAGATGCTGAGGGAAAAATTGCAATCTCTCTCGAAAAACTCTCTAAAATGCCAACTGCATTTGCCTGCAACTGCGATTCGACTGCTTATATCTTGATCAGTCTCCTGCAAAAGGCTGGCTTTTCCATTCCAAATGATATTTCTGTTGTTGGATTTGATGATTTTATTTTTGCGGAATTGTCAAATCCGCCAATCACTACATATGCAGTTGATATCAATTTAATGTCAAAAAAAGGCGTGCGGCAGCTATTAGCTCGCATTAAAAACCCTGCAATACCCATCCGGCATATTGTTGTCAGCGGAACGATGATTCATCGAAAGAGCGTCCGGAATCTGCCACTCGCAGAGCCTGCATCACTTACATCAAAAGAAGGGAATCCAGCATGATTTTATTATCTGCACAAAATCTTTCAAAAACTTATCTGGAACGAACCGTCTTGAATGACGTTTCGTTTTTTCTCAACGAAGGCGACCGAGTTGGCATTGTCGGCATCAACGGGACGGGAAAATCTACCTTGCTGCGGATTCTTGCCGGCGTGGAAGAACCGGACAGCGGAACGGTCATCCGCACCAAAGGCATCCGGATTTCTTACCTACCGCAAATTCCAGATTTTGCAGAACATGGCAGCATCTTGGAACAAGTCATGGCACATTTGCCGGCAGATTTGAAGTCGGCAAAAGAATTTGAAGCCAAATCGATTTTGCAGCAGCTTGGCATCTCCAACGTGGACAGCGACATCAGCACGCTTTCCGGTGGCGGGCGGCGAGCTGGCATTGCGGCGGCATGGATTCAGCCCAGCGATGTCTTGCTTTTAGACGAACCAACCAACCACATTGATTATGAAACGGTACAATTCTTGGAAGACCAGTTGAAAAAATATCGGGGTGCAATTGTCATGGTGACGCATGACCGTTATTTTTTGAATCGCATCACAAATCAAATTGTGGAAGTTGACCGTGGAAAGTTATTCGTTTCCCGTGGAAATTATTCCGAATACTTAGAGCAGAAAGCTCAGCGGGAAGCCGATGCGGAAGCACGAGAACGGAAAAACCGCACGCTCTATCGGCAGGAACTGGAATGGATGCGGCGAGGCGTTCGGGCAAGAGGGACAAAGTCCAAAGACCGCATGGAACGCTTCTATGCCTTGGAAAATCGGGAAAAGCCCGTGGAAACAGAATCCTTACAGCTGCAATCGGTTTCTTCCCGACTGGGAAAGAAAACCATCGAACTGGAACACCTCACAAAATCCATACAAGGGAATGTACTCTTGCAGGACTTCTCCTATCAGCTGCCCCGTGCGGCTCGAATCGGTATCATTGGGCGAAATGGTGCTGGAAAATCCACGCTGCTGAAACTGCTTGCCGGCATTCTGCAACCGGACAGCGGTACAATTACATGGGGCGACACGGTTCAAATCGGCTATTTCGCACAGGAATGCGAAACGATGAATCCCACACAAAAAGTCATTGACTACATTCGGGAAACCGCTGAACGCATTCAGACACCAGAGGGAACGGTTACGGCTGCAACCATGCTGGAACGGTTTTTGTTTACGCCGGAATTGCAGTGGAATCGCATTGAAAAATTATCCGGCGGAGAACGGAAACGGCTCTATCTGCTGAAAATTTTAATGACTGCCCCGAATATTCTATTACTGGACGAACCAACCAACGATTTGGATATTGTCACCCTAACCATCTTGGAGGACTATCTGAAAAGTTTCTCCGGTGCAGTGATTGCCATCTCCCATGACCGCTATTTCCTGGATAAGATGGCTTCGGAAATCTGGGAGTTGCCGGGGGATGGCAACGTCCGCCGTTACAACGGCAATTACAGCGACTATGCCGCAAATGCCTTACCGACTGCTCCGGCAGAGTCTGAGAAAAAATCCACCGAAAAGAAAGAAAAAACTTTTGTCGGAAAAAAGAAGCTGAAATTCTCCTACAAAGAACAACGGGAATACGAAACGATTGAATCTGTAATTGCAGACTTGGAAAAACAAATTCAGGAAACCGAAACGAAAATTGCAGCAGCGGTTTCCGATTATGTTTTATTACAGGAGTTATCCGATCAGAAAGATGCACTGGAAGAACAGCTTGCAGAAAAAATGGATCGCTGGGTCTATCTCAGCGACTTGGCAGAACGAATTGAAAAGGGAGAAACTGTATAACGATACATTATAATAAATAAAGGAGGCATCTCCATGAAAATGACATCCGCACAGGCAGCAAAGCTGCTGCGGCAGTGGAATGAATCACTAAAAGCCCTGCAAAGACGAGAAGAAAATACAAAAACCTTTCTCGCTTCTCTGGGAGAGGATATTGAATCGGTTCGACCGGAATATGATTATGCTGCGATGCAGGCGGAACAGGCTGCCATTGAAGCCAACATCCGCAAGCTGAAACATACGTTGAATGTATTCAACACAACCACAATCATTCCGGAATTTGAGATGACCATTGACCAGATGTTGATTTATCTGCCACAGCTGACCAATCGGCTGGAAAAGCTGTCCCGCATGAAAGAACTGCTGCCCAAACAGCGAGAAAATGCATTGTATAGTCGAAATTCTGCCATCATTGATTATCGGTATGCCAATTATGATATCCAAACCGTCGAGAAAGATTATGAAGTCCTTGCGGAAACGCTTGCAAAAGCACAAACTGCTTTGGACTATATCAATAATACGATGTTGCTGGAGGTTGACTTGCCAGAGTAAGCCGGTTCTTCCGTCTGTCTGAATCTTGCCCTTTGAATTTTTTGTTCTACGTTTGCGTTTTCCGTTATCCGTTGATAGAATGGGTTGCCCCGATTGGTTTTTGTTTAGGGAAGATGCGAGGGCAACCATTCGGAAAACTCATGATTTTTTGCAGGTTCAGACAGAGAAAACTTTTGGCAGTAGAAGTTCGGTTTTAAGCTGCTCCCATTTTGTAAACTTTCTAAAAACGAAACCGCCCGATTGCGATACAATTTTTGCAATTAGGGCGGTTGATTCTTTTTGAAGAGAAATAAAAAAAGTCTTATCAGAATCTGATAAGACTTTTTCCTTGGCAGGGGCACCAAGAATCGAACTCGGGACACGCGGTTTTGGAGACCGCTGCTCTACCTGCTGAGCTATACCCCTATTTCTTTTTGACATCCCTCATGGGGAGGGACGCAAGATGTGTATTTGGTACGCCTGATGCGATTCGAACGCACGACCTTCAGAGTCGGAGTCTGACACTCTATCCAGCTGAGCTACAGGCGCATATTTTACATTCATCTCACGAACCTTTTATATTATAGCACACCCTCTTGCATTTGTCAAGGGATTGTGCTATAATAATATCGGATATTTTGTAAACAATTTTTTAGGAGTGAGAGAAATGCAGGATCATATCTTCGTTCTGCTGATGCAAACCGGAACATCCGTTGCAAAAGTACTGCAATTTTTTACCAGAAAACCTTATAACCATGCCTCGGTGGCATTGGATTTGACGCTGGAGGAAATGTATAGCTTTTGCAGAAACCACATTCATTTTCCATTGCCCGCCGGATTCAATCAGGAAATTGTCGGCGAGGGCACGTTAGGGCGATTTTTGGTCATCCCCTGCGAAATCTATGCAATTCCCGTAACCAAAGAGAAAAAACAGGAGTTTGAACAAAACCTCGCATACTTCAAAAATCACCGCTCGATGTTTTCTTACAACGTGTTGGGACTCGGCACAACCTTCCTGCGGATTCGCTGGTCGAGAAAACACAAGCTGCACTGTTCTCAGTTCGTGGCAACCCTGCTTGCACAGTCCGGTGTCCGCCTGAACAAACCGCTTTCCCTGCACACGCCGGACGACTTGCGGTATATTTCAGATGCTCATCTTGTCTATCGGGGAGAACTGAATCGCTTTTATCATACTTATGCAAAGTCGATTCAGCAGCTGGAAGATTCTATGCCGCCGATGTATTCAAACCCTGCCTGATTGCAGCAGCTCCCAAAACAGATACAGCAAACAACCATCCTCCGGTGCAAAAACCGGAACGGGCAGCGTTGTTTCTTGTATTGTGTGGGAATGGTATCAGTGTTCTGCAAGAGTGAACCTTGCAAGGCTTCGGCGTTCTGCTCGGTAATCGCCACCCGAACGCCCGGTTCTCGCTGCAAGGCGTTCTCTGCCTGATAAACAATGTGCACCGTACTGAAATAGACGGTGCATTCTTTCTGTTTTTCAAATCTCGCCCGATTGCAGCAACTCCCAGAACAGATACAGCAAACAGCCATCCTCTGATGCAAAAACCGGAACGGGCAGCGTTGTTTCCTGTATTTGTGTGGGAATGGTATAAGTATTCTGCAAGAGCGATACTTGCAAGGCTTCGGCGTTCTGCTCGGTAATCGACACCCGAACGCCCGGCTCTCGCTGCAAAGCGTTTTCTGACTGACAGGCAACCTGTAAATATGCCAGCAAAAAGAATTGCAATAACAAGTAGAGTGCACCGTACTGAAATAGACAGTGCCATTTTTTTGTCCGTTTTTTCAAGTTTCCTGCTCCTTTCTGATTCCTGTACGTCGATTATTTCAAATCTAACAGCACCTCTGCCAAGGATTTCCCAATCAAATGCCCAGAATACACAGCTTGTTCGACCGTGTTTCCGTGAGAGCCAACTTCTATCAGCAAACTGCCCGTTGTCAAATCCTGATTATAATGCCGATAGTCAAACAAAATCGGACGGGTAAAATTCGGATACTGCTGCTCCATTTGCGATTGCAAGCGACAGGCAAACCGAAAGTTCATCAGATAATTCGGCATATTCATCGTTCCATCGTCACAGCCCGAAATAATCATAATCTGAGCAGCTTCTTTTCCGTCTATGATGACAATTGGCTGACTTAAAGTCGTATCGCTGCAAATTGCATCCCGATGGATGTCCAAGACCACTTTAATGCTCGGATACTCTGCTAAAATGCCCCGAACCGTTTCTGCACTGCGGTCATACGCTCCATTATAAGAGGGATAATCATGCACGGCATCGCTGTGAATCACGCCAATTCCGGCAGCCTGTAACTCTGCGGTAATCGCATCTCCAACCGCCACCACATTCTTGCTGCAATCGGTTGTTCGATAGCTAAATTGCGGATCGTAATGTTCCCGCACTTCCGGTTCATAGGTTTCCGTTGTATGCGTATGCATGATTAAAACTTGCGGCTGGTCGTTGACTGCAATCCGAAACGCTGGCGGTAGTTCGCTTTCTGCAAGCAACTCTGCATTGGAATGGTCGGTCTTATTTTTTACCATGCCTCCATTCGGCAAGGTAAAAAAGGCATCTCCCGTATAATCTTCATAGGTGGTACGAATCACATCACACGTTTCCTGAATGTTCCAGCTGGTCGGATACGGGACAACGCTGGCATCTACGCTCGAATGTTCCACTTGCCCGCTGTCTGCCAACTGCGTTTCTGCTGCCTGCATGGTGATTTGTTCTGCTTTTTCCTGCAAAGGATTCCAGACCGGCAGCGGCACACACCCTTCACTTCGGACATTCTGCAAGGCAGTATCGGCGGTATCGGACTGCGATTCTGGTTCTTTCTGGGGGTCGGCGGAAACATGCCAAGCTGGTACACTGCAAAGAATCCCCAACAGGCAAACTGCTACACCCCAAATCCGTTTTTTTCTTCTGTGTCTGCGTTTTCTTCTCATGCCATCACCTCATGATGATACCCATTTTGCACTATTTTATGCAGCAGGCTGTAAAAATATGACGGGAACGGATTCCGTCATTTCTCTGCTTTTCCCGTATATTCCAGCCAATCGCTGCATAAAGATAAACAGAATATCCGCTAAGGAGGCACTGCGTATGCATCGTTCCCACAAAGGCATCTGGTTCTTGATTCTGGACGGCTGTTTGATTCTGCTTGCATTTTTGCTCACAAAAGGCTGTCCGCAAACCGTTCATGCAGAAACGCCCGTTTCTCTGCCCGTTCTGATGTATCACAGCATTGCCCCCGGCACAGAGAGCGATTATCGGATTCGACCAGAAACATTTGCAGCCGATTTATCCTATTTAAACGATGCAGGTTATACGAGTGTTTCGGCTGCGGAACTCATTCGTTATGTCAATGGCACGGGAGATTTGCCGGAACAGCCAATTCTGCTGACCTTTGATGATGGATTCTATAACAATTACAGCCTTGCTCTGCCTCTGCTCGAACAGTATGATATGTGTGCAATTGTTTCAGTGGTCGGGCAGTTTACAGATGAACTCGCTCCGGAATCACCGCATGAAGATTCCTATTCCTATCTGACGTGGGAGGATTTGCAAGCCCTGTTGGATTCTGGGCGGGTCGAACTCGGCAGCCATACTTATCAGATGCACAGCCATACAGACCGCTGCGGTTGCCGGATTCAGGAAAATGAACCGGAAGAGCAGTACCATGATACCTTGCTTTCTGATTTGGGCTTGCTGCAAACCCGTTTTCAGGAGGAATTACAGATCGAGCCTGTGGTGTTTGCCTATCCTTATGGCTTTCTCTGCTCGGAGAGCAATCCGGTTTTGCGAGAATTGGGGATTCAAATGACGTTGAACTGTCGGGAACATGGGAACATGATTACTCGTGACCCAGAATGTCTATATGGACTGAACCGCTATAACCGATTCGGGAACTGTGAAACGGCAGTCTGGATGCAGCGGATTTCATCGTAAACAAAAAATTGCACGAATTCATAGAATCCGTGCAATAAAACGTTTTTAATTATGAGCCGCAGGCAAACAAAAAGTTTTTTGATCCAGCAATTTTTCAAAAATGCTGGCGAGGTGTGGGCGAGC
>ERZ773252.3267-NODE-3267-length-12679-cov-2.615811_pt1 | contig 12679 bp, 10 predicted proteins | sample MGYA00580517_ERZ773252 | MGnify/ENA primary metagenome ERZ773252 (study PRJEB29015, sample SAMEA2737766) | human gut metagenome | biome: human gut; feature: human-associated habitat; material: faeces | place: China | collected 2012 ... | reverse complement strand
AAACAGTTAAATATCTCTGTGACTGCCTATGCGAAATCGATCGGACCGGTAGAGGTATCCCCGGAGCGCATGGATCTTTCGGAAATCCAGAACAACCGGTTCTGTTTCCCGGACGCTGAAGCTGCAAAAGAAGCCGAAAGCTACCTGGATCAGAAAATCGCAGAATGCGACTCGGTCGGCGGAGTTGTCGAGTGTGTGATTTCCGGTCTTCCGGTCGGTCTCGGTGAGCCGGTATTCGAAAAACTGGATGCCAACCTCGCAAAAGCGATCCTCTCGATCGGTGCTGTCAAAGGTTTTGAGATCGGAGACGGATTTGCAGCGACGAAAGCGTGCGGATCGGAAAATAACGATGAATTCCGTATGGATGGAGATAAGATCGTGAAGGAGACGAACCATGCCGGCGGCGTTCTCGGCGGCATCAGCGACGGAAGTGATGTGATCTTCCGCGCCGCATTCAAGCCGACTCCATCGATCGCAAAATCCCAGGAGACAGTGACAAAGGACGGCGAGAATATCGATCTCGTGATCCACGGCCGTCACGATCCGGTGGTTATTCCGAGAGCTGTTGTTGTAGTCGAATCTATGGCTGCAATCACCGCGATGGACATGCTCTTAATGTCCATGACTTCCAGACTTGACCTGATCCAGATGTTCTTCCAGGTGGAGAATGCGGATTAACATTGTATCAGATTCCCACATGACAGAGAGTCTGGCCCTCTGTTCATGGAATAACAGCGGCTGCAAAATACGGAACAGCCGCGAATAATAAAAAATAACAGGAGAAAAATGAAATGAAAATCGCAATCGCTAACGACCACTCAGCTGTAGAGCTGAAAAACATCATCAAGGAGCATCTCGAGAGCAAAGGCTACGAAGTATTAAACCTCGGAACCGACTCCACAGAGAGCTGTGACTATCCGGTATATGGTGAGAAAGTCGGCCGCGCTGTCGCTGACGGAGAGGCAGACCTCGGAATCGCTATCTGCGGAACAGGCGTTGGTATCTCCCTGGCAGCAAACAAGGTAAAAGGCATCCGCGCATGCGTCTGCAGCGAGCCGTACACAGCAAAGCTTTCCAGAATGCACAACAACTCCAACATCCTCGCGTTTGGTGCACGCGTCGTTGGAAGCGAACTGGCAAAGATGATCGTTGACGAGTGGCTTGGCGCAAGCTTCGAGGGCGGACGTCATCAGAGACGTGTTGATATGATCATGGATATTGAGAACAAGTAACTGAATCGTAACTGTGAGGGTACTGAACAGTTACACGGAATCTTATTTTATATAGAAGAAAGATCCTGTCTGGAAGCAGCAATGCCTCCGGTCAGGATCTTTTTTGGATATGACCTCAAGAGAGAAGATCATGACAGAACTGACTCTTGCCACGCATTTTAACATGTGTTAAGATTACACCACAAAGGATCATATCCCAAATGACCCAACAGGATAAAGGTCAGAGATAAAGGACATAGATAAAGGAGAATTACGATGGGAATTGTAGTAATCGGAGATGTGTTTATAGATATTAAGGGGTATTCCCTGTCCCCTTATATTCCGCAGGGAAGAAATGCCGGAACTGTGATCCAGATCCACGGCGGCGTTGCGAGAAACGTGGCGGAGAACATCGCAAATATCGAGCTGAAACCGACATTTATCAGTGCGGTGGATGACAACGCCATGGGAGACGATGTGATCCAGAAGCTGAAACGCCATAAAGTCGAAACGAAGTATATGAAGAAGGTCAAGGACGGCATGGGAACATGGCTGGCCGTCTTTGATCATGAGGGAGACGTGGTGGCATCCATCTCAAAGAGACCGGACCACAAGCCCATCGAGCAGATCTTAGATGAGCATGGGGACGAGATCTTTAAGGATGCGGACAGCATTGCGATCGAGATCGATACAGACAAGGAGATCGTGAAAAAGACCTTCATGTATGCGGAAAAGTATCACAAAGAGGTCTATGCGCTTGTATCCAATATGACGATCGCTGTGGAGAGAAGAGATTTTATCCGCAGAACCGCATGTTTTGTGTGCAATCAGCAGGAGGCGGGAATCCTGTTCTCGGAAGACTATGACCATATGACTCCGGCAGAGTTAGCGGCAATTCTTCCGGACCGGATCCGTTCCGCCAAGATCTCCCGCATGGTGGTCACCATGGGAGGAGACGGATCTGTCTTTGTTGATTCGGACGGGCACACCGGAATTTATCCGGGACGTAAGATCGATATCGTGGACACGACGGGAGCCGGGGACGCGTTCTTTTCCGGCGTCTGCATCGGACTTACCTACGGCAAGACGCTGCAGGAGGCATGCAGAATCGGCACAAGACTTGCGGCAACGGTGATCTGCACGACAGAGAATATCTGTCCGAGATTCATGCCGGAAGAATTTGGACTTACGAGGTAATCGATATGGAACCTATTATTATCGGAATTGCCGGGGGGTCTGGCTCAGGAAAATCGACATTTACGAACAGGCTCAGGCAGTACTTCGGGGATGATGTTGTCGTGATCTACCACGACAACTATTACCGCAGACAGGACGGGATCCCGTTTGAGCAGCGTGTGAAGGTCAACTATGACCATCCGGATTCCCTGGAGACAGATCTTTTGGTGGAGCACCTAAAGGAGCCGAAAGCCGGAAAGACCATCGAGTGTCCGGTCTACGACTACAGCCAGCACAACCGATCCAGCGAGATCATCAAGATCGAGCCGAGACCGATCATCCTCGTTGAGGGCATCCTGCTTCTCGCCGACGAGCGGATCCGCAGCCTCCTGGACATCAAAGTCTATGTGGAAGCCGACGCTGACGAGCGGATCCTCCGCCGCATCGTCCGCGACGTAGAGGAGCGCGGCCGCGACCTGAAAGGAATCATCACTCAGTACTTAACAACCGTAAAACCCATGCACTACATGTATGTAGAGCCCACGAGGGCTCTCGCCGATATCGTTATCAACAGCGGAAAGAACGATGTTGCGTTCGATCTGTTTGTTTCGAAGATCGGGCAGCTGCTGGAGAGTGCGGGGAATAAAATATAAATATGTGAAGACCGCCTGTTGTCAGTGTTGTGCTGGTGATGGGCGGTCTTCTTTCGCTTTGCGCGGACGCACGAGCCAATTCTGCGTTGACGCACTGGCGCACAAAAATATTAAACCTTACAACGATTGTACAGTTAATGTTTTTCCGCAGAATTTAACTGGAAAAGCATTTACAAATACGTTATACTGAGTCGGGTAAATTTTTAGAGATTTGAAAGGATCACAACTATCATGGAACCATTTTATTATAATCACATGGACAAAGAGCGACAGGCTGTTTACCGTGCCATGCAGCAGGGACTGTTAAGCCTTGCTGACTCTTTCCAGATCCCCCGGATCGACGGTCACGCCTTAAGCGATATTTTTTTTGAGCTCCGCCTTGACCACCCGGAGATTTTCTGGGTGTCCAGCTTTAAATACCGGTATTTCGCGGATTCCCCGAATCTGATCTTCATCCCGGAATACCTTTTTGAGAAGAGCAAAATCAAAGACCACCAGAAAGCCATGAATGCCCGGGTGGAAAAGCTCGCAAGACCGGCGGCAAAGCTCCCGGAGCTGGAAAAGGAAAAGTATATCCACGATTTTATCTGTGAGAATATCCACTACGATAAACTGAAAAAGCCCTATTCCCATGAAATTATCGGACCGTTGGGTCATGGTGTCGGCGTCTGCGAGGGGATCGCAAAGTCGGTCAAGATCCTCTGCGACGCGCTTGGAATCTGGTGTATGATCGCCTTATGCGGAAACAATCCGGAAAAAGGGATCAAGTACCGCCATACATGGAATATCGTGAAGATCGGTAAGACTTGCTATCACCTGGATGCCACCTTCGACAACAGCCTTGGAAAATGCGTTGAGACCGGCGGTGAGATCCGCTACGACTACTTCAATCTGGACGATAAGGCGGTCTTCCGCGACCATGAGCCGTTGATCGCCCCCGCCCCGGCCTGTACGGACGGTGATCACTTTTACTATAAAGAGAAAAAACTTTCCTTCACAAAGACGGAGGAAGTTTACAAGCGCTCCCTGCAGACTGCAAAGAAGAATAAAACACTTACATTCCACTGGCGCGGCGGCTACCTGACCCGTGAGGTTCTGAAAGAACTCATTGAACTTATCGAAAAAGCCGGAGCCGAGCAGAACAAGACCGCTCATATCCAGCTCAACTGGCCTCAGGCAGTTCTGCGGATCCATTATACGGATGAAAGATCCCAGGCTGTCGTCACCATGGAAGAAGCCAATGAGGGGGAAGAGTCCTGATCTCGTTACTCCACATAGATAAGGATTTCCGAACTGAAAAGCCTGCATGCTGCAGCGGAGGCATCCGGCACTGACGATCCAGAACGAAAAAAGAACATATAAATTTTCGACAGCATATTTACATGCTGTCTTTTTTTGCTTATAATGACGGTACAAAAAATAATCACTGTTAATAAGTGAACCTGTCGATGGCAATCGTGCCGGAATTCAGATGGGACAGTGGAAAATTACGGCTGTACATACACAGGCAGCTGAAAAAATTTACATCAGGGGAGAAAAACGTATGGGAAAAGAAAAGATAACGGATCAGGCGATGTATGATTTCTATGGAAAAATGCCGTTGAAACGTGCGATTCCACTTGGACTCCAGCATGTATTGGCGATGTTTGTCGGAAACCTGACCCCGCTTCTTATTATCTGCGGCGCATGCGGAATCAGTGGAAGCGAGGAGTTCGCCCATCTTCAGGTCTGTCTTTTACAGAACGCGATGTTTGTAGCGGGAGTTGTGACTCTGGTCCAGCTCTATGCGATTGGTCCGATCGGAGGTAAAGTTCCGATCATCATGGGAACCAGCTCCGGTTTTATCGGAGTTTTCAAGAGTGTGGCGGACACTATGGGCGGCGGACTCGCCACCTATGGCGCGATCATGGGAGCGTCAATTCTCGGCGGTCTTTTTGAGAGTGTTCTCGGATTCTTTATCAAGCCGCTGCGTAAATTTTTCCCGGCAGTTGTAACGGGAACGGTTGTATTGTCCATCGGACTGTCCCTGATCTCCGTAGGGATCAATTCTTTCGGCGGCGGAAGCGGCGCGAAGGACTTTGGCTCTATGGAGAACCTTCTCCTGGCGATCTTTGTCCTTGTGGTGATCCTTACTGTGAAACACTGGACCAACGGAATGGCAAGCAACTCCGCAATTCTCATCGGAATCATTGCGGGATATATTGCGGCATTTGTTATGAGCCTGGTTCTTCCGACAACGGGAATCACGGCAGACGGAGCCGAGTACACGAAAGCATGGGTACTGAGCTGGGATAAAGTCGCCCAGGCAAGCTGGATCAGCATTCCGGAATTTCTTCCGGTGAAGCCGGTGTTTGATGCCCGTGCCATCGCGCCGATCCTCATCATGTTTATCGTAACAGCTGTTGAGACGGTCGGAGATATCTCCGGTGTTATTGAAGGCGGAATGAACCGTGAGGCGACAGACAAGGAGCTTTCCGGCGGCGTGATCTGCGACGGTATCGGATCTTCTTTCGCGGCACTGTTTGGAATTCTTCCGAATACCTCCTTCAGCCAGAACGTCGGACTGGTTACGATGACAAAAGTAGTAAACCGTACCGCTCTCGCGACAGGCGCAGTATTCCTGATCCTCTGCGGTCTTGTTCCGAAGCTGGGCGCCATCGTTTCTATTATGCCGCAGGCTGTTCTTGGCGGCGCAGCCGTTATGATGTTCTCATCCATCGTGATCAGCGGAATCCAGCTGGTCACAAAGGAGAAGATGACAGCGAAGAACCTGACTATCGTTTCTGTAGCGCTTGGAGTTGGTTATGGAATGGGAGCGAACACGGCAATCTTAGCACAGACCCCGCAGGCGATCCAGCTGATCTTCGGCGGTTCCGGAATTGTTCCGGCGGCTATGGTTGCGATTTTGTTGAATATTGTGCTTCCAAATGATAAAAAATGATGGGATTTGCGCTGAACGATTATAAAATACTTGAAATCGTTAAAATGACCCGATCAAGTACGTTGAAAATTTTTTGATAAGAAATCTGTGCGCAGGGTTAATAAAAAAGCGGAATTTATCCGGGCGATGGCTTATTTGGAAAAATGTCCGTACCGTCTGTCATCGCAATTGCAGTAAGGTCCTTCACAATGACCGTCATGAGTAAAAGAATGAGCACAGACGGAATTGCTGTGCTCATTGAGTGATTTAAAATTTGATTTATTCTACCGTTACCGATTTCGCCAGATTTCTCGGCTGGTCTACATCCAGATTCTTTCCGAGAGAAGCATAATAGGCAATCAGCTGCAGCACGACAGCGATCGGGAATACAGGGAAGCGGTCGTCTACATCCGGAATGCGGATTCGGATATCAGCCAGATTGTCATCCACTACAGAGCCTTCTTTTGTCAGCAGAATTACAAAGGCTCCGCGGGCTTTGACCTCACGGATGTTGGAAATGGTCTTGGAGAACACATGTTCCTGAGTTGCAATGGCAATGACCGGTACCTGATCAGAAATCAGGGCAATGGTGCCGTGCTTTAATTCCCCGGCAGCATAAGCCTCCGCATGAATGTAGGAAATCTCTTTCAGTTTCAGGGCACCTTCTAAGGAAAAGGCATAGTCCAGGCCACGGCCGATAAAGAACGCATCCGGACTCTGAATGATATGAGAAACTACACCCTTGATCATCTGTTCCTGCGCGATCATGGTCTCCATTGCCGGGATCACATCTAGCAGGTCGGAGAGGAATTCCATAGCCTGTTTTTCTGTAAACTTGCCGCGAACCAGTGCCATGCGGCAGCTGATCATATAAAGGGCAGCGAGCTGTACGGAGTAAGCCTTGGTGCTGGCTACCGCGATTTCCGGACCCGCATGGGTGTAAAGCACATAATCACTTTCTCTTGCGATCGTAGAGCCTTTTACATTCACAATGGCCAGAGTTTTAGAGCCGTACTCATGAGCCAGACGTAGCGCAGCCAATGTATCAATGGTCTCACCAGACTGGGAGATGATCAGCACCAGGGTATGCTCGTCAATCAACGGCTGCTCATAGCGGAACTCAGAAGCAATGGTCACAGTAACCGGAATCCGCAGGATCGGCTCCATAAGCGCCCGAGCTACCATACCGGTATGCATGGCAGTACCACAGGCCACAATGTGGATCTGATTGCAGTCTTTGAAGATCTCATCCGGGATTTTATCATCGGAGAAATCCGGAAGTCCCTTGCTGATACGCGGGAGGATGGTATTTTTCATAGCCTCCGGCTGCTCGTGGATCTCCTTCATCATAAAATGCGGATAACCGTTCTTCATAGCCGCGTCCATATTCCAGTTGACGGTCATAATTTCCGGGTATACCTTGGAGAAGTTCTCATCCATGTTGTATACATGCACCTTGTAAGGAGTCAGGCGCACGATCTTGTCTTCCGGTACAACAAAATACTGATTGCTGTAGGGAATCAGCGCAGTTAAATCAGAAGCGATGATGGCACCTGCATGGGTGTAGGAGGCCACCAGCGGACTCACTCTGCGGATCGCATATACAGAGCCCGGCTGGTCATCGAAGAGGATGCAGAAGCCGTAAGAACCCACTATCAGCTCCTGAAGCTTCTGAATGGCCTTTAACGGGTCTCCGTCATACAGGGCATCCAGGACTCTTGCAGCCACCTCACTGTCGGTCTGGGAGATGAGGCTGCCCTCCAGATGAAACTGCTCGGTCAGCTCATGATAGTTCTCAATGATGCCGTTGTGGATCAGGGTAACTTTTCCGGCACGATGCGGATGAGCATTGGTATCGGTAACGCCGCCGTGGGTGGCCCAGCGGGTATGGCCAATGCCGCTGTGGGCAGTTCCGTGAACGTTTGCCTCGCAGTATTCTCTTAAGTTTTTTACTTTTCCGACCTTTTTCGCGATACAGATACTGGTGTCCTCCATACACAGACCGATGCCGGCACTGTCATAGCCACGGTACTCCAGACCGCTGAGGCCGTCTAAGAGGATCTTGCTTGCGTCTAAAGGTCCTGAATATCCAATAATTCCACACATATTATAAAAATTCCTTTCTGTCTTTCCTGTTGTCATGGTTCCTGTGATACGCTTCTTCATTTATACCGGCCGCATGATGTTCCGCCAAAAATGCGTACAAAAAGAAGACCCTCCGGTTATCCTGCGTTTGTTTTGCGGTTGCCCGCATATTTCACAGAATATACACGCCCGGAGAAGCATGGGAGAGTACCCGCCGAATTTTCGATGATCTCTCCACCTCGTTAACCTGAAAAACCAGCTTTTCAGCTTTCACGTACAGTTCTCAGGTGCATGGCGCTATAGCTTTGCTATTGTACATTTCGTTCCTCCTGAAAAACGAAATCGCGTTAATTATAGACCAGAATCGTTTTTTCGTCAATGAAATGCAGTTTCTTCATGAAATATTAAAGTTTCCGCTCTGTATTTCCCAAAACTTCTGTGTTAAAATACAAAGTTGTATTGCTACATCAAAACCAAAGAAGAACGAGACAACGAGTATGAAACCACATTTCAATTCTGAACAGATCATGAAGCTTATCGCAGATTCCATGGTCCGTTACAAAAATAAATGGGCAGCTGCAGGAATGGTTCTGGTTCTTGGAGCCGGAAGCATTGGTGTTTCTTTTCTGTATCACCCTGCTGTAAAGGCAGCTGTTCCGGATGAGAAAATTGAAACAGAGGAGACCATGGCAGCTTCAACCGCGGCAGCCTCAACAGAAGCGGAAACACAGAGTGCCTGGATTCCCACCCTGGAAGAGCTGAACCTGGTCCACTATTTTCCAGAGGGCGGAGATGAAACGGATATCACAAAGAGTCTGGCTGGTCACGTGTTTCATGAACTGATGACCAGGGATGCCAACTGGTCCAGTGCGCTTTACAGCTATTCCGATGTAACGCCAGCAGATATGGCGGCAAAGCTTGGCATTTCCAGGGAACGCATTCTTGGAAAGTATAATCCGGAAGACAAAAGCCATCAGAAGGAAAATCCCTCCACATGGACGATTGGAAGTTTCCGCAACGTGCGGATTCAGGCGGTAGATGGGGACGGTCATGCTGTCTCCCCATATTCCAATGTACCGCAGATCATGTCGATGGCGAATGTCTATACCTATTATCATAATCCGCAGGACAGTGATGCGTTCCTTTCTTACGCAAAAGCATTGTGGGAAGCATCTCATTCCTATACCATGTCAATCAGTGACGTCTATTACTGTTCTGGCTGCATCGGAAAGAACGCGGAGGAACTGGAACAGAAGGCTCTGCTGGAAGAAGCAGAGGCAGAAAAAGAGAATCCGAACATGGAACGTCCTTATGAGGAGATATCATCCGAAGAGAACGGTCAAACAGGAGAATCCGCTTCTGACAGCCAGGCGCAGGACAGCGTGATCACAGCCGGGCTGACCACAGCAGAAAAGAAAGCAAAAGAGGCAAGCCGTGCGGAAAGTATTGCTGCCGAAACCGAGCTTGCTGAGACTGTACCGGAATCTACCAGCGGCGTGATCACGGCTCCATCGAAACAGAAAGCAGCTTCGCCGTCCAATGCAGAACAGACTGAATCTGTCCTTTCCTCTGTTGATAAGAGTTGGACAGATTCAGAAGCTTCCAAACCGGAAACCTCTGAATCCGAAGGTTCTGCCGAAACTGCTTCGAAACAGGAAGAGAGCAGTGCGGCAGAAATTTCTGCGGTGGAGGAATCTTCTGCGGTGGAGGAATCAAAAAGCAGCGGGTTAAGCTGTCCGGGCCATGTAGACCTGACAGTCACCATGAAGATTGGAGGCCTGACAGAGGGTGCCGGTTTGTTTGCTCTTGACGCAGCCGGAAATGATGAAAGTAAATATACAGAAGGAGGCTGGCAGGGCTGGACGGAAGAAAACCGTGCGGCAGCCATTGCCCTGGCTTCCGAAGACTGGTATCAGAAATATGGGCTCAGTGTGTCTTCCATTTCAACCGGAACTCCGCTGACGGCAGAAGAAATTGCGGAATATCTGGATGGTCTTCCATCCGATATCTCAGAAACCAGAAAGGAACTTTTACGTTTTGCCCTAAATTCTGTCGGCAAAGTACCTTATTACTGGGGTGGCAAACCGGCTGCCCAAAATTATGAAGGGAACCATTTCGGTACTCTGGTATCGCCGGATGAGGACGGACGCACCTTAAAGGGTCTGGACTGCTCTGGCTGGATCAGCTGGGTGTACTGGTCTGTTACAGGCAATCATCTTCCTTATGAAGGAACCAGCGGTCTGGCGGCTCTCGGCAGGCGCATCAGCCGGGAAAATCTGCAGCCTGGAGATATTTTAATCCGTACCGGTGCAGATGCCCATGTGGTCATGTTCCTGGGCTGGACAGACGATGGACGGATCCGGTGTGTCCATGAGACCAGTGGTTCTATCAATAATGTTACAGTCGGAACACGTAATGCCGGATGGCCTTATTACCGCCGTCTGATCGATTAAATATTACCGGCCGGAAATTCCGGTCAGAGAGGAGTATGGTTTGAATTATAGAGAGGAGCCATTTGAGGGAGACGAGCTGGACCGCATGCGTGCAAGACAGCAGCGAAAAAAACAGGGCGCACCGTCCCGCAGAAGCAGCCGGCGCGATACTCCGGATTCAGTGCCGGAATGCCGCAGTTACAGCCGTACACCGGATGCGCCAGACGCGGATTTTGATGATCTGAGTCCGAACCAGATCGAAGAACTGGATCTGGATGATTACGATACTTATGAAAACGCGCTGGAGCAGGAGTTAAACCGCACCATCGCCCAGAGTGAAAAAGAGCAGGAATATTCCAGAGGGAGGAACCGTCAGAGCGATATGAGACAGAATCGTGCCGATTACGCTTATGAAAGACCTCGCAGAAAACGCCGGAAGAAAAAACATTTTGGGAAAATACTGATCCTGGTGGTATGCTTGTTCGCAGGTTTGTTTCTGTACCGTCATTTCCGGGATAACGGCTACTGGACCATTGCGGTGTTCGGTGTGGATTCCCGTGACGGCAATCTGGAAAAAGGCGCCCTTTCCGATGTGGAGATGATCGCCAGCATTAATAAGAAGACCGGTGAAATCCGTCTGGTATCGGTTTTCCGCGACAGCTATCTGCGGATTTCTGATCAGGAAGATGATTATGATAAGATCAATGAGGCATATTTCAAGGGTGGTCATGAACAGGCAGTTCAGGCGCTGGAGCGCAACTTAAATCTGAAAATTGATGATTATACCACATTCAACTGGAAGGCTGTTGTGGATGCCATCAACGTGCTCGGCGGCGTGGACATTGAAATCAGTGATAAGGAATTTGCCTACATCAATTCCTTTATCACGGAAACCGTAAATTCCACCGGAGTCGGTTCCTATCAGCTGGATCACAGCGGCATGAACCACCTGGATGGTGTCCAGGCCGTTGCTTATGCAAGACTGCGTCTGATGGATACTGACTTTAACCGGACAGAGCGCCAGCGCAAGGTACTGGGACAGGCCATGGAAAAAGCGAAATCTTCTGATTTTAAGACCCTGCGTACGCTGGTTGGAGCCGTTTACCCGGAGATTTCTACCAGCATTGGCGTAGACGATATCCTCACGATGGCAAAGGGTGCAAGAAAGTATTATATCGGACAGACCTCCGGTTTCCCGTTCTCTCATCAGGAGATGAAGATCGGTAAAAAATCCTGCGTGATTCCGACCACTCTGGAAAGCAATGTGATACAGCTTCATACCTTCTTATATGACCAGGAATCCTATGATGCCCCGTCTTCTGTAAGAGAGATCAGCAATTACATTGCGCAGAAGACAGGCCTTGGTGAACCTGGCAAAGATACCGAGTCTGGTAAGAATGTAGGAGCGGAAGGCAATAACGGAGGTGGACAGACCGAAGGAAAGTCTGAGCAGCCTGCTGCCGCCCCGGCCCAGACAGAACCGGCTGCAGAGGAGAGCAGTGAAGCCGTGGAAGAGTCTTCGGAATCCGCAGATGAGACGATTGAAAGCTCTGAAGCAGAGGAAACGGAAGAAACCGAAACTTCTTCCGGCGTCATCAGCGCGCCGCAGGATCGTCCGGGTTCATCTGAGACAACCGCTTCCGACCACATCAGTGCCGGACCGGGATCTTCTACAAATGGACCAGGTACATCCAGTGCTCCAACCGCGGCAGAAACGAATGCCGCTTTAGAAGCACCTGGCCAAAATTCCGGAAATGGAGCAGAGGAAGTCGGACCGGGAGTCTAAAAATTTAAATAAAAATGCGAGAGGCTGCCACAGTTTTGCCGTGGTTTTTCTCTCGCATTTTTGTTATTCTTTGTTATAGTATAAATTGGTATAGCTTCCTTTACTTCGTCGATAAGTGCCTTCTTCTCGCTGATAAGATCAGAGAGTTCTTTTGTGTTGGAATCCAGGACTTCGCGGTAAGAGGCAAGCTCAGTGTGGATCTGTGCCCGCTCCTCACGTCCTTCTGCTTTTTCCGGGTTTTTTACTGCCGCGAAAGAGCAGAAAGGAAGTGCCAGGCACATTCCAAAGGCAATCAGGCCGGTTTTTATATTTTTTCTCATCATAATCATCGTCTCCTTTTCTCTCTATTGTTTTTTTGTCCTTTGGATCTTTTCTGATCCTGAAACCATCATACGATAAAGGCCTGCATCATTTCG
>ERZ773252.3265-NODE-3265-length-12682-cov-3.289776_pt1 | contig 12682 bp, 9 predicted proteins | sample MGYA00580517_ERZ773252 | MGnify/ENA primary metagenome ERZ773252 (study PRJEB29015, sample SAMEA2737766) | human gut metagenome | biome: human gut; feature: human-associated habitat; material: faeces | place: China | collected 2012 ... | reverse complement strand
TTGTTATAGACAATGGGGTTATATGTTAATATAATATGATTGTAAGTTAAAAATACAAATTGCAATTTTACAGAGGAATGCATGAAAATGTGTGAAAAATGTCTGAGAAATGCAATTGATTACAGCCGGTTATAACCGGTTGCGCATATTATTTTAAATAGTAGAAAGGAGATTTACAATGAAGGTAGCTGACGGATTTTGGTTAAGCAAAAAAGGTTACGAAGTAAACTATGCATCACAGGCATATAAGGTTGAGACGACAGAGAACGCCATTAAAGTTCTTGCAACACCTTATACTGTTATGAACAGAGGAATGACTCTTGGAGGTCCAAACTTAGAGATTACATATTCTTCTACCTGTGAAAACACAATTAAGGTTCATATTGATCATTACAGAGGCGGTCTTGATAACATTCCTCGTTTTGAATTAAATGAGGATCCAAATTTTAAGCCGGTGATCAATCGCAGTGAAGACAGCGTAGAATTGATCTCAGGTGATACAAAAGTTGTGATCCGTATTGCCGATGACTGGGATGTACAGTTCTATTATAAAGATAGACATCTGACAGGTGGTGCATGGAGATCAACATCGATCATCCATGAAAACCAGTTCCATGCAAATGCGCGTATGGAATTACAGGAAGATGATCAGGACTTTAACTATCCACAGGATCCAAACCGCACATATATCAGAGAACAGTTAAAGACAGATATCGGTGAGTGCATCTATGGTTTCGGTGAGAAGTTTACTCCATTTGTAAAGAATGGACAGGTTGTAGAGATCTGGAACTCAGATGGCGGTACATGCTCTGATCAGAGTTATAAGAATATTCCATTCTATATTTCATCAAAGAGCTATGGTGCATTTGTAAACAGCTCAGACAAAGTTTCTTTTGAAGTAAACTCTGATACCGTTTCTAAAGTAACATTTACACAGCCGGGTGAAGAATTAGAATATTTCATTATCGGTGGTGAAAACTTAGAGGATGTATTAAAACATTATACAGATCTGACAGGTAAGCCTTCATTACCACCAGCATATACATTTGGTTTATGGTTATCTACATCATTTACAACAAGCTATGATGAAGAAACTGTAACAAGTTTTATTGATGGTATGAAAGATCGTAAGATTCCGCTTCAGGTATTCCATTTTGACTGTTTCTGGATGAAAGAATATGAATGGTGTAACTTTGAATGGGATAAAGATATGTTCCCTGATCCGGAAGGACTTTTAAAGAGACTTCATGACAGAGGACTTGAGATCTGTGTATGGATCAACTCTTATGTCGGACAGCAGTCAAAGCTCTTTGATATCGGAAAAGAAAAAGGATACTTTATCAAGAACTTAGATGGCAGCGTATACCAGTCTGATATGTGGCAGCCTGGTATGGCAATCGTCGATTTCACAAATCCGGAAGCTTGCGAATGGTTCAAGGGTCTTCTTAAGAAATTATTTGATATGGGTGTTAATAACATCAAGACAGACTTTGGCGAGAGAATCCCTACAAAGGTAAAATATTTCAATGGAAAAGATCCGATCAAGATGCATAACTACTACACATACCTTTACAATAAGTGTGTATTTGAAGCATTGGAAGAATATTATGGAAAAGACAAAGCATGTCTCTTTGCCCGTAGTGCAACAGTAGGCGGACAGAAGTTCCCTGTACACTGGGGTGGTGACTGCTACGCAGAATATTCAGCAATGTCAGAAACACTTCGCGGTGGTCTTTCTCTTTGTTCATCAGGTTTTGGTTTCTTCTCTCACGACATGGGTGGTTTCGAAGCTACAGCACCTGCTGATGTTTACAAGAGATGGTGTGCATTCGGCCTGTTATCAACACACAGCCGTTTACATGGTTCTACTTCTTACAGAGTACCTTGGGTTTATGATGAAGATGGTGATACAGAAGCTTGTGACGTACTTCGTCATTACACAGTATTAAAGGGAAGATTAATGCCATATCTTTGGGCACAGGCTAACAAGACTCATACAGAAGGTGTACCGATGATGCGTTCTATGATCATTGCATTCTCTGACGATACAGCTTGTAAGTACCTTGATCAGCAGTATATGCTTGGTGATAACCTTTGCATCGTGCCTGTTATGAACGAAGAAGGTATTGCGGAATTCTATGTACCGGACAATGGAACATGGACAGATATCCAGTCTGGTGAAACATATGAAGGCGGAAAATACTATACAAGAAAGTGTGATTATTTCCAGACACCGATTCTTGCACGTCCAAACAGCATCGTAACATATGGTAACTTTGACGCAGAAGATAAGATGACAGTTGTTTATGATTATCTTCAGGATGCTGAAGCAGTTGTCTATGGATTAGAAGATGGTAAGACAGCACAGGCAACTATCTTTGACAGCGAGTCAAATAAGATTACTGACATTACAGCTACACGCAATGGTAATGTGATCACAGTATCTTATGCTGCTACAGATAAGAGCTTTAAGGTAACTGCTGAAGGTAAGACAGTAGAAGCTAAGGCTGGTTCTACAAGTGTAGAGATTACATTGTAATCAAAAAATAAAATAACCGGAATTACCGGTCAATAAATAAATGGATGGCTTTTATGGTAACATAAGGGTCATCCGTTTTTCTATTCAGGTCTTTTGTCGGGAGTTTAGGAAAAACTTAAAATTTTTTATTGAACAGGAAAAATCCGTCTTTTTAATGCTGAACTTGAAAAGCCATAGGATATCAGTATAATAAACATAAGGTTAAAATGAAAAAGACCAAGAGCAAACGATACGGAAAAAGTTTAGAGAGGAAAGACCAAATGTAAAAAAATCAGGTGAAATAAAAGAGCCGGATATATAGAGAAGCAGAGTAAGTACAAAAGATTTGGAATAGAAAGTAAAAAGTGTAAATACACACAGACAATAACATAGATAAAGAAAGCAAAGAGGTGTATATGAAAAAGAACCAGAAGAGAAATTGTGATCGCAAAAATATAGTATCAACGTTCGAAGAAAAAATGAAAAAAGTCTCAAAAGCCGGGATGAATTCAAAAAGAAATAAAATTCTGTTAGTCATTTTGCTTCTTGTTCTTCTGCTTGTCATTGGCTGGGCAAATAAATTAGTCCGTCAAAAGGCAGTGAAAGAAACCATGATACAGAAAAACACAGATATCACGATACAGGCATCACCGGAGATTACAGCAACACAAGAACCGGTACAGATTCAGCCTACACGGAATCCCGAAGACAATGTGTACAGTTACCTTCAGGGACCAAGATCATGGGGACAAAAAATCACATGGTCAGGCTATTGGGGCACAACATTTATGGATGGGGGGTCTTTTGGCGGCTTTGGCTGTGGACTTTGCTGCATTGCTAATATCTATTCATCGATTACGCCATACCGTTGTACGCCGGTGCAGGCATACGAATATGCTAAGAAACACACCGGATATGCAGGTGGTGGTGCAATTGACTGGGGATACATGAGAAGGACATTAAGTAAGATGGGTATGGATTGCAATGTTTCGAGAAAGCCGGCAACTTACCGGGAGTTTCAAGGTCAGATCATGAATCATACTTGCATGATTGCTTTAGTAAGCAGCTCAAATTCAAACTGTTTCTGGAAAGATACACCCGGGCATTATGTTACGTTGTTTTTATATGATAAAAATACAGACTCTGTTTTTATAGCTGATTCTGGAGAGCCAAAGCGAAACCGAAAAAGAATTGCATTAAAAAAAGTCTATCGTTCTTTAAAGACTTCAAGTCCATGGCAGACATTACTTGTTAAAAATTATAATGAAAATCAGGATCACTGGAAACACAAGAAAGCAACAGGGAATTGGATACACAAAGAATAAAACATCAAAAAATGTATATAAAAGCGTTGAAAAGTGATGTAAAAATATACAAAACCAATAAAAAAGTATACTATAAAAATAGCTTATCATGAAAAATTGAATGAAAGCAGGTATGAAAAATTTAAGGAAAGTCGTGAAATTTTCCCGATTTTGAATAAAAAAAGCTTCTTTGCGGTGAAAATGAAAAAAAGCATTCAAAAAATCGACGAAAAGTGAGAAAAACATGTGCAAATTGTCAATAGGATTGCAAGTAGGAAAGACGTATAATGCTTTTTGGTAGAATTTACTATCCCCAAAATTATTTCATCACAAGGAGGAAACAAAAATGAGATTAACAAAAGAAATGAAAAAAGTTGTTTCTATGTTTTTAGCAACAGCTTTGGTTGTCGCAGGTGCAAACTTTACAGACGCTAAGACCGTATCTGCTCAGGATGAGACAGCTGGTTCACAGGCGGCTTCTGCACCGGCTATCACAGCAACAGGTTCAGCGGCAACAGCAACAGGTTCAGCAGCAACAGCAACACCAACAGCAACAGCAACAGCAACACCAACAGCAACACCAACAGCAACACCAACAGTATCTCCATCAGCTACACCGTCTGTATCACCTGTAGTATTAGTAGAAACTGCAAAGGCTCCTGTAAAGAAGAAAGTTAAAGTTGCATGTAAGAAAGTAAAAGCAAAGAAAGCAAAAGTTACAGTAAAGAAGGGTAAGAAAGCTGCTCTTAAATTTACAGTAAAAACTGCTAAGAAGAACACAAAGACAACAGATAAGGTTTCTGTAAGCGTTAAGAATAAGAAGATCGTTAAAGTTACTTCTAAGAAGCTTACAAAGAATGCTCTTACAGTAAAGGTAAAGGCTCTCAAGAAGGGTAGCACAAAGGTTACTGTAAAAGTTGGTAAGAAGTCAGCAAAGGTTACCGTAAAGGTAAAATAATCTTTTGAGATAGCTTCCATAAAAAAGAATAGACATCGCATGGTAAAAACGCCGGTGGCAAAAGCAGACGTTCATTTCACTATGCGATGTTTTTTTTGCACTTTTTAACGGAATAAGCAGTTGCTGTAATGTAGTGGGATTTCAATAAGAATTGCTTTAGCAATTCTTATAGTGCAAAACGCTGGTTTTGCACTTTTTAACGGAATAATTAAAAAAAGAGTGCATTTTATACAAAAATATAGTAAAATACAAGAGAGGTTCTGTAAAAAATGATTAAGTATTTTGCTTTTAAAAGGAGGAAGGATAGAATGGCAGAAAACAGATTGATTGGAGATTACCCTGTAATCGGTATCAGACCTACGATTGATGGTCGAAGAGGACCTTTAAAGGTTCGTGAGTCCTTAGAGGAGCAGACGATGAATATGGCAAAGAGTGCTGCGGAACTCTTTCGTCAGAATCTGAAATACTCTAACGGAGAACCGGTTAAAGTTGTGATCGCTGATACAACGATCGGACGTGTTGCAGAGACAGCCGCATGTGCAGATAAATTCAGAAAAGAAGGAGTTGATATTACTCTGACAGTAACACCTTGTTGGTGCTATGGTTCTGAAACTATGGATATGGATAAGCATACGATCAAGGGTGTCTGGGGATTTAACGGAACAGAAAGACCGGGTGCTGTATATCTTGCAGCAGTTCTCGCTGCACATGCACAAAAAGGATTGCCGGCATTTGGTATTTATGGAAGAGATGTTCAGGAAGCAGATGCGACAGAGATTCCGGAAGATGTAAAAGTCAAATTACTGCGTTTTGGACGTGCAGCGGTGGCAGCAGCTACAATGCGTGGGAAATCTTACCTTCAGGTTGGTTCCGTCACAATGGGAATTGCCGGATCAATCATTGATTCTGCTTTTATGGAAGAATATCTTGGCATGCGTGTAGAATCAGTTGATGAAGTCGAGATCATTCGTCGAATGACAGAAGGCATTTATGATGAGAAGGAGTATGAAAAAGCACTTTCATGGACAAAGTCACATTGCAAAGAAGGATGGGATAAAAACCCTGATTTTGTAAAGAGAAACGATGAACAGAAAGACAGAGACTGGAAATTTGTTGTTAAGATGATGTGTATCTTAAAAGATTTGATGAATGGAAATCCAAATCTGCCGGAAGGAAGAGAAGAAGAAGCCGTTGGTCATAATGCAATCGCTGCAGGTTTCCAGGGACAGAGACAGTGGACAGACTTCTATCCAAATGGTGATTTTGCAGAAGCGTTGATGAATTCGTCTTTTGACTGGAATGGGGCAAGAGAACCTTACATTCTTGCAACAGAAAATGATACATTAAATGGTATTGGAATGCTCTTTATGAAACTTCTGACAGGCCGTGCCCAGATTTTTGCCGATGTGCGTACATATTGGAGTCCTGAAGCAGTAAAGAAAGCAACCGGTTATGAATTGGAAGGTGTTGCAAAAGAAGCCGGTGGATTTTTACATTTGATCAATTCCGGTGCAGCCTGCTTGGATGCAAGTGGTGCTGTAAAGGATGAAAACGGAAATGGTGTGATGAAGCCATTCTGGGAGATGACACAGGAGGACCAGGAAGCCTGCTTAGAAGCAACAGAATGGTGTGAAGCGGATAATGGTTACTTCCGTGGTGGTGGATTCTCTTCACGTTATCTTACAAAGGCAACAATGCCTGCAACGATGATACGTTTGAATTTAGTAAAAGGACTTGGACCTGTTTTACAGATATGTGAAGGATATACGGTAGAACTCCCGGATGAGGTATCGGATAAGCTTTGGAAACGTACTGATTATACATGGCCTTGTACCTGGTTTGCTCCAAGAACAACAGGCGAGGGTGCATTTAAAACAGCATATGATGTTATGAACAACTGGGGTGCAAATCATGGTGCGATCAGTTATGGACATATTGGTGCAGATCTGATCACATTAGCATCTATTCTTCGTATTCCGGTTTGTATGCATAACGTGCCGGAAGAGGATATCTTCCGTCCGGCAGCATGGAATGCATTTGGTATGGACAAAGAAGGACAGGATTTCAGAGCGTGTGCAGCATATGGTCCGCTTTATAAACTGTAAGATGTTTTTTGACAGTAAATTTGGCTGATCGCTGATTGGAAGATCGATGAAAATTTAGAAATGAAATAAGACTGAAAAAAAGTCTCTGACTAGAAAGCGCCTGTTCCGGCAACATTACCGGTTCAGGCGTTTCTTTTTATTATGAATGAAATGTAACTTTGATGTTCCCCATAGTACAATCAAGTGATACATCACCATAGATGGTTGTATCTGTAGCCGTACCTTCATTTTTGTATCGGATATCCCCCATTGTCGCGGATGCCGAGTTAAAGTTATAGTTGCTTTTTGCACCGGCAAGTCCTAAAGTAATATCTCCCATATGTACCTGCAGATCAGAAGATCCGGTTAATTTTCCATATATATCAAGAGAACCGGCAGAGCAGTCAGTCTTTAGGTTGTTACAGACATTTTTGGCTGCGTTATCTTTTGAACCGAGCTTGATATCACCGGCACTACAATCGATGGAAGCTTTGTCATTGATCGTAAATTGATCGATCGTCATGCTTCCGGCAGCGACATCCAGAGATACATTTTTTGCCAGTATTGTATCGGCTTTCGTGGACGCTGCTGAGACACCCATTTTTATGGTATCTGCTTTTAGTGTGTTGATCTTGACATTGCCGGCAGAAAGTTCAAGATGTACTTCTGTCAAGGCAGCAGAATCAGGAATTGTGATCGTAATTGTTCCGTTGTGTGTGTCAGAGGAAGTGAAAGTATGACGGATCAACTCAGAAAGCTTTTTGTGTTTGGAAGTTTTTACTTTCCAGACACCATCTTCTATTATATTTTTGGAAAGTTTGCCACCGGAAATAGAAAAATCATCGCCACTTTTAATGATGATATTTCCTGCAAACAAGTCAAAGTCAAGCTTATGGACGGTTGACGGATCATCGGATGCTGTCGTTTCAATCGTATGTGAAACTGTTTGTGTTGTTACGGAATGCGATGAGATCGTCAGCTCATCATAATCTACACCCAGGATCATTCCAACAAGGATCAAAAGAACGCCAAGCAGGAACAGGATTCCGGACAGGATTAAAATAATATGTTTTTTCTTTTTCATAGTACTACCACCTCTTTTTTATCCATTGTTGAAATTTCAGGGTTACACTTTTTGCAGCTTTCCAAGATGCCTGAAAGAGAGCTGGCAGAAACCGGATACAAAATAAGACACCGATCCATATGATCAAAGCACCGATCGCAAAAAGTACAAGACCGATTCCCATCGTAAAAAGCACAGCACCTGTACCGGAAGCAGCCGTCATAAAAAAGCTTCCAAAGAAAGATGCAATACCACCGATCATCAATCCGCCACCGGTTCCAAATAATGCGAGAACAATAGAAACGATCACAGAGAAGATTGCAAGGAGGATTCCGAATAGCACAGACAGACAAGGAAGTCCGATCGTAATTGCAAGGAGAGCAAACAAAACGATCCATGCAACTTTGCGGGTTGATTGCTGCTGATAATGGCTATTGTATCCGTTGGCTGCCTGTTGATAGCTGTTGTTGTTGAAACCATTGCCGGTCTGCCGGTAGCCATTGTTATTGAAACCATTGCCGGCTTGTTGGTGACCTTGTTGGAAACCATCTTTTGTCTGCTTAAAAGCGCTGTTGTTTTCGTTTTGTGAATCTGATTGTTCCTTTTGTGCATAGAACTCCGGGTAAGCAGCCGATCTGTGAAAAGAACTTCCCTGACCGTATTCGATATCATCCTGTGTTGTTGCTTTGATCTGATTGGCAAGTTCTTGTGGTGATCCAAGCTCTTTTAGGATTGCCTGCTCGTTTTCAGGTCCTGCATCCTCAAAATAATCTTCATAATATTTGATCGCCTGATTCCGTTCTTCCGGAGGAAGATCTGAGAGCAGACGATGTAATTCATCTAAAAATAATTTTTTATTCATGATAATCCCCATCTTTCCCGCGATTTTTTCGCGTATCTATCATAGTGGAAGCAGTAAACGTTGTGAAATGTTTTGAATAGCATTTTTTATTCGTATGTCTATACTTCTCATTTGTTATTGAGTAATAAATCATTGATTTTAGAAATATAACTGCCCCATTCCTGCCGATAAAGCTCTAACTGGCATCTGCCGCGTTCAGTCACTTTATAATAACGACGGTTGCGGCCATGAAATTCTTTATCATATACTTCCAGGCAGTCATCTTTTTGCAGTCGTCGCAGTACAGGGTATAAGGTAGATTCCGAAATCTCGATCACAGCACGAACATCCTGTGTGATCTTATACCCATAGGTTCCCTCTTCTTCACGATAGACGACCGCAAGGACGATCGCATCCAAAAGAGCAGCTCCTGTATTAAATACCATAATATTCCTCCTTCCTGAGAGTATATTAGTATGATAAATAATATTATATGGCGTATAGTATTATTTGTTATTGATACTATACGCCATATAATATTAGATGTCAATATAGCAATGATAAAAAGAGCAGACCGGTCTGATCCGGGAAAATGCAGCAGATCACCTGTCAGCCTGAGAATATATCTTAATGAAAATATTAGTGAAGTTTCTTTGTGAAACAAACTTCTGACATAGCGTTATAGTGAAATATAACAGTAAGACACTTTCTTTTTTGTACATAATGGAGAAAAAAAGCAGAATTATGAAAAAGATGTTGAAAAAGAAATCTAAAAATAATAAAATAGTAACGTTGTTTATAATATAGTAGTTTCGTTTTTGTTGAATAGAAACGCTAGTTTAACATACATAAACAGTTTATGATGGGAACGTCATGACAAGCAACAGAAATGGAGGATATAGGAAATGATCGAGTGTAAAGGTAGAATTGCCGTATTAACAAGTGGTGGAGATGCACCGGGAATGAATGCAGCAGTACGTGCCGTTGTACGTACCGGTATTGCAAAAGGATACGAAGTATTTGGTGTAAAAAGAGGATACAATGGTATTTTGAATAAAGAAATGGAATTAATGACATTTCAGGATGTATCAGAAAAATTACAGCATGGTGGTACTTTCCTTTTTACAGCACGTAGTGCAGAGTTTGGCGAAGAAGCCGGTAAGAAGAAAGCAGCAGCAATCTGTAAAGAAATGGGAATTGATACATTGGTTGTAATCGGTGGAGATGGTTCCTTCACAGGAGCAAAGGATTTATCAAAGTATGGTGTAAATGTTATTGGCTTACCGGGAACGATTGATCTTGATATTGCATATACAGAGTATACGATCGGTTTTGATACGGCAGTAAATACTGCGATGGAAGCAATTGATCGTCTTCGTGAAACTTCTAATTCGCATGAAAGATGCAGTGTTGTAGAGGTTATGGGACGTTCTGCAGGATATATCGCACTCTGGTGTGGTATCGCCAATGGTGCAGAAGAGATTCTTTTACCGGAACGTTTTGACAATGATTATGACAAGCTGATCGAAGAGATCAAGAAGAACCGTGAAGCAGGTATGACACATCAGGTTGTTATCAATGCAGAAGGTGTCGGTCATTCTTATGAGCTTGCACAGCGTATTGAAGAAGCTACAGGTGTAGAGACAAGAGCAACGATTCTTGGTCATTTACAGCGAGGCGGAAGTCCTACAGCGCGTGATCGTGTTTATGCATCTGTTATGGGATCCTATGCAGTTGACATTATCGATCAGGGTAAGAAAAATCGTCTGGTTGGATATAAAGATGGTCATGTATATGATATTGATATTGAAGAAGCATTTAAGATGAAGAAGAGCATTGATGATTATGAATATCAGGTAGCAAGTATTCTTGGTACAAGATGCGATTATAAGAATATCTAATGAAAACATGGCAAAAGCTGCATGAATAATAGAATAGTGCCAATACATATATCTGGCAGACTTTTGCAAGGTATTTAATTTAAAATAGTTGTAATTAAAAAAGACAATGTGATCTGTTACGGAAATATCTTTTCAATGGAAGAATGTTAATAGCATGAAAAGTATATGACCGAATGGTTTCATTGTCTTTTTTGTGGAAAATACGTATAAAGTGTCCGAAATTTGAAGTATATTTGTACTAATTTATATAGTTCTTTCATAGCAGACATCTGCTATAATCAAAAAAAGAAAAGCTGCCATTTGCAATCAATCGGACTGAAAAAATAGTATTGCGGGAAAACGAAGGAAAGACAGGATAGACTGAAAAAAGGTTTTTGCACGGACACAAAAGAAAGGCAGTTTAGATAGTGTCAGGTGAACTATGAAAAATGAGCCGTGAAAAAGACATGCTTTGAAAGTGACACTACCGAGTGTTACAGGGAGGAAAAAGATATGAGAAAAAGTTTAAAAAAACAACTGATCACAACAGTTCTTTCTATGGGAATTGTTATATCGCTTCTGAGTGGCTGCGGTGACCAAAAAGAGACTAAGAGCACGACTAAGAAAGCGGATGTTACACAAAGTGCAGACCAGGAGGCAAAAGATCCGGTAAATACCGGCCTTGCAGCAGGCGATACCTCTGTGTTGGAAAAGAAAGCCGGTAAGATGCGAGACATCACATCACAGCAGCTGATCAAAGAGATGAAGATCGGATGGAATCTGGGCAATTCTCTTGATGTCTGTGAAGCGGATACGGATGGAGATGGTAAGGTCAACCAGACACCAAAGCCCGGCAAAAAGGTAGATGAGACCTTATGGGGCAATGTTGAGACCACACAGAAGCTTTTTGACAGCTTAAAGAAGGATGGTATCAATGCAGTTCGTATTCCGGTGACATGGCGTGATCATATCATAGATAAAAAGAAGAATACCATTGATCCGGCATGGATGGATCGTGTGGAAGAGGTTGTCCGTTATGCATATACAAATGGAATGTATGTGATCATCAATCTGCATCATGACGGAGGTGGTGATCCTGACTTTGGTGCATGGATACGATCTGCATCGGAAGGTGACAAAACGAAGACAGAAGTTTTTGAACGCTATAAAGTATTATGGACTCAGATTGCATCCCGTTTTCAGAATTATTCCGATTATCTGATCTTTGAATCAATGAATGAAGTTGGATTTGATGATATGGAAGAAAATAAAGCATTTGCATTATTAAATGAGTTCAACCAGACTTTTGTGGATACCGTCAGAAGCAGTGGTGGCAATAATGCCAAAAGACATCTTCTGATCGCCGGGTATTGGACAGATATTGAAAAGACTTGTACAGGTATTGAGAATGGAACGTTTAAAATGCCAAAAGATACGATTAAAGACAGAGAAATCTTATCGGTACATTATTATACACCATGGCAGTTCTGTACAACAAATCAGCAGAATACATGGGGAAGCAAAGAAGAAATCAAACAGATGCATGATCTGATCGATCAATTGGATAAAACCTGTGTGAAGAAGGAAATTCCGGTGATTGTAGGAGAGTATGGATTTGGGCCAAACGATCCGGCAAGCTGTCGTTACTTTGTTGAAAATTTCGTAAAGTATACATATGATAAAGGCATTGCAAGTTTTCTTTGGGATAATGGCGAACAATATGACCGGACAAAAATGGAATGGAAACTGAACGGTCTGATAGATGCTTTAAAGAGAGCAACAAGTCATAAGTCATATACGATCAACAAAAAATAAAAAGAACAAAGCTGCTGCTTTGGCAAGATAGTCCTCTGTTTGATCAGAGGACTATCGTTTGTCTTATGTGTGTTTTTCATCTTTTTTGGCAGGTGGCAGCGTAAAGATAAATTCCGTTCCGACACCTTCTGTACTGATCACATTGATATTTTCATTATGTGCTTCAATAATCTCTTTTGTGATGGAAAGTCCAAGCCCTGTGCCGGTCTTATCTTTGCC
>ERZ773252.3259-NODE-3259-length-12694-cov-3.561279_pt1 | contig 12694 bp, 10 predicted proteins | sample MGYA00580517_ERZ773252 | MGnify/ENA primary metagenome ERZ773252 (study PRJEB29015, sample SAMEA2737766) | human gut metagenome | biome: human gut; feature: human-associated habitat; material: faeces | place: China | collected 2012 ... | reverse complement strand
TGCAGTTTTCATCAAGAAAATCAAAATCGGTAGAAGGCTGAAGTATGGTATAGGTATAGATGAAAGAAGCTCGTATAAATGCGAGTGCGGAAAGATAGGTTTGGAGAAATCCTTGATTTGGAACCATCCGAGGTGTGGAAGCAGATTGATGGAGAGTTGGAAAAGAAGATGCAGCGCAACGAGAAAGGATGATGCTTGTGGCAGGATCGTATAAATATTTCAGATATTATTTGCGGGATGTTCCGGAAAATGCATCGCTATAAAAATGCTGGAGGAAATGAATGGTCACACAAGAAATCAACTGATTACAGAATTTCTTATGCATTATCTGAAGACAGGAAGTGAGGATGACATGAAGGCGGCGGATATTATTGCAGATGAAGTGTTTGAGCATACATTAAAAAGAATTGACGAATTGGAACGTCAGGTAAGAATGCTTACAACTGGGCGTGAAAATATAGATGGGAACAAGATTTGGAAGAAGTTTCATTCCGAAGATATTTCCATCAATGAGTTAAATGAAGAGTAAGCAGGAAAATATGAATACTGCAGAAAATATGATCGAAATCTGTTTGGCGTTCTACCACTAAACAGATATATGGTTTGTCTTGATCCCTACATTTGGAGACAAACGTTTTGGCGATGAACGGAGGCTTGGGGATGAGTTACACTTTTTGTGAGAAGAAAGTTGGAGAGAAGCTCCACGAACTAAGAATGAGAAAAAAAGTTGAAGCAGCGGGAAGCAGCAGATGAGATGCACATTTCTCGCGAACACTATTCACGTATAGAAAATGGAACCAGAAGAATAAGCCTGGAAATGCTGTTTATTTTAATGAATTTCTATGGAGAGGATGCGAATACCATCTTATGTATAAAGGATGGAGAATACGTCGAATGAGACGTTTAGAAAGAATATGGAGTTTGAAAAATACATCCTGGACAATATTGAGATATAAGACAATTTATTCATTTTGTAAGGGTAATTATCAACTTTAGAATTTACAATTAGGCCACGTTATAGTATAGTATATGCTGAATGCGTGGCTTCTTTAGTTACGAAAGAAGCGCGGTATGTTCACACAACAGCTGAACAAAAAACAAAGGAGATAACATAAAATGAAACTAGGAATCGTCGGGCTTCCGAACGTCGGAAAGTCCACATTATTTAATTCTTTGACAAAGGCGGGCGCGGAAAGCGCGAACTATCCGTTCTGTACGATCGATCCGAACGTGGGTGTCGTACCGGTACCGGACAAGCGTCTTGACAAGCTGACCGAGATGTATCATTCAGCGAAGACAACACCGGCCGTGATTGAGTTCGTTGATATTGCAGGACTTGTAAAGGGTGCATCCAAGGGAGAAGGACTTGGAAACCAGTTCTTATCCAACATTCGTGAGACAGATGCGATTGTGCATGTTGTACGTTGCTTTGAAGATCCAAATGTCATTCATGTCGATGGTTCGGTTGATCCGATCCGTGATATTGAGACGATTAACTACGAGTTGATCTTCGCAGATATTGAGGTGCTTGACCGTCGAATTGCGAAGGGACAGCGTGGTGCAGCCAATAATAAGGAACTTGCAAAGGAAGTTGATCTGCAGAAGCGGATCAAGGAGCATCTGGAATCCGGTAAGCTTGCAATTTCCTTTGAGACAGACGATGAGGACGAAATCAAGTGGATCAAGGAATACAACCTGCTGACAGGAAAGCCGGTGATCTATGCGGCAAATGTATCCGAGGATGATCTGGCAGACGATGGAGCAAGCAATCCATATGTACAGAAGGTGCGCGAATATGCGAAGGAATTTGGCAGTGAAGTATTTGCTGTGTGTGCACAGATTGAGCAGGAGATCTCCGAGTTAGATGATGATGAGAAGCAGATGTTCTTAGAGGAGCTTGGCGTATCGGAGTCCGGTCTGGATAAGCTGATCAAGGCAAGTTATTCTCTGCTTGGACTCATCAGTTACCTGACAAGTGGTCCGGATGAGACACGTGCATGGACAATCACGAAGGGCACGAAGGCACCACAGGCAGCGGGTAAGATCCATACGGATTTTGAACGTGGATTCATCAAGGCGGAGGTTGTTGCTTACGATGATCTCATGGAGAGCGGCAACATGCTTGCAGCGAAGGAAAAAGGACTTGTACGACAGGAAGGCAAAGAATATGTCGTACAGGATGGCGATGTGATCTTATTCAAGTTTAATGTATAAAACAGTGAAAAGGGAAAACTATGTATGATATCAGATTCCCAAATCTTGGGATAGTATTAAAAAATATCAAAGACGGATTTACGATCTTTGGATTTGAAATCAAATTTTATGGTGTGATCATAGCACTTGGATTTGTGCTCGCGTTCCTTGCAATCAGCAAGGAGGCAAAACGGACCGGACAGAGCGAGGACACGTATCTGGATTTCATGCTCTGGCTGATCATCCCGGCAATCTTAGGTGCGCGGCTCTATTATATTATATTCAGCTGGGATTCGTATTTCCAGAAGGGCAAAAGTTTCGGGAAGACGTTGTTCGATCTGATCGATATCCGGAGCGGCGGACTTGCCATCTATGGTGGCGTGATTGCAGGTGTGATTGTTGCAATCGTCTTTGCGAAGAAGCGGAAGATGAAGTTCTCTGTGCTTGCCGACACGGTGACGATGGGACTTCTGATCGGACAGATCATGGGACGCTGGGGCAACTTCTTCAACCGGGAAGCGTTTGGCGATTATACGAATTCGCTTTTTGCGATGGCGATTCCGACCGACTATTATGTTGGCAAAGGAACCCTGACCGGTATGATTAACTCCGGTATCATCACTTCGGAGATGGCGAATCATATGCAGGTCTACGATGGCATGCAGTGGATCACGGTACATCCGACCTTCCTGTACGAATCGGTGTGGAATCTGATCCTTTTGATTGTTATTTTCATCTACCGGAAGCACAAGAAGTTTGATGGCGAGATCTTCCTCATGTATCTGTGGGGCTATGGAATGGGACGTGTATGGATCGAGGGACTTCGTTCAGATTCCCTGATGCTTCCGTTCTTCAACATGAAGGTATCCCAGATGATCGCAGCAATCTGTGTACTGGCTTGTTCCGTGCTGATTGTAAAAAAACGGATGGATACCGTAAAAAAACAGGCACCAGCAGGAAAAAAGGAACAATAAATCAATTAAAAATTGTAAGAAATGGACAAGGGAAATGCAAATTGGTATTGCATTTCCCTTTTTTTTGCGTTACAATGAAACCCAAGTGGAAGCTGAGTGGCAGTGAAATGGATGTCAAGTGGTGCTCGGTGGAGGTTGTTCCCACACAGGGAAGAACATTGCATGCAATACGAAAGGTGAAGCTATATGTCAATGGGTATGATAGGAGAATCGAATCATGGCCTCGATGCAAAAGGCAGATTGATTATTCCCATAAGATTCCGTCAGGAACTTGGGGATAAATTTGTGCTGTGCAATGGCATGGACCATAACATTGACGTATATCCGGAAGCAGAGTGGACAAAATTCGCAGAGAAGCTTGCTGCACTGCCAAAGAGTAATTTCCAGGCAAGACGTCTTCGTGATTTCTACGAAGGATCTGCGGTTGTCTGTGAGATGGATAGTCAGTATCGTATTGTAATTCCACAAAAATTACGTGAATATGCGGGCATTGATCGCGAGGTTGTCATGATTGGACATACGGATACCGTAGCAATCTGGGATAAGGCAGCCTGGGATAAGATCAACAGCCCAGAAGAGATTGACCTGAAAGAAATCGCCGAGATTGGTGAGTTGTTCAACATCTAAGGGAGGCTGCGATGGAATTTAAACACAAATCTGTACTACTGAAGGAAAGCATTGAAGCTTTGCAGATCAAACCGGACGGCATATACGTGGACGGCACGTTAGGTGGCGGAGGGCATTCTTATGAAATATGCAGACATCTTTCGGATAAAGGAAGGCTGATCGGCATTGATCAGGATGCAGCTGCGATCGAAGCGGCAAAGGAGCGATTAGGGGAGTTTGGAGATAAAGTTACTATTATTCGCAGCAATTACTGCAATATGGTAAAGGAACTGAAAAGCATTGGCATTTCATCTGCAGATGGGATTATTTTGGATCTCGGGGTATCCTCCTACCAGTTGGATACGGCTGAGCGGGGATTTACATACCGCGAAGACGCACCGCTTGACATGAGGATGGATCAGCGTCAGGATATGACTGCAAAAGATATTGTGAATGGATACAGCGAGATGGAGCTGTACCGTATCATCCGCGATTACGGCGAAGAGAAGTTCGCAAAAAACATCGCGAAGCACATTGTAAATGCAAGGCAGCAGAAAGAAATTGAAACAACTGGGGAGTTAATTCAAATCATAAAAGCAGCCATACCTATGAAAGTCCGAGCAGTAGGCGGACACCCGGCCAAAAAGACCTTTCAGGCAATTCGGATCGAACTGAACAGAGAACTGGAAGTTTTAAGGGATTCGCTGGACAGCATGATCGATTTTTTGAATGACGGAGGAAGGATCTGTGTGATCACATTCCATTCGCTGGAAGATCGAATCGTAAAAAACAACTTCAGAAAAAATGAAAATCCGTGTATATGTCCAAGGGAGTTTCCTGTCTGCGTATGCGGCAGGAAATCCAAGGGCTTTGTGGTCACCAGAAAGCCGATTATACCGGGTGAGGAAGAACTGACATATAATAAACGAGCAAAAAGCTCCAAACTTCGTGTTTTCGAAAGAAGACGGGAGGAAGAGGAGTCATGAAACAGGTAAACAGAGACAAATGTAAGAGACAGGAGGGTCGATATGGCAGAGAGAAATTATCGCAGAGATGATAAGATAAGACAGACAGGTCGATATGCTTATATTGATGGCAGTACCGTTCGCAAATTACAGACTCGCCCTGTACCGGAAAAGAGAGAAACCGAGAGAAGACAGGAACAGCCGCGACGCAGAAAACGGACGAGTGCCAAAACAAGACGCAACCGTGCACGTGCACTGCAGATGCATCTGCGTGACGTTATCTTTCTTGGAATCGCAGGAATGATCGTGGTCGTTTCATGCATCAACTATCTTCAGAAACAGGCATTGAATACATCCTATCGTAATCAGGTGGCGACACAGGAGGCCAAGCTTGCAGATCTCAAAGAACGCAATGATGCTGCCTATGAAAGTGCACTGAAGTCCGTAGATCTGGAGACGATCCGCAATATTGCCATCAACAAACTGGGTATGGTTTATGCCGGAGAAGAACAGGTGAAAACTTACGATGACAAGAGCAGCGACTATGTAAGACAGTATAGTGATGTTCCGACAGAGTGAGTAATCAGACAGGTGGTATAAAGTGGCAGAAAAGAAAAGAAAAAAAAGAAAGCACTTTTCAAAACTAATGCAGAAAAAACTGGTGGGAAGTTTTGCATTAGTTTTGTTTGTGTTACTGGGATTAAATTTAAGAATTGTATATATTACAGCCAAAAACGGCGATAACTATGCAAAACAGGTGCTGTCACAGAAACAGTATGACAGCAGAACGATTCCATACAAACGCGGAGAGATCCAGGACCGCAATGGAAATGTGTTTGCAAAAAGTGAAAAGGTCTATAATGTCATTCTCGACTGTGTAGCGGTAAACGGTGGTGATGAAGAAGAACAGGCAAAGCTGAAAGAGCAGGAAATTGATTACATTGAACCGACGATCGATGCACTTGTGAAAACATTAGGTCTGGATGAAGCAGAGCTTCGTTCACTGATCACTGATCCGGCAACATCCGGGAGTCGTTATCAGGTTCTGAAAAAGGGCATTTCTCTGGAAGAAAAGCAGACATTTGAGGACTATACGGAGATCGATTCTGAAAAGGAGTATACCAAGACAGACCTTGCAAGGCGGCGGTGTGTTCAGGGTGTCTGGTTTGAAGAAGATTACGTCCGGGATTATCCGCTGAAAACACTTGCGAGCAATGTGATCGGAGTCGGAAGCAATTCCGGCGGTGCAAGCGGGCTGGAATCTTACTACACAGATGTCCTGAGCGGGACAGACGGCAGAGAGTTCGGTTATCTGGATGAGAACTCCGACCTGCAGAGGACGATCGTTGAGCCGACCAATGGAAATACAATCGTTTCCACCCTGGATATCAACATCCAGCAGGTTGTGGAAAAGTACATCGCTGAATTTGATGCCGAGTACGGCAAAGATGCCGAGGACGGCAAAGGTGCGAAAAGCATCGGTGTCATCGTCGGAAATCCGCAGAACGGCGAGATTTATGCGATGGCGAGCAACCACGGATTTGACCTCACGGATCCGGACGATTTAAGCGACAAGTATACGGACGCAGAGCTGAAATCTATGACAGAGGAAGAAAAATCAGATGCTCTGAATGAGAAATGGTACAATTACTGTGTATCCGAAAGTTTTGAGCCTGGCTCTACGTTTAAACCGATCGTGGTAGCATCGGCACTGGAGATGGGGGCGATCACGACAGATGCTACCTACGTCTGTGACGGTGGAGAATTTGTCACCGATACAGAAATCAAATGTGATAATATTTACGGTCATGGAAATGAGACGTTAAGTGATGTTATCAAAAATTCCTGTAACGATGCGATGATGCAGATCGGAATGAAAATGCAGATCACACCATTCCTGAAATACCAGAGACTGTTTAATTTCGGAAGCCGGACAGGGATTGACCTTCCGAACGAAAGTACCGGTGTACTGTATGACAGGGACAGCATGCACGAGGTAGAGCTGGCGACCAATACCTTCGGTCAGACTTTTACCAGCACGATGATCCAGGAATATGCGGCATTTAATGCAGTGGTAAACGGCGGATATTATTATGAGCCGCATATGGTAAAGCAGATCCTGGATGATAACGGCGGAGTGGTAAAGAATATCAATCCGGTCCTTCTGCGTCAGCCGGTATCCACGAAAAATGCAGATTTTGTGTTAAGTGCCATGGAGCAGACTGTTCTGGATGGTACCGGAAAAAAAGCAAGAGTGCCGGGCTACCGCGTGGCAGGTAAAACAGGTACTGCAGAGAAGATCAATCCGGAGACCGGAACACGTTGGGAAGGAAAATATCTGGTATCTTTCATCGGATGTGCACCGGTGGATGATCCGCAGCTTACAGTGTATGTTGTTGTCGATGAGCCAAACGTTGAAAATCAGGAAACTGGTGGTTACTCTATGATCATTTCCAGAAAGATCATGATGGAAGTGCTTCCGTATCTGAACATTCCACAGACGGAAGAGATCACAGATGAGTTGCTTCAGGAGCTGGAACTGACCAGAGAAGATGTGGAAAACGGAAGAAACGCAGCTCTGATCAAAGAAAAATCAGAGACAACGGAGACAGATGAGTACGGAAATGTCATTTCCTCCGGAACGACATCCGGCAGTACAACCTCTGCGACAGGCACAACCGATGCTCAGACATCACAGACGGATGCTTATGGAAATGTGATCAGTGGCAGCGATTCCACGACGCAGGGTACGACGGACGATGAGGGATCGGCGTTTCATTCAAATATACCGGCTCCGCTCCAGTCACAGGACAGTGGTGACGGCGTGAGTACGCAGGACTGGATTACCAACGAAAAGCTTGGTATTGATGAGAATAATAACAGTTATTAGTCAAATGGATATTCGCAATTGAAGCAGGGGACTTCCTTGATTTGGTTAAGATATAAAGAATTTGCAGTTTTAACCTCACAGAAGCAGCGATATAATAATAGAAAGCTTTTGTGAGGTTTTTTGTATTGTTTGTAAAGATCAAAACATTTCACCGCAAAAAGATCGTGGCTGTTTTTGCACTGTGCATGGCGGCGATGCTTTTTCTGATTGGGCGGCTGGGGTATCTGATGCTGCTTCGGGCAGATTATTACAGCGAAAAAGCACAGGATCTCCATGAGAGGGAGCGAAGTATCAAAGCGGCCCGCGGAAAAATTCTGGACTGCAACGGAAAAGTGCTGGCAGATAATAAGACGGTATGTACGATTTCTGTGATCCACAGTCAGATCAAAGAGCCGGAAAAAGTGATCGATGTGCTGACAGAAGAACTGGGGCTGGAGCGTGACCAGGTCAAGAAACGCGTGGAAAAGAACAGTTCCATTGAGCGGATCAAAACGAATGTGGATAAACAGACCGGGGATAAAATAAGAGAATACGATCTGGCTGGCGTGAAAGTGGATGAAGACTATAAGAGAAATTATCCATATGGAAATCTGGCTTCCAAAGTGCTTGGATTTACCGGAAGTGACAATCAGGGGATCGTGGGACTGGAAGTCAAATATGAGAGCATCTTAAAAGGAACAGACGGGCAGATTCTGACCATGACGGATGCCAGAGGTGTGGAATTATCCGACACCGGAGAAGGAAGAAAAGAGCCGGTTTCCGGGAAAAATCTAATCTTAAGCCTGGATGCAAACCTGCAGGAGTATGCACAGCAGGCGGCTTACCAGGCACTGGAACAGAAACAGGCAGACAGTGTCTCCATTATTCTGATGCGGCCCGGGAACGGGGAGATCCTGGCGATGGTAAATGTACCGGAATACGATCTGAATGATCCGTTTAACCTGAAAAAAAGTACGAATGGCATGTCACAGCAGGAAATTCAGGATGAAAGAAACAAAATGTGGCGAAATGGCTGCATCAACGACACGTATGAGCCGGGTTCGACATTTAAGATCATAACGGCATCGGCAGCTCTGGAAGAGGGCGTTGTAACACCGGAAGATACTTTCAGCTGTCCCGGATTTCGGATTGTCGATGACAGGAGGATACGCTGCCATAAAACGACCGGTCATGGAAGTGAGACGTTTGTGCAGGGAGTCATGAATTCCTGCAATCCGGTTTTTATTGAAGTGGGACAGCGGCTGGGGACAGATGCTTTTTACAGGTATTTTCAGCAGTTCGGTCTGCTCGAAAAGACTGGGATTGATCTTCCGGGAGAGGCAGGGACGATCATGCATCAGAAAAAGGATATCGGTCCGGTGGAACTGGCAACGATCTCGTTTGGACAGTCCTTTCAGATCACGCCGATCCGTCTGGCGGCAACGGTGTGTTCCCTGATCAATGGCGGCCATCAGATCACGCCGCATTTTGGGGTGGAAGTGCGGGAAGATGACGGTACTTTGCTGGAAACACTTTCTTATAAGGAAGGAAAACAGATCGTATCGGAGCAGGTTTCCAAGACAATGAGGGCGATTCTCGAAAAAGTCGTTTCCGAAGGAGGCGGCAAAAAGGCCTATATCGAAGGATATCATATAGGAGGAAAGACAGCGACCTCCGAGACACTGCCGCGAAGTGCAAATAAATACATTTCCTCTTTTCTTGGATTTGTTCCGGCAGAAGATCCCAGGATCCTTGGAATCTGTATTATAAACAATCCGCAGGGCGTATATTATGGAGGAACGATCTGTGCCCCGGTCATGCGGATGGTTTTTGAAAATATTCTGCCTTATCTCGGAATCGAAAAAGAAGCTGCACAGGAAACGGATGCGGTCAGAACAATGGATCAAGTCGAACATTTGCTGTCTGCTGAATAAAACAGAAGGGGAGTCTTTTCCGACTAAGATAAAACAGTTGCGAAAAAAGAGGAAAAGTTTTATACTAGCATAGAGTTATGCGTCGCAGACAAGCGGCCTGACAACCAGAAAACGAGGCCGCCGTTATGCGGCAGCAGGAGGTAAATATGAAAATAAGTACAGAAGTAATCATTGCATTGCTGGCATCCTTTGCAATCAGTGTCGTCTTGAGTCCGATCATTATCCCATTCCTGAAAAGACTGAAGATCGGTCAGACGGAACGAACCGAAGGTGTACAGTCCCATCTTGAAAAAGCAGGCACGCCGACTATGGGAGGACTGATCATTCTGATCAGTGTGCTGGTCACCTCTCTTTTCTTTGTCCGCAAATATCCGAACATCATCCCGGTTCTGTTTCTGACACTGGGCTTTGGGATCATCGGATTTCTGGATGATTATCTGAAAGTTGTGCTTCGAAGATCCGACGGTCTGCTTCCGAAGCAGAAAATGCTCGGACAGATCATTGTTACGACCATTTTTCTGGCGTATATCCTGATCGTGGACAAAAGTTTTCTGACGATGAGGATCCCGTTCAGCGATCAGTATTTTGACTGCAAATGGATCACGGTTCCGCTGGTTTATCTGGCAGTGATCGGAACAGTCAACGGAGTCAACTTTACCGATGGACTGGACGGATTGGCAACAGGCGTTACGACAATGGTCGCTGTATTCTTTACTGCTGTATCCATCGGGCTTGGCGGCGGCATTGAGCCAATCACGGCAGCGGTTACCGGTGCACTGCTCGGATTTCTGTTATTTAACGTCTATCCGGCACAGGTATTTATGGGAGATACCGGATCTCTGGCACTTGGAGGATTTGTGGCAGGTGCAGCCTATGTGCTGAAGATGCCGTGGATCATCCTGGTCGTCGGACTGATCTATCTGGTGGAGGTACTCTCTGTTATGATCCAGGTCACCTACTTTAAGAAGACCGGCGGAAAACGATTCTTTAAGATGGCCCCGATCCATCATCATTTTGAGCTTTGTGGCTTGTCTGAGACCAGAGTTGTGGCAGTCTTTACCGTTGTGACAGCACTGTTGTGCCTGCTGGGACTCGTTCTGGTATCATAAACAGATATCAAGGTGGAGTATTAAGCCATAGCAAGACATCATAGCTTCAGGTTTTTAATTCTGACAGCATAGTATAAGATACGAACATCGAGGAGGAGAATAGAAGATGGATTTTAAAGATAAAAAGGTCCTGGTATTCGGAAGCGGCATCAGCGGCATCGGAGCCTGTGAGCTTTTGGAAAAAAGCGGTGCAACTGTGATTTTGTTTGATGGCAATGAAAAGCTTCACGAGGAAGCAATCCGCATGAAACTGCCTTCCGCAAGCAAGGCACAGATCCTGATCGGGCAGATCAGCGATGAGCAGTTAAAAGAGCTGGATCTTGTGGTATTAAGTCCTGGTGTACCGACAGATCTGCCGGTGGTAGAAAAAATGAAAGCAGCCGGCATCCGCATATGGGGTGAAGTAGAGCTGGCATATGAAAACGCAAAAGGCGATGTTCTGGCGATCACCGGCACGAACGGAAAGACGACAACAACCAGCCTTTTAGGTGAGATCATGAAATGCTGGAAAGAGAGCGTTTATGTCGTTGGAAACATTGGAAATCCTTATACGCAGGCAGCTCCGAAGATGACAGAAGAGAGTGTGACCGTTGCGGAGATCAGCAGTTTTCAGCTGGAGACGATCGATCAGTTCCATCCAAAGGTAAGTGCGATCTTAAATATCACACCGGATCATCTGAACCGCCATCATACCATGGAAGAGTACATAAGAGTCAAAGAGCTCATCACCAAAAATCAGACATCCGAAGATACCTGTGTCCTCAACTACGAAGATCCGATCCTGCGTGCATTTGGAGAAAATCTTCAGATCAGGGTATTATTTTTCAGCAGTGAGCGTAAACTGAAACAGGGACTTTATCTGGAAGATGAGACGATCTGGTATGCAGATGAGAGTCAGAAACTTGCAATCTGCAAAACACAGGATTTAAACATCGTCGGCAAACATAACTACGAAAACGTAATGGCAGCAGCCGGCATGGCATTATCTTACGGCGTTCCGCTTGAAAAGATCCAGGAAGCAGTAAAAGCATTCCAGGCAGTAGAACACCGCATTGAGTTTGTGACAGAGAAAAGCGGTGTTGTTTATTACAACGATTCCAAAGGAACCAATCCGGATGCGGCGATCAAGGGCATCCAGGCGATGTCACGCCCGACTCTGCTGATCGGAGGCGGATATGACAAAGGCTCCGATTACACGGAATGGATTCAGTCTTTTGACGGCAAAGTAAAATATCTGGTACTGCTCGGTGTTACAAAAGAAAAAATTGCAGAAACAGCACGTAAGTGTGGATTTGATAACATCATCATGACAGAAAGCCTCGAAGAAGCCGTCAAAGTCTGTGCAGAAAATGCAGAAAGCGGCGATGCCGTACTTCTTTCACCGGCATGTGCGAGCTGGGATATGTTCCCAAGCTATGAAGTCCGCGGAAGAAGATTCAAAGAATTAGTAAGAAATTTATAATACGGGAATGCAGGGAGTGATGCAATGAGAACAAAATCCGGCAGAGGAGATGTACTGCTGGTATGCATGGTGCTGTTTCTTGTTGTTTTTGGGCTGGCAGTGTTATACAGCACCGGTTCCTACAATGGGAGTGTCCGCTTCGGAGATGCTTTTTATTATATGAAAAAGCAGTTTTTTGCAGCGGCACTCGGGATGCTTGCCATGTACCTGATCAGCTGTATGGATTACCATATTTTTGAAAAATATGCCATCGCAGCCTATCTGATCTCCCTTGCATTATCCACCCTGGTATTATTTGCGGGCAATGCTTACAACGGTTCCAGAAGATGGCTCTCACTTGGTCCTCTTTCCTTTCAGCCGTCCGAGTTTGCCAAACTTGCCGTGATTCTGTTTCTGGCAAGAATGGTCGGAAGACAGAAGAAAAAAAGGAACAGTTTTCTGAACCTGGTGTTTGTGATTGCTCTGGTACTGCCGATCGTGGCACTGGTAGGGACGAACAACTTAAGTACGGCGATCATCATTCTCGGCATCGCAGTGATCGTAGTGTTTGTATCGGACAAAAGATATATGCAGTTTGTGTGG
>ERZ773252.3248-NODE-3248-length-12741-cov-2.581980_pt1 | contig 12741 bp, 9 predicted proteins | sample MGYA00580517_ERZ773252 | MGnify/ENA primary metagenome ERZ773252 (study PRJEB29015, sample SAMEA2737766) | human gut metagenome | biome: human gut; feature: human-associated habitat; material: faeces | place: China | collected 2012 ... | reverse complement strand
TCCAGCCGGGCACTTACTCTCTCTCTTCCTTTTCTACTGTCTTCCATGCACTTTACCGTGCAGGAGGTGTGAGTGACATAGGTAGCCTTCGTAATGTCCAGCTGGTACGTAACGGCAAAAACATCGCCACAATTGACGTCTACCAATTTATCATGAAAGGAAACATTCAGGATGACATTCGTCTGCAAGAAGGCGATGTTGTGATTGTTCCTGCTTATGATATCTTGGTTAAGATCGACGGAAAAGTGAAACGCCCCATGCGTTTCGAAATGAAAAAGGACGAAAACTTATCTACTCTAATCAGTTATGCCGGTGGGTTTGATGCTGACGCTTACACCCGTTCTTTGCGTATCGTACGCCAAAACGGACAGGAGTATGAAGTAAACACAGTCAAGGACCTTGATTATAGTGTCTATAAAATGCGGAATGGTGATGTTGTGACTGCCGAGGCTATCCTTAACCGCTTCACTAATAAGCTTGAAATCCGTGGTGCCGTTTACCGTCCCGGTATCTACCAGCTAAACGGTAAACTGAATACCGTCCGTGAACTGGTGAACGAAGCCCAAGGCTTGACGGGTGATGCTTTCTTGAACCGTGCTGTCCTTTATCGTCAGCGTGAGGATCTTACTACTGAAGTTATCCCTGTTGACATTAAAGCCATCATGGATGGCACTTCTCAAAATATCATCCTGGTGAAAAACGACATTCTTTATATTCCGAGTATCCATGATTTGGAAGATAGAGGTGATGTTGTAATCCATGGTGAAGTGGCCAAACCTGATTCCTATCCTTATGCTGACAACATGACTCTTGAAGACTTGATCATTCAGGCCGGAGGCTTGCGTGAAGCCGCTTCTGTAGTCCGTGTAGATGTATCCCGTAGAATTAAGAATCCTCGTAGTACAGTAGATAACGATACTATCGGCCAGATATATACATTCTCCCTAAAAGAAGGTTTTATTGTAGATGGAACCCCTGGCTTTGTCCTTCAACCTTATGATGAAGTTTATGTGCGTCGTAGTCCGGGTTATCAGGCTCAACAGAATGTGGTTGTTGAAGGTGAAATTCTGTTCGGAGGCTCTTATGCAATGACCAGCCGTGAAGAACGTCTTTCGGACTTGATCAATAAAGCTGGAGGTGCAACGAATTATGCCTACTTACGTGGTGCCAAATTGACTCGTGTGGCCAATGCAAGTGAAAAGAAACGCATGAGTGATGTGATCCGCTTGATGAGCAGACAGTTGGGTGAGGCTATGATGGACTCTTTGGGTGTTCGTGTGGAAGATACCTTTAGTGTTGGTATTGACTTGGAGAAAGCATTAGCCAATCCTGGAAGTACAGCAGATATTGTCTTGCGTGAAGGTGATGTGATTTCTATTCCGAAAAATAATAATACGGTTACAATCAATGGTGCCGTAATGGTTCCGAATACTGTTTCTTATATGGAAGGAAAGAATATAGACTATTATCTGAATCAAGCCGGTGGTTATTCTGAAAATGCGAAGAAGAGTAAGAAATTTATCGTATACATGAATGGCCAAGTGACTAAAGTGAAAGGTAGCGGTAAGAAACAGATCGAGCCGGGATGTGAGATAATTGTACCTAGTAAGGCTAAGAAAAGGACTAATATTGGAAATATCTTAGGTTATGCTACTACATTCAGCACTTTGGGAATGATGGTTGCATCTATTGCTAATCTGATAAAGAAATAAAAGAAAACAGCTTATACCATTATGATAGAAGGGGAATCTGAAAAAGAAATAAAACAGGGGCAGAGTAACCATATAGATAAAGAGGCCGAAATAGATTTGATGGATATTCTTCGTAAGATTATAGGTATTCGTAAGACAATCTATAAAGCTGCTAGTATTGGTTTGATAATTGGTGTTATTATAGCAATTTGTATTCCAAAGCAATATACAGCTGAAGTCACCCTTTCTCCGGAGATGGGTAGCAATAAGGGTGGTGGTCTATCTGGTTTGGCAGCTTCTTTTTTAGGAAGTGACGTTGCCATGGGGGATGGTACTGATGCTTTGAATGCTTCTTTGTCTGCTGATATTGTATCTTCTACTCCTTTTTTATTAGAACTTTCTACAATGGAAATACCTGCATCGAAAGGTGTGAATATGACTTTGAACACTTACTTAGATGAAGAATATGTCCCTTGGTGGAGCTATGTAATCGGATTTCCAAGTATAATAATTGATGGAGCAAAGTCTTTGTTTATCGAAGAAGATGAATTAGTATATTCTAATAGAACCAATAAAGGTGTAATTGAATTATCCCAAAAAGAATCGAAGAAGATTGAAGTTTTAAAAAATACGATTACTGCTATTGTAGATAAGAAAACATCCATGACTACAGTTGCTGTAACTTTGCAAAATCCTAAAGTTGCCGCAGTGCTCGCTGATTCTGTTGTGAAGAAGTTGCAGGAGTATATTATAGACTATCGTACTACCAAGGCTAAAGAGGATTGTATTTATTTAGAGAAACTGTTTAAAGAGCGTCAACAAGAATATTATGCAGCTCAAAAGGAATATGCCAATTATATAGATTCTCATGATAATATCATTTTGCAGAGTGTTCGTGCTGAACAGGAGCGCTTACAAAATGATATGAGTTTGGCTTATCAGGTTTATAGTCAAGTGGCAAATCAACTTCAAGTTGCCAGAGCTAAAGTTCAGGAAGAAAAGCCTGTATTTGCGGTTGTAGAGCCTGCAGTAGTGCCATTGAAACCTTCGGGAATTAGTAAAAAAGTATACGTCTTGGTATTTATCTTCTTATCTGTTTGCATTGTCATGTTTTGGAAACTCTTTGGAGAAGAGTTTCTGGATAAAATTAAAGAAATACGAGCTTAGTATCCATTAATAAAATGATATGACGTCAACTAACCAAATAAATAAAGTAGTAGAATTTATTGCAGTTCTGGGCGATTTGGTCATTCTGAATCTCTGTTTGTTTCAGTTTCTGTTCTTTTGGGAAAATGTATTTATATATTCGCCTTTTTCATGTACTACTTCTTTGATGATGACTTCGCTTAGCCTTTGTTATTTAGCATGTTCGGCATCTCGTGGAAAAGTTTGGACTAGTAGGGAAATTCGTGCAGATCAGCTTGTACTGCGTGTACTGAAAAATATTATAACATTTTCAGTATTTTGGGCATGTATTATGGCATTTAGTGGAATATCTATCATTTTTCCTCTTTTTTTTGTTGTCTATTTTTTTACACTTTTTGTTATATTAAGTATTTATCGAATTATCATTCGTCATTCGTTGATCGGTTATTGTGCTAAGGGTAAGCACAAACATTATGCGGTTTTTATTGGTGGGGGGAATAATATGCAGATGCTATATGAGGAAATGGAAAGCTCATTGGCATCTATTTATGAAATTGTCGGTTATTTCGATATTGAACCTAATAATAGTTTTTCAACCCAATGTTCTTATCTTGGTAATCCTAACGATTTTGTTGATTTTATGTCCGAAAAAACAGCTATAAAACACGTGTTTTGTTCATTGTCAATGGAGCAGGGGCGCTATAATGTTTCCATCATCAATTATTGTGAGAACCATTTGCTTTATTTTCATGGTGTTCCTAATGTTTGTAAGGGATTCCCCCGACGTATTTGGCATAGCATGGTTGGCAATATGCCGATTTTGAATTTGAGATATGAACCATTAAGTAAAGTGGAAAATCGTTTCTTAAAGCGATTATTCGATATTGTGTTATCAGGAATTTTTCTAGTTGCTATATTCCCACTTATTTACCTGATCGTGGGAGTTGTCATAAAAATGACTTCCCCCGGTCCTATCATTTTTAAGCAAATGCGCACTGGTTTGAATGGTGTTGATTTTAAATGCTATAAATTCCGTTCTATGAGAGTGAATGAAGAAGCGGATAATAAACAGGCAACAGTTGATGATCCCCGGAAAACTCGCTTTGGAAATTTTCTTCGACGCTCTAATCTTGATGAACTTCCACAGTTTATTAATGTCTTTAAAGGTGAAATGTCGATAGTAGGTCCTCGCCCTCATATGTTGGCTCATACGGAAACTTATGCGCGGCTGATTGATAAATATATGGTGCGCCATTTTATTAAACCTGGAGTAACCGGATGGGCGCAAACACATGGTTTTCGTGGTGAAACTAAAGAATTGTCACAGATGGAAGGACGTATTAAAGCTGATATTTGGTATATGGAACATTGGACAATATTCCTTGACTTATATATCATTTATAAGACTATAGCGAATGTGGTTGTTGGGGAGAAGAATGCTTACTAGGGTGTGAAATATCAGTTTTCACTAACTTAGACTGATGAACTTTACAAGTGTCTAGTAATGCAGAAAATATCAATTGTCTGTCTATAGATAGAGAATGTTTATATAAAAAGGTAGTAAATAACTGTATTATTTTGATTGAATGAATATGTTTTAGTTTGCATATGGAGGTATTTACAATGCGAATTAAAATGATTAAATTTATTGTAATGAAAATTCCTAAAGTAATTGCGGAAATAGGTTGTAATCACAAAGGTGATATGTCTATTGCAAAAGAGTTGATAATGACTGCAGCAACATATTGTAAAGCTGATGTTGTAAAATTTCAAAAACGTTGTAATAAGGAATTGTTGACTAGTGAAGAGTATAATGCTCCACATCCACATCCTGAAAATTCTTATGGTCAGACTTATGGTACGCATCGTGAATTTCTGGAGTTTGATCTAGATCAACATAGACAGCTCAAAAGATGGTGTGAAGAATTGGGTATTGTATATTCTACATCTGTTTGGGATGTTACATCAGCTAAAGAAATTTGTACATTACATCCTGATTTAATAAAGGTTCCATCTGCCTGTAATTTGAATAAGGGATTATTGCAATATTTATGTGATAATTTTGAAGGAGAAATACATTTATCTTTTGGTATGACTACAAAAGATGAAGAAGTGGAAATTATTGATTTTTTTGAAGCGAATAAGAGAAACAAAGATTTAGTAATTTACAATTGCACTTCAGGTTATCCAGTGCCTTTTGAGGATATATGCTTATTAGAACTTGTTCGACTTCGTGAGGAGTATGCTGATAGGGTAAAAACTATTGGATTCTCAGGCCATCATCTTGGTATTGCAGTAGATTCGGCAGCAGTTGCCTTGGGAGCAGAATGGATAGAGCGGCATTATACATTAGATAGGACTTGGAAAGGTACAGATCATGCTGCATCTTTAGAGCCAGATGGTGTTCGTAAATTAGTTCGCGATTGTCGTGCAGTAGCTAAAGCATTGACTTATAAGCAACAAGATATTTTAGATATAGAGTCTGTTCAGCGTAATAAATTAAAGAAAAATCAAATAAAATGGTAATCGCATTTATTCCAGTTCGGGGAGGTAGCAAATCTATTCCTCTTAAAAATATAAAAGATTTCTGTGGTAAACCGTTGGTATATTGGAGTGCATTAGCGTTGCAGAACTGCTCTTTAGTGGATAAAATAATAATAGCAACGGATTCGTCTAAAATAGAAGAAACAGTTCGTTCTTTTAAATTGAATAAATTAACTGTTTTTCGTCGTTCAGCGGAGAATGCGTGTGATACAGCAAGCACTGAGAGTGTGATGCTTGAATATATAAATAAGGTATCATTAAATTTGAAAGATATTTTTTTATTAGTCCAAGCTACATCTCCATTAACTCAATCAGTTCATTTTGAAGAAGCATTATCATTATATAATGAGGGACAATATGATTCGATATTGAGTTGTGTTCGAAATTATCGTTTTTTCTGGAATGCAGATGGCACTTCTAAAAATTATGATTATAAAAAGAGGCCTCGTCGTCAAAATATTAAAGGAGAATTGATGGAAAATGGAGCTTTTTATATTAATACGGTTGAAAACATCTTATCGAGTAATAACCGGTTGAGTGGTAGGATTGGTATTTATGAAATGCCAGAGTATACAGCGACTGAGCTGGATGAACCTGATGATTGGATTATATTAGAAAATTTAATGAGAAAATATATATTGTCAGGAACTACAAAGGATAAAGGGAAAATTAAATTATTTCTTACTGATGTTGATGGAGTGATGACAGATGGCAGTATGTATTATTCGGAGACAGGGGATGAATTGAAGAAATTTAATACTCGTGACGGTATGGGATTTCAATTATTGAGGGAAGCAGGAATCAAGGTAGGCATAATAACCTCTGAAAATACAAAAATAGTGGAGAATCGAGCAAGAAAGTTGAAAGTTGATTATTTATATCAAGGCAAAAGAGAAGGTGGAAAACTCTCTGCCGCCCTTGAAATCTGTAAAGAGATGGGCATAACACTTGAAGAAGTGGCTTATGTTGGAGATGATATTAATTGTATTGATCTTCTTTCGGCTGTAGGGTTTCCGGCATGTCCTTCTGATGCGCATATGAAAATTGTGAATATTCAGGGTATTAAAATTTTAAATAGAAAGGGAGGGGATGGTTGTATAAGGGAATTTGTTGATATACTTTTATGATATATAATTTCTTTTATTTTGTATTAGATGTTATGCGTATTCTAAAGAATAGGAATTATTTCTCAAAGAAACGTATAAAGGGACTCTCTGCTAATCGTAAATTACGAATTTTAGGTAATGGTAGTTCGTTGAATAATGTCAATTTCGACAATGAAGGTCTTGAAGATTATATGGTCGTTAATCGTCATGTTCTTTCAGATAATTATGTACTTGTAAAGCCTTTATATTATGTATTAGCTGATCCGCATTTTTTTCATCATTCTGAAGGATTGGAAATATTGCAAAAAATAAATGAGAAGACGAATTGGAGAATGACTCTTTGTATTCCATTTTCAAGAGAAGTAAAAAGACAGATTCTTATGACTATAACTAATAGTAATATTAATCTTCTATATTATAATGCGACTAATCTTTTATGTGATTTTAAATTTGTAAAATATTTTTGTTATAAATGGCAATTGGCTATGCCGGTAGTGCAAAATGTTTTAGTAGCTTCTATAATGTTAGGGATATTGTTTAAATATTCAAATATTGAGCTTTATGGAGTTGAACACACTTGGACTAAATATTTGTTTGTTGATAAAGATAATATTGTTTATTTAGAAAACCCTCATTTCTTTGATAAAGAAAAAGTTGTAGCTAAACCTGTAAAGGAGATTCAACATACGGAAGAATATCCATTTTATTTAATACTTAAAAACTATGCCAGGATGTTTGAGTCTTATTGGGAAATAAAGAAATATATATCTGATTGTCATATAGGATGTCAAGTTATAAATAAAACGGAGGGTTCTTTTATTGATGCTTTTAGTAAAGATGTGTAAGGAATGAGCAGATCGTCATCGTCGTTGTTAAAAAATAGTTTTTTATATTTGATAGCTACTATAAGTATACGTGCAACATCTTTTTTGTTACTACCTTTTTATTCGCATTTAGTATCACCGGAAGAATACGGATATGTGTATATGGTTTCTGCTGTATCTACTTTTTTTAATATGGTAATGCAATTTTCTATGCATGCATGTATTTCTCGTTTCTTTTTTGATTGTGAAGATGAGGAGAGTGTTAAAAGGCTATATTCCACAATTGTGTTATTTATTAGTATTAATTCAGTAATAATATTTACTTTGCTGTGGTGCTTTAATGAACAGCTTGCTGTTCTGATTAATCTTCCAACAGTATATTTTAAATTAGCATTGATTATTTCCTTTTTTGGTGTATTTTATAATGCTATTTTGGCTTTATTATATGTTAAACAAAATGCAAAGAAGGTATCGGTTACATCTATTTGTGTTGGTGTGTTTCAGATTTTTATTCAACTGTTATTAGTTGTAAATCTGGAAAATAAAGCAATGGCTTTAGTGGGGACTTTATTCTTAAATAGTATATTGACATTCATCATTTTTCTTTTTTACTCAAAACCTTTTTTTACTGTAAATTTTGATTTTTCGCGTGCGAGAAAATATATGTATTATTCTTTTTCTCAATTTCCAAGTGATGTATCTGGGTGGCTTGTCAAATTTACAGATAGGTTGTTTATTAATAAGTATATTGGTGCTGCTAGTACTGGAATTTATGGGGTTGGTTGTACTGTAGGACAAATCCCTACGATTCTTTTCATGTCGTTAAATTCTGCATTAGTACCTTATATATTTAGTAAATATAAGGATATGAATAGTGGGGTGGAAAAAAGTGAAATAGAGTTGGTAAAAACTGTAACAATCGTAAGTTCAATTTTGATGGTATTAATAACAATCCTGATAATATTATCAAATAATATAGTACAATTGTTAGCGCCTGAGTATGCATCTGCATTTTTTGTTATTATTGTGATGCTTGTAATATCTTTGGTTGATTGCTATCGTGTCATATATATGCAGCCTTTATCATATAATATAAAGTATACTAAGGTGAAGTCATTAATTTGGGTTGTTTCCGCTATATTTAATATTTTATTAAATATATATCTAATTCCACGATACGGAATATATGGAGCATGTTTTTCTTCACTTACTTCTTATTCTCTTACCCTTGTTTTGATTTTGTACTTTAGCAATAAGGCGATGCAAATACATTATGATTGGATTTCTTTAATTAAAATATTTTCGATTTCTGTAGTTATGCTTTTGCTTTTATTTTTAGAAGATAATTGGGGAACTCTGATGCTAAAGATAATAGTAATTGCTATGTATGTCTTTGTTTCTTTGAAGATATTAAATATCAATTTTAATAAAAATATATCCGGTTATGTCAAAAATGTTTTTAACAAATAGTGAATACTTATATTCGTCATTTAAGAGAGATATCTCTAAATCTCCATATAAACTACTATTTGAATATGCACATAATAATATTTACGCTTTAACTACTCAAAAAATTTCTGTTGAGAATCAAAATGCATTATTGCTACATGATGGTTTTGTAATAGAAAATGGGACAATAGTTTATAATAAAAAAAATGATATAACGATTCTGGAAGATATATTTCAAGCATATAATGCAAACATCAATGCCATAAGAAATGATACTTTGGGTAATTATGTTCTGGGTATATTTAAAGAGGATGTCCTGACTGTTTTTACAGAACAAAGTAATTGTTATGATGTTTTTTATTATGTTGATAATGATATTTGGGCTATATCTTCTTCATTGTATGATTTGGTTGAACCATTAAAAGAAAAACTCTCAATAAATAAATTGAATGTATTAGAATGGTTTAGTCGCCATGCCATTCTGAATGATGAGACTGTTTTTAATGAAATTAAAAGATTGTCCGGAGAGCAATGTATTCAAATTATTAATGATCAGTTTAGTATTAAAGAGCTCGGTTTACCAATTAAGAAAATAACCAGTGAAAATTATGCGAATAATATTTTAGAGATCGCTTCAATAATGAAGAGTGATGCTGAGATTTTTTCCAATTGTTTAGGAGATCCTACATTGGGTGCTACTGGAGGCTTAGACTCAAGAATGTGTCTAGCTGCTTTCTTAGCTGCTGGATCAAAACCTAAACTCACATACGGATTAGGAAATAGTATATTAGCTATTTCTAAAAAAGAAGATAAAGAAATAGATAAACTCTTTAGTGATAAATTTCATTTGACTTTTGAGGAATATCCATGGAATGAAACTTTACCATTGGATAAATATTGGGACTATTACACCTCTTTATATGGAGATGGAATATTTGTATATCAAGGTTGTGATGATGCTATGAAATATTTTGAGAACCCTTGTGAGCCATATGTTATTTATGGGTATTGGGGGGAGTTATATCGTGAAACGGATTGGATTACTAAGTGTAAGAAAGATGTAATTACTGTAGAGGAGTTCTTAGATGGTTGGTATTATGAGTCTCAAAACAGAAACATAATTGATAGTTATCCTGATTTAAAATTGCATATAAAAAATAAGATTATAAATATCTGTTCTAAATATGGGCTCAATCCGAAAGCAATTAATAAGGATGATATTTTTTATTTTTATATGGAGTATAGAAGAAGAGCCGATGTGCATACTGTGAATCTTTTGAATAGGATGAAATATTGTCACTATCTGATGTCGGAATTCGAAATTGTTAGAAGAGCTTATGTTCCTATAAATAAGAAATTATCCGCTAAATTTATGCTTGAAATTTTAAGTGAACTATATAGTGAGTCATTAGAAATCCCTTTCTTTAGTCATTGTAAGAAACAAAAATATGTAAAGAGTCAAATGAAAATTGTGGATTACTACTCTTGGACGTTGAAAAATCGCATTTCGAGAACGCTTTCATATCAATTCAAAGAGCGACTAAAAAAAATAGTAGGAATTGAAAAAACGTTTACTATTTATCCGTCTTATGTAGCGGATTTAGTAGAAAATCCCCAGAATAAGAATTTAATATATAGCTATTTGCCAGAAGATATCTTATTATCTGCCATTAAAGATTCTAATTATAACAATGATATATTTTTAGTGAAGCTTGTACTGCAAGTTAAAATATTTGATAAATTTAATTTGAGAATATCTGATAAATAAGTTATAATAATGCATGTGGATTTACTCTCTATTTTAAAGAAAATAGTGAAAAAGGTATATTGGAATTCAAAATGGTATCAGGGAGTTCGTATTAGTATAACTTCTAATGTTAGTATTAAATCGGAATTCGAAGCACCATGTCAAATACATTCTGACGTAGTATATCGAGGACGTATGGGAATGGGCTCATATATAGCTTGTGGGTCTATATTATCTGCTGATATAGGGAGATTTACTTCTATTGGTGCTTTTGTGCGCAGTACTGCTGGAAGACATCCATATCAATCTCCGTTTGCAACGACTTCACCATGTTTTTTTTCACTCAATTCGAAGCACGACCAATGCGGTACTACTTATGCAAAAAAACAACTTTTTGAGGAATTTGCCTATGCCGATAAATTGCGCGGAATCCATGTGAAAATAGGATCTGATTGTTGGATTGGTACGGGAGTATTTTTGGTTGGTGGTATTGTGATAGGCAATGGAGCTGTGGTATTGGCAGGAGCAGTAGTAACTAAAGATGTTCCACCTTATGCTATTGTTGGTGGAGTTCCAGCACGGATTCTGCGTTATCGTTATGATGAAGAAACTATAAATTTTTTGTTGGGTATCCATTGGTGGGATAATGATAAAGAGTGGTTTCTTAAACATTGGGAACTACTTTCTGATATTGATAAGTTGAAGGATTATTATATTTCATCCAAGAGTCTTTAAAGTACCAGTATATATTATGGCTGAGATAAAAGAAAATCTTATTTCTGTGATAACTGTATGTTATAATGCTGAGAATAATTTAGAAAGAACCATACTTTCTGTTCTTAATCAGACATATAGCAATATAGAGTATATCATCATTGATGGGGGTAGTACGGATGGGACTATTGATCTTATTAAAAAGTATGCTGATAAAATAACTTATTGGCAGAGTGAAACTGATAAGGGGATTTATGATGCGATGAATAAGGGAATACAGAAAGCTACAGGTGAGTGGATAAACTTTATGAATGCAGGTGACTTATTTTCGTCGACAACCATTTTGCAACAAATGTCGGATGCAATAAAGCCTGGAACTCGAATATTACGTGGTAATATCATAAGAATTTACCCTAAATTCAAAGTAAAATCTGTTGGTGTTACTACACAGGAGCCTGATCTTATGGATATGTTTGATAATACCTTTCATCATCAGGCTTGTCTTATACAGAATTCTTTATTCAGAGAGTTTGGCTTGTATTCAACAGACTATAGATTATGTTCAGATTGGAAATTCTTTTTCGATTGTGTTGTGCTTCATAATGTAAAATCCCAATATGTTGACTTAACGGTGGCTCATTTTAAAATGGATGGAACAAGTAGTAACAATTCCATTTTATATAAGAAAGAACAAGAAAGCTATTTGAAGAATATATATGGAGAAGAGCAGTTTAATTTGTTACATGAATTGAAAGTATATAGAAAGTTAAAAATAATTACTCTTTATTATAAAGGATTTTGTTATATGATGGGTCATCTGTCACAGCAGAATTCAGCCGTTTGCTTATGATAAAGAGATTCGTCAGGAGAATTTTAGGAATTAGTGTCAATTAGCTGTTGTCGCATTTATTTTAATTAGAAGACACTTAGTAGATAATAATAGAGCAATGATACCCAAAAAAATTCATTACTGCTGGTTGAGTAATGATGCTATGCCTGAAAAACTGCAACGGTGTATAGATAGTTGGAAAATGAAACTTCCCGACTATGAGATTATAAAATGGGATTTAAAAAAGTTTCCATTAGAAAAAAGTATTTGGGTTAGGCAAGCTTATGAGAGAAAGAAATATGCTTTTGCTGCTGATTATATTCGACTATATGCTCTTGTAACGGAAGGTGGTATATATCTTGATAGTGATGTTGAGGTATTGAAAACTTTTGATGACTTACTGCATCTTCCATTTTTTATATGTAAGGAAAATAGTCCTCAAGGTATTGAAGCTGCAACAATAGGAGCAGAGGCTGGGACTTCTTGGCTGATAAAATGCCTTGAGTATTATAATGAGAGGACATTTATTGATAATAGAGGAAAGGAGCAAACGGTGGTGTTACCATCAATTCTTAAGGATTGTATTACTCGGGATTTTGATATTTGTTATATTGATAGTCCTTTAGAATTTAAAGTAAAAGAAAATACGGTTTGCGTGTTGCCGATGGATTATTTCAGTCCTAAAAACTAT
>ERZ773252.3238-NODE-3238-length-12768-cov-10.681822_pt1 | contig 12768 bp, 8 predicted proteins | sample MGYA00580517_ERZ773252 | MGnify/ENA primary metagenome ERZ773252 (study PRJEB29015, sample SAMEA2737766) | human gut metagenome | biome: human gut; feature: human-associated habitat; material: faeces | place: China | collected 2012 ... | reverse complement strand
TACATATTGTCGGAGATATTTTTGACAGAGGTCCTTGTGCAGACCGGATCATGGATTTGCTTACGACTTATCACTCCATTGATATTGAATGGGGAAATCATGATATCCTGTGGATGGGGGCAGCGGCAGGAAGCAGAGCCTGCATCGCAACAGTTATCCGTAACAATCTGAAATATGATAATATGAAGATCATGGAGAATAGCTATGGGATCAGTCTGCGAAATCTGACCTTATTTGCAGAAAAGATATACCCGCAGATCGATCCGATGGAAGCGGCACTGAAAGCAATTTCTGTACTTCTTTTTAAGCTGGAAGGCCAGGTGATCCTGCGTAATCCGGATTACAAGATGGAAGATAAATTGCTGCTTCATAAAGTGGATGTGAAACGTCAGGTTGTTGAAATTGGCGGAAAAGAATATAAGATCAAGAAGGAAGAATTTCCAACTGTAAGTTTTTCAGCTGAAAGTGTGGAAGAAGTCTATCAGCTGACCGAAGAGGAAGAAAATGTAATGGAAGGTCTTCAGATGGCTTTTGTGAACAGTATCCGTCTGCGACAGCATATAGATTTCCTGTATAAAAAAGGAAGTATGTACCGGATCTTCAACGATAATCTTCTGTATCACGGCTGTGTGCCGCTGGATGAGAGCGGAAACTTTGACGGCGTTGTATTTGGGAAGAGATGCTATCGAGGAAGAGAATATCTGGACTATGCAGAGCATGTTGCCAGAAGAGCCTGGTCGAAGGAGGCGAAAGAAAAAGACAGAGACTTTATGTGGTATCTGTGGTGCGGAAGAAAGTCTCCACTTTCCGGAAGAAATACGAAAACCTTTGAGCGTACTTATGTGCTGGATGAGTCGACATGGTATGAAGAATCAAATCCATATTATAAATTTTACGAAGAAGAAAAGGTCTGCAATATGATTCTGCATGAGTTTGGCCTTTATTCCGAGCGTGCTCATATCATTAATGGGCATACACCGGTCAGAACTTCAAAAGGAGAGCATCCGGTCCGTGCGAATGGAAAATTAATGGTCATTGATGGAGGTTTCTGCAAGAGCTACCATAAGACTACCGGCATTGCCGGTTATACGCTGATCTTCAATTCCCATGGTATCCGGATCAAATCCCACCAGCCTTTCCTGAGTGTGTATGCGGCACTTACGGAAAATAAGGATATCGAGTCAAAATCAGAACTGGTCGAGACCGAAAAAGAACGTTTGATGGTGCGGGATACAGATAGCGGAAAGAAGATCAAGGAGGATATTGAGGCACTTAAAATGCTGCTCCGTGCATACCGTGAAGGGGAGTTGGAATAGAGTGAAAAAGATTTTTGCATGCGCTTTATGTGTTGTCATGACAGTTAGTTTATGCAGCTGTGCAGGATGCCGGAAAAAGGAAGAAACAAAAGCGAAAGAGAAAGAAACCATTGAATTATGGCATTACTGGGATATACCGGATAATCAGAGACATCTGGAAGAGCTGGTAGAGCAGTTTAATAAGATGCAGGAGGATATTGAGATAGAAGTATCTTATATTCCGGATGAAGATTTTAAAAAACAGCTTGCCCTGGCGATGTCGGAAGAAAAGATGCCGGATATTGCCGTAGTGGACTCTTCGGACTTTCAATTTCTACATCATATGAAAGCGTTTGCTGATCTTACAGATGCTATTCCGGAATTAAAGGAATATAACGAAAAAGCATTGGAACCATGTACGATAGATGGAAGAATTTATGGGCAGCCTTTTGGTGTGAACTGTACAGGGATGTTCTATAATAAAAAACTCCTGGAAGAAAATGGATGCGAAGTTCCGGAAAGCTGGGAAGAATTTCAAGAGACAGCGGCGAAGATCAGCAATGAAGATGTAAAAGGGTTTGCGATCACTGCTTTACAGACAGAAGAAAGTATGTATGAATTTCTGCCGATCTTATGGTCAATGGGAGGGGACGTGTATAGAATTGCAGAAGAAAACAGTAAAAAAGCATTTCTTCTGCTGGATCAGATGGAAAAAGAAGGAAGTCTGAGTCTGCAGAGCATTTCTCTTACCATGGGAGATCTGACAAATCAGTTTCTAAAAGGAAAAATTGGGATCATGTTCAATTCCTCTATGGCGATTGACAGTATCAGGGAAGGAAATCCGGATCTGGAATTCGGTGTTGCACCGATTCCGGGAGGAGAGACATCGGTTTCGGTAGCCGGAGGAGAAATTCTGGCAGTAGCGGAGAATGAAAAGAAAGAGTATGCAATCCGTTTTTTAAAGTTTCTGGCAGATAAAGACCGAATGAAAGAATATATTGATGCATTTGGTTTTCTTGCACCGCGTCAGGATATTATGGAACAACAATTTGCCGAAGATCCGGAAAAGAGAACATTTATAAAAATGTATAAGGCTGCCGGGATTCGTGAGATTTCTCCGGAATGGCCACGGATTTCCCTGACCCTTTCCGATACTCTGAGACAGATACTGGTGGAGGAAGAGGATCCGCAGACAATATTGAATAAAAGTGCAGAAAAGATAGAGAAAATCGGAGCAGAGAAATGAAAAAGAAAAATCTGAGACAAATTCTGATTCCTGCATTTATTATTACGGCATGCATTCCGATCACTATTTTTACAGTGATATCGCAGGCACGTCTGAAAAAAAGCACCCTTGATAATATGAACAATCAGGCAGAGGCAGATCTTCAGAAGTCAAATCAGTGTCTGAATATGACATTGGATAAGTATGAGACGATTCTGTATGATATCACTACGGCTGAAGACTTTTTAAATCTTGCGGTTACCGCGAAAGAATCTGCTGATATTATGGAGACAGATGCCTATAATATGCGAAGTGAATTTTCACATATCTGTAACAGAAATCAGGGTGTGGACGGGATTCAGCTGGTATTGGCAGATAGAAAAAGAATCTTTTATGACAGGCTTTCTTCTTCTTCGGTGAACAGTTCCTGGATTGAAAAGGTTGCAGTTCCGGAGACAGAAGAGATGCTGTCTTATACGATGGATCAAGAGAATGAAAATCCGGAAAGGATGTTTCATATCAGCCGTAAGGTAGTAAATTACTGGGATATCAGTGAAGATCTGGGAGAAGTGATTCTGTCAGTCGATGCAGATGAACTGAGTTCCGTGCTGGATGTTGGAAAAGGATCGGAAATATATCTGATAGATGACGGAAGGATCGTCGGAGCGGAAAATGAAAAATTACTGGGCAGGACGGAAGATATTTTAGAGACGAAAAGGGTCAGTCAAAAATCCATTACAAATACCCGGAGCGGCTGGAAAATCGTATTGTGCCAGTCGCTGAGTGAATATCAGAGAGCAATCAGAGAACAGATCGTATTCTGGCTGCTGCTGGCAGTGGCAGTGCTGCTTGTTTTTGTATTTCTGATCTATAAAGTTACAGAACCGGTCATGGTATCGGTAAATGAGATTGTAGATGCGATGAAAAATCTGGAGAAAGATAATTTCAGGGAGAAGCTTGCAATCAAAGAAAATGACAGTATAGAAATACAGAAGATATCGGAAGGCTTCAATGATATGACTGAACGGATCTATCATTTGATCGGTCAGGTGAAACAATCTGCATTGGAGCAGAAGAATGCAGAAATCTCAGCGTTGGAGGCACAGATCGATCCTCATTTTCTATATAATATCCTGGATACCATCAACTGGAAAGCCATTGAAAATGAGCAGTATGAAATCAGTGAGATGTTAGTGGCGCTTGCCGAAATCCTGCGTTATGCCATTAATGATGCAGGGGAACTGACAACGATCGAAGCGGAAAAGGTATGGCTGGAAAAGTATATTCTTCTGCAGCAGGAAAAATTAGGAGAAAAAATCGAGCTGATATTTAAAATACCGGAGGAATTGGAAACTTATAAAATTCATAAAATGCTGCTTCAGCCTTTTGTGGAAAATGCGATCAAGTACAGTTTCCGCGGATGTAAGGGCGAACACCGGCTTACCATCGAAGCTGCGAAGGCAGAAGAACAATTACATCTGATCATTGTAAATAATGGGCAGTGTATTGAGAAAGTCAGATTAAAAGAACTCAATGAAGGAACGAAGATAAAGAATCATCTCGGAATTTCCAATGTGAGAAAGCGGTTGGAACTTTATTACGGAGAAGATACAGCAGTTTATTTTGAAAATATTCTTTCGGGTGGCGTGAAAGTACATTTATTTATTCCGATACAGGGAGGAAATGACGATGCGGATAGCAGTCATTGAAGACGAGAGACCGATTCGTGAGGGGCTTGTACATATTTTGAATAAAATCAGTCCGGAATACCAGGTGGTAGGAAGCGCGGAAAATGGGCGAGAAGGTTTAATTCTTCTTGAAGAACAGGATCCGGATCTGATCCTGCTTGATATCCAGATGCCGGATATGAACGGTCTGCAGATGTTAAAAGAAGCAAGAGAAAGAGGAAGTATGACTAAGGTTGTGATTCTTACGGCATACTCTGACTTTGATTATGCAAAAAAGGCAATTGCACTCGGAATAGAAAATTATCTGCTAAAGCCGGTTAATCTTACGGAACTGAAGAACACCCTTTCTAAAATCAAGGAAGAGATATTCGTAGAACAGAGAGGGAAAAATTCTCTTTCACTTGAAACGGTCATAAAAGATGCGTTAGAAGGCGAGTATGAAGAGGATTCTAGGTTAGAGGAGATGCTTTTGGAGAAATATGGTTTCTCCGGCAGAAAACAAATTTACTGTATGTATCTTTTTATGGGAAAGTATTATGATTCCGAACAAAAAGAAGCAGAGCTTTTTTTAGAAGAATTCCGGGAACATAATCCGGACAAAAAAATGTGCTGGTTATGGAGAGAGAAGAGGCAGTCGGTTTTTATCTGTTTTTATGATGTGAAAGCAAAAAAAAATTTTATACAGTATTTGAAGCAATCGGTAGTACCGGCTTTTTCTATGAGAATCCATGATCATGGGGCATTTGCGGGAAAAGAGTGTCAAGGGCTGGGAGAACTGGCGGAGATTGAAAATGCGCTGACCGAAGCATGCGGATGGCATTTAATACTTGGCAACCGGGTATTGATCAAGTGCAAAAAAATCGCGCAACTGAGGACAAATCGTTTTACTTATCCGGCAGATCTGGAGAATCAGGCAAGGAGTGCGGTAATCCATCTGGATTATCCTGCGTTTACCCGGTGCTTTCAGCAATTTATGGAGGCAGGATTACGTGAAGTCCACAGCCCGCAGGAAATCAGAGAGGTTTGTATCCGTTTTGCTTACGCTGTGATCAATACTGCAAAAGAGTGTGGAACATTACGGGATGAAGATCTGCTTGTCCAAAAAATATTACATACGATTTTAAATGCTGTTTTCTGGGAAGAAATCATGGATGCAATGCTGGAATTATTTGTCTGCATAGAAAATGATGAAAAAAAACAGACTTCGGCAGAGCTTCTGGTACAGAAAGCTCTTTCTATTATTAAAGAATGCTACAGTGACGGAATCAATCTGGAGGAAACAGCCAGGAGACTGCATGTTACCGAACAGTATCTGGGTACACAGTTAAAAAAAGAAACAGGCTCTTCTTTTACGGAGATCATAAGGCGATATAAAATCGCACATGTAAAACAATTACTTCTGGATACGGAATTAAAGCTGAATCAGATTGCTTCAATGGCAGGTTTTTCGGATCCCAAGTACATGAGTAAGGTGTTTAAACAGGAAGTAGGGATGCTTCCGAACGAATATCGGAGGATGAATACATAATCAGTTTGTAAAATTCCTCTTTTTATAAAAAATTTCTCCTTTTTAAAAATCTGAATTTGCTATAGTAGGTTCAGAAATTGAGAAGAGGAGGAAGTAAGATGGAAGCAGTCGAAAAAATTTCCGTCGGAGTAATTAAAGAAAAAACAAAAAGTAAAGCAGTCAAAAAAGAAGCAGAAGGTATGCGGGTTTCCACCAGAGAAAAAGTCTGTTACGGAGTTGGTGATATCGGAGCAAACCTTGTGTGGACAACGGTAGCTTCATTCCTGACGATTTACTGTACAGATGTGGCAGGAATTGCAGCAGGAGTAGTCGGAACCCTGATGCTGATCGCAAGATTGTTTGATGGAGTATCCGATCTTTTTATGGGTGTTATTATCGATAAGACAAATACCAGATGGGGAAAGGCTCGTCCGTGGGTATTATGGAGTGCACCTCCGCTTGTTGTCAGTCTGATTATGATTTTTACAGTTCCGAATATCGGAGCAAACGGAAAAGCAATTTATATGCTGCTTGTATATATTTTCCTTGCAGCAGTTTGTTTTACTGCATCAAATCTTTCTTACAATACTATGCTTTCGCTGGTAACAACCGAGCAGCATGACCGAAATGTAATGAATACAATCCGGTTTGAATTTACAATGATCGCACAGCTGGTAATCAATGTGATTACGATTCCGCTGGTACATTTCCTTGGAAACGGCCAGAAGGGCTGGACCTGCATGAGTATTATTTATGCGATCGTAGCACTTGGAATGTTTATTACAACATTTGCCGGAACAAAAGAAAGATATAAACCGATCAAACCGGAAGTGACTGAAAAGAAGAAAAAACATCCGGTTAAGACTATTAAAATTCTTTGCAGCAATAAATACTTTATTCTGATCACATTAGCATTTGCAATTATTTATACATCACTCGGACTTACCGGTGGATCAAGAATTTATTATGCAAAATATGTACTTGGCAATGAGATGATCAACAGTACAATGACATTATTTAACTATATCCCAACGATCCTTACGATCATGCTGATCCCTATTTTTGCAAAAAAATTTGGAAAGATCAAAGCATTATTTGTGGGCTTCCTGTTCTATGGAGCAGGACTTATTCTTGAAATTGCAGGACCGGTCAATCTTCCGATGATTTATGGAGGACTGGTTTTACAGGGAATTGGTCATGCGGCATTGTATTCCTGCCTGTTCGCAATTGTTGGAGACGTAGTGGATTACAGTGAATGGAAAGACGGAATCCGAGAAGAAGGACTTACTTACAGTGTAACCAGCTTTGGACAGAAAATCGGAACAGGTCTTGGGACAGCAGCACTTGGATGGATCCTTGCGGCAGGAAATTATAATGGAACGGCAGCTGTTCAGCCGGACAGTGCGATCTTTGCAATTAAGAGTCTGTTCTTATATCTGCCACTGGCTATCACAGTCGTTGTTTTAATCATCTGGTATTTATTTATGGGAATCGATAAGGTATATCCGACAGTTAGAAAAGAACTGGATGAACGTAGAAAAAACGCAAAACAGAATTAGAAATATAAGATAAATAGTAATAGTAAAAGGATCGGATGGCAGTTCGCCATCCGGTCCTTTTTGTAATAGAAAATTATTTTGTCATAACGACAGCGCCATCATCCGTAATGCGGACCATGTATTCTACCTGAGCAGAAAGTCCGTCATCTTCGGTATAAACCGTCCAGTCATTGTCTTCATCAACAAAGAATTCCGGACTGCCTTCGTTGATCATTGGTTCGATGGTAAAGATCATACCCGGAACCAGAAGCATTTCGCTTCCCTTTGGTGTAACATAGCTTACCCAAGGTTCTTCGTGGAATTCAAGACCAACACCATGTCCGCCGATTTCCTCTACAACAGAATAGCCATTTGCTTTTGCATGTGAATTGATCGCATCTGCAATGTCTCCGAGATGGTTCCATGGTTTTGCCTGCGCAAGTCCAAGTTCGACACATTCCTGTGTGACACGAACCAGTTTTTCGGCACGTTCGCTGACCTTGCCGATCATAAACATACGGGATGCATCTGAGAAATATCCGTCCAGAATGGTAGATACATCCACATTGATGATATCGCCTTCTTCCAGAATAATATTTTCATCCGGAATACCATGGCAGATCTCGTTGTTAATAGAAGTACACACACTCTTTGGGAATCCCTGATAATTAAGCGGTGCCGGGATTCCACCGTGTTCGGTTGTATAGTCATAAACTAATTTATCAATTTCGGCTGTACTCATGCCTGCGTGGATATGGGCTGCTACATGATCAAGTACGGCAGTATTGAGATCTGCACTTTTCTGGATTCCTTCAATCTGAGGAATGGTCTTGAGCATATCTCTTGTCGGAACGATTTCTCCTTTATCTGCATGATATGCGATCTTTTCTTCGATCATAAGATGGCATTTTTTGTATTTTTTTCCGCTGCCACACCAGCACAATTCATTTCTTTCCATGAGAATACCTGACTTTCTTTTATAAATTTTTACGTGCAGAGTCTGATGTGATCACAAAAAATCAGATGTATGCCTGCACTAACTGTTTCACTTCTATAATATATCCATTCCGGAACAAAAAGTCAATCTGTGCTGTGCATTTCGCCAGATGTGATTCAAAATGACAGACCAGGATGCGGTATGTATCAGTTTTGCAGCAGAACTATTGCTTGTATAGGACTCAGGAATCGGTTATAATACAAAGGGATTATAACTGAAAATAACAGACTGATCTGGAAAAGATGAACAGGGAAAGGATGGACAATTATGTTTAGAATTGGAATGCTTACCAGTGGTGGGGATTGTCAGGCACTGAACGCAGCCATGCGAGGTGTTGTAAAAGGACTTTGTTCAAAACGAAACGATGTGGAAATTTATGGATTTCAGGATGGATATAAAGGACTTATTTATTCGAACTTTGAGATGCTGACAGCAAAAGATTTTTCGGGAATACTGACGATGGGTGGAACAATCCTCGGAACATCCAGACAGCCGTTTAAACTGATGCGCGTACCTGGACCGGATGGGATCGATAAGGTCGAAGCGATGAAGCATACTTATCACAAGTTGAACCTGAACTGCCTGGTAGTACTGGGAGGAAATGGAACACATAAGACTGCGAATCTGTTAAGAGAAGAAGGACTGAATGTGATTACACTTCCGAAGACGATCGACAACGATCTGTGGGGAACAGATATGACATTTGGCTTTCAGAGTGCGGTAGATATCGCAACGGAAGCAATTGACAGAATCCATACAACTGCAACTTCACACAGCCGTGTATTTATTGTAGAGGTTATGGGGCATAAAGTAGGATGGGTAACACTTCATGCCGGAATCGCAGGCGGAGCAGATATTATTCTTCTCCCGGAGATCCCGTATGATGTGGATAACGTAGTGCGTGCGATCAAGAGCCGTACAGAGGCAGGAAAGCATTTTACGATCATCGCGGTTGCAGAAGGCGCGATCACAAAAGAAGATGCAGTCCTTCCGAAGAAAAAATTAAAAGAAAAACAGGAAAAGAAGGGCTATCCGTCTGTGGCATATGAGCTTGCAGAGAAGATCCAGAACCGTATGGATCAGGAGGTTCGTATCACAGTGCCGGGACATACGCAGAGAGGTGGAAGCCCGTGTCCGTATGACCGTGTGCTTGCAACCAGACTTGGAGCAGCAGCAGCAGACCTGATCTTAAAAGAGGACTACGGATATATGGTAGGAATCAAGAACGGCAACATCCGCAAGGTTCCGCTTGGAGAGGTTGCCGGAAAGCTGAAGATGGTAGATCCGAAAGCGGATATCATCAAAGAAGCCAAGATTGTCGGAATCAGTTTTGGTGATGAGTAAAGGAGTAATTTAACATGTCATATACTGCCCTGTATCGTAAATTCCGTCCTGCGGAATTTGAAGACGTAAAAGGACAAGATCATATTATCACAACGCTGAAGAATCAGATAAAGGCGGACAGGATCGGACATGCATATCTGTTCTGTGGCACAAGAGGAACCGGAAAGACAACAGTAGCGAAGATTTTTGCAAAGGCAGTCAATTGCGAGCATCCGGTAGACGGAAGTCCCTGCGGGGAATGTACCATGTGCAAAAATATTGCAGCCGGTACTTCCATGAACGTCATTGAGATCGATGCGGCTTCCAACAACGGTGTGGACAATATCCGTGAGATCAGGGAAGAGGTATCCTACCGTCCGACGGAGGGAAGATATAAGGTGTATATCATCGATGAGGTGCATATGCTTTCAATAGGTGCATTTAATGCTCTGTTAAAGACTTTGGAGGAACCCCCGGAATATGTAATTTTTATTCTTGCAACGACAGAGGCACATAAGATTCCGATCACGATTTTATCCAGATGCCAGCGCTACGATTTCAAGCGTATTACGATCGATACGATCGCAGCGCGGTTGGATGAACTGATGAAAAAAGAACAAGTTGAGGTAGAAGAAAAAGCAATCCGCTATATTGCGAAAGCGGCGGACGGATCCATGCGAGATGCACTAAGTCTTCTGGATCAGTGCATTGCGTTTTACCTCGGACAGAAGCTGACCTACGATCATGTTCTTGAGGTTCTTGGCGCGGTGGATACGGATGTGTTCAGCCGGCTTCTCAGACAGATCATCAGCCAGGATGTGGGAAAGGTACTTGCTACTGTAGAAGAGCTTGTGATGCAGGGAAGAGAACTGACGCAGCTTGCGGCAGATTTTACCTGGTATCTGCGCAACCTTCTTCTGGTGAAGACTTCGGATAATATGGAAGATGTGCTGGATGTATCGACGGAGAATCTGGCGCAGCTGAAAGAGGAAGCACAGATGATCGAATCCGGGGTGCTGCTCCGGTATATCCGTATTTTTTCCGAGCTGACAAATCAGCTCAAATACGCAACACAGAAAAGAGTGCTTTTGGAAGTAACACTGATCAAGCTTTGCAAACCGCAGATGGAGAGTACGAAGGACAGTATTCTGGACCGGATCCGTGCACTGGAAAAACAGGTAGAAGAAGGAAGTTTTGCAGTTGCGCAGCCGCAGGAGAGGGTTGTTTATGTAAATGGTGAAGCACCGAAGCCACAGCCAAAACCGCAGCTTCCGAAAGCACTGAAGGAAGATGTAAAGCAGGTGACATCCAATTTCCGGAAGATTGCAAACGAAGCATCAGGAATGCTTAGAGGCTATCTGAAGCAGGCAAGACTCAGCGTGGACAATCAGGACAGACTTCTGATCGTTCTGCCGGATGAGATCAGCGCCAGCGTGGTAGGAAGTGAAGAACATAAGCAGGAATTAAAAGATCTGATTGAGAAAAAAATCGGCAAGACTGTGGAGATTGATGTGCGTCAGGTGGAGAACGGACGCCATTTTGAAGACAGTTTTGTGGATATAGAAAAAGTGATCAATATGGAGATCACGATTGAAGATGAATAATAATTAGGAGGATTTATAGTTATGGCAAAAAGAGGAGGATTTCCAGGAGGCGGAATGCCGGGAAATATGGCAAATTTAATGAAGCAGGCTCAGAAGATGCAGAAGCAGATGGAAGAGCAGGCAAAAGAGATGGAAGAGAAAAGTTTTACAGCAACTGCAGGCGGCGGAGCTGTAGAAGTAACCGTAAGCGGTAAAAAAGAAGTCCAGAAAGTAAAACTTCAGGAAGAAGTTGTGGATCCGGATGATGTAGAGATGCTGGAAGACCTGATCATGGCAGCAGTCAATGAAGCACTTCGTCAGGTCGATGAGGCAAATACTTCCGCTATGAGCAAGCTGACTGGCGGACTTGGCGGAATGCCGGGAATGTTCTAGAACGGGAGTGTAAAAGATGGATTATTACAGCAGTCAGATCAGTAAACTGATCGAAGAATTATCAAGACTGCCTGGTATCGGAGCAAAGTCAGCCGGAAGGCTGGCTTTTCATATCATTAATATGCCGAAGGAACAGGTAGAACAGCTTGCAGCGACACTGGTAGATGCAAGAAATAATGTAAGATACTGCAAGCAATGCTGCACGCTTACTGACAAAGAATTATGCCCGATCTGTGCCAGCGAGGAGCGGGATCATAAGACGATCATGGTTGTGGAAAATTCCCGAGATCTTGCAGCTTATGAAAAGACTGGAAAATATAATGGTGTGTACCATGTACTTCATGGCGCAATTTCCCCGATGCTTGGGATCGGACCTGGAGATATCCGGCTAAAAGAGCTGATGGAGCGTCTTCAGGGGGATGTGGATGAAGTGATCATCGCAACCAATTCCAGCCTGGAAGGGGAGACTACTGCGATGTATATCAGCAAACTGATCAAGCCGACAGGAATCAAGGTCAGCCGGATCGCAAGCGGCGTGCCGGTCGGCGGCGATCTGGAATATATTGATGAAGTGACGCTTCTGCGTGCACTGGAAGGACGTACAGCACTTTAGGTGACTTAACGTGACTTAAGGACTGCGAGGAGTGCCGGAAACGTATGCATTTGAAAGAAGTAAAGATATGAGAAAGAAGAAAGTAACCTCTTCGGATATCGCACATGCGGCAGGTGTGTCGCAGGCAACGGTATCCATGATCCTGAATAAAAAATATAATGTATCATTTTCAAAAGAAACGATCCGTAAAGTGGAACAGATCGCAGAAGAGATGGGATACGAAGTACCGAAAAGAAAGACACGCAGAGAAAGCAGGAAAGAAAAACTGATCGTCGTATTTTGTTCCAACCTCACGAACCCTTATTATGTTATGTTGCTTCAAGGGATTGAATCCCGTGCAAAGGAGCAGGGATATGGACTGTTTGTGTGCAATACCCAGAGGGATCTGAAGATGGAGGAGCGGTATCTCAGGATGATGCATGAGCTGAAACCGCTTGGCATTATCTATACCTGCAATCCAAGTCATTGCTTTATGGATACGATAGAAGAGTTGGCAGAAAAAATTCCGATCGTAATTATCAATAACCAGAATGAGCATCTGAATGTAGATGCAGTGGAACTGGATAATTCCAAACTCGGAAGGATGATGGCAAAGCATCTTCTGGA
>ERZ773252.3237-NODE-3237-length-12769-cov-15.774343_pt1 | contig 12769 bp, 7 predicted proteins | sample MGYA00580517_ERZ773252 | MGnify/ENA primary metagenome ERZ773252 (study PRJEB29015, sample SAMEA2737766) | human gut metagenome | biome: human gut; feature: human-associated habitat; material: faeces | place: China | collected 2012 ... | reverse complement strand
TATATACTGATCCCGAATATTCACTTGGCAGATCAGATCCGATATATATAACATCGCCAGTAGACGCCACCTTATAAAAGTCACCGACATATTCTTTCAAATACGCCCGCACTTCCTTCCAATTGATGGAACGTTTTCCCTTAAACCGGATATCGTTAATCACCACAATATTATTTCCATCAATGTCCTGAATGACAGAAACATTCCTCTGCTGCGATTGGCTACTATCGTTGATTTGCTTGCAGACATCAAGAAGTGCAAGGTAACTGATCATTCTTTGTCTACTCTCTGTATCTGATCGTCGATACAATTCAATTATATAATTTTCATCTGTTACATAATCTATGTAGGCTATCTGTTCCGCATTTTCTTCGTCGCAAAGCAATTCCACAAGTGTCATATCCAGTGCCTTGCATATAGACACCAGTTTATCCGCCTGTGGATTAATCTGTTTCTTCCGCCAATCACTAATTGTGCTGGTCGCAATACCAGTTCTTCTGGATAGTTTCGTCTGGCTCATATGTAGTTCTTCAAGTCTCGCAAATATTCTCTCATATATCTTCATGATGCAATATCCTTTCCTCTATCTTTCCATTTCCGATTTTTCGGATATTTTATCATGAATAATCTCTTTTATCAATACTGTAACAGACCTACAAATACTGATTTCTCAGTTTCAAAAACTGAAATTTTCGCTTACTTCTCTATCAATGATTTTTTTACTCGTGTTTCACCAAGATACGTTGTTATTTCTATATCCATTACTGATACAGAAGAAATTAACATATAAAAGTAGTTTAAAAATAAAAGGATGTGTTCTTCTGAATAACCCAATTCATGAGGAAATATATATTCATTTTTAAAACTAGGTTCTGTATAATTGAAATATGCGTGATATATTGGTCTGCTTCCATCATAATAAAGAAAACAACCTCCATTTAAATCTAAAATCATATTATGAAACAGCGACTTATCTACTCCCTCATATGTATTCGTAAAAAATGTATCTATTTCTTTTTCTATATTAGCATCTATTCTTTCACAAATTAAAAAAGTAGCCATTTGGTCTCGCACTTTATTTTTAGCATCGAAACTACTAACCCCGTTATAATCTTTAAATATATAAGCGTTATTACCAATATCATTTCTAAGATTTTTTATTGATGATAATTTTATTAAAGCGTCCTTTAATTTCGCCGTAGTCAATTTTGATTTCACTTCAATAACTCCAACAACACATTCAACAGGAAAAAAGCGTTGTTCACCATTTTCGATTACAGGAGTATGTTCTTTATCGTATATGATAATATCGCATTGAGTACTAATGTTGTTCGCAGCTGTAATAACAAAACCACTGCCAATCGCCAATCTCGTTGGTAAAAAAGGCGCTAAAAATTCTCTAATTATTTTCTCGCGATACATACCAAACTCTCCAGGATGAATTAATGTCCCATCTTTGTTTACAAATATTTGTCTTGAAAGTTTTACATAATCATCTTTGAATTGTTCTATTTTAGATTTTATAAGTTTATCAAAAATATCATTCATATGTTCCTCCATTCGCTTCGTATAATTCAGATTTGCAGGGAACAATTTCTTGTCCCCTGCACCATAATTATACCAAACAAACTCCCAGGCATCTACAAAAATCTTATTTCTGATGGGGTAAATTTACCTCTTGTTTGAACATCCGTTCCCTTTATGCTATACTGTTATTGTGTAATTGAAACGAAAGTAGGATGTGATTTTCCGAGTTATGCCCTCTAGTATTACGAAAGAGGGATGATGCCTATGAACACAATGGAAGTTCTTACGCTTTTATTAGTTGTTTTTGCGGCTCTATCTTACATAGATAACCATAACGGCAAAAAGAAATAGCATCCCACCGCCTAAAGTGAATGCTATTTCATAGTTACAACTGAGGGCAATCGGATAACACATCCGATAACCTTTCTAAGTAGATTATACACTAGGGCATTTGAGAAATCAAGTGCCCTTCTTAATTTATAATGGTCTGCAAAAAGTTAAAATGGCGATTTTTTATATTATTGGCGAATTCACACAACCATGATATAATTAAGCATAGCAATAATGCAATTGAAAAAGGACCAGCAAAAACCGGTCCTAATTCTCCCCCATGCGCATTTATATTCTTATTTTTACTTTGACCGTTTTACTCCATTTACCATAAACTTTCCGTCTGCCCGAGTTTTTATAAGTTCTCACACGGAAATAATATGTTTTTTTCTTGAATTTTGTTATTATCCGAAAAGCCGAAGTTCTGGATGCAGATAACTTCTTTTTCCCTTTCGTAAATTTTTTATTTTTTGCATACTGTATCTGATATCCGAACATTCCCTGCTGTTTGGACCATGATACTACAACTTTTTTACCTTTTAAATTTGAAACCTTTACACCCTTTACCTTTTTAGGGGTTGCTGCAGAAGTTCCTGTACCCTTGATTATAACCGCACCTGTACCGGTTCTCACTGTCTTTGTACTCGGTTTCCTTGTTGCTGTTGGTTTCTTCGTTGCCGTTGGTTTCTTGGTTGCGGTCGGCTTGCTTGTCGCCTGACCGCCATTTCCCCACCACGATGGTTCCTGATATGGCGGGTCTTCTTCCGGCGGCAGTATCTCAAACGAAACTCTCTGCGTTCCTACAAAGAAATCTTTTCCCGTAACATCCACATAGGCAGTTCCCTGTGTATAATTATCTTCATACCTATAAGTGTAATCCTGTCCATTTACTAACTTTTTTCCTTTAAAATATACCGTCACGTCCGGCTTATATGCATGCATTCTTGATGGATCATTAATTTCTGTATATGTATACTGCGAAAGTTTTATTTCAAACGCGTCTGCAAATATACGTCCGTTAAAATCATAGTCATCCAGCCTGTTCATATCAAGAGAATAAAATGTCGGTGCATTATCATTCATCGTTGTATACCAGAACAAGTGATTATCCGATGTCACAATTGGTTTACAGTCTGACAAATATGCACGAATCTTGTGAATTTTTCCATCGAGACTTCCATCCTCGTTGAGTTTTGCAACTCTTGTCACCCAGAGGTCTGTCTCCCGTTCTACATAATATTCCTGCCAGAACATATAATATCCATCTTCTACCTTTACTAACTGTGGATTCAAAATGGTAATTCCATCTTCTTCTTTATAATCGGTAATCCAATTTAATTTAGGTGACTCATTAAATTTTTTATTCATGGTAATTACAAAGATGTTTCTGTGTGCTTTTTCCATCGACGTTTTTGTGACAGAGGAATCCTGAACAATAGAAGAACCGGAAGTAATAAGTGTATCGCCATCGTTCATAAGTTCAAAACCTCCCAGCGATACACCGGTTACATTATCGCCATAGCTTCCTATAATATCTAAGAGGGAACGGGTCTCTGTCTTCCCATACCATGTCCATACATCGTCCGGCTCCTTGTAAACAACCGATTTTGCCAGATTAACAGCACGGGGATTACCATCTCCAAGATCTAAACGGTATACAGACTCGCCATCTGAAAGAATAAACTGGGCAAAAGAGTGGGAAACCCAGTCACCCGGAGCTTCATTCATGACACATTCCATACTGTCTTCATCCACCGCATAAGTTAGATTTACTTCATGATGAATCTCTTCCGGCTCCGCTGCAGCATCCCAGTAAATATACCTTGATGTATGGATATAAAGGATTCCGTCATTTTCTGTCATACGCAAAGGACCTTTTGCGAAAGGCTCATATACATTTTTGCTTGTTATACTGCACTGTCCAAGTTTGTTCCAGTCATCATCATATTTGACAACCCGGACAACTTCTTTTGTATTATCCGATTCATGGTTATTCTGTCCAAACACGATATACCGTGCATCTTTACCTTTAAAATATCCTCCAAATTTAGGCAGTTCAAACTTAATCTTTTTGGTAGAAAGCAGCTTATAATCTGCACTATAAGTCTCAATGTAAACTTTTCCTTTTAACGCCTCAATTCGAAAAAAGCCGCCTTCTTCTATTTCTTCCACATAAGAAGAGGTACTTGAACCATAATTCGGAAGTATAAGACCTGCTGCCTCTGCGTTGGATGACGCTACTCCTTCCGTAGTCTTTATTCTGTAACTTTTGTCTATCGGAAGATTTTTTTCAATGTTACTTTCCGCGTGCTCTTCAACTTTTAATTCTTTCAGTCGGTCAACAACATCTTCTGTATCATAATCAAGATCTGACAATGTATAACTTATGTATAATTATTATGATTTTTTCTCCACACTGACGGTGAAACTCCCTCTTGTTTTTTAAACACTTTTGAGAAAGTGAAGGGGTCATTATACCCAACAGAGTATGAGACATATTTTACCGACAAATCGGTATCTTTTAACAACTGTTTTGCCCGTTTTATCCGAAATTGTATCAGGTATTCCTGCAACGTTTTACCGGTCGCATATTTAAAAATTTTACTTAAGTATGCCCGATCCACACCGCAATGATCCGCTATCTGCTGCACCATGATCGATTCACAATACTTCGTATTTATATATTGAATTGCTTCTCTCATATAATTCATTGTCCGCAGATTCGTTCCTGCTTTCTTCTCAACATGCCGCGTCCACCGATTCATTTTATCAAACAATATATACATATACCCTATACATGCATATTCATTTTCTTTATACATAATTAAATTTATAACAGCATCCTTTAATTGGCTGTTCTCTTCTATCGGTACATAAACTGGTTCTTTTCTTGTCATCCCAATACTTCTCACAATTTCTGTTGACTTAAATCCATGAAAATGAATCCATGCATACTGCCATGGTTTTTTTTCATCCGCCTGATACTGAACAAGCACATCCGGCGGTAGCAAAAAAAAGCTGTTACTTTTTACCTTAAACTCTTTATCATCAATTCGGAGCACCCCTTCTCCTTCAAATACATAATGCAATATATACCGGTCGCGTATGATCGGTCCAAATGAATATGAAGGAGCACATCTCTGAATTCCTATTTCATAAAGACGTAAGTCTTCATATTGGCTGTAATTCAACCACCAAACACCATCTTCTGGCATCTCCATAAGTATCATCTCCTCTTCCTAAAATAACAATACCATTTCAAAAGTATCATTGTCAACTCTTGAAATGGTATATTGTTTATTAAAGATTATTTTATTTTTACCTTTTTCTTAGCACTCCATGCTCCATACAATGTTTTCTGTTTGTTTTTGCGTATAGCACGAACGCGTACATAGTACATTTTTTTCGATTTCAGTTTTTTAATTGTCTTTGAATTAGAAGAAACTGTAACCTTCTTAGCCTTCTTAAATGTTTTATTTGTGCTATATGATATCTGATACCCCTTTACATTTTTAATCTTCGCAAATTTTACAAACATCTTCCTTTTAGAAGTGCTCTTCACTGACAGACCTTTTACTTTGCCAGGTTTTGTTACTTTCTGAGTTACTTTCTGAGTTGATTTCTGAACTGGTACCTGTGTTGGAACTGCTGTCAATGCAGGAGTTTGAGTTACAACAGGCGCTGTCGTAGGCACAGGTGTTGCAGCAGGTTCCGGAGTAGATGTAGTTCCTGGATAATCCGCATATAATTCCGGATAATCTGTAGCTATCTTAGGAACTGCAGCATCTGCTGTTTTTGTCTTTGATATAGCAATACGATCAAGTCCCGGACCAAGAACTGTCGGATTATATACATAAATTGTATTCTTTCCTTTGTCTAAATAAACCTGGGTGGACACACACCCTACTGCAGAACTATTACCGGAAATCCCCACAATATCAGTTACTTGTACTGATTCATATTGGTTTGTACGAATACTAAGTTTCTTTTTGCTTCCACTTACCACGTAGAGCTTCAGGTCATACATACCAGCTTCCGGAGCTTCGATATTTTCAAATTTAACACGGTTTTGCACTCCACGTATTTTTCCGATATAAGCTTTATTGGAAACATACTGAGCAGTTGTCGGTGTTTTGTTGCCAAGACCAAGATTTGCATTCTCTGCCTCAAAATAGTTGTAATTATCATAAGATGTTAATCTCAAATCATCTTTCTTGCTGAAAATGACAGCTGCACCACCGTTTTCTTTAAGTGGCAGTGTGAGTTTATCCTTGGAAGTTACTTCTTTTTTCTCCATCTGAATGTTGGAACTATCAGAATTATCCGTATAAACATACGCATAATATTTTGCACCTGCATCCAAGAAAGAAAGGTCTGCTTCATAATTATCTTCTTTAGCTGTCATAGCACCGAGGTACCAACGCTCACCACTCCTTCTTGCACGAATTGCTGCTTTGCGTGGTTCAGACCCCTCCAACAAAACAGACTCATCCCAGGATGATGGAATATCTGTAAGGAATGACAAACCACCATACCCCGGATATACGTGGCAGGAATGTGCCAGCGTCTGCATTGCCGATTCATAGACAACTGTCATTCCAAGCATGAAACCATTCGTCGCTTTACAATTTTTCACACTCATTCCAACCGGTGTAAATTCCATGGAACCGATTACATTACGCGTATAAGGCAAAGTAAGAAGAGTCTCTATAGGCGAACCACTTCCCCACTTGAAGTACTCACTTCCTTGTACAGCCTCACTCGATAAAATGTTTGGGAATGTTCTGTTCTCGCCATTTGGATCTGTGCAACCATGATAATTTACAACTAATTTATGTTTCGCCGCAATGGATGCAATATCATACATATCTTTCATCGCCCACTGACTGTCGCTCTCAAGATAATCAACTTTAACACCTTTAACGCCAAGACTTTCGCACCATGCAAATTCTTTTTCAATAGTTTCAGGATTATCAAGGTCTACCCGATGTGCACCGTCTCGTTTCTTTACTCCATACCAGACAAGTATTCCTACGTTTCTTTCATTGGCATACTTACATAATTTCTTTAACTTTTCTTCATAATCCAATTTTCCGGAACTGTCCTTCCAGTTTTCCCACCCAAAATCAACAAGACAATACTTCTGTCCTGTTTCTTCCGCATAGTCAATATAATCATACAAAGACTGATATTCAATCGGATCTCCTGTTGACCACCAGGACCAAGATGCTGTACCTGGTTCTACCCAGCTAAAGTCTCCCTCTGCTGCCGGATTGAGGTCAGAAACCAACGAACTGTTCGTCAAATCATTTAATGTATCCGTCATAATGCATACACGCCATGGTGTATGAAATTCATTCTCCATTGTAACACTCTCAATTGGCAGGTATTCCGCCTTAAAAGTCTTACCAACATACTCTGGGTCCTGCTCCTGCTTTAAATATTTACTAAACTGAACTTTATAGGCAGCACTTCCCTGATTTGTATGAAAAATAGTTGCACAATAAGGTTTTTCCTCGTTATACACATTTGCCTCAGTTAAAAGCATATAGCAGGAACCATTCCCATTCGCCACTTGAGAGAGAATTGCAGGTGGAACATCTCCATTTGCATTCTTTACCTGGGTCATTGTCCTTGTCGAATAAGAGCCCGGCTCGTAAGTTGAACTGTACCAGTCGGCATTCCATACTCTTCCATCCATAGGAAATTCAAAGGAACTTACTTCACTGGTAATCACTGTTTTCTCATTTTGTGTTGTCGTGTCTCCATCCACAACATAACGGAATCCAATACCATCTTCAAAAATACGGAAAATCACCTGCATTTTTGCATTTTCTTTTGTTACCACAAATGACATTTCCTGATATTCTTTATTTACATGTTTTTTACTTCCCTGGTACCAATCATACTCTTCTTTTCCCTTTTTAAGTTCATATGACTCCTCATCCACCTGCAGACCAGTAGATAAATCAACACTTTTCGCCACAATGCCAAGTGGTACGCATTTCAACGTAACATGTCCATTCCGGTATGCAGAATAAAAAATTTTTCCCTCCTCATTCTTCCATATGCGAACTTCTATTTTATTATCTACCGATGCTGCATGCAATTCTGTGATTTCTGTCAGCCCATCTGAACCATCCTCATCAACTGCAGTTGCTGTAACATTCTTTTTCACCATTTCAGCATTAGAAACTTTGTTTCCATAACACATAGGAGCAATCAACGATGCCGTCAGCAATGTCGCCACAACTCTCTTTATCTGTCTCCTCATAACCATACCTCCATTTTTTTTATTTGATTAATGCTATATATAATGCTATCATAAATACAAAAATAGAGAATGTCTTTTTATAAGTAATACATGTGAAAATATGTTACACAACTTGAATACACAGTGTCCTCAATGTTACCTTCTACTGATTTGCTATCTTTTCCGCCAGTTCCTCCAAATACTCCCAGCGTTCCATTTTCTCCATCAACTGTTCCTCTGCTTCATCTTTTTTCTCAGATAACTCACGAAGTTTGACATAGTCTGTCCCATTCTCCGCCATTTCTTGATCAAGTGTTTCAATGGTCGTCTCCAACACAGAAATATCCTCTTCGATTGTTTCATATTCTCGCTGTTCCTGATAAGAAAATTTAAGTTTCTTTTCACGGTTTTTATACACCATCCGCGCCTCTTTGTTACCGGTATGGCTCTTCGTTTTTCCGTCAAAAGAATTTTCCGTACTCGCCGGACGCTTTTTCACATAATCTGTGTAACCGCCTTCGTACTGGCGAATTGCACCATTCTCTTCAAAAGCAAAAATGCGGGTTACAATACGGTCCAAAAAATACCGGTCATGTGAAACTGTGATAACAATTCCGTCAAAGTCATCCAAATAATCCTCTAAAATTGTCATCGTTTCGATATCCAAATCATTTGTCGGCTCATCAAGAATAAGTACGTTTGGCGCCTCCATCAGCACACGGAGAAGATTTAACCTTCGTTTTTCACCACCGGATAATTTACCAATGGCACTATACTGTTGCGAAGGCGGAAACAAAAAGCGCTCTAGCATGGCAGATGCCGAGACCAGCCCATCACTGGTGCGCACAAATTCTGCCGTGTTTTTAATATAATCAATCACCTTTTCATCCGCATCCATATAAGCAATTCCCGCGGATTCTTCCTTTTCGATTTCCTGTGTATAATAACCAATCCGAATCGTCTGTCCAACTTTAATACTGCCGGCATCCGGCTCAATCCGGCCGGCAATCATTTTCATTAATGTCGTCTTGCCGCAGCCGTTTTTCCCAACAAAACCAATCCGGTCATGTTTGAGAAATATATAAGAAAAATCACGTATCAATGTATTCTCACCATAAGCTTTTGATACATTTTCAATTTCGATTGTCGTTTTTCCCATACGGGATGAAATACTGCTTAACTGGAGTTTTTCATCAACTTCCGGTGCCTTTTGATTTTTCAGTGCTTCGTATCGCTGGATGTGTGCCTTCTGTTTCGTCGAACGAGCTCTGGCACCACGCGAAATCCACTCAATCTCCTTGCGCAAAATACTCTGACGTTTTCTCTCACTGGCACGCACACTTTCTTCCCGCTCTGCCTTTCGCTGCAGAAACCCAGAATATTTTTCGTCGTAACTGTATATTTTCCCTTTGTCAAGCTCTATGATTTTATTTGTCACGGAATCCAGAAAATACCTGTCATGCGTCACCATAACCAAGGCCCCTCGAAAGGCTTTCAGCTTGTTTTCCAGCCAATCTGCCATCTCACTGTCCAAATGGTTTGTCGGCTCATCCAATATGAGCACATCACATGGAGTAATCAACACGGAAACAAGTGCAAGACGCTTTCTCTGTCCACCAGAAAGCTCTCTTGTCTTCTGTTCAAAGTCTGTAATACCAAGCCTTGTAAGCATTGCCTTAGCCGCTATCAATTCATTTTCATTGGCATGGTGATGCACCATATTCTGAACACTCTGTAAAACCGTGTCCTCTTCCGAAAATTCCGGATTCTGAGGCAGATAATGAATCATCAGATTCGATGCCTGTATAACCTGTCCTTCATCCGGAGTCTCCAGCCCTGCCATAATTTTCAGCAAAGTCGACTTGCCGGTTCCATTGATTCCGATTACACCTACCTTATCCCCTTCATGAAGATAAAAATCGGCGTCATCAAAAAGTTTTCTTTCCGTATATGAATGTGTCAAATGTTCCAGTGATAAAATATTCAAATCAATCGTCCTTCTTCTCTGTTATGCAATTTTCCACCCTTTTTAACCACATAAAAACTATTTTTTATTTTATCATTTTTCGCCACATGTATCAACTCATTTTTTTCGGATTGTTACAGCAAAATGCACAGCCTGTCTGCTGCCCGATACAGTTTGCACAATCCCTGCAGTCTGACAAAATATCTTTTCTGCTAATCAGGTACACACCTGCCACACTCATTTGTGGTTTCATTTTTCCACCATCCCACGAAACTCCAATTTTTTCAGCATCCATTAATTGCAGCATTTTCTCTGATGCAGATAACTCCATTCCATAAAAACCTGCGCCAAAAGCAGGGCTGCAAAACCGTTTTTCATACACGCTGTGCTTCCGCTGCAAATACTCCCGCAGCCACTCTCTTACCACATCCAAACAAGCGATTTGAAAAATCTCCCAGTAATACTGTGTTAAAAGTGCCTTACTTTCTTCTACTTCATATTCCGGTGCATGAAATGCATACAAATAACCGGTTTCAACCTGTCTCCTGTCAATGCGTGACAGCACCTGGCACTGCATCTTATCATTTCCAAAAGAAAAATAACCGTCTTCTACACATTGCCCGGAAAACGGCTGTAAAAGAATCAAAACACGGTACAAATATTTATTTCTTTCCAAAATTTCTCCAATACTGCTGACTGCCATCCCTTTATGCTGTCTGTGTGTTCTCTTATCCATCTGCTCCCACGAAGCAATCTGTGCCATACGCTCCCAAATATCTTCCCGAAGGTTTCCGATATTCAGAGAAATTATCTCATCCTGTCTCTGTAATTGCTGCATTACCTTGTCATAAGCTTCCGAACGATGTATCACCTCACACTGACTGCAGTCTTTCATTTTCTGCCCCTTCGCATTCAAAAACCAAACCGGATTTCCAATGCACTTTTTTTCACGATACAACGGGCAATAACAGAACAAACAATTAAACTCCTCCTCGTTTTCCGTCTTGTGACAGGGAAAATATTCACACTCTTTATTTTGAAAAAAACGGTAACTGTTTGTCATGTGTGCACCTCCTCTCCTCTGCCCTCCATTTTACCATAACTTTTGCGAAATTACCAAAACGAATCCGGTATGATGCTTGACTAGAACCTAAAAGATACGATATAGTATAAAAGTAATGCTATTTTAACAAAAAGAGGAAGGATAAAACGAATGTGGAAAACAATCAATGATATTCTAGTTAATATTGACAATTTTGTCTGGGGTATTCCCCTTATGGTACTAATTCTTGCCGGCGGTATTTTGTTAACTGTGCGTCTTGGCGTAATGCAGTTTCGAAAACTGCCGCTTGCCTTAAAATGGATGGTAAAAAACGAAGAAGGCGGTGAGGGAGAAATTTCAAGTTTTTCTGCCCTTTGTACAGCCCTAAGCGCGACGATTGGAACCGGTAATATTGTCGGCGTTGCAACTGCTGTTGGTGCAGGTGGACCGGGTGCTCTTTTTTGGATGATTGTCGCTGCTTTTTTCGGCATGGCGACCAAATTTGCCGAAGGTCTCCTCGCTGTAAAATACCGTGTTGTCGCAAAAGACGGTCACAGCCTTGGCGGTCCGTTTTATTACATAGAACAAGGTATGGGAAAAAAATGGAAATGGCTTGCCAAAATATTTGCTTTCTTTGGCGTATGTGTCGGACTTTTCGGAATTGGAACTTTCAGTCAGGTAAATGGTATTTCCAGTGCTGTTCACGGCTTTTTTGATTCAGCCAATGCACACTGTGTAAATCTGCCATTCTTAGGCGAGTATTCCTGGTCCGTTGTGATTTCATCATTAGTTTTGGCGTTCTGCGTCGCTTCCGTTTTGATTGGTGGAATCAAGCGAATTGCTAACGTTAGCCAGGTTATCGTACCATTTATGGCAATTATTTATTTCCTGTTTGCAGGCATTTTAATTGTAACCAATATCACTGCTGTGCCAAGTGCCATTGCTGTAATTGTAGAAGCGGCTTTCTCGCCAAGAGCAATTACCGGTGGTGTCGTCGGAAGTATGTTTGTCGCTATGCAAAAAGGTGTTGCACGTGGTATCTTCTCAAATGAAGCCGGTCTTGGTAGTGCACCAATTGCCGCAGCTGCCGCACAGACAAAAGAACCTGTCCGTCAAGGTCTTGTAAGCATGACAGGAACCTTTATTGATACCATTGTTATTTGTACACTTACCGGCTTATCCATTGTATTAACCGGTGCATGGCAGGTAAAAGGACTTGAGGGTGTCGGCGTTACGACCTATGCTTTTCAGAAAGGACTTCCGTTCCCTCCTGAAGTTTCCGCATTTGTCTTAATGCTCTGCCTTGTATTCTTTGCCTTTACGACAATTCTTGGCTGGGATTATTACAGCGAGCGCTGTTTGGAATATTTGAGTGGCGGCAATATGAAACATGTAAAAATTTTCCGTTGGATTTACATTCTTGCCGTATTTATCGGTCCATATATGACGGTCAGTGCCGTGTGGACAATTGCCGATATCTTTAACGGTTTGATGGCAATTCCAAATATGATTGCTATTTTTGCCCTAAGTGGTGTCGTGGCAAAAGAAACAAGGGATTTCTTCAAACGTCATAAACAAGGTAAAATTCAATAACGAAATCATGACCACCAGCTCAGCTGGTGGTTTCCTCTGCGGCTATAAGCCTGTGGTA
>ERZ773252.3219-NODE-3219-length-12852-cov-4.037353_pt1 | contig 12852 bp, 9 predicted proteins | sample MGYA00580517_ERZ773252 | MGnify/ENA primary metagenome ERZ773252 (study PRJEB29015, sample SAMEA2737766) | human gut metagenome | biome: human gut; feature: human-associated habitat; material: faeces | place: China | collected 2012 ... | reverse complement strand
ATTTTTGATATAACTCCTTGGGTGGATTATGATAAAAAGAATCTGTTGGCCATTCGTATTCTTCCGCCTAATAATCCCGGTATTCCTCACGAGGCAAATAGGAAAGAAGGAATTGGTCCCAATGGTGGAGCATTGTGCCTGGATGGTCCTACTTTTATCTCTTCAGAAGGCTGGGATTGGATTCCCGGCATACGCGACAGAAAAATGGGTATTTGGCAGGATGTCAGAGTCAAATTTGGAAATGAATTGGAAATTGTTGATACACATGTGATTACGGATTTGCCTTTGCCTGACACTACTTCTGTCAATTTTATCGTTCAGACGGAGATTTATAATTCTTCTAAAACGACTCGTACTGCTAATTTGCATTTTAATATTGGCGGAGTGTCAGCTGTTTATCCGGTTTCTTTGAATGCAAATGAAAAGAGGATGATTAAGCTGACTTCTAATGAGTGTAAAGAACTGCAAATGAAGAATCCACGTCTCTGGTGGCCGAATGGGTATGGAGAACAGTATTTATATGATGCATCTTTAAGTCTGATTTCATCAGGTAAGGACACACTTGACGTAAAGAAGATGCGTATCGGTATCCGTGAGTTGGAGTATGAATTGTCTGCATACGAGTATAACTCTCCTATAGTGCGTTTGAACTATAATCCGACTGCTGCTTTGCAGGATGGAAAACCCGCTTTTGATACTGTGAAACGTAAGAAAACAGATAATAAAGTTCGCTATACGAATTACGATGGAGAGTTTGTCCCCTATTTATTAAAACCAGTATCTTCACAAGGAATAGAGTTGATAAAAGATTCACTGATGAAAGAATATATGGTTATAAAGGTGAACGGACAACGGATTTTTTGTAAAGGAGGTAACTGGGGAATGGATGATGGTATGAAGCGAGTTTCCCGGGAACGACTGGAACCTGCCTTGAAGTTGCATAAGAATATGAATTATAATATGATTCGTAACTGGACGGGTGAGAGTACGGAAGAAGTATTTTATGAGCTTTGTGATGAGTACGGAATGTTGGTTATGAATGATTTTTGGCTTTCGACAGATGGGTTTAACCTCAATCCGCTGGATAACTGCCTGTTCGTTAGAAATGTGACCGAAACAGTACGTCGTTTCCGCAATCATCCCTCTATTGCTTTATGGTGTGCACGTAATGAAGGATTTGCAACCAATGAACTTGAGTACATGTTGGCCGCCACTTTGGCTAAAGAGGACGGCAGCAGGCATTATACAGGAAATTCCCGTTCATTGAATAGTTCAGGAAGCGGGCCTTGGCGTTATCAGTTTGATGCAGGCTGGTACTACCGTTCTTTAGCAGGAGGATTCCGATCCGAAGTGGGTACTCCTTCTCTGCCTACGGCTGAAACTGTTCGTGAGTTTATGGCGGAAGAGGATACATGGCCCATTAGTGATGTTTGGTATTACCATGATTGGCATAATCATAGATATGGTAGTAAGACTTTTAGCGAGCTTTATAAGGAAGGCATGGATCGTAAATTAGGACCTTCTGATAATTTAGATGATTTCTGTAAAAAAGCACAATTGATTAATTACGAAAGCCATCGGGCTATTTTTGAAGCATGGAACAGTAAGATGTGGAATGATGCTTCCGGAGTACTACTGTGGATGAGTCATCCTGCATGGCCTAGTATGGTTTGGCAGAATTACAGTTCAAATGGCGAAACTGCCGGTGCCTATTATGGCACTCAAAAGGCGTGCCGTCCTCTTCATATTCAGATGAGTCTTAATAGTCAACATAAAGTTGATATTATTAATACTACGCTGAAAGAATATCGGAATTTGAAAGTGGAAGTCGTGGTTTACGATAAAGTAGGAAAAAAGATACGTTCCTCACAACAGAAGGTAAGTCATGTGACAGCTAATGCACTGACTCCTGTAGCACAATTAGAGGATATAAAAGGTCTTCCTGATTTCAGTTGGGTAAAGCTGGTATTGACAACAAATGATGGAAAGTTGTTGGATGATAATGTCTATTGGCTCAATCAAAAGGAATGGGATGGAAAGGTTCTGACTGATTTACCGGTTGCTTCGGTGAATGTATCTGTGAAGAATTTTGCGAAAAAAGCAAATCATTATGAGGGTAAACTTATTGTGAAAAATCCAGGACAATATCTGGCAGCCGCAATAGCATTGACTTTGAGGAATGCAAAAACAGATGCGCCCATTCGTCCTGCTTATTTTGATGACGGATATTTTTATTTGATGCCCGGCGAATTTAAAGAAATCCGTTTTCAGGTAGATTGTAAAGAAGGTGTTGATAAGATGCTTTTGCGGGTAGATGGATATAATGTTGAATCGAAAGATATATTGTTGAATAAATAAAGATTAGGTATTTATGTATAAGAAGGTATTAATATTATTATTTTTTATTCCTTTTCAGTTGTTGTTTGCTCAAACGAGTATGTTGAAAGATTTCCCGGAGGGCTCTACTCCGGAGGAAATAGGTAAGCGATTGGCCTATCGTTTTCTGACAGAGAAACATGCGCTTCATGTCGGAAAATGGATTGGTTATCCGGAGACTTTCTATTGGAACGGGGCTTTACGGTATGCTTATCTTGCAAAAGATAAAGAACTTCTCAATCGTTTGCAAGATAAGTTTGAACCTCTGTTTACCGAGGAGAAAGCGTTGCAACCTATTATGAATCATGTTGATGTGAATATGTTTGGGAGTTTGCCACTTGAGTTATATCTTGTGACGAAGGATAAGAAATATTGGTATTTAGGATTGCCTTATGCCGATTCTCAATGGAAAGTGCCTGCAAATGCGAAACCGGAGGAAAAGGAATGGGCTGAAAAAGGATATTCCTGGCAAACACGTTTGTGGATTGATGATATGTATATGATTACAATTGTGCAGACTCGTGCTTATAAAGTGACGAAGGATAAAAAATATATTGATCGTGCAGCTAAAGAGATGGTGATGTATCTGGATGAGTTGCAACGTCCGAACGGTCTTTTCTATCATGCACCGGATGTACCTTATTATTGGGGGCGCGGAAATGGCTGGATGGCTGCCGGAATGACGGAATTACTTCAGTGTTTGCCTAAAAATCACAAAGACCGTCCTCGTATTTTGCAGGGCTATCGGACAATGATGGAAAGTCTGAAGAAATATCAGAATCCGGAGGGCTTGTGGAATCAGTTGATTGACCAGTCTGACTGTTGGACTGAAACATCAGGATCGGCTATGTTCACTTTTGCTTTTATCAAGGGAGTTAAGAATGGATGGTTGAATGCTGAAGAATATGCTCCTGCTGCTCGTAAGGCGTGGATAGCTTTAGTCTCATATCTTAATGATAAAAATCAAGTGAGAGAAATTTGCGTGGGTACGAATAAGAAGAACAGTAAACAGTATTATTATGACCGTCCACGCCGCACGGGTGATTATCATGGGCAAGGACCTTATCTGTGGTGTGCTGCCGCTCTAATGGAAAAGTAATTGTTCCGGTATTGAGTAGTAATTGAGGCTTTTGGGAGATATTTCTTTTGATTTGGATAATTTTTTTATTTATAGCTCAATTTCTTTTATTCAATGTGAAGGATGTTCCTTAACTTTGGTTTAACAATTTAGTACAAACGGAATCAGACAGGCTGATTCGCAATCATGTTTTATATGAGTTTGAAATATTTACTTTGTGGGATGGCTTTTGTGGCATGTGCCACTATTGCTGAGGCTTTTAATAATGTGCCGGAATCGATTTCTGCATCTATTTCTTTGAAAGTACCTGGAAATGGGGCGAAACACTATCCATTGACTTTTCAGAAATCGCAAAATAATAATGGCACTTATTATTTGGAGAATTCGGAAAAGATGCCGTTGACTGTGTCTCAAAATATAGTTACTGGTAATGATGGGCTACGTATTAGTGTATCTATCACTGCATTGGAAGATGTCTATTTTAATTACAATCAACAGATGGCAACCGGCTTCCGTCATGATGACTGCCTGTTCTATATGCCGGGGTTCTGGTATCGACGTAATCTACGTTCACCCAAAGAGGCTCCTTCATTCCATACATCAGATAGTTGGATTGTAAGCGAAGACAGGTTAAGTGCACCTCTTACGGGAATTTTCTGTGAGAAGACACAACGTTTTATGACTGTCAACAGACTGGATAAGTTTGTAAACAGCACTTTGGCCACGCATCGAGAAGGTGAGATTATTCTTTCGGATAAGACATCTTTGGGGTATACCGGATTTGAAAATAAAGGTGGTGTTGCTACTCTTTCTTTTGGTTTTCCTTATCGGGAAGCTCCCAAAAGTTATATTCGTAAATTGACATTAGCTCCGGCTGTGACTGCTTATCAGCTTCTGAAAAAAGGAGAAACTATTTTGTTGACCTGGCAAATTGTTGAAGGTGAAGTCAAAGACTATTCTGATTTTGTGCGCCATACCTGGGAATATTGTTATGATACATATTCTCCCAAGCCTGTTGATACTCCCTACTCAATTGAGTATATGAAACAGACTCTTAGTCAGTTCTTTGTAAGTAGTTTTGTTGATAAATACCCATTGGTGTATAATTCGGGTATACATCTTAGGACGGATGCATGCACAAGTAATGGTCAGGCAGAAGTCGGTTTCATCGGTCGTGTTCTTCTGAATGCATTTAATGCTTGGGAATATGGCTGGGAATGTAATCGGGAGGATTTGAAGGCTAATAGTACTAAAATCTTTGATAGTTACCTGAAGAATGGTTTCACAGAGGCAGGCTTTTTCAAGGAATCTGTTAATTTTGATAAGAATTCTGAAGATCCTGTTCATAGCATCCGTCGTCAGTCAGAAGGGCTTTATGCAATCTTCCATTTCCTGGCTTATGAAAAAGAAAAAGGACGTAAACATCCAGAATGGGAACAGCGATTGAAGAAAATGCTGGATATGTTTCTGCAATTGCAAAATGCCGACGGCAGTTTTCCACGCAAGTTTCGTGACGATTTCACTATTGTAGATAAAAGTGGGGGAAGCACTCCTTCTGCTACATTGCCTTTGGTGATGGGATATAAGTATTTCAAGGATAAACGTTATTTGGATAGTGCTAAGCGGACTGCAGGTTATCTGGAGAAAGAATTGATTTCTAAAGCAGATTATTTCTCATCTACCCTTGATGCGAATTGTGAAGATAAAGAAGCATCACTTTATGCTGCAACTGCTACTTATTATCTTTCATTGGTTACTAAGGGAGAGGAACATAAACATTATGCTGACCTGACAAAGCAAGCCGCTTATTTTGCCTTATCATGGTATTATTTGTGGGATGTTCCTTTTGCTCCCGGTCAGATGCTGGGTGATATTGGTTTGAAAACACGTGGCTGGGGAAATGTATCAGTAGAAAATAATCATATCGATGTCTTTGTGTTTGAATTTGCCGATGTGCTTCGTTGGCTGTCGAACGAGTATAACGAGTCTCGCTTTTCAGATTTTGCAGAAGTAATTTCAACTTCTATGCGCCAATTATTACCTTATGAAGGGCATATGTGCGGTATTGCAAAGGTAGGTTATTATCCGGAGGTTGTCCAACATACAAGTTGGGATTATGGAAAGAATGGTAAAGGATACTATAATGATATTTTTGCGCCCGGATGGACTGTTGCTTCTTTGTGGGAGCTGTTTACACCAGGGCGTGCAGAGACTTTTATGAAAAAGTAATTATAATAAATTAATTTGTAATGACGTCTAGAAGAGATTTTCTTAAAAAAGCCGGGCTGCTTAGTGCTGCTTTTGCAGTTCCTGCCCTTAATGTGAATGGCGATACCCCACAGTCTAAAATACGTCTGAAGAATACTAAGATTGCGGTGGACGATCGATGGGATGTTATTGTAATCGGTGGTGGACCTGGTGGATGTACCGCTGCAATTTCTGCAGCTAGGGAAGGTGCTAAGACTTTATTGATTGAGGCAATGGGGCAACTTGGTGGTATGGGAACTGCAGGGATGGTTCCGGCATGGTGTCCGTTTTCGGATGGTGAGAAAATCATTTATAGGGGATTGGCGGAAAAGATATTCGAGGCATCAAAAAAAGGAGTGCCTCATGAGAGAAAACAGAAGTTGAACTGGGTGAACATAAATCCCGAATATCTGATGCAGGTTTATGATCAAATGGTCGCTGATTCGGGAGCTTAGGTTCTTTTCTTTTCGAGGGTTGCAGCCGTTGAGATGTCAGCAAATGATACAATAGACGCTATCATTGTGGCAAATAAATCCGGGCTTGTCGCTTTTAAAGCGAAAGTTTTTATTGATGCAACGGGGGATGGCGATGTGGCTGCATGGGCAGGTGCTTCATTTAAAAAAGGAGGAGAGGATGGAGTAGTGCAAAGTTCTACTTTATGTTTCTCGTTTGCCAATGTCGATAGTTATAACTACAATCTCATAGGTCCTTCATTGCATACGAGTAACAAAAATAGCCCTATCTTTGATGCGATTAAGTCCGGAAAATATCCATTGATAGGCAAACATTTCAATAGTAATCTGATTGGTCCGGATGTGGTTCAGTTCAATGCAGGGCATATTGATAATGTTGATTCGACCGATCCATGGGATACTACGCGGGCAATGGCTATCGGTAGGCAGATAGCAGAGCAATATTTGGAAGCACTGAAAGAAGTGCGGCCCAAGGCTTTTGGTAGTGCTTTTGTAGTGAAGACTGCCTCCTTGCTGGGAGTCAGAGATAGCCGTCGGATTGAAGGGGATTATACGTTTACTTTTCAGGACTGGCTGGAACGCAAAACGTTTGAAGATGAGATCGGACGTAACTGTTACTATATTGATGTTCATAAGCCAGGCCATAAAGAGACACGTTACAAAAAAGGAGAGTCGCATGGAATCCCTTATCGTTGTCTGACACCCAAAGGATTAAAGAATCTATTGGTGGCTGGTCGTTGTATCTCTACTGATGAAGAGGCTTTTGGAAGTTTGCGGGTAATGCCTCCTTGTCTGGTGACGGGGGAAGCCGCTGGAATGGCTGCTGTGCATGCCATCAAACAGACAAGGAATGACGTTCATAAAATTGATACTGTTTTGTTGCGTAAAAGGTTAAAAGAAGAAGGACAATACTTTTTATAAATGCTTGGAGGAGGTATTTTATAAGATGTATCTCTTGACAAATGCTTTTAAATGTTGTATCTTTATAGTCGAAAAAAGAATCTAAACCTTGTAAATAGCAGATAAAAGAGTATGAAACTAGTGACTTAAATGATATAATATTACAACAAATATAGAGAATATTTCTAGCATACACTAAGAATGGTGGGCTGGATATAAGCAAGAAGGCTGCAAATTTTACAAAATTTGCAGCCTTCTTGTTGTAAAAAATAGAAATAAAAAACCGGAAATCAGCTTTTGGAGTTTCTAATAAACATGGATACCGTTTATAATAAACTACTCCAAAGTTTATTATAAATATGAGATGCGTTTATGTATGAACCTGTCCATATTTTTGTATACTTCAAAACAAAAGCTTGGAATAGTGCCTGTCGGAGGTAACTATAATAAACAAATTAGGAAGTAATCTAATGATACAAGTTATTCGTTTTATGCAAAATTTAGACGTGAAGTTCCAGTATGAAACGGGTTCCTTTGGTATAGCCGATATCTAGCGTTAGGCTACCATTCATTTTTGCGGCGATAAGTGAGCAGATTGGTAATCCTAGCCCATCTCCTGTAGTGAGGTCTTTCACTTCCGTGAAAGGTTTGAAGATATTTTCCTGTTGCTCTGCCGGAATACCGATTCCCGTATCCGTCACGATAAACTGATGAGTGTGTGCACCACGTTTCTTGAACTCAAGGCTGATACGTCCTTGTTCGGTGTAGAAGGCTGCATTTTTCAGTAAATAGAGAAGGATACGTTCCAGTTGCTCTTTGTTTGTCTTTACCTGAAGTTTGGGAGCATTAACTGAAGAAGTAACATCTATTTTTATATGCTCCTTAACCTTGTCCATTACATTTTCGCAGAAAGTACCTACGTTGATTTCACCCAATTCATAGAGTTCGGTTAATGAATTCTCTAATGAAGACAGCTCCTGGATATCATCGCTGAATTTCTTTAGAGCAGCGATTTGGCTCTGCATTTGGCTCGCTTCTTGAGGGGCTTTCTGTAAAAGTTCATTCGCAGAAGTAGCTAACGTATTCAAAGTCGGCTCCATCTGTGAAGATATGTTCTGTATGAATTTGGTTTTTAATTCATTATGTTCATTGGCAATCTTCACACTTTTCTTTAATTTGCGGTTGCCGGCGATAAATTTCAGTAATATGGCGGCCAGTATTGCCAGTCCGGCTACGAGGATGACTACAAGAACACACAGGCCTATAATGATGTATTGTTTGGCTGATAGCGTGTCGTCTTTTTCTTGTATAGTCAGTTGGCTTTCGTCATATTTCCTTTTCAGTACATTCAGTTCGTCTTGAGCTGTCAGCGCTTTCACGGAGTCTGTCCAAACGATGTAACTTTCATAGGTGCGTTCCATTAAAGGGGCGTTATTGGCTTTACGGGCAATTCCGATAAGGTTTTTGTAGCAATCACTCACTTTGGCGTAGTCTTTCTTTTCCTTGTATTGATTAATCAGTTTGCGGAAACAGGCATCACCTTGTGTGTTTTGGTTAAATGTATAGTAATAGTTGGCTTTTGTATACAGTAAAACCTCTGTCAGTGAGTCATTCTTGGCAAGGTTAGCAGTTTCTTCCAGTTTATTCAGCTGTGTTTTTGCCTGAGCTGGATTTTTAAGTGCCGTGTACATCTGCAACCGCTCCTTGTTCACGAGGAAGCGGAGGTCATAAAAGACTTTCTTTTGATTTTGCTCTCCGGCCCATATAAGTTGGTCCATGTCACGACAAAGTTCGAATCCTTCTTTGTAAAAGTTCTCTCTGACGTATAAAGCGTTGGCCTGAACACCAGATTCTATTGCCTGTGGATAGTTTTCGCGGGTTGCAAATGCTTCGTATGCCTTTTTGAATAGGTAACGTGCTTTGATGTAATCTTTTTGATTGAGGCTACTTTGTGCTTGTTCTTTTAATTCTGTGGCTCTGTCACGGGGAGTTTGAGCATAAGTCATTATACTCAAACAAAATGTCATTAAAATAGCTATTATCGATTTTCTCATATTAGAATTTATTTATTTGTTACAAATGTAAAACAAATATATGAAAAAAGATAGTGCTGATGATGAAATAATTCTCTTCTGTTTGTATTCATTGTTATTATCCTGCCCAGTTCTCTCTGTCGAGATTCCGATAACTGATAGCCTCTGCCAAATGATTGGGGAGTATTTGTTCTGCTCCTTCCAAATCGGCGATTGTACGGGCAACTTTTAAAATCCGGTCATAGGCTCGGGCAGACAGATTGAGCCGTTCCATAGCATTTTTCAGTAATGCGAGCCCTTTGGCATCCGGTTGAGCATACATTGCAAGCAGTTTGCTGTTCATTTGTGCATTGCAATAAATTCCGGTATATTCGGTGTAGCGTCTTTCCTGCATTTGACGGGCTTTTATCACTCGTTGCCTGATGATATTGCTCGATTCTCCCTGTCTTTGATCGGAAATCTTATCAAAGGGTACAGGTACAATCTCTATCTGAATGTCTATTCTGTCTACGAAAATGTGGTCCGGATATTCTACCCACCTTTTAGCTGCTTCACAACGATTAGAGCAACGCCAACGGCTATTTACCTGGGGCATTACGCAATCAATATTTGATATTGTACTTGCTCTTTTCATATTGCAAAGATAACACTTTTTGTTCAACTACAATCAATAAGTGATATATTTCTTACCAAGTCAAGGTCTTTTAAGCTTATTCGCCCCATTTTCTTTGTGAAGCGCAATCCGTAGCCATGTCCAAAGTCCAGGTTTAGGCGGATTGAATACTTTTGAGACAAACACAGCCCCCACAATTTTCGTATTGTATTTAGCCATTTCTTTCACAAAAGCCTTCAAGGTGGCCCCAGTGTTAAGCACATCGTCTACCACTATCACCTTGCGATTATCCACCCCTACTATCCTTCTTACATGAGTCATCAGATCTTTTTGTGAAGACACTTCACTCATTTGATTTCTTACGGAAAGATAGGGATAAGTCATGTGATTTGCTTCGTAGCCTTTCTCCTTCAGTTTCCAGCTCAAATGCTGGAACTTCTTTTTGAAACGGACATCATTACTACAAGGCATGAAAATCACAACGACACCATCAGTGGCTACTCCCAGCTTTTGAATAGCTTCCTCTACGAGGTCTTCGCAATCTTCCTCCAATCCTTTGAAGGCATAGATACGCTTCATAAAAGCTTTCTGTTCTTCACTGAGCCATTTGGTCAGACCTTTTGCAAAGTAATGGTCGGCAAAGATGCAGGGAATATGGTGGAAACCTATGTAATAGTCAAAGGGCAACAGCTTGGGTTTGACAAATCCATCCGGATTGTTGCACGCATAAGCAAGCATGGCATCGCTATTGAACAACAGGGCAGCCCTTCGGAGACAAGAACGGCGTTCGATTATGTCCGTTGAAGCCAGGCCACGTTCTATCCAAATGCGTGATTGGATGGTCATGCGCCAATAGCATAGACCTGCTATTGTTATGCAGCCTAAGATGGCAATCAATATGAGGACAATATTTTCCATATTCATTTCGCCCTTTTGTTAATAGTGAAATCCCCAAGCATTCTGCAAGCGTGCGGAATGACTAAGGTTCTTCATCAAGGTCGGAATACATATCTACAGCTTCCATGAGCTGCGCTTTGACTTTCCTTGCAAGTTCGGTTGGCGCAAGCACCTTCACCAAACTTCCATATCTCATGATGAAACGGATGAAATCACTCGTAGGTCGAAGCGTAAATTCATAATCAGCATACTCTTCTCCCCAATACTTTTCAGTCTGGGAATGATGCCAAGGCAGGTCACGCATATAATAACGCTGCAAACCATAGGCGCGAATAAGCACCTTCTGTACAGGAATAGAATCCACACGATACACTCCAAAGCAGTATTTGAAGTAGGCTGCAGCACTAAAATCTTTGTCTATCTCAAACGATTCATCCGTATGATATATCTTTTTGACCCTGTCCAAAGAGTAGGTAGCAAAGCATTCTGTGTAACCTTCAGGAAGGCCTTCACGTGTCATAGGCACTTCTCCTTCACGAACTGGGCGTTGGAACTGACCCAACACATACCAGCGGCATTGGAACAACCTAAGACAATATGGTGCAAATGAGAGTGTGGTGCTACTGTCACAGCCATACTTCTGATAACTCAGCTGTATTCTGACTTTGCGCCTCATTGCATCTATGATGGATTGCAAGAAGTTGCCTTCACTTGGAACGACCTCCAAAAGAATACGATCGGCCAGGCTGATATTTTCCGAGAGAATGTTATTCACCGTGATGGTTGACAACATCCAGTTCTGGATAGAGTCCTCAGATAGCACATGACGATTGCTTATATAGTATTGGTAATCATGGTGTGTGTCACACTCAATGATTATTCCGAATATGTCTTCGATGGCATTCTTATGACGAAGGAAGGTATTTCGGGCAATCGTTACCCCTCCGCTCATGTCAGTATAGAGCCACTCTCTATTTATCTCACTGAGCGAAATCTTGCCTCGGCGGTGGATAATGTTCACCAGCCAAATGTACTGTTTGAAGAGCGCATACGATTTCATGATAGGCAAAAGTACTGTAAATCACGGACAAATCATACGATTTAAGGCAATTTTTATAACCTGCACCACAAAATGGGGCAGGTTTAGACTATTTTTGCACCCCCAAACCCTTTGTGTATCTTATTTAGGGTTCTGTCAGGCTAGTAAATATACTACCAAAAGTCACTTTAATGAAAAATGAACTAATAAAAACGCGATGTGCGTTACTTAATATTCACTTTTTAATGTCATCCATTATGGACAAAAACAATGTGATGTATGCAGGATTTTCAACCCTGCCTACTCTCTCTCTTTGCGTTTTCGAAGGATGCAAGGGAGGTTCATGGTGCGGTACAATGGCTACTTAAAGCCTATGAGGACTACCGCAACCGAGTGTCTAACCGTAAGATGGGCTACAAGGCTTTCTTAGAGGAAAACCTTGTCAAGCTCAGTATGCCTATCATCCTCGATGAGTCGTCAACCTATGCTGATTTGCAGCAGGAGGTCATCGACAGAGACAAGGTGAAGCATATCCTTGAGAACCGCAAGTTCACCGAGGAGCACTTCAACACAGAAACGTTCGAGGAAGCCAACGCTATCAGGATGATAAGCATATACAACGCCATTGGTGTGGAAGAGACCGTCATTAAGACGAAAGGAATCCTCCCCATTGCGGACTATCCTCAAAAGGCCAAAGCTGAACTTGCCGAGGTCTTTCGTAATCATGACTTGCTGTGTCCCGCCATCTCTGCAGAAGACCTTGTGCGACTTCTAACGAATGGAGATCCGGCCTGTAAGTACATGGTTCCTCCCTGCGCGACGAACCGTGACTTGGGATTTGTACTCCATCTGCTAATACAAGCTGGAGCCATCAAGTCAAACAGGTGGTCTTCCATCGTTTGCAAGTACGGTATGTTACTTACCACAACCGGCTTGAAGATGCAAAGCAAGAACCTTAACGCAGCGAGAAGCTACTTTATCGACTACAAGCAGGCCTTCCTCAGTGAAAAACAGAGAAGTATTGAACAGGAGATCATGAAGGTCTTGTCCGGAGTCCCCAATGCCATCAAGTTCTGGAAGAAGTGACCCTTATTAGCCACTTTGAGGAAGATTTTAAGGAAAAAGAGTTTGGATGCTTTGGACGCTCCAAATAATCCAAACAAGAGTTTGAGGTCTTCCCTATAATTTTGCCCCAC
>ERZ773252.3208-NODE-3208-length-12894-cov-2.868603_pt1 | contig 12894 bp, 9 predicted proteins | sample MGYA00580517_ERZ773252 | MGnify/ENA primary metagenome ERZ773252 (study PRJEB29015, sample SAMEA2737766) | human gut metagenome | biome: human gut; feature: human-associated habitat; material: faeces | place: China | collected 2012 ... | reverse complement strand
CCACATTCGTTGCGACTTCCGGTTTCGACATTTCCTCATCAATTTCCGAATCGCGTGTCTCAAGCTCTTCAATTCGTTTCTCCGTCTTTTTCAGCTCGTTTTCTTTCTTGCGGAGACGTGCCTGTTCTTCTTTCTGCGCTTTCCAGTCCAGCTTTGTGGAGGAGGCTTCGGAAGGAGCCGCTGTTTCTTCCGGAGCGGCGGCATCGGCAGCAGGAGCATAGATGCGGGTCAGCTCTTCTTTTTTCTCCAGATAATAATCGTAATTTCCGATATAGTTGACGAGTGTCTGTCCCGTCAGCTCCAGAATCCGGGTTGCAGTCTGATTGATAAAGTAACGGTCGTGGGAAACGTACAGTACCGTTCCAGTGTAATCCTTCAGCGCGTTTTCCAGAATCTCCTTTGATACGATATCGAGGTGGTTGGTCGGCTCGTCGAGGATCAGGAAGTTGGCGTTCGAGAGCATCAGCTTGGCAAGAGAAATTCGTCCGCGCTCACCGCCGCTCAAGGTATGAATCGGTTGGAAGACATCGTCGTTTGTAAACAGGAAGGCGGCCAGCACATTTCGGATTTCGGTGTTTGTCAGATACGGATACGCGTCGGAAATCTCCTGGAAAATGGTCTTTTCCATGTGGAGCACCTGATGCTCCTGATCGTAGTAACCGATCTGTACACGGCTTCCAAGTGTAAAAGAGCCGACATCCGGGCGGATGACTTCGTTTAAGATCTTTAAGATCGTCGTTTTTCCCGTTCCGTTGTTTCCGATGATTGCGACGCGCTCCCCGCGCTTGATTTCGAAATTCAGATCCTGGAAAAGCGTCTGTCCCGGGAAGGCTTTGGAGAGGTGCTCGACGGTCAGCACATCGTTTCCGCTTGTGATGCGCGGTTCCAGACGGATCCGCATATCGGAGCGTACTTCGGTCGGCTTTTCCAGCACATCCATTTTGTCCAGCATTTTTTCACGGCTCTCGGCGCGTTTGATGGATTTCTCGCGGTTGAAAGATTTCAGCTTTGCAATGACTTCTTCCTGATGGTGGATTTCCTGCTGCTGGTTGACCCAGGCATGGTAAGCGGCTTCACGGAGCATTGCTTTTTTTTGACTGTAGGCGGTATAGTTTCCCTCAAAAGTTGTTACTTTTTTATTGTCCACTTCAACGACTTTTGTGACAACGCGGTCGAGAAAGTAACGGTCATGGGAGACGATCAGGACGGCTCCGCTGTAATTTAAAAGATACGTTTCGAGCCAGGAGATCGAGTCCATATCGAGGTGGTTGGTCGGCTCGTCGAGCAGAATGATGTCCGGTTTGGTGAGCAGCAGTTTACCAAGTGCCACGCGGGTCTTCTGACCGCCGGAGAGGGAGTCCACCTGTTTTTCAAAATCGCTCTCGGAAAAGCCAAGACCTTTTAAAACACCGACGACTTCACTGCGGTACGCGTATCCGTTTTCCAGTTCAAAGGTATGGGAGAGGCGGGTGTAGGTGGAAAGAAGTTCATCCAGCTCTGCACCGGATTTTGTATTCATATCACTTTCCATCTGACGGAGGCGTTCCTCCATATCGATCAGATTCTGTTTCGCGGTCAGCACTTCCTGGTAAATGGAAAGGTGTCCGGTCAGATCCTGATGCTGGGCGAGATAGCCCATCGTCTTTCCTTTGGAGAGGATGACCTCTCCCTCATCGGCCCTCATTTCGCCGATGATGATTTTTAACAGCGTCGATTTTCCGGCACCGTTGATGCCGACCAGTGCGGTTTTTTCGCGTTCTTCTATATGAAAAGATGCATTTTTGATAATTTCCGTTGTCCCGAATGCTTTCGAGATATTCTGACATGCAAGAATCATGTGGTTCCTCCAGATAACATATTTCTGTATTTTGACATAATACACCATCCTTATTATAGAGAGTAATACACAAAATTTCAAGAAATCTTTGACAATTTTCTATCAACCATATATAATATGAATATATGCAGGTGTAAATAAGGAGGAATTTATCTTGGAAGAAAAAGGAATTTCGCGGGCAGTTATCAAAAGACTTCCTAGATATTATCGTTACCTGGGCGAATTGCTGGAGGACGGAGTAGAACGGATCTCTTCCGGTGAGCTGAGCGAGCGGATGAAAGTGACAGCTTCCCAGATTCGCCAGGATTTAAATAATTTCGGCGGCTTCGGCCAGCAGGGGTATGGTTATAACGTGCGGTATCTGTACAGCGAGATTGGAAAAATTTTAGGTCTGGACAGAGTCCACAATATGATTTTTGTCGGAGCCGGAAATCTGGGACAGGCGCTTGCTAATTATGCGGCCTTTGAAAGAAGCGGATTCAAAACGGTCGGTATTTTTGACGTCAACCCGGTATTAAAAGGAATCTCCGTGCGCGGAATTGAAATCCGCATGGCGGACGAGCTTCCGGAATTTATCAAGGAACACCATGTAGAGATTGCGGCTTTGACACTGCCAAAAGCAAAAGCGGTAGAGATGGCAGAGATTCTCGTGGACAACGGTGTAAAAGCAATCTGGAATTTTGCACATACCGATCTAAACTTAAAACTTCCGAAAGATGTGATCGTCGAGAACGTCCATCTTTCCGAAAGTCTGATGCGTCTCTCCTACAATCTGACCAGATATGAGGCGGAGCATCCAAAGAACAATTAAGAAACCAAAACAAAAGCAGGAGAGTCTTCGGGAAACCGGAGACTTTTTCTGTTCACTTTCCGGATAAGGCAGGAAAAGGAGGAAAAGCGATGAAACGGATTCTTACAGCAGCACAGATGAAGCAGGCAGACCGCAATACGATCGAAACCATGGGGGTACCGTCCCTGGTACTGATGGAGCGCGCGGCGCTGTCCTGCGTGGAGGAGCTTCAAAATGGAACATGGGATACAGGAAAAGTCCTTGCTGTGTGCGGTCCCGGAAATAATGGAGGGGACGGTGCGGCAATTGCACGGATTTTAAAGACGAAAGGGGTGGATGCGGAACTGTTCTGTCTTGGAAATCCGGAAAAATACAGTGAAGGCATGAGAGCACAGAAGAAAATTGCGGAAAATTATGGGGTCCGTGAGGTTAAGAATCCGGATTTCCGGGAATATACTGTTATCATAGATGCCATCTTTGGAATTGGCGTATCCCGTTCGCTGGCAGGGGAGTACCGGAGGGCAGTGGAAGCAATCTGCGCAAGCGGTGTTCCTGTTCTTGCCGTGGACATCCCTTCGGGGATCCACACGGATACCGGAGAGGTCCTTGATGCGGCGGTGAAAGCCAGAGCCACGGTGACATTTGCCTGTGCAAAGCCAGGGCTTCTCTTTGATCCCGGAAAACGATATGCCGGAGAGGTCCTGATCCGTGATATCGGAATCGGCTTTGATGCAGGAGAAGAGGAGACGCCCTGGTACGGTTCAGTGGAAAAAGAAGATCTGGACCGGTTTCTTACCCGCACGCCGATGGGAAATAAGGGAACCTTCGGAAAGGTGCTGGTACTTGCCGGTTCCGGTGCCATGTGCGGAGCCGCTGTTTTGTGTGCCAGGGCAGTCCTTGCATCCGGTGCCGGCATGGTAAAGGTTGTGACAGAGGAAAGAAACCGTACGCCGCTTTTCTGTGCCCTGCCGGAAGCAATGGCGGATTTCTGGAAGGAGGATGAGCCGCTTCCGGAAGAAGCCCTGCTGCAGGATCTCGCCTGGGCGGACGCTGTTGTTGCGGGACCGGGACTTTCCAAAAGCCGGACGGCAAAAGAACTGCTCGTTTTTACGGTGCAGCACACAGAAGTTCCTCTTGTTCTGGATGCAGATGCGCTGAACCTGATTGCAGAAGATGCAGAGATTCTTTCGGACTGCCGGGCAGAAAAAATTTTAACGCCTCATGTAGGAGAGCTTGCACGGCTGCTGCACACGACCATTGCAGAATGCCAGCGTGAGCCGGCAGGAAGCGCCGGAAGGGCAGCCGAAAAATACCAGGCCTGCTGTGTACGAAAGGATTCCGTAACCGTGACAGCAGAGGAAGGGCGTGAGCAGTATTACATAAACACAAGCGGAAGCAGTGCGCTTGCGACGGCGGGAAGCGGCGATGTGCTCGCGGGAATCACAGGCGCCTTTGCAGCAAAACGTCAGTGTGAAAAAAACGAGAAAAAAATCAGCCTTGCCAAAACAGCGGCACTGGCGGCATATGCGCATGGAAAGGCGGGAGAGGCTGCGGAAGAAAAAAGCAGTGCTTCCTATGTAACAGCATCCGAGATTATCAGAGGATTGCAGTCAATCTGAGCAAAGCAGATCAGAATCACGGGTTCCCAAAAGGACTCTGGGCGGACTTTTTTGAAGCGCCGGATGAAATTTGTGAATACCTCCGGAAAAACAGGCAATATTAAATACATGGAAACGATTTTAAAAGGCGTAAAACGCCGGATCGTTATCGTATGGGAAAGCAAAACGGAAAGAATCGGAGAGTGAGCACAAGTGGTAATCAAGCGTGGCGATGTATATTATGCCGACCTGCGGCCCGTTGTGGGAAGTGAGCAGGGCGGTGTCCGTCCGGTGCTGATCATTCAGAATGACATCGGCAACCGGCACAGTCCGACGGTGATCTGTGCGGCGATTACATCGAGGATGAATAAGGCGAAGCTGCCGACGCACATTGAGATCGAAGCGTCCGCCTATGGGATTGTACGGGATTCTGTTATTTTACTGGAACAGCTTCGGACGATCGATAAGAGAAGGCTGAAAGATAAAATCTGTCATCTGACGCCGGAACAGCTGGCCCTTGTGAACGAAGCACTGAAAATCAGCCTGGATCTGCCTACATAAGGGGTATTTTTGGCGCGGTTCACGGTTGACGAATGAGAAAGATCGTGCTATATTCTATATTATATGGGCTTCTGCCGTTTTTCGGGGAAACCTTTTTACAGAAAAGCAATACTTTAAATAAAGGAGACAAAAGAGGTATGTCAGGACATTCAAAATTTGCCAATATTAAGCATAAGAAAGAAAAAAACGACGCAAAAAAAGGTAAAATCTTTACCATCATCGGCCGTGAGATCGTAATCGCTGTCAAAGAGGGCGGACCGGATCCGGCAAACAACAGCAAGCTGCGTGACGTTATCGCAAAAGCAAAAGCAAACAACATGCCGAACGATACCATCGACCGCGGTATTAAAAAAGCTGCCGGAGATGCAAACGCAGACAACTACGAGCGTATCACCTACGAAGGTTATGGCCCGAATGGTATCGCGATCATCGTAGAGACTCTGACCGACAACAAGAACCGTACCGCAGCAAACGTAAGAAGCGCTTTCACCAAAGGAAACGGAAGCGTTGGAACACCGGGATGCGTATCCTACATGTTCGACAAAAAAGGCCAGATCATCATCGACAAAGAAGAGTGCGAGATGGATGCTGACGATCTGATGATGCTTGCTCTGGATGCAGGCGCAGAAGACTTCGCAGACGAAGAGGACAGCTACGAAATCATCACCGATCCGGATGACTTCTCCGCAGTACGTGAGGCTCTGGAGAAAGACGGTATCGCCATGGCAGAGGCAGACGTTACCATGATCCCACAGACCTACGTAGAGCTGACCGATCCGCAGGCATTAAAAGACCTGAACCGTACCCTGGATCTGCTGGATGACGACGACGACGTACAGTACGTATACACCAACCTGGACGAGTAATTTCACTGGAAATTACATAGAATCATAAGAATCTGCGCATACTGATGAAGCTATTTTGGAATAGCAGAAAAGAGGAAATCCGTATGGCAGAATCACAGAAAAACCAGACAGAAAAAGAAAATATTGTAGAACTGAAGACCAACATTTATCTGCTGTCCATCATCGGCGAGGTGGAGGGGCATGAATCACTCGGCGAGCGCACGAAAGCGACGCGCTATGAGCACATTCTCCCTGCTCTTGCCCGTGCCGAGGAGGACAAAAGTATTGATGGTCTTCTGATTCTCCTGAATACCGTAGGCGGAGATGTGGAGGCCGGTCTTGCAATTGCAGAGATGATTGCGTCCATGCGAAAGCCTGCGGTATCGCTCGTTTTAGGGGGCGGTCATTCGATCGGTGTCCCGCTCGCCGTTGCAGCAGACTATTCGCTGATCGTGCCGAGTGCCACCATGGTCATTCATCCGGTGCGTACAAACGGCATGTTCATCGGTGTTGCACAGACGTACCGTAATATGGAAAAGACGCAGGATCGGATCACAGGTTTTGTATCGGCCCATTCTAAAATCACCAAGGAACGGCTCGAGGAGCTGATGCTCGATACGAAAATGCTGGTCAAGGATGTCGGAACAATGCTGGACGGCCCGCAGGCAGTGGAAGAAGGTCTGATCGACGAGGTCGGCGGCATTGCCCGCGCGCTCGAAAAGCTGAATGAGCTGATGAAAAAGGCAGCAGGGACAGAAAATTGACTTCACGGCGCGGCTTGTGTTTCAGGGGATTTTGTGTTAGAATGAGTTCGCTGTGAAAATTCGAACGGAAGTTTTGTCCGGACTTTCACAAAAGAGAAAAATAAGGGAACAGGATAAAAAAATGACAGTAATAGAAGCTTTATTTCTGGGCCTGATCCAAGGAATCACGGAATTCCTGCCGATCAGCAGCTCCGCACATCTGATTATCTTCCGTCATTTTATGAAGATCGAAGATACGCAGACGGTGTTTTTCAATGTGCTTTTGCACTTTGGCTCCATGATTGCAATTCTGCTCACATTTTCGAAGGAATGGAAACGTCTCTTCCTCGCGCTGTGCGGAATCATAATCGATCTGTTTCATAATTTAAAGGAACACTTTTCCAGTCAGCATCAGGAGAGAAAGCAGTACCGGAAGGTACTCGGCAGCAACTACCGTATGCTTGCTTTCCTGCTGATTCTGACCACCATCCCGACTGCTGTAATCGGCGGCATGATTCAGAGCCTTGTCACACTGACCTCCTCGAATCTGCTGGCACCTGGCGTTGGTCTGTATCTGACGGCGATTCTGCTTGTGGTGGCAGATATGCTTCCGGAGGGAGAAAAAACGCAGAAAAATTTGAAGCCGAAAGATGCACTGATTGCCGGATTCTTCCAAGGCTTTTCCACGATTCCGGGTCTTTCCCGTCTTGGTTCGACTATTTCTGCGTGTGTGATCGGCGGCATGACCCGTTCGTACGCTGTGAAATACTCTCTGATTGTGAGTGTTCCGGCGATTATCGGGGCAACGATCGTTGAAATTGCGACCATGGGAAAAAATAAAATTGTTTTTCATCCGGTATATCTGGTCGGCGTTTTCATGGCGGCACTTGCCGGTTACTTTACGATCCGCATTCTGATGCGTGTGGTGAAAAAACGGAAACTGAAATATTTTGCTTTGTACTGTCTTCTTGTCGGGACATTCTCCATTGCAGGATATTTTCTGCTGTAATACGAGAAAGGGGAGAAGTTCTGCATGGCAAATACAACAAAGGGAAGCGGGAAGACAAAGAAAAAAACTTCTGCTTCCGGGACAGCAAAAAAGAAACAGACCCAAACAACGGCCAGAAAAACAACGGTGAAAAAGAGCAGTACCGCAAAACGTACCTCCGGCACAAGGAAAAACACAGTCCGTGAGCCGATGGACGAGGGAGTGCGCGCAGAAATTATTCTGCTTTCCGTGCTTGCTGTTTCGATTCTGCTGATGCTCAGTAATTTCGGTATGGGCGGCGTGATCGGACAGGCTGTCTGCGACTTCTTTTTCGGCCTTTTCGGCGTGACAGAGTGGGCAGCACCGGTTCTGATCTTCTTTGGAACAGCATTTTACATAGCAAACAGACAGAACTTTTTAATTGTGCGGAAAACCGGGGGAGCGATCAGCTGCTTCGTCTTTTTCTGCGCTTTTATGCAGCTTCTGGCGTCCGGCTATACGAGAGATACGACATTTCTGGATTACTATTTTGACAGCGCCTACGATCATCTCGGCGGAGGAATCTTAGGAGGGTCTGTCGTGAAAATTCTCGGCATGGGATTCGGCCAGATCGGTGCGTGGGTGATTATTGTGATCGCCATCGTGATTTCCGTGATCGTGATGACGCAGAAGCCGATTCTCGCGCCGATCCATGAAAAGACGAATGACCACCGCCGGATGGCGGAGGAGCGCCGCCAGGAGCGTCTGGCGCGCCAAGCTGCGATGGAGGAAGAGGAAGGAAAAGAGCTGATTCTTGAGCCAGTGGAGGAACCGAAAAAAGCCGGGAAGAAAAAGAAATCCCGCCTTCTTTCTCATGTGGAATCGAAGGCTGATTTAAACGAAAACGACGATACCCATCAGATGGAGACGCCGGAGCTTTCGATTCACCGTGGTTCTGTGCCGGCTGAAGAGCCGGAAAAGACAGGACCGGAGATGACACGGCAAGCTGCAGAAGAGGCGAAAAAAGAGAAAACGTCTGCGGATCATACGAGAAATCCGCGGTCTTCCTGTGAAGAGATCGAGGCGGATATAGACGGCATTCGTCAGGAAATCGGGAAAAAAGCAGAGGAAAAGCGGCCGGAGTACAAAACACCGCCGATGAATCTTCTGAAAAAAGGGATGCGCGGTGCCATGGGCGATTCCGATGCGCATCTGCGGGAAGTAGCGCGGAAACTGGAGGAGACGCTGGACAGCTTCGGTGTCAAAGTTACAGTCAATAACGTAAGCTGCGGACCGACCGTCACACGGTATGAGCTGATGCCGGAACAGGGCGTGAAAGTAAGCCGGATTGTCGGATTGACCGACGATATCAAGCTGAGTCTTGCAGCAGCAGATGTCCGCATTGAGGCACCGATCCCGGGAAAATCCGCAGTCGGAATCGAGGTTCCAAATAAGACGAACACGGCCGTGATGCTGCGTGATCTTCTTGAAACACCGGAGTTTAAGAACTTTTCTTCGAATCTGGCCTTTGCTGTCGGAAAAGACATCGCCGGTCAGCCGGTCATCGCAGATATCGCGAAAATGCCTCATCTTCTGATCGCCGGTGCGACCGGTTCCGGTAAATCGGTCTGCATCAACACACTGATTATGAGTATTATTTATAAGGCAAAACCGGAAGACGTCAAACTGATCATGATCGACCCGAAGGTCGTTGAGCTTTCTGTTTATAACGGCATTCCGCACCTTTTTATTCCTGTTGTCACAGACCCGAAAAAGGCTTCCGGAGCTCTGAACTGGGCGGTTGCGGAGATGACAGACCGTTATAACAAATTTGCGGAATTCAACGTGCGCGATATGAAAGGCTACAATGCAAAAGTTGCCGAGCTGCCGCCGGATGAAAACGGCAAAAAACCGGAAAAACTGCCGCAGATCGTCATTATCGTGGATGAGCTTGCCGATCTGATGATGGTAGCGCCGGGCGAAGTAGAAGATTCGATCTGTCGTCTGGCCCAGCTGGCGCGTGCAGCGGGCATTCATCTGGTGATTGCGACGCAGCGACCATCGGTCAATGTCATCACCGGTGTGATCAAGGCAAATATTCCGTCGAGAATTGCTTTTTCCGTCTCTTCCGGAGTGGATTCCCGTACCATTATTGATATGAACGGCGCGGAGAAACTGCTCGGAAAGGGCGATATGCTGTTCTATCCGTCGGGCTATCAGAAACCGCAGCGTGTACAGGGCGCGTTTGTGTCCGACAATGAGGTTTCGGATGTGGTCGGATTTTTGAAACAGGAGGGGCTGACCGCAGAGTACAGCGCCGAGGTTGAGTCCAAGATCCGTTCGACGGCGATGGATGCGGGCTTTGGCGGCGGTGAGCGCGATGCCTATTTTGCACAGGCAGGTAAATTTATTATTGAGAAAGACAAAGCATCCATCGGCATGCTGCAGCGTATGTTTAAGATTGGCTTCAACCGTGCCGCGCGTATCATGGATCAGCTTGCAGATGCAGGCGTGGTCGGTGAGGAAGAAGGCACGAAGCCGCGTAAGGTGCTGATGAGCATGGAGCAGTTTGAAAACATGATGGAAGAAGGATATTAAAAAGCGGAATCATTATAAAATATCAAAATCAGGAGGTATCCTATGAAGCTTAAAAGCTGGCTGAAAGAATTGCCGTATACATTATTGCAGGGCAGCCTGGAGACGGAGGTTGACGAGGTGGTCTACGATTCAAGAAAGGCGGCGCCGGGGACGGTGTTTGTGTGTATGCGCGGGACAAACGTCGATTCGTCCTCCTTTATCCCGGATGTGGTTGAAAAGGGCGCGCCGGTTCTGGTGGTCGAGCATCCGGTTGAGGCGCCTGAGAACGTGACGGTCATTCAAGTGGAGAATGGACGGAACGCGCTATCGCTTCTTTCGGCGGCACGTTTTGATTATCCGGCGCGGAAGATGACGGCGATCGGTGTGACCGGCACGAAGGGAAAGACGACTACCACTTATATGATCAAGGCGATTCTGGAGGCGGCCGGACAGAAGACGGGTCTCATCGGAACGAACGGCGCTGTGATCGGTGAGAATCATTATCCGACCAAAAATACGACGCCGGAATCTTATATTTTGCAAGAATATTTTGCAAAAATGGTGGAAGAGGCCTGCCGTTACGTCGTGATGGAGGTTTCTTCCCAAAGCTACCTGATGCACCGGGTAGACGGACTTTTCTTTGATTATGGAATTTTCCTGAATATTTCCAATGATCATATTGGCCCGAATGAACATGCAAGTTTTGAAGAATATCTTTACTACAAAAAGCAGCTTTTGAAAAACTGCCGGACAGCGCTCGTCAACCGCGATGATCCGCACTTTGATGCGATCGTAGAAGGGGCGACAGCAGAGATCCTGACCTTTTCATTGGAACAGGCGGCTGATTTTACAGCGGATGACATTCGCTATGTGCGTGAACATGATTTCGTGGGCATCGAATTTCAGACGCATGGACGATATGAGAGCGATCTGCGTGTCGGCATTCCGGGCAAATTTAACGTGGACAATGCGCTGGCGGCAGCGGGCGTGTGCAGCTTCTTTGACCTGCCGAAGGAGAAAGTCTGCCATGCGCTGGAACATATCCAGGTCGATGGACGGATGGAGATTGTATATAAATCAGCAAAGTGCACCGTGATCGTTGACTACGCCCACAATGCGGTCAGCATGGAAAGTCTTCTTCTGACGCTGCGCGACTACAAGCCGAAGCGTCTCGTCTGCGTCTTCGGATGCGGCGGCAACCGGGCGCGCGATCGCCGGTACTCGATGGGAGAGATTGGCGGAAAGCTGGCAGATCTGTCGATCATCACGGCGGATAATTCCCGCTTTGAGAAAGTGGGAGATATTCTGGCAGATATCAAGGTCGGACTTGCAAAAACCGACGGCAAATACGTTGAAATCCCGGATCGCCGCGAAGCGATTGAGTACAGCTTGTCGCATGCGGAAGATGGCGATATCATCGCGATCATCGGAAAAGGGCATGAGGATTATCAGGAGATCGAGGGCGTGCGCTATCATTTCCTTGACCGGGAAGTAGTGCAGGAGACGGTGAAGAAGCTGCATATGTAATCAATTTGGAGGCAAAATATGGACCATATTACAGTCAGACATATCGTGGAAGCAGTGTCGGGAACACTGCTCTGCGGAGATGCAGATACGGAGTTAAAACACATCAGCATTGATTCCCGGAGTATGCGCGGGGCGGATCTGTTTGTTCCGCTGATCGGGGAGAAATCAGACGCGCATCGTTTCCTGGTTCAGGCGATGGACAATGGGGCGGCAGCCGCACTGACTTCGGAGCATGAGGCGGCACCGGAGGGCTTTCACGGCGCCCTGATCCAGGTGAAAGATACGAAACTGGCATTGCAGACGATCGGACGCTGCCTGCGGGCACGCCTTTCTATCCCGTTAGTTGGTATCACCGGCAGCGTGGGAAAGACGACGACGCGCGAAATGGTGGCGGCGGCGCTTTCAGCGAAATATAAGACATTCAAGACACCGGCAAACCACAACAGCCAGATCGGTGTGCCGCTCACGATCTCGGAGATTTCTGAGAATGATGAGATCGGCGTGCTGGAACTGGGAATGAGTGAGCCGGGCGAGATGGCGGTGATCGCGGAGATTGCGGCGGTGGATTCGGCAGTCATGACGAATATCGGTGTGACGCATATTGAGAATCTGGGCTCTCGCGAGAATATCTTAAAAGAAAAGCTGCATATCCAGGACGGTATGAAGGCAGGCGGAATCCTGTTTGTAAATGGAGATAATGATATGCTTTCCACCGTGCATGCAAAAGCAGGCTGCCATACCGTCCGTTATGGACTTGGAGCAGATAACGACTACCGCGCCGAGGATCTTTCATATCTGGATGGATTTCCGTCCTTTACGATGGTACACGGCGAGGTGCGCGTCCCGGTGAAGCTGACTGTTATGGGCGAGCACAATGTCATGAATGCGCTGGCTGCCCTGGCGGTTGCGGATGCCTACGGTGTGCCGCTTGCCGATGCAGCGGAAAAGCTGCTTGAATTTGGCGGGTTCAAGAACCGTCAGCAGATTTATCATAAAAATGGTTATACGATCGTGGACGATACCTACAATGCAAGCCCGGATTCGATGAAAGCGGCGATAGGTGTGCTTTCTTCCCTGCCGGCAGGACGCAGAATTGCGGTTCTGGCAGATATGAAGGAACTGGGAGAGAATACGATTCAGTTCCACCGTGAAGTTGGTGCGTTTCTGGCGGAAAAACCGGTCGATATCCTGGTTGTATATGGCGAACTGGCGCAGTCCATCGCCGAGGGAGCAAAGAGAGTCAAACCGGATCTGCATATCGTTTCGTTTGAAGAGGACGAAAAAGAAGATATGCTTGACTGGCTGGATGCACAGATCGGCGAGGGAGATGCGGTCCTGTTCAAGGGCTCCAACAGTATGAAGCTGGGGGAGACGGCATCGAGGTTTATCTCAGTCGAGAAGACTCCCACCTCTTCAGGTGGTAAGTAATAGCAAGTTTGTCTCAGTAGG